>Ga0209525_1000054_pt1 | contig 43003 bp, 33 predicted proteins | sample JacPin_JW_Ref_O1_FD_187958 | JGI IMG/M metagenome (GOLD analysis project Ga0209525, IMG submission 187958) | Forest soil microbial communities from Algoma, Ontario, Canada - Jack Pine, Ontario site 1_JW_Ref_O1 (SPAdes) (version 2) | ecosystem: Environmental > Terrestrial > Soil > Boreal... | reverse complement strand
GCGATTGCCGCGGCTCCTGCCGCCATGCCGACCGTCCCGCCTAGAAAACCGCCGGCAAAGCCGCCAACTTCTTTCGCAAAATTAGCCGCTTCGCTTTCGGAACGCGTGAGGAAGACGATCGAGTTCGCCGGCACATTCTTGGCGATGAGATCCTTTACGGCTTGCTCGGCTCGATCCCGCGAACTGTACACTCCAATTGCGGTCTCCATGAAACTCCTCCCTCTAGTACCGGTGGGATGCCTGCGGTCGGCGAGAAGCAGGCCGCCGATGCGATCGGGGCAGTCCCGCACTGAGTGGAGCGAGTACTAGACTAGAAAACGAACCGTGTCAAACCTCTGGAAGATATAAAAGCGAGCCTAACTTTTTGTATAGGCCTGAGAGTACCAGCGCCAAGTGCGCGTCAAATTGGACGGCATGCTGATAGTCAAGGATTTTCGTGCGAGCGAAATGTCCCCCCGCGAGTCATGGATGTCGTCAGGACGAGGCGGATCGTACTTGGGAGGATTTTCTTACCGGTGATTTTTTCGGCCTCAATCAGATTCGTAATTTTGCTGATTCCAGATAACTGTTGTGAACAGGGGATTATCACCACCTAATCGCCTGTGCCTGATTAACGCAGTTACTGAAAACTGACCACCAGAGGATTAGCGCAGGACTACACGTCAGTTATTCTTGGCGTCCTTTTCGGCTTTCTTGCGCGCGCTTTTTCCGACTTTCTCCCAGCGTTCGTCGAGCGATTGCTTGGTGAAAAGTGAATCGGAAAGGTTGGTGTTGTACTCGCACTTGTCGAAGAAGACCTGATAAATCTTGATGTGGTTGCGCTCGCGGGTGATCTGGAAAGGCGTCTGAACGCCGTTGAGGGGGTGATAATTCGAGTAGTATTCCACCTCATCGGTTTTCATGCGGGTGTTTGCATCGCGGGTATCCACGATTTTTCGAACTGGAAGATGCGTAGACTGCGAAATCGCGATTCGGATCGTCCGATTGTCGCTATCGACGATTTCCACCCAGTCCACCTGTTTCAAATCCACGATATCCGGGCCGGCATACCGGAAAACCATGTTGGGTTCCTTGATCCGGGTGCGGAGGATGTAGTCGATATCCTTTTTTGTGTCTTCCTCGAAATGGGCCACGTCGGCGCCCGACGCATCGGAAACGCCACCTCGATCGAGCGTCCAGCCTTTGTCGCCGTTCATCACCGAGATGATGTTGCGTTTGGGAAGATTCTCAGTCCGATCCTTGAAAGGAGGAATGGTGTAATCGACGAATTTTTCGAAGCCATTCAGCTCACCGGCGTGGCCAAACTGGCTGAGGCGGCCTTCGCACGTGGCGTCTCGAAGATTGAGATATGCCGTGCCACCCAAGGCTTGAATCGCCTGCTGCAGGATCTCTTTTGCTTTCGCGGCGCTTTCCTCCGGCATCATGTCCTGAGGATTTTGAGCGAAGGCGCACGGTGAGAACTCCAGCCACGCGCCGGTCAATAAAAGGGACAGAAGAAGAATGCGCAAAATTATCCGCACAGAACAGCGCCTCCATTTACGTTGATTACTTCGCCGGTCACGAAGGTTGCCAGGTCCGAAGCAGCGAACAGGATAGGGCCTGCGATTTCTTCCGCTGTGCCCGGACGCTTCAGCGCAATTGCCGCGGCGGCCTGCTTCAGGCCGGCTTTGTTGCGCAGCACCGATGCGGACATATCTGTATCCACCCAGCCCGGCGCTACGCAGTTAACGAGTATATTGTGGCGTGCGAGCTCCGTGGCCAGACCCTTCACGAAACTGATGATCGCGCCTTTCGATGCGCCGTAGTGAGTGTGAAAAGATTCGCCGCGCTGGCCCGCCGTGGAGCTTATAGCGATGATGCGGCCTCCGCGCTGCGTGATCATGTGCGGCACGGAAAAGTGAATCACGGAGTAGACGCTCTTCACGTTCACGCGCATCATTTCGTCCCACTCGCGCTCGGTAAGCTTCTCGATCGGAGCATCGGTTTCATTCCAGATACCGGCGTTGGCGACAAGGACGTCGATTCGCCCAAGCCGCTCTCGTGTGAATTCCACCAGTTTTTTGGCGTCGGCCATTTTGCTGAGGTCGGCTTTGAGTGACTCGATTCGCGTGCCATTTTTGCGCGCTTCCTGCTCAAGCTGTGTAGCGGCTTCGCGACTGCGGTGGTAATTGAACACCACATCGGCCCCTGCCTGCGCGAAAAGCCGTACCGTAGCCGCCCCGATGCCCCGTGAGCCGCCGGTTATGAGAGCCGCTTTGCCTGCCAGCGAAATCATGTATCCCCCAAAGTGAAAATTCGAAAAATGAAAAGCCGGCAGATGTGCGGATGCCAAAATCTACCGCGCCGCGCGATGCAATCGTGGTCGGCTAGCCTAAGCCCGCATTCATGCTTGCTTCACCGCCGCTTTACGCGCTACCTCGATCAAGGCGCCAAACAAACGCTGCGAGAGCGCATCCGTCTCGGCCATCCGCTCCGGATGCCATTGGACACCCGTGACCCAATTTGAGTCCCCCGTCCATTCGACGGCTTCGACCACTCCGTCCGGAGCCCGTGCAGCAATGCGAAGGCTGCGGCCGGGATCGAGGACGGACTGATGATGGGAGCTGTTGATGCCAACTTCGTCGGCGCCGGCCAACTCGCGGAGACGCGAACCGGATTCAATTTTTGCCGCATGGAAAGGTTCCGGGGCGCCTTTATCGCGGTTTGACCAGGGGTGCTGGATGGGCGTGTGAAGCTCGCTGGGAATATCCTGAATCAGCGTCCCGCCCAGAAAAACGTTCATGCTCTGTACGCCGTAGCAGATGGCGAGCACAGGTTTGTGCTCCGCAAAGGCATGTTCGAGGAGCGCAAAATCGGTGCGTTCACGGTCCGGGTCGGCTTCGGCGGAAGCGGGATTTCGAGGCGCACCGTAGAGCGCTGGATTGACGTCGGCGGGGCTACCGGTCAGAACTACCGCATCGAGTGAGCCAGCCAACCGGCCTAGCTCGTCGGCTGAGAGCCCGAGGGAGACTTCCACGGGTTCGCCTCCCGCTCGGAGGACGGCGTCGCGGTACTTATCATACTTGCCGCGTTCGCCCTTAAGTTCTTCGTTTCGTGTGCGGTACGGGATTCCGACACGCGGATTGGGAGACGTATCAGAGGCCATCAAACAGCAATCCTACCATCAGTATTGCGGACCGGCAACTTGGATGCACGAAGCAGCGACACAGTGGGCAGGCTTGCAGGTCAATCCCGCAGCTGTCGCCGGGCACTGCTCCCGCCCAAGTGCACGGGAGGCCGCAGCGGCTTAGAGTCCCGCGGAAAGAGAGATCATTCGCTGAGACGCCACTCCACTCGACCTTCCTGAGGGAGTAGCTGGTTTTCTAGGCGGATTTGCTCTCAGCCAGAGCTCGTAATTCTGCCTCATTTCCTCGATGTGGTGCGGGATGTGGCGCTCCTGAATATCCACCCAATCCTCCAAGCGAAGAAGGCCGTCATCGGGTCGCTCGACGGCATTCGACCAGATCGGATCAGGCAACGAGGCAAGCAACTGATATGTCATTTTGCGCAGGCGGCGAATGATTTCGAGCGCCTCGCGCGTGCTCTGGTGAAAGTAACCAAGCGTTCCGGCCCAGCGGGCTGCATCAAATTGCAGCACCGGGCTTCCCGGCTCTGCAATAAAGCGGCGGCAGCGGACATACCCGCTGGCTTCGCTATCAGCGAGATGCAGAATCGTTTCGTGAATGCTCCACTTTTCGGCTGATGGCTTATAAAGCCACATTTTCTTCGGAAATTGCCGCAGCGCGCCGGCAAGTAGTACTGGCGCGTGGCCGAAAGATTCCAGTTTGCTTCGCCTCTCGTCACGTGTCATTAGGCCCTCCAGCTATACCGCTTAGACGCTAGTTCGTGCAGATTGGGTACCAAGCCCCACTTAAATAAACGAACAAAAGACGTTAATTGTTTCCGCACATTTGTAATTCCGTGCGCACAACGTTTAGTTCCGTTCGAACCTGAGAAAAATTCGTCCGTGCTTGGGACGTATAAAGACCGATTTCAGTTTCGGACTATGTGCGGTTCCGAGTCAAAATGAGGGGTTTCCGCACACATTACGGGAAATTGAATTATGTATATGAATTGCTGAATGGCTTGTCTTACCTTTATCTTACCCTCGACTTACCGATATTCAGGAGCGTAAGGCGTCGCAAGCTTTCGATTGCGCCAGTGGGCTCGCAGGTCGCCGACTAAGTAGAGCGAACCTGTAACGAAAACGGCATCGTTTTCGCGTGCCAATTCGAGGGCGTGATCTAAGGCCTGGAATGGGTCTCGAATAATAGTCGGACGGTGCGATGCCAGATGCGCTGTCATTTCATATAGCAGAGGGACTGAAATTGCACGCGGTTGTCGCGGTTCGGTGAGAATCACCTCGTGGGCGTGAGGAAATAGGATGCCCGCGATTTCGTCTACTGCTTTATCGCGCATTGCTCCGTAGATGAGAATGATTCGACGGCCGGCAAGATCGCGCTGCCAGAATTCGAGGAGTTCGCGAGCGCCGGAAGGGTTGTGGGCGCCATCCAGATAGATGGTGGGATTCTCGGAGAGGCGTTCCAGGCGGCCTGGCCATCGCACATTTGCGATACCGCGTTCGATGTCTCGATCTTCGATGCGGAATTTGCCACTCTCTGAAAGAACGCGAGCAGCGGTGGCGGCAGCGAGAGCGTTGCGAAGTTGGAAGCGGCCCGGGAGTGCCGGGGCGATGGTGAGTTTCGCGCGTGAGTCTTTCGATGTGGCGGAGGCGCGATGGAAGCCTTCGGACGACGGCATTTCTTCCAGGCGCCACTCCTTGTCGATTTCCCGTAACTGTGCGCGCATCTCCAAGCATTTTTGAGCGATCAGCGCGCGCGCTTCCGGACGCGTAACCGAGCTAACAACTGCCACGCCAGGTTTGATGATGCCGGCTTTTTCTGCCGCAATTTCCGCAATGGAATGGCCGAGAAAGTTCTCATGGTCGAAGTCGATAGTCGTGATGATGGCGACGTCGGGCGTCACGATGTTCGTTGAGTCTAGCCGGCCGCCCAGGCCAACTTCGTAGATAGCGAAATCGATGCGCTGCTCGGCAAAAATCACGAAAGCCATTGCGGTGACGCATTCGAAGTAGGTTGGGTGCGCAGCGAGCCTCCCCGAGGCCATCAACGACTCGATCGATGCGTGCGCGCGCGTCCACGCGGCGGCAAAGATTTCGTCCGAAACCGGTTCGCCATTCAGGCGAATGCGTTCGTTGATGCGTTCAAGATGAGGCGAAGTGTAGAGCCCGGTGCGCAGACCGGCAGGGCGGAGGATCGATTCAAGGATGGCGGCCGTCGAACCCTTGCCATTCGTACCGGCGATGTGAGCGCAAGGGATGGCGCGATGCGGATTCCCCAGATCGGCCGCGAGCAGCGAGATATTTTCGAGGCCGAATTTCTGGACGCGAGCCTGCTGCGGCGCCGCGAGTTCTCTGCCGAGCGCCAGAAGCGAGCGGACGGAATCTTCGTAATTCATCTTCGTGATTGGTCTTTGTTAGTCGAACTTCGTTAGTCGAATTTTGTGATCTGGCCTTCGCGATTTGATCTAGGAATCGAGAAAAAAAGTGAGTGCCTGGCTGACGTAAGGCTTCAGTTCCTTGCGTGGAACGATCGCGTCGAGAAATCCGTGCTCGAGGAGAAATTCAGCGGTCTGAAAGCCCTCGGGAAGCTTTTGGCGGATCGTATCTTCGATCACGCGCGGGCCCGCGAAGCCGATCAGCGCCCCCGGTTCGGCGATATTCAAATCGCCGAGCATCGCATAGCTGGCTGTAACGCCACCGGTGGTGGGATCCGTCAAGATCGAAATGTAAGGTATATGCGCATCGTCCAGGCGCGCGAGCGCTGCCGAGACTTTTGCCAATTGCATCAGGCTGACGACGCCTTCCATCATGCGCGCGCCGCCGGAGCAGGAAACGATCACCAGCGGATATTTCTTCTGAATCGAGCGTTCGATGGCGCGAGCCGCTTTTTCTCCCACCACCGCTCCCATCGAACCGCCTATGAAGCCGAACTCCATCGAACAGCAAATCACGGGTCGTCCGTCGATCAACCCCTCGGCGGTGAGGATTGCGTCTTTCATGCCCAGCTTGTGCTGCGCATCCTTCAGGCGTTGCGCGTAAGGTTTCGTATCCGAGAAATGAAGCGGATCGCTCGAGGCCAGATCGGGGTCGAATTCATCGTATCGTTCGTCATCGAGCAGAAGCTCGAGTCGGCGGCGGGCGCCTAAGCGGAAATGGTGTTCACACTTCGGGCAGACGTTCCAGTTCGATTCCAGATCTTTCTTCCAGATAATCGCGCGGCACGAGCTGCACTTCGTCCACATACCTTCGGTGCGGACGCGGCGCTCTTCCACCGGGGTGGGATTTTCAATCGACTTTTTTTCACGTTTAAACCAGGCCATAGCTAGTAGTCGATTCCCCTTTGCGCCAGGATGCCTTTCGTATACGGGTGCTTTATTTCCCGCATTTCAGTAACCAGGTCGGCAGCCTCGACGAGCTTTGGGTGCGCGTTGCGGCCGGTGCAGATCACGTGAATGCGTTCGGGGCGTTTCGCCAAAGCGTCCACTACCTGATCCGCATCGAGCATTTTATAGCTGATCACATAGTTGATTTCGTCGAGCACCACCAAATCGTATTTCTCTCCATAAATCTGCTCGCGCGCGAATTCCCAGGCCTGCTCGCTCATCCGGATATCTTCGGGATCGGTATCCGCCCCGCCCACTTTAACGAACCCGCGGCCCATCGGACGGATCTCAAACTTATCATCACCTAGCATTTTCGCGGCGTCGAGCTCGCCATAGTGCCACGAGCCTTTGATGAATTGGACCATCAGCACGCGAAGCCCTTGCCCTACCGCACGAAAAGCGGTGCCCAAAGCGCAAGTGGTTTTGCCTTTGCCTGGCCCTGTGTAGACAATGAGAAGCCCTTTGCCTTCCGGCATTCGCTCGTGCTCCGCGTAGGTTCACAATAGTGGCCGCAAGCTGCATCAAACGTCAAGCAGCCACGTCTAATAACCGATTTGCCGGTACAGCCTTTCATGTTTTACTGATGGTCCAATTCAAGATCGAAAGGAAGGAATCTATGTCATCGCTTGCGCCTGTAGCGCCCACCTCGAAAGGAATGCTTCGGACCGGACAGATTATCAGCGGACTGATTGTCGCGTTCTTGCTTGTCATGGCGAGTTTCGGGGTGCTCAAGCCGGAAATGTCGCGGCAGGGAATGAGGGACATGGGTTATCCGGAATCGGTCGGGACTCCGATTGGCGTCGTGTTTATCGCATGCGTGGTGCTGTATGCGATTCCCCGCACCTGTGTATTGGGCGCAATTCTGCTGACGGGTTATTTCGGCGGTGCGATCGCAACCCATGTGCGGCTCGGGCAACCGACGTTCGTAGTTGCATTGTCGATAGCGGTGCTGGCCTGGCTTGGAATTTATTTGCGTGACGCGCGTCTCCGCGCGCTGCTTCCGCTGCGCACTTGACGCTGTGATTCGTATCGCACTAGATCAGGGCCGAAGCAGCGTATCAACATGAAAGGACTCACGCGAGGCGAGCGGCGCGCTTATGCCCCGCGCGCCAATTTTGTCAGCCCCTTCAAGGTAGCCTCGTCAACTTTCACAGCCGCTGCTGCCACATTTTCTTCGAGATGCTCCACGCGCGAAGTGCCGGGAATCGGCAGCATCACCGGCGAACGATGCAGGAGCCACGCAAGAGCAAGCTGCGATGGCGTGATTTTCAATTTGGCTGCTGCTTGCTCAAGTGAGCTGCCTGAATTGGATATGTCGCCTGCCGCCAGAGGAAACCACGGGATGAATCCGATGTTTGCGCGATCGCAATATTCCACCACGTCATCCGCGGCGCGGTCCACCACGCTGTAGCGATTCTGAACCGAGACGATTGGCACGATCGAGCGCGCGTGTTCGATCTCTTTGACGCTGACTTCCGACAAACCAATGTGATTGATCTTTCCTTCCGACTGCAGAAGTTGCAGCGCGCCGAGCTGGTCGACCGCTGGAACTTTCGAATCGATGCGATGAAGCTGGAAAAGTTCAATCCGGTCGAGGCGTAGCCGTTTGAGGCTGCCTTCGCAAGCCGCGCGCAAATGTTCCGGCCGTCCATTCGTTACCCATTTGTCCGGACCGGGCCGGTCGAAACCGGCTTTCGTCGCGATCACGAGTCCGGCGGGATAAGGATAGAGCGCTTCGGCGATGAGCTCTTCCGCCACATGAGGGCCGTAGGAATCCGCCGTGTCGATAAAATTGATTCCGAGTTCAACGGCGCGGCGCAGAACTCGAATCGATTCGTTGTGATCTTTTGGCGGCCCCCAGATTCCTTTTCCCGTGAGGCGCATGGTGCCGAAGCCGAGCCGGTTGACGACGAGATCGCCGCCGATTCGGAATTGGCCGGATTTGGCTGCCGGTAGCGATTGCCAATCGATCTTTGCGGGTGTTGTTGTCACTTGTATTACCTCCCTGATCGGCTGTGGCTTTTCGATTTATCTTGATGTGATGTCGAGCGGTGCCTCTTGGACTCTCGGTAAAAGTCTGGGCGGTGAGGCGCTCGCGGTTTGACTCGCGGCACGTGGGCGGAGCAGAATCCAGAGTAGATTGATGGGTGCGCGTCTGGCAATTTATTTCCCGGTCAATTATTCCCCGGACAAGGAGACGAGACAATATGAAGAGAATCTTGGCGCTGTGTGCGATGACGTTGATGGGGCTGACGGTGTTTGCGGCATCGAGCTGTGCGCAGCAGGATAAGGGCGCGCGGCCGAGTCCGCCGGCCAAGGCCCAGTGCAAGTTGGCCGATGGCAAGACAATCACGGTCGACTATTCGAGCCCGCGCATGAAGGGGCGGAAGATTTTCGGCGACTTGGTTCCGTACGGAAAAGTCTGGCGCGCGGGAGCGAATGAAGCGACCACGTTCGTTACGACGGGCGACACGAGCGTTGGCGGGACGGCGGTGCCGGCAGGCAGCTACACAATTTTCGTGATTCCAAACGCGGACAAGTGGACGCTCGTGATCAGCAAGACGACGGGCGAGTGGGGCACGAAGTATTCCGGCGAGGCGAATGACTTGGCGCGCGTCGATATGGCCGTGTCAAAGACGAGCGCGCCGGTGGAGAACTTCACGATTGATTTCGATCAGGCCGGCGGCGGATGCACGCTGCAAATGAAGTGGGAGAATACGCAGGCGTCAGTGAAAGTTGCAGCGAAATAGCAACAGGATCAAGGCAAGCGGGAGCGGCGAAGAAACTGCCATCCGTTCTCGATTAGAGATTTTCAAGTGGCTGCTGCAAAAGGGGTTAGCTTGAATCTTAATCGCACGTTCGCGATTAGAATTTAGCGCCTAATCGCGACAATTGACCTGTCGATACGGACCATTGGTCATCGTGTCGCGCCGGTCCGGCAATTCCTTGTTGGCTGGCACGGAGAGTCAATCAATTGCAGCCGCAACCGCCGCCACAGCACGCGCCGCCTGAGCCGGATGCGGGACCTGAGGAAGATCCTCCGCTCGTTTTGCTCCCATTGGCTGGCGCGGCGAATACTGACAGCTGAATCGTGTGTTTCGCGCTCTCACACTTTGGACAGGTGATGGATTGCTTCTGGGTCATGACGATTCGCTCGTAGTGAGCGCCGCAGTCGTCGCAGACATATTCGTAAATCGGCATTAACAATTTCCTTTCTGTTTCTAGGGAATTGTAGCTAAGTCGGCACCGACTACTCCAACGAACAACAAAATCCCCCAGCTGATCAACAAGGCTCGACCCCAGCTTTTTCCGGTGAAGGCGGCTGCCAGGCATAGGCCCCAAAGTGCTATGGCGAAGTAGTTGAAAAAGAGCCAGGGTCCTTGCGCCGGTTTCTGCCTAACAAGTAGGTGAACCGCACTGGTAAAAAATAGAATCGTAGCTAATGGCGCGAAGATCAATGCCCACCAAAAAATGAGAATGCGCCATTCCTTGATCGATGGCCTCTTGTTAGCAAACCATCCGCAGCAAACAAAAACCAAACAAAGAATTGCCGGAAGAAAGAAAAGTAGCGCCAGACCTAACGCAGTCAAAAGATGACTCCGCATATCCTGATTGTATAGCTTCTCGGCACCTAAGACATGTCTTAAGACTTGAAAGGCTCTCTTGGGATATCAGCTGCGAGAAAAAAACAGCCCCGGTTTTGACCGGGGCTGTTGGTGAAAACTTCGATTGTGGCGCGATGCTTAGTCGCCGGCGACGGCGGCTTCTGCTTCGGTGTTGGCCAGCTTTGCTTCGCCATTGCCGTTCGCGTGACCGTTGCCATTGCCGTTGGCTGGGGCGATCTGGACCGGCTTTACCGTTGCGCCTGGAACCGCCATCTGAATCTGCTGAATGGAGCCGATCTGGACGACTGACTCTTGGGGCTTCTTCAGCACTAGTTCTTCGTAGATTCGGCGCACCTTGGCGGCTTCTTCGTTGGCTTTACGGCGACGGGCGCGGTCTTCTTCGGCTGCGGTCAGCGGAATGTCGTGCTCGAGGTGGCGAACGCGCGCCGCGTCTTCCTTGTCAATTCGCAGCGAATGCTCGTAGCTCGATAGATCGACGCTCTTGCCCTTGGCGAAGATATCGTGCTTGCCGTGCGTCTTGTACCACTGCGCGACGGTCGCGTTCTTGTACATGTTCTCGATGATCTTCCGCCAGCCCACGCCGGTGTTGTACGCGCAGAAGGAAATTTCGCCTTGCTGCGTGGCGTAGGGAATGATGCACATTTCAGTGCGGCGGAAATCGTAGTTGAAGAGATCCTGGAACCACATTCCAGCGATGAAGAGGAAATTCCAGGGATCTTCCTTGCGGCGCTTCATTGCGTCTTCATAGGTGCGATCCGGGCTGGTACGGCCATACTTCTTGTTGGAGTTCTTCGAGAGCGCCCACGTCTTGTCGAACTTCATCCACAAATCTTTCAAACGCAAGCTGGGTGGCGCCTGGAACGGCTTGTAATTCTTCAGCAGCGCCATGGCCATCATGAAATTCGAGAAGCCTTTGCCACGGGCTGCATCGGTGATGGCGGTGACGTCCTTGGTGAGCGACGGCGCATCGAGAAAGCGCGGAACCGGCGCCCATTCCTTCGTTTCTTTGTTGATCATGAGCGCGGTACCGACGCCGCAGTTCGGGTGGCAACCGCAGGAGAGCGAACCCCACTGCGAATCGGGGCCATGCGAAAGGTCGGAGAAGCCCGCGAAAGTGGCGATATAAGAAATCGGGAACCAGTCGCGCGTTGGCTCTACTTTGCCGACTTGCGCGCTGACGTCCTGCGCCAGGTGCGAAAGCGTGTAGCGCTGGCGGATGCGGCGTTCCGGCGTGATTTCCTCGTCGCGACCGGTGAATGAAACCGGCTGGAACGACACGAAGGAAATTTTCTTCGGGTTTTCCATTGCGAACTTGACGATCGGACCGACCTGGTCGTTGTTCACGTTGTTAACGATCGTGGTGACGAGCACGATTTCGATTCCGGCTTCGTGCATGTTCTCGATGGCGCGAAGCTTCACGTCAAAGAGATTGCCCACCTGGCGGTGGCTGTTCGCGTCGTTGCCGATGCCGTCAAATTGCAGGTAGGCATAGCGCATGCCCGCTTCGAAGGCCTTCTTACAGAAGTCCTTGCTCTTGGCGAATTCGATTCCGTTCGTGGCGGCCTGCACGCTGTTGTAGCCCACTTTGCGCGCGTAGCGAACCGCATCGAGGAAATAGGGATGCATCGTCGGCTCGCCGCCTGAGAACTGCACGGACATCTGGCGGCGCGGCTTGATCTTGGTGGCGTTCTCGAGAATTTCCTGAATTTCTTCCCAGCTTAGCTCGTGAACGTAGCCGACTTGGTTGGCGTCCATGAAGCAGGGATCGCACATCATGTTGCAGCGGTTGGTCAAGTCAACGGTGAGAACGGAACCGCGTCCGTGTCGAACAGTGCTCGAACCGTGGCGGTGCAGATCCTCGTCGTTGTGCGCCGGAATGTCGCGGCCCGGGAAATTGCCTTCGATCCATTCAAGGAACTTTGAGTCGACGGCCATCAGGTCTTCATACTTGCCGTGGATGGGGCACTCTTTCACCATCCAGACCTGGCCATCGCGCTCGACGATTTGCGCCTTAATTTCGCCGACCTTCTCGTGAACCAGGTCGGTCCAATCCTTCTTGCCGTTGAGGATGAGATCGCGCGCCTCGCGCACGCAGTCCGGACAAAGAGAGTCCGTGGTGCGCGGCCAGCCGAGCGTGGGCTTGGACTTTTCCCATGACTTCAGCAGAGGCTTCTCTGACCATTTCGGAGTGAATGAAGGGTTGGGATTGAACTTGTTGAAGTATTGAATCGTGTCGAAGGTTATCCCCGCCGTCTTGCACAGCGCCCAATCGAACGATTTCCAGAGCTTGTTAGAAACTGCGCTCGCCATATTCCTCCACCTTTTGCTTAGCCTGCTTGTAATGCAGCGGCCTCTGACTTCCCCCGGAAGGCCTGACCCCGAGTTCACTAGAACGAGCGAATGACACCCGTAACTAGTTACAGTACTAAAGTTTGCGCCCATCCGAACCACCCGTCTAGCATTGTGCGTCCAATCGCGCACCTAGGGGGTCAAACGGCGGCCAGATGCAGTTAATGGGAGGTCCAGTTTGGGACTCAAGGCGACAGTTACCGTGCACAATCTTCGGGCTTTGCGACTATTCTTCCTACGGGGACGAAGGAAACCATATTAAAGCCTTTGTCTGCAATGGATTAGAAGGGTTCTGAATGGCAGGTGCCATGCTGCCCAGAAAGTGAAGGATTCTGTGTATCGTTTTTAGTGAGTGTCTGGAGTACAAAAGCGAGAGCAGAGATGAAAATCAACAAAGCAATCACTTTAACCGCGGCTACCTTAGGGCTTTCGTTTCTGTCTGGGGCATCTGCTTACAGTGAAACCAGGACCGAAACAGGCAAGACCAATACGGTCTTCGCAGCGAGTCAGAAACGCGATTCGAAGTTTGAGACGTTTACCGGCACGATCGCCAAAAAAGGGGATCAATTCGTTCTGACGGACAATTCCAGCAAATTTTCCTACTCGCTCGATGACCAGCAGACGGCGGAGAAGTTTGCGGGGAAGAAAGTGCGAGTGAAGGGTATCCTTGACGCCGTCAATAACACAATCAGGATAGAAACCATCGAAATCGCCGCGGCCTGATTCCGGGGGATTTCCAAAAATTTCGCAGTGAAGGGAACGCCGTGAGGCTCAGTCTACGGCTGATCGTATTTCTTGTAGCCGGCATCAGTCTAGTTACATTCATCGTTGCCAGGAACCAGGTGCGCTCGGAAAAGCGTGCACTGCGAGCCGATCTGGGCTGGCGAGCTCAAACTCTTGCGGGAAGCCTGCAGGAAACCATCGAGCCGGCACTCGACACTGGCTCGCGCGATCAGCTCCGTCGCATCGTTGACCGATTTGGGAACCGGGAAAAGCTAGCGGGCGTCGTGGTGTATGACCTACACGGCGGAGTGCTCGCCGAAAGTTCGAATCTGGTCTCGCGACTGGACCCAGTTCAAATACCACTGGAACAAGTGAAGTCGCACGATGAGGGGCTTGGCCAATTCGTCAAATTGGGCGGGAAGGACATGCACGTCTACTTCCTGCCTCTCCATCGAAAAGGGGCGCTGGCCGGTTTTCTCGCGATCTACCACGATGCCAGTTATGTGGAAGCGCAAAGCTTGCGCATCTGGCGCGATACTCTGTGGCACGTAATTGCGCAGGTGCTTTTGATCGTTCTGATCACCGTCCTTATCGTGCAATGGACAATCGTCGGACCCATTGCGCGTACTGCCGAGTGGATGAGGCAAGTGCGAGCCGGCAAGGTCTCTCCGCGCCCTGACCTCCCCAAGGAAGATTTTCTCGCGCCTTTCTCCGAAGAAGTGATGAACCTGACGCAAAGCCTCGCGGAGGCGCGCGCGGCAGCCGAGGAAGAGGCTCGGCTGCGCGAGACGGGTCAAGCGATGTGGACACCCGAGCGCCTGCGAATCAGCATGCAGAGCAAGACGCTTCAGAGTCCTCTCGTAGTCGTGTCAAACCGCGAACCTTACATGCACGTGCATCAAAATAAAGGAATCGAGGCGCTTGTTCCGGCGAGCGGCCTGGTGACCGCGCTAGAGCCGATCCTGCGCGCGTGTGATGGAACATGGATCGCGTCGGGATCAGGCGATGCGGACCGCGAAACGGTGGACGAGCACGATCGGCTGCGCGTGCCGCCTGATAAACCTGAGTACACCTTGAGACGAGTCTGGCTGACCAAGGAAGAAGAGGAAGGCTACTACTACGGATTTTCGAACGAGGGACTCTGGCCACTGTGCCACATCGCGTATACGCGGCCCATCTTTCGAGCGTCAGACTGGAAAAGCTATCAGGAAGCGAATCGGAAGTTTGCCGATGCGGTGCTGCAGGAAATCGAGACCGCAAAGCATCCGCTCGTCCTGGTGCAGGATTATCATTTTGCGTTGCTGCCCCGCATGATCAAGGAAGCGCGCCCCGACGCGCGAGTGGCAATTTTCTGGCATATCCCATGGCCGAATCCGGAGGCATTTGGAATCTGCCCGTGGCAGCGTGAAGTTCTCGATGGCTTGCTAGGCGCGGACCTGATTGGCTTCCACATCCAGGCCCATTGCAACAATTTCCTGGAAACGGTGAATCGCGCTCTGGAATCGCGAATCGAGTGGGAACGCTTTGCCGTGAAACGACACGGGCAGACGACGCTGGTTCGTCCGTTCCCAATCAGCGTGGATTTCCGCGAAAGCCAGGTGGAAGCTGCCAGTTCCGATTCCCCGTATGTTCGGCGCACGGCGCTTTTGAAAAACCTGGGGATCGAAGCAAGTTTTATGGGCGTTGGCGTGGACCGCATCGACTACACCAAAGGAATTATCGAGCGGTTCCGCGGCGTGGAGCGGTTCCTGGAACGATGGCCCTCCTATGTTGGCCAGTTCACGTTCGTCCAAATCGGAGCTCCTAGCCGCACGCACATTCCGCGCTATCATGATTTTGTGACGGAAGTGGAAGCCGAAGCCTTGCGCATCAATACAAAATTCCAGACGTCGAAGTGGAAGCCGATTGCCCTGCTCGCCCGCCATCACGAGCACACTGAAATTCTGCCGTACTACCAGGCGGCGGATCTTTGCATGGTGACTTCGCTGCACGACGGTATGAACCTGGTGGCAAAAGAATTTGTTGCAGCTCGCGAAGATGAGCAAGGGGCGCTAATCTTGAGCCGGTTCACGGGAGCAAGCCGGGAATTGCGCGACGCAATCATCGTGAATCCGTATGACATCGAACAACTCAGCGATTCCATCCGAATGGCTCTCGAGATGGACGCAACCGAGCGCCACCGGCGCATGCAGCGAATGCGGCGCAACGTGAAAGAGCACAATGTGTATCGCTGGGCGGGAAATTTGATTACAGATTTGTCCGAAATTCGAATCGAAGAACCGCGGGCCGAAGACGGCCACGACCGCGAAGACAAAGAACCGGGCAACCCCACGTCCCGACTGGCAATCGTTTCGAGAAAGGCAGGCGCGGCCAGTGGCGACTAACGCTCAGGAGAAAAGCGTTGACGATTCCTCGCCGGCGCTGGTGATAGTGCCGCGCAAGCGGCGCTCCACACAGGATTTGCGCCGCTTGAGCAGTGCATGGCCCGAAGTAATCGCCCGCATTCGCGAAGCAGATCAGCGGCTTTTGCTGCTTGATTTCGACGGAACGCTGGTGGGTTTGCGGCGGCATCCCGACGACGTGCGGTTTTCCGAGCGCGGAAGAAAAATTCTGCGTAAGCTTGTCGGCCACGAAAATCTTACGGTGGCGGTGGTGAGCGGCCGCGAGTTGGAGAAAATCCAGACGCTCGTCGGCGTCGAGGGCATACGATACGTGGGCTTACATGGCGCGGAGCGTGCCGGAGAGACCACGGTTCCGAGCATAGCCGCCAGGCAGATGGTGGAAGCCGCGCTGACAGCCGCCCAAACGGGCTTAGCGGGCCTCCGCGGAATCGAGATTGAAGATAAGCACCTCAGCTTTGCCGTCCATTATCGCGGAGCTCGCCAGCCCGCCACAGAAGCAGCGAGCCGCGTGGTAGGCGATATTGTTGCGACGTCTAACGACAAGCTGCGCATTTTGTCCGGCAAAAAGGTGTGGGAAGTGCTGCCGCGCGAATTCCCGGGCAAAGGTGTTGCGGTTCTTGAGCTATTAGCGCGACTTCCGGAAAAGAAAATCGCCATCTATTTCGGAGACGATGAAACCGACGAGGAAGCCTTCTCCGTATTGCCCGGCCAAATCACGGTAAACGTCGGAAGCGGAGTGAATTCGCACGCCTCGTTTTACGTGCAAAGCCCCTCCGAAGTATTGCAATTTTTGGCGAGGCTGGAAAAAGAGCTAGATTAGGCGTAGGGGTTTTGCTGGATTGTCCCCTGTATTCGTCGGTTGGTACCCTCCCAATTTGCTTCGTCAGGCCGTCTATCGGAGCCGACCGCATGCGCAGACGGAAAGATTCTTACTCGTGGGGCTCCCCGGAAACGAAAAGCGCTGAACCGCCGGGCACTCATGGTGTGACGCGGCGGTCGTTTCTGACAAATGTAGCAACCGCCGGAATCGCTGCGACGGCCAGCCCGCTGCTGCGTTCGGCTCCGCATACAATTGAGGTACCGCCAGCTCCCGCAGTTTCAAAACCGACGGGCACAGTTCCGGTCGAACTGAAAATCAACGGCCAAATCCACCAATTGCAAATCGAATCGCGCGTGACGCTCCTCGACGCGCTACGCGAAAATCTCGGCCTCTTCGGCACGAAAAAGGGATGCGATCACGGCCAGTGTGGCGCCTGCACCGTGCACGTGAACGGGCGGCGCATCAATTCCTGCCTCACCTTTGCGGTGATGCATCAGCAGGATGAAATCACCACCATCGAAGGGCTCGCGAAAGATGGCCAACTTCATCCGATGCAAGCCGCTTTCCTCGAGCACGACGGCTTTCAATGCGGCTATTGCACCTCGGGACAAATCATGTCGGCCGTAGCGCTGCTGAAAGAGCCGTGCGAATCAAATGACAACGCCATTCGCGAATGCATGAGCGGAAATATCTGCCGCTGCGGAGCATACGAAAATATTGTGGCTGCGGTGCGCTCGGTGCGAGGCCGAGCTTAACGGAGTAAGTGTCGGCAAGGAATCACGATGGAACCCTTTCAGTACACAAAGCCGGCCACTGTAAACGACGCGATGACGAGTGTCGCTGCGAGCGGCGCGAAGTTCGTGGCAGGCGGCACGACGCTGATCGATCTGATGAAGCTGAACGTGGAGCGTCCCACCGCGCTCGTGGACATCAACATCCTGCCGCTCGATCGTATCGAGCCCGAAGCCGGCGGCGGCCTGAAAATCGGCGCCATGGTTCGCAATAGCGATCTTGCCCATGATTCGCGCGTGCAGCAGATGTATCCGGTACTGTCGGAAGCGTTGCTTTCGGGCGCTTCGCCGCAACTGCGAAATATGGCGACGACCGGCGGAAACCTGCTGCAGAGAACGCGCTGCTACTATTTTCGCGACACGAACTACGCCTGCAACAAACGCGAGCCAGGTTCGGGGTGCCCTGCGATCGACGGCTACAACCGCATGCACGCGATTCTAGGAACCAGCGAGCACTGCATCGCTACGCATCCGTCGGACATGGATGTGGCAATGATGGCATTGGGTGCCACGATTCATTTGAACGGTTCTGCTGGAGAGAGAAGCGTACCCATCACTGAGTTCTATCTTCTGCCGGGGAATTCGCCGGACCGCGAGAACGTGTTGCGAAAAGGCGAAATCATCACGCACGTCACGCTGCCGGCTCTGCCTGCCAGTGCGAAATCGCACTACTTGAAGCGCCGCGACCGCGCTTCTTATGAATTCGCGCTCGCATCGGCCGCGGTTATCGTCGACATGAACGGCAACAAGATCCGGAAAGCGCAGATTGCGTTGGGCGGAGTCGGCACCAGGCCGTGGCGTTCACCGGAAGCGGAGCGGGAATTGGCGGGAAGTGATGTGAGCGAACGCACATTCCGCAAAGCAGCCGAAGCTGCGCTTCATGGCGCAAAACCCTATCGCAATAACGGATTCAAGGTCGAATTAGCCAAGCGCACGCTGGTGCGCGCGCTACAAACAGTTACTGCTTCTGCCTAAAGGATCGAGCTGAGAGAGGTTCGCGTGCCGCAAGAATCTTCAGTCATCGGAAAAGACATCACGCGCATCGATGGCGCCATGAAAGTCACCGGCGCGGCGAAGTATGGCGTCGAATATGCGCTCGACAATATGGCCTGGGGCGTTGGCGTTGGAAGCACGATCGGCTCGGGGAAAATCGTGAGTATCGATTCGAGCGAAGCCGAGAAAATGCCCGGCGTTCTCGCGATTCTGCATCACGGAAATACGCAAAAGCTCTATCGCCCTGCGAACAGTTTTGAAGAGAATAGCCGGCCCGGGGAAAGCCGACCGCCCTTCGAGGATGACCAGGTTTATTACTACGGTCAATTTGTCGCTCTGGTGGTAGCGGACACATTCGAGCGTGCGCAGGCGGCAGCTTTTCGCGTGATCGTGAAATATGACGCGCGCAAGCCAGACGTCTCGACGGACGAATTAACTCCGAAGGATCCTCCTTCCATTAAGTATGAGCGCGGCGATGTGGACTCTGCTCTGGGCAGCGGCGCAGTGAAATTGGACGTCACCTACACCACGCCGGTTGAAACGCACAATCCCATGGAAATGCACGCCACCATCGCGTCGTGGACGAAAGACAAGCTCACCCTTTACGAGACGTCTCAGGGCGTGGTGAATCACCGAAACTGCGCGGCAGAAATACTCGCGATTCCGCTCGAGTCCATCGAAGTGATTTCGAGATTCATCGGCTCGGGCTTCGGATCGAAACTATTTCCCTGGCCGCATTCGTGGATGGCCGCGTTGGCGTCGAAGCAGCTCGGCCGCCCCGTGAAGGTGTCGGTACCCCGCACCATGATGTTCACCACTGTGGGTCATCGTCCGTTTACGCGGCAGCGCATCCAGTTGGCGGCGGAAACGAATGGAAAGCTCACGGCTTTTCAGCACGAAATATTCCAGCCCACTTCAATGGTCGATGATTACATCGAAAACTGTGCACAAGTGACCGCGATGCTGTATAGCTGTCCGAACCTGCGCGCAGTCCAGTACCTGATTCACAAGAATATCGGCACTCCCACTCCGATGCGCGGACCGGGCCGCACGCCCTCGCTTTTCGCGATCGAATCGTCGTTGGATGAACTAGCGGTAAAACTGAATCTCGATCCCATCGAAGTGCGGATGCGCAATTATGCCGAGACCGATGAGGGATCGAAGAAGCCTTTCTCGAGCAAACATCTTCGCGAAGCGTATCAAACAGGCGCGGAGAAATTCGGATGGAGCCAGCGCAATCCAAAAGTGGGCTCGATGACGAAGGGAAACGAAATTCTCGGCTGGGGCATGGCGACATGTACGTGGCCGGCAGGGCGTCACAATTGCGACGTGCGCGTCTCGCTGCTCGCGGATGGAACAGCTCGAGCCGTTTGCGCCACGCAGGACATCGGCACGGGCACCTACACAGTTTTTGCGGCAGTAGTCTCCGACCGAACGGGAATCCCGCTCGACAAGATCCGCGTGCAGTTGGGCGACACCGCGCTTCCACCGGGGCCGACGTCCGGCGGCTCATCGGTAACCTCCACCGTGATACCCGCGATTGTGAAAGCTACGGATCAAGCCGTGAGCGAGGTGTTTAGAGTGGCAGCGTTGACTGCCGGATCGCCTTTCGAAAAGGCCGATCCTAAAACGCTGAAGATGACAGGCGGCCGCGTCCACAGAGAAAATGAATCGCCCGAGAGCGGCGTACCCTTTCCCAACATTTTGAGCCTGAGAAAACTTAGCGCTCTTGACGGCCAGGCAAGGACCGAGGAACCGCCCGAGGCCAAGGAATATTCGATGCACTCGTTCGGCGCGCATTTCTGCGAAGTGGCTTGGGATCCCGGAATCGCGCGGCTGCGTGTATCGCGCTGGCTCACGGTGATTGACGGCGGCCGGATGATCAACCTCAAAACATCACGCAATCAAATGCTCGGCGCGGCCGTTATGGGGATCGGAATGGCCCTACTCGAGGAAACGATTTACGACCCTCGGAACGGTAAGCCGATTAACAACAACTTTGCCGACTATATGGTGTCTGTGAACGCGGACATTCCGGATATGGAGTGCATCTTCCTTGATTATCCGGACACGAAATTGAATGAATACGGCGCGCGAGGTATTGGCGAAATTGGATTGACTGGCTGCGCGTCGGCTGTGACGAGCGCCACATACCACGCTACGGGCGTGCGCGTCCGCGAGTTGCCTATTCGAATCGAAAATCTCCTGTAGCTGTTGTAGTGTCCACTGAAGCCCCGGAATCGGTTGCTTCGCATCGAAAAATGAGCCGGTTTAGTGCGTTCCGGCTACAATCCTGAGCCGATGGATTGGTCTCCGCTGTGGGTTTCAATCGCGACGAGCGTGACGGCAACTGTCATCACGCTTTTTCTGGGGCTCGCGGCAGCTGCCTGGCGCGAAGGCCGCAAAGGTCCCGCCCTGGCCCTCGTTGACGGCATTTTTCTCCTGCCCCTTGTGTTGCCTCCCACCGTGGTTGGTTTCCTTTTACTCTTGCTTTTCGGGCGAAACGGACCGCTTGGACAACTGTTTCTGAAATTCGACGCGACGATCGTGTTCTCCTGGCCGGCCACCGTGATTGCCGCAACCGTGGTGGCGTTTCCTCTGATGTATTTGACGGCGCGCGCAGCGCTCGAACAAGTGGAGCCCAGCCTGCTGCAAGCGGCGCGGACGCTCGGCGCTTCGGAGTGGCGCGTGTTTCGTGAAGTGGCATTGCCGCTCGCGTGGCCCGGCGTACTCGCTGGGACAATTCTTTCTTTCGCGCGCGCGCTGGGCGAATTTGGCGCCACGCTGATGCTCGCCGGGAACATACCTGGAAGAACCGAAACGATTCCGATCGCGATCTATTTCGCCGTGGAAGCAAACGAGATGACGCAAGCCGCTACGTGGTGCCTGATCGACATCGGAATTTCGCTCGCGCTACTCGCCGGGCTTTATTACTGGACGCACTTGCAGGCGCCTCAGCGAATGCGTTGGGCCCGGCGCTGATGCCACTCGAAGTTCAAATCGAGAAAAAGCTGCTCGATTTCACCCTCGAAGTTTCGTTTCGCGCCGAAGCTGAGCCGCTGAGCATTCTGGGCGCGTCCGGCGCGGGCAAGACGATGCTTCTGCGATGCATCGCGGGCCTCGAGCGCCCTGATCGCGGGAGAATCAAGCTGAACGATCGCGTGTTCTTCGATTCCGAATCGCGTCTGAATATTCCTGCAAGGCAACGCCGCGTCAGCATGCTGTTTCAAAATTACGCGATCTTTCCACATCGCACCGTGGCGGAAAATATCGGTTTTGGTTTGGAGGCGTTGCCACGGGATGAGCGCTCAAAGCGAGTGGCGGAATTGATCGAGCGTACTCACTTAGCCGGTCTCGCAGATCGCTATTCGCGTACGTTATCCGGCGGAGAACAGCAGCGAGTAGCGCTGGCACGCGCGCTCGCGATCGAGCCCGAGGCGCTGTTGCTCGACGAACCGTTGTCGGCGCTCGATACGCACTTGCGAAGCCAGGTAGAAATACAGCTACAGGAAACGTTTGCGGCGTATCGCCGGCCCACACTGCTCGTCACGCACAACATGGAAGAAGCCTACCGCCTCGGGGCGCGGCTTCTGGTTTTGTCGCGAGGACGTGTGATCGCATCAGGCGCCAAAGAAAGGATATTTCAACGGCCGCCGTCGGTCGAAGTGGCACGACTAACGGGCTGCAAGAATATTTCGCGAGCGCGCACCATTTCGGATCACAGCGTCGAAGCACTCGATTGGGGCTGCACGCTACGTGTGGCGCAACCCACAGTTCAATCCACCGCTCAGCCCACTGGCTTTGTGGGTATTCGCGCCCATCACATCGAATTTGTGGAAGCGAACGGAGCTGCTAACGAGGAAAATGTCTTCCCCTGCTGGCTCGTTCGGTCGTCGGAAACGCCCTTCCGCATTACTTTGTTCTTGAGCCTGCAGCAACACTCTTCGCAATCGCCGCAGCCAGAGTCAGCCCAATTGCAAGCCGAGGTCTACAAGGAAAAGTGGCAGCGATTTCGCGACAAGCCGTTCCCCTGGCACGTCCGCCTCCGGACCGATTCACTATTTTGGATGAAGGAATAATTGCAGCGAGGCGGATCTATTTGAAATGCCGCACGAAGCGGACCTCAAACGCATAAGTCCCGTTGATATCCCGCACGAAAATCACTGACAAATCATGTTTGATCGCGTACTCCACCTGGATCAGCTGATACTGGTTCGTGGTAGCCGCGTTCGTCGAGTAAGTCACCGTCAAGTTGCGCGAGAACTGCTGTTGAATCGTCACCCGCGCCGCGGCGTTCGATTCCGTCGCCGTACCGGCCAGAAACGGATCGACGCGAAAATGGCTGATCCCAAAAAGCCGTTCGATTCGGCCGCCGAGTCCGCTCGAAATCGCTTCCGACAGCAAGGCAGTCGCTCCATAGTTCTGCGAGCTCGAAGTTGACGACCGCAAGCCGCTCTCCTGCCCGGGGCTGCCAATCGCAAGAAGCGCGATAATATCGGAATCGGGCAGCGGAGGATCAGAGCGGTAACTCAGCGTAGGATGGCTCGCCTCTCCCGAAAAGTTGATCGTCACCTGATACTGCCCAATCGTGGAAGTCGCTTCAACGTTCAACACCGGATCGAGCCGGAACGGATTCGCAAAATTCACGTCACCGCGCGTAAGCGTGTAGTTGTTGCCGCGAAACGCCATCTCGCCGCCAAGCAGATGAATATGCCCAAGCAGCACAGGACGATCCCACGTGCCGCGCAGGCGAATGTTGCCGTCCACCTCGAGTTGCGCCCCGCTCCACTCAATGCGCGCGCCTGGCATCGTTTGCCCTTCGATATCGAACGTAAGATTTCGCATCAGCGCTGAACTCGACGCCGGACTCGCACTGGTCTCTGAAGCGGTTGTGAACAGTGAACCCAAATCCACCCCCTCCGCCAACAGCAAGCGTTGAATCTGAATTTTTCCAGAAAGTATCGCGGCGGTACTCGATCCGGAAAGCTGCAGCGCCCCGCTGGCAAGCCAGCTCATGCCCGCCGGATAGCGAATGCGGACCACCGTGGTGGACGCGGTTAATTCGTAACGCAAAGGCCCTTCGCCATAATTCACCGCGCCATTCAGCTGCAATTGCCCCCCGCCTGCCTGCGCGGTGATGGAGTCAAACAGCATCCGGCTGCGATCGAAAACAAGATCGCCACTCACATGGCTCAAGCCCATCGGAAAATCCGAATAAGTTGCCGACGCATCCTTCAGACTCGCCCGGCCCGTGATTCGCGGTCGCGACATCGTTCCTTCCACCGACACATTCACATCCGCGCGCCCCAGCGCAAAAAGTTCCGGAATCATGCGATCGAGGAATCGAAGATTCAAGCTGCCCGCCAACGATAAATGCAGCGGACGATCACGATCGAAGCGCGCCGACCCGCTGAATTGCACGTCCGTATTCGGGCCATGAAGACGCGCCTGATCGATCCGCACCTCATTGCGTTTATACGTAAGCCGCACCGGCCCGTCATTCTTCAGGTCAACCAAATCGTAATTGAAGGAAATCTGATCGATGTTGGCGTTCATCTCGATTGTTTCCGGGTGCCGCAGGCTTCCCGAAAGCGTAAAGCTTCCGTCAACGCTGCTGTGTCCCGTCAATTGTTTCAAGTGCAGCCCGCTCATGATGAACGCATCCATCAGGAATTGTTTCACCGTCAGCTCGCCTGTCACTTGATTATCGCCGTGCAGGCCAACGGATACTTCACCGCGCAGCCGGCCCTCATTGATTTCCGAGACCAGACGCATCTTCGCGTTTTCCCCGTCGGATTTTATCCAGCCGCGAAAGTTTCCCTGCACATCCGTGCCCACCTGGAGGCCCACAAGGCGCACGGTGCCGTCCCCAACAGGTGATCGAATCGGCCCGCTGCCGCGAATGTCGAAATCGATCCGTCCGGAAATCGGGACGGACTGAGTCTGCAGCGCGGCGATCTTGTTCAGCGGGATGTTTGAGCCGGAAAGATTGAACTCAGCTTCTTGGACCATGGGCCGGTACAAAATATTTCCGGTCACCAGGCCCTGGCCGCTGCGCATTTCGGCATTGGACAGCCGGTATTGGTCGTGCGCCAGATGCAGCAAACCTGCCAGCCGGTCGAAGTGAATTCCCTTCGCGTCCACATCATCGAGCGCAAAATTCGCATCGAACAGCGGCGCAAGGCGCGTTCCCGACCCGTGAAAACTCCCGCTCAGAACGCCTTTCACGGGATAGTTCAGACCAAAAAGCTCCTGCACGTCGCCCGTCGGTGTGTGCGCCAGTTTCGCATCAAACGTCCACTTGCCCGCCGGTGAAAATCCCCAGCTGCCGTCGAGTTCCAGCGAGACATCCACGTCCGCGCTCGCTTGGCCACGTCGCACCGTGGTTTTTGTGAGACGAAAATCGTCCGGCGAATATTCGAGATCGCCCCCGAGATATTCGAAATAAAAATTGTCGAACCGCGCGTCCGTCGCCTGCAAATGTCCGGTAAACGTCGGCCCGCCAAGCGGTCCTTCGATCTTCCCGCGAAAATTCAGCGCGCCCGCAATCCGGCTCGGCGTGGAATCCGCGCCGCGTATCACGTTGATGAAATCATCCCATCCATACACATCATCCGTGCGCACACTTAAATCGAGTTTGGAATCTTTTGCCGCCAGGTAGCCGGCCATCTGAATATCGGCCTTGGGCGTCGAGATTTCGCTGGGGCCAAACGACACTCCGCGGCTGTCTTCCGACGTGTCGTATTCAATGCGAGCCGTCACCGGAATCAATCCCGGAGCGAGCGTTTCGGGCGGCGACCAGCGGCACTCGCCCTTCGAACGAAAATGCAGAAAATTTGCCGTCCATGTGTTCACGGAATCGATGTCGATGCGCGCGTCCCAGTGCAGCGGGACCACGGGAAAACTCGGATTTTGAAGCGCTGCAAACGCAGTGCTGAGGCTCACGCCGCGAATTTGCGTTTCCGTCCGAAACGCCAGCGTGTCGGTATCCATCTGCAAGTGGCCGGTAATGCTGCCGCCCAGCGCGCGGATATTCAACTTTTGAACCACCAGGCGATTCTTCGCCATCTCGTAATCGCCCCACGTCTCCATTCCACCCGCGTGGAACCATTTGTACGTCATCAGAAAATCGTGGCCTTGATAATGCCCGTTCGCGGTCCACTCGCCCGCCGCATACCGCGCCTGCCCTGAAAAATCCGCAATCCCATCCGGCGTGAGCGGCGAACGGAAAATCGTGCGCACATCCGCCAGCGTGAGCCGACCGCGATAATGCAGATTCCAATCCGATCGCTCAAAGCTCGGAAGCTCAGCGCGAAGATTCAAATTCGAATGCGGCAGTTTCAATGCGAGGTCGTCGAGCTCAAAAGAATCGGGATGCAAAGTGAATTTCGCTGCGATGTCGAACAGAAACGGAAGGTCGCGTCCGGCAGCGAGCTGAATTTGCTGCCATTGCAGGTTGCCGACGTACGATTCGGTCTCCGCGGATGATGCTCCGGCGAGACGCAACTGGAACTGCAGGTTTTTCCCCAGCATGGCGAGCGGAGCGCTGCGATTGTTGAGAGTAACGCTGCCGTCGCGAAACTCGAGATGCCCGATGCGCAAACTGAAAAGAGTTTCGCGCCAGGGCCGCTTGCTTTGCGCTACGCGCGGCGTCGGCAAATTACTCTTACCGTTTTTGTCCACCCGCACTGCCAGTTGCGGCTGGTCGAACACGAGCTCATCAATCGCGATTTCCTTGCCGGCCAACGACAGAATGTGAATATCTACATTCACGTGCTCCGCATGGAAAAGCGGCGGCGTTCCAGGCGCTTCAAGCCCGTGCAGCGTAAGGTCGTCGAGCTCTGCGCGGAGTTGCCAGATGTGAAGATGAAATCCGCCCAAATCAACGCGCGCGCCTGTGCGCTGTTCGATCTGGCTCACCACCACATGCCGCACCCAGCGCTGCACGATCCCCGTCTCGATCAAAAGCAGCCCAACACCACACAATGCCGCCACGGAGAGAATCGCGAAGCCCAGCCAGCGCCGCCAGCGAACGCTCACGGCTTGGCTCCCTGATCGACCAGGTCTATCTTCAGGTGCTCGCGCGTGTCGTCGAGCCACTTCGCCGCTCGATCGCTGATGGCGCGCTGGATCAGCACTTCGCGAATCGTGTCTTCCACGTCTTCAAGCGGCGGCACAGGCTGTTTCTTCGCCTCGAGCTGCGGCGCGAACTCATCGTGGTAGAACGTTTCGATTTGCGGTTCATCCACTTGCGCCGCAGGGCGAAATCGGTAGTCAATGAATCGCGAGAGGAACAGTTGCTGCGTGAGAATGCGCCGCACCGCCGCTTCCGAGAGTCCTACGGCAGCGCGGCGCGCCTGAAATTCCTGCGGCGACGAAAACTGCTTCACGAACTCCTGGTAAGCGCGATCCACATCCGCGGACGACGGAGTCGGAAACGCCGCCAGCGCCGCTTCGCCCCGCACAATCCATTGGTCGGCGAGCTCCTTGATGATTTCGCTTCGCGGCTTCGGCTTGCCATCCACCAGCTCTTGAAACGCGCTCAGCTCGCGAACTTCACTTTCCGTGATGATGTCGTCTTCGATCCGCGCAGCGATGCCATCTACCGTCTCCTCCCCGGGCGTATTCCCGGCGCGCGAATCCGTGCCGCCTCCAGAAGGTGGCGGCAAAGGTTCCGATGAGGAATGTGATTGTGCAAACGCGCGATTCGATCCCAGGCCAGCCAGGCAGGCCGCCAATAGCAGGAAAAAGAGCAGGCGCCACATTAGAAAACAGGTCCAATATTGAAAAAGAATTGGAAGTGCGGCAAGGCGAACTCTTTCGGGACGGGCGGCCCTGTTGACGGGAAGTCTTCTCCCGCGTAATGCGGCGGATTCAACTGATATCCAAAGTCGACGCGAACCGGTCCCACCGGCGTCGGATAACGCACGCCAACGCCGATCGTATGCGAGAAGTAAGGCAGGTTATTGTTGTTGGCCGGAGGTTTCCATGCGAACGAGATGTGGTTGATATCGGTGTACACGTTTCCTGCGTCGTAGAACACTGTGCCGCCCAGCCGGTTTCCCACAAAAGGCAGCCTCATCGGAAAGCGAAGCTCCTGGTTAAACGCGAGCAGCGCCAGCCCTCCCACCGGAAACCCGGTCACCGGATCGCGAGGTCCCGCCTGGTTGAGAGAAAAGCCTCGTATCGACGTGCCGCCGCCGGCGAAGAATCGTTCCGGTAGCGGGACGTCCACCTCTCCCGTGCCAGGAAGCGTTTGCTCCACGCCGAAACGGACCGAGCGCGCAAAGACGAATGCGCGTCCAAAAGTCGTGAACGTGGAGTTCTGGAACGACCCGCGGAAGAAGCTTGCCGCGGAGCCGAGTGACTTCAAGGCGATGCTCGCATCGATCGTGTTGAAGCTGCCGTGCTTCGCGTCAGCAGCATTGTCGCGCCGGTCGCGCGCCCACGTCACCCCGAAACCGGAAACCAACGTCGGTTGGCTAAGCAGTGGAATTTCCTCTTGTTCGATTTTCAGATTCGAGGCGTCCACACGACGGAAGAAATACCGGTACGCAAAGTTAGTGCGCTGCGAAACGGTTTGCACAAGCTGCACGGCCCCCTCATAACGCACCGAGGTGAACGTATTGATGTCCTGCGTCTTGTCGGCGAACCCGGTCAGCTGCAGGCTTAATTTCCGATTGGCAAGAAAATTGTCAGCGGTATAGCTCACTACAGCGCGGTATTGCAGCGTGCTCACTCGTACCTTGAACGACAGCGTTTGCGCTCTTCCGAACATGTTGGCGCGCGAAAGTTCGATGATTCCGCGCGGGCTCGCGCCGATGATCGTTCCGCTGGGATTATTGCTGCCTCCGGCGAGCCTCTGCACTTCGAATCCGCCGCCGTAGGCGAACGTGTACCGTTTTCCTTCCTCTGCGTCCACCACCACCACTTTCTCAGGGTCTGTTCCATTCGGATTCTGCGGCGCAATCGTCACACGACTGAACACGCCCAGATTGTAAAGCCGCCTTTGCGTGTCCACCACTTCGCCTTCCCTCAGCGGTCCCGGCACGATTTTCACCTGGCGCGCCACGATTCCCGGACGCGTGAACTGATAGCCCGTCAGCAGAACCCTCGATACTTCGATCTGCGTTCCCTCGTTGATGTGGTAGACGAGCTGAACGCGCTCCGGATCATCCCCCGGCAATACCTGATCCTCGAAATGCGCCTCCGGATATCCCTCGTTGTAATACATCGCCAGAATATTATTGCGGTCACTCGCGACGCCGGCTTCTGAAAACGGCTGCCCCGGAGTGGAACCGGTGACCGCGAGGATCTTCTCCGTGCTCAGCGCGTGATTGCCTTGCACTTCGAGGCCGCTCACCAGCGTCTGCGCACCCTCTTCAATGTGAAAGGCGACGAAAAGGTTTCCTTTCTTACCGTGATAATTATCGTCCACCGCGGATGTCACTTGTGCGTCGCGAAAGCCGTTCGAAAGATACAGGCCCTTGATCGAATCGATGTCGGCGCGCACCAGCGATTGGCTGAAACGCCCGCTTGACGCAAACGATGCAGTTTGAAGCTGCAGCCGCCCGTAAAGCAGCTCTCTGCTGAAGTACTTGTTCCCATCGAACGATACGGCCGACAGACGGAACTTGTCGCCTCGCGAAATTTCATAGCCAATCACGCGATCCTTGGTTTGAGCGTCCTCTCTCGAAGCCACTTTCACGTCAGCGTCGAAATATCCTTCGCGCTGGAAGAAATCGCGGATGTTGCGGCGGCCTTCCTGAAGCAAGTCCTCATCCACCGCCCCTTCGGCGTAGATGGGAAGCAGCTTGCGAAGGCGGCCTTTGCTGATACGCGCGCCGGCTAGCTCCACTCGCACGCGCGGACCGGCCGTCACGTCGATAGCCAGCGGCGTTCGATTCGCCGCTGGGTCATAAGCTCCGGGAGTGATAACCACTCCGGCGCCCAGATAGCCCTGGTTCACCAGGTATTTCTTGATTCGCTGCGAGCCGCGAGTGAGCCGTGCGGATGTGAGCGCGTTCTTCTCCGAGATTTTTGACTGCTTGATGAGCTCCGCATCCGCATAGCGCGTTTGATTCTTGAGGGTGATATTTCCTACGAGTGAGCGAACGCCCGGATCGACGTGCACCGCGATATCCATCTGCCGGGTATCGTCATGCGGGCCCAGGTCAAAGGTGATCTTTGCGAGGTACAGTCCTTCGCTTCGAAGCAGGTCTTGCAGGCGGCCAATTGCTTCATGCAGGGCGCTTTCGCGGAATGGCTCTCCGAGATTCAGGCGCAAGGCAGCGAGAGCCGCCGGGTCCTTGGGCGGGTCTTTGAGTCCGTCGATGCGCACCACGTTGTTGTAGTAGTTGCGGCGAACGATGAAATCCACGCGCACGCCGTCACCAACCGCCGCAGCGGCTACTCGGATATCGGCAAAATCACCTGAGCGGTAGAGGATGCGAAGGCTTTCGCGCTCTTCGCCGAAGTCAAACGGCTTGCCGACTTTGATCGCCAGCACCAGCGATTTCACGGTGACGTTCGCGCCATGCTCATCCACGATGCGAATATCCGTGATGCGCCGGCCTTCAAACGTTGTTTCTTCGAAAGTCGCTGCCAGGCTGATTTCTGCGCATAGGAAAACCGCCAGCAGGCACGCGAAACCGAACCAGATTCGCGGTCCCAACTCTGAATGCCATGTTTTCCATCGGAATCTCATGCGCCAGAAGAGTAAGAAGTCAGGTTAGCACAGCCCCGTTGCCTGCCAGACGCGAAAAGGCGCTATTATCACGCTTTAGGCACGGAAGGAAGCGATGAATCGCGAAGAGCGCGAGAGATATTCCCGGCAGATTCTTTTCAGCGGAATCGGCGAGGAAGGCCAGGAGAACCTGCTGGCGTCGAGCGCCGTCCTGATTGGCTGCGGCGCCTTGGGCACAGTGACGGCAAATCTGCTGGTTCGCAGTGGTCTTGGCCGGCTCGTGATTATCGATCGCGATTTTGTTGAAACATCAAACTTGCAGCGGCAGACGCTTTTCGAAGAAGCCGACGCGCGCGACGCGATTCCGAAAGCCATTGCCGCCGAGCGTCGCCTGCGCTCCATCAACTCAGGCGTCAAAGTGGAAGGAATCGTCGCTGACCTGACACCCGACAATGCCCTCGATCTGCTCAGCGGATTTCCGCTCATCCTCGATGGAACCGACAATTTCGAGACGCGGCTCCTCCTGAACGACGCCGCGATTTCGCTCGGTATTCCCTGGATCTATACCGCGGCTGTCGGCAGTTACGGCGTCACCATGACGATCCGGCCCGGCGAGACCGCGTGCCTCGCGTGCCTGCTCGAAAGTGGAAGCAATCATTCGGCGCTTGGCCCTGAAGACACATGCGATACGGTGGGAGTATTAAACGCGGCTGCAGGAATAGTCGCTTCGATCGAAGCCGCCGAAGCGACGAAGTTTCTTTCTGGCCGCCCGGAAGCTCTGAACCACAAGCTGATTTCGTGCGACGTCTGGAGCGGCAGATTCCAGTCTATTCGCGTAGCGCGCAATCCGGATTGCCGCGCTTGCGTGCGCCGAGAATTCGTTCACCTCGAAGGACGCGCCCGCCCCCACGTGAGCATGTGCGGCCGCGATTCAGTGCAGATTCACGAACGAAGGCGCGCGCTCGATCTCGCCGAGTTGGGCCGCCGCGTCTCCGGAGCGTCAGCTTCCGAAGTCCGCAATAATCAATTTCTTCTGCGCTTCCGAGTGGCGCCTTACGAAATGACTGTGTTTCCCGACGGGCGCGCCATCATCAAAGGAACGCAAGATCCCGCGATTGCCCGCTCGTTGTACGCGCGCTACATCGGTTCGTAATTCGCAACGGAAACTTCTGTCACGTGCGTCAGTAGGGGCGGGTCTAAGACCCGCCCGCGTCCCCTACGCCTCCGACCGCACTATTCGACGTCGCATTCGTCTTTTTTCAGAGTGAAGGAGCGAGCTCCGCGATGGCTCGGGCGGAAAAACCTCTAAAGGCGCGATGATTTCGTAGAGACCGTGCTGCATTTGTACTCGGGCGGGTCTGAGATCCGCCCCTATTGCGTCGACCAAGATTCTTCGAGGAATAACTTCGCAAAGGGGTTCGTGAGAAAGAGCGTGGTAAAAAATGATTAGCCGACGAAACGGCGCTGCGCTGATTGCCGCATCACTGCTCGATCCAAATTCTCGCGCGTGTTCATCAGAGTCAAAAGCGTGCTCAAGATTCGCGCCTTCAGTTCATCAGACATCGGGAAGCCGCTCGTCGCGACGTGCACGAGCGCCTCGCCTCGATCCGCGATTTTTCCCATGAGTTCGTTCTGCCGTTCATGGCTATTTTTGCCCAGCGCCGATTCGCGCCGCATCTCCGCGCATTCCTGCTCGACGAAAAGCGTGTAGTGAAGGACGCACAGGCGGTCTCCGGCAAACCCGCCGGGGACGGTCATTTTGCATCCTTTTGACGTGCAGATTTCAGCCACAGCACACCCAGATAAAGCTCATACTTTTTGTAGCATCTCCCGGGGGCGATTTCCACAGGGTGGAAGCGGATTGATACCAATCAGATAGCGGCACGGGAAGCCAACTTGCCAGGCCGGCGTGCTAGGCGGGAAAGCTTTCTGACGATTGCACCGCGACGGCCGCCGGCGCGACTTGAGGAACAAGATCCTTGGCGCGAATCGCGGCAAGAAGTACGAGAACGTTCGTTAGCAGGATGATGGCAAACGCCAGCGGCGTGAGGAAATCAAGCTGCGGCTTCATGGCGCGGACAGCATCGAGAGCCAGCACGGCTGTAATTAAACCCCTTGGTATCAATAACGTAGCGACTTGGCGCTCGCAAGGTGTCGTCCCGCGCCAGACCACCCGGCTGATCTGCACCGCAATCAATCGGGCCACGAACAGCACAGCCACAATTCCGAGCGATGCCAGAAACTCCTTATGCAACCCGCTGAAATCCACCAGCACGCCGAGCAGGACGAAGAAGAAGCTGCGCACCAGGAATGCCAGTTCCGCGTGGAACGAATGGATGGCGCGGCTCGGGTCGGGCGGAAGAATCCGGAAGACGAACGAGTCCGCGGAATGCCGCGGGTCGGGCAGGTTCGCCAGGGCCGCGCCGAATGCCATCACCGCAAAAAGAGCAGTTCCGCCAACCGCGTGCGTAAACGCGTAAAGCAGAAGCACAGCGGCGAAGGTGAGCACCTGCCAGAATTGCTTGTCTGAAACGAGGGGCAACAGGCGCAACCAAAGATAACCGGCAAGGACAGCGACGGCGAGCGCGAGTAAAAACTTGAATAGCAGAATCGCAGTGACCGCCCCCGCGATCGAACCGTGACTTCCAGGCGCGAGTCCTGCGCGGGCGAGCAAATCCGGGAGTGGTCCGCTTTTGATTTCACCGCCGCCGACCGCGAGATCGATCAGCACGCCGACGCCGAGCGCGCCAAGTCCATCGCCGAACGAAGCTTCGATCACGAGCGTGGTTTTCACCGTGTCGCGCATCTCGAGTTGCTCGAGAACCGGGAGGATCACGGAGCCGCTCATGCAAGCGAGCGTCGCGCCGACGAGAAGCGAGGGCATCAGAGCCAGATGCAGCGCGTAGATGCAGAAGTAAGAAACGCCGATGAAGGAGAGTGAATAGCTGACCAGCGCGAGAACCGTTCCCGCGCCGAATTGTTTGAGTGCGCTGCGAAGATCCAGCTCAAGGCCCGCCGCGAAGAGAATCAAGATCAGCGCGAGCGTTCCAAATCCGCGGGTTACTTCGCTGAACTTCGAACCGTCCACCCAATGCAGCACGGGCCCGAAAGCAATTCCAGTGATCAGCAGAACGATCACATCCGGAACGCGCGTCCATTTCGAGAGCCGGTTGGCGACGAATGCCAGAACCAGCAACGCGCCCAGCAGGCCGAAAAAAGGTGTGAGGCTGGCTGTCACAAGCGGCTCGCGCTATCTAGTTTGCGGTGCCTATTGATTTCGGATCGGTTGCGCCGATGCGGAATTGCGTCCAGGGACCGGCTTCCATGTCGCGCATCACCGGCGCCTGCCAATTGAATTCCGGATGCTCGCGCAAAAATTGCGCGGCATCAAATTTCGCGCCGCAGGGATGCCCGATGCGCGCGACGAAGCTCATGTTGCCGGCCATCTTGCTGTCCATCACTTTGCCTTGTACGGCGCCCATGGGTTCGTAAGGCGGCATGTCCCATGTCTTATCGCCGTCCACGGACGTGTCGCCGTGGCCGCAGAGCGTCCGATGATCCGCCATCGGCTTCTTTGTGTAGGTATCGTAGTGATCGGAGAGAAAAGCCTGGGCCATGGCGATGTCGATCTGGCCTTTGTTCTCGTTCATTAATTGGTCCCATCGAGCATGGCGCGCGTTGGGAGAGCTGGCCATATTTTTTGGGTCGAAGGTTGTATCGTCGCGCATCACGGCGGGATCGCTCACGAAATTCGAGCCGACGAAAACTCCGTCCATCGTGCGATAAAGTTTGGTGTGCTGGAGTCCCTGCTCGAACTGGGCAATTTCTCCGGTCTTGCGGTCGCCGAGCAGCCAGTCGTTCGCGTAGCCGCCGTTATTTCCGTCCATGACGATTTTCACGTAGTCGTCGATTGAGCCGGCGTATTGCATCGCTTTGCGAGCGCGGGCGAATTCCGGCTTGCCGTTGTAATCCCAGCCGTGAAAATTCGAGATGGTGGTTTCGGTGATCATCATCCCGTCCGAATTGATGCCGAAATCATCGTCGCTCGCGATTACTCCTGGAAAGCCGTCCATCAGCATGCGGTAACCCTGCTGCGGAACGATGTCGAAAATAATGCGCCAGCGCTCGCCGTTCAGGTAGCTGGTCCAATTGTTGTGCGCCATCACGATCTGGTGATCTTTCGTCCAGCTGCCGTTGGCGACGAACGCGCTGCAATTTTCCGGGCTGTTGATCTTCGGAGCGTTCTGCGCGTGCGTCTGCTCGTTGACCCAGGGAACATAGTAGCCGGGCAGCTCCTCGAAGGCATTGAGGGCGACGATGTCGTAGAGATCAAGGTTCACTTTGCGCGCCTGGAGTCCATCGACGATGCCTTTGAGTTCGGCTTGATATTCGGGATCGATCTTGGGCCACAGCATCTGGCGGGCGGCGGTGCGGAAAAATTCCCAGTCGCGCTGCGTGACGTGAGTCATCTGCAGGCTGACGGCGGCAAACGCGTCGCCAATTTCCGGCGCGAGCAGGTAGCCATGCTGGTAGCCGATGTCGTGCGGCGAGCCTTCGAGGTGAACGTAAATCCAGCCGCCGCTTTCGAAGCGGTAAGCTTTCGCGAGGAGGGCGTCGTCAGCAGGCGCCGGCTTCGAGTTTTTTTGGGGAATTGTGGCGCCAGCGAGTGGTTGCGCCGCTGCTTCGACGATTGCTCGCCGGCTCAGAACCAGAAGCTGCGCCGCGAAAACCGTAAGTCCCAGCAACATCAGGATGAATGGCAGACGATTGCGACTGGATCGCATCAGCAGAACTCCTTGGTGGAAGGGTTGCGAGACGCCATGTTAGGCGTGGTGGTGGCGCGATGCAAGAGGCGGGAGAGGCGTGACTCGTGACTGGTGACTTGTAACTCGTGACTCGTGGAAACTTCAGGCAAATGGGGGCCACGGGAGCAACAGGCATCCGTCTGGTACATCCTGGGCGCGAAAAGCGCGATTTGTAACGATTAGAACTTTGATTTGGTGTTTGTTTTGTGCGAGTTGCGAGCAATTCTAATCGCGGTGTAACGATTAGGTACTGGAGGCTCGAAACTGGAGGCTGGGGGTTGAAAAAGGTGGCGCACGGCTCGCCATGGGTAACGCGTTTCAGCGGAAAAATCGCTAAAAATTTGCGATTAGAAAATTTTAGATCGCTGATTCTTATGGGGCTTACGTGGAATTCTAATTCCAGATTTGCGATTAGAAATTCGGGGACGCGGGCTGTTCCACGTCCTGCTTTCCTCTGTCCGCTTTGTCCGGTGTTCTCATAACTGAAGCGTTACGGTAGCATATTCGTACCTCAAGTTCAACGGATTTCACGAACCCTTCACGCGGGCATAGACCGGTGAGTGGGAAAGAAGGGGTAGCACCTCAATTTGATCTTAGAATACTGCCGGTACGTATATCGTTGGTAATAGGGCAACAGTCGGCTGGAATTAGGTTTACCCGTCGTCGGGATCACACAGAATTGGACGATGGGCACACAAGCCGTTAGTTATGCTGCCGGGAAAAAGGGCGCGATGCCTAAATGGGTGTGGGTTCTTATTGGCTTCGGGATTGTAGCGGTTGCGGGCGGTATCTATTTGTGGCTATTTGGCGTTCAGACCGGGATGACGCTGATAACGAGATACAAATTCGGAAAGGCGCCCGAGGTTTGGAAAACTCCGGTGGCCCTGACGGATCTATCGGTTTCTAATGTTCCGCACAAGAGGGTTTCTTATTTCGGATACGAACTAGAGCTTCCCTGGGACGACGTAGATGAGCAGAAAGAAAAGATCGTCAATACAATCCACGTGACCTATTTTCATTCCGGGAATGGATTTTGGTTCTCTACATTTCCTCCGAAAGAGTTTGTAAACGGAATAATGAAGGAAGACAAGCTCAGCCCCGAGGCGTTCCGCCAACTCTGGGGTGATGAGGCATTCCAATCGGATTATGGTTTCCAATGCAGGATGCTTGGGGTTACGCCGCGGGATATAAGTCCGTTCATGCCACGCAACCGCGCCGCAGCGGAGTCAATGCTCTTGTTAATCAAAGCTCTCGCCATACCGAGAGCTGAATCGGGCATCTTCTCGTTTCAGGTTCCCGGTTTTCGAGGATTCCAGTTCGAAAACCCGAAGGAGAGACCTTTCAGGATTTCAGACCACTTGTATTCGAACGACGGCGGCATTGACCTGATATTCATGCTTAAACTAGACGGAGCGGCTCCGAACATTTCGCAGCCTGAAATCAATCGCGTGATTCAGAGCGTCCACAAGGTTCCTTCTTCGCACGCAAATTAGCTAAGATTCTCTCCTATGCAAACAAAAGTGGTAATCACCCAGACTGCGGTAAGGATTCGTTGACAGGGTTTCGCTCCCTCGTATAGATTGGAATTGCATGCCGTCCCTGCGGGGAAACGCAGTATGATCAATCGTTTAGGGATGGGTATGCGATAGGATTTCGAGCGGGGCTTCAGGGCTAGAGCCCGTTTGTCGCGAGTGCGTCGCGGTTGAAACTGCGACCTACAAAGCGGCTTACATTAACCAGGCTGCTCAGACCAAAGCAGCGCAGATTCATCACCCCTTCAGGAGTAGGTGCAGCTTGACGTTGTTGTTCACGATTGCGAGTTGGTTCGCGCCTGTCGCGAATCCTGTGTCGGATTATTGGCGGCGGAATACCGATCCGCTATCGAACCCGTTCAAGGGGCTCTACCAGGTGAATTCGTTTGACCTGGTGGTGATGGCGCCGTACTTCGTGGTGATGGTGATTTTGGCGATGTACGGGATACACCGCTACGTGCTCGTTTATTACTTTTTCAAGAATCGCAAGCGAATCGCGCCGCCTCCACCGGAAATCAGCGAGTGGCCGCGCGTTACCGTGCAGCTGCCGATTTACAACGAGCGCTATGTGATCGAGCGGCTGGTGGATGCGGTGGCGCAGTTCGACTATCCGCGCGAGCTGCTGGATATTCAGGTGCTCGACGATTCAACCGACGAGACGCAGCAAGTGGCGCGCAATTGCGTGGAGCGCTACCAGCAGCTTGGGCTGCCGATTTTCTACATTCACCGAAATAATCGCGAGGGATTCAAAGCCGGCGCGCTACAGGAAGGGTTGAAGGTGGCGCGCGGCGAACACGTCGCCATCTTCGATGCCGATTTTATTCCACCGGCGGATTTCCTGCGCAACACCGTGCCTTATTTTGCCGATGCAAAGCTGGCGATGGTGCAGACGCGCTGGAGTTATATCAACCGGAATTATTCGAAGCTGACGGAAGTGGAAGCGGTGCTGCTCGACGGGCATTTCGTGATCGAGCATTCGGCGCGTTATCGCACCGGGCTTTTCTTCAATTTCAACGGGACGGCGGGCATCTGGCGGCGCGCGGCGATTGAAGATGCGGGCGGCTGGCAGCACGACACGTTGACGGAAGATACTGACCTTTCTTATCGCGCGCAGCTTCGCGGCTGGCAGTTTATTTATTTGCCGGACATCGAGTGCCCATCGGAATTGCCGGTGGAGATGAATGCGTTCAAATCGCAGCAAGCGCGCTGGGCGAAGGGCTTAATGCAGACGGCAAAGAAAATCATGCCGCGCGTGCTGCGATCGAATGTTTCGGGCGCGGTGAAGGCTGAGGCTTTCTTTCATCTCACCGCCAACATCAGCTACCCGCTGATGGTGCTGCTGTCGATGATTTTGCTGCCGGCGATGATTGTGCGGTTCTATCAAGGCTGGTTTCAGGTGCTGGTGATTGACCTGCCGCTATTTATCGCGTCGACGTGCTCGATTTCGTCATTTTATTTGGCAGCCGAGCGGGCGATTTTTCCGAAGACGTGGAAGCGGACATTTCTCTATTTGCCGTTCATCATGGCCGTGGGTATCGGACTTTCGGTGCGCAACGCGGTGGACGTGCTGGAAGCGATTTTCGGCGTGAAATCGGAATTCGTGCGGACGCCGAAGTATCGCGTGGAAGCGGGCGCGCACGGCTCGGATGCATGGGCGAGGAAAAAATACCGGAAGAAGGCGGGATGGATGCCGTGGGCCGAAGTTTTTCTTGGACTCTACTTTGCGGCGGCGGTGGTGTACGCGATCGAGATGGAAAATTACGCGACGGTTCCGTTTCTGGTGCTGTTTGTGTGGGGGTATTTGTATACCGGGTTGATGTCGCTCGGGCAGACGTATATTGACCGGTGGCGGTTTGGCGTGGAGGCTGGCGAAGTGCGGCCGGCTTCGACGGGCGCGCCGGGGTTTTAACTTTGTAGCTTATTCTACCTACCCTTTTATCATCGCGGTTCGTCTACTAGCATCGGAGGAACTCGTATGAAATTTCGGACGCTAGTGCTTCGCGGCACAATCGCGGCGCTGGCATTGCTATTTGTGGCGGTGCTGGTGCAGGCACGATTTCCGCAGCCTGCGGCGGAATATCAGGGGCGGCGCGCAAAATTGCGCGCGGAAGCGGACGGGCCCGTGGTGCTTTTTGGTTATACGAGCCGGAATGATGCGGGAGAAGTGGCGGTGTTCTTTCAGGACGAGGATTTTTATTATCTGACTGGCTATAGCGAGCCAGATGCGGCGCTGGTTCTGATTCCTGATTCGGCTGCTGCGAGAACTTCTGGGGCGCCCACGGAGATTCTGTATCTGCCGCCGCGCGATCCGCGCGAAGCGATTTGGGGCGGCGCGCACCTGGGACCGAATGATCCGGGCGTTGCGGAGAAGACGGGTTTTCAGGCGGTGCGTCCATTTGCGGAATTGCGCGGCGATCTCGCAGCGCTGGCAAAGACGAATCCAAAATTCTATGCGCTGTTGCCGAAAGGACCGGAGAACGGGTATCCGCAGCTTCACACCTGGCACGATTGGTTGAAGGATGCGCTTCCACCGCAGTCGGAAATCGAGGATGCACAACCGATTTTGACCGAAATGCGGATGGTGAAATCGCCGGGAGAAGTCGAATTGCTGCAAAAGGCTGTGGATGCTTCCGTGGATGCGCAACTCGCGGCGATGAAAATGATGAAGCCGGGGCTGATGGAATATCAAGTGGGCGCGAAGATGGAAGAAATTCACAAATGGGAAGGGTGCTCGCGCGAAGCGTACGCGCCGATCGTCGGAGCGGGATTTTTCTCCACGGTGCTGCACTACGACGCGCTCGATAATCAGATTAAGGATGGGGACGTGGTGGTGATGGACGTGGCGGGTGAGTATGGAGGCTACGACGCTGACATTACGCGTACGGTGCCGGCAAACGGGAAATTTACGGCGAGGCAGCGTGAAATTTACGACATCGTGCTGGGTGCCCAGAATGCGGCGATTGCGGCGGTGAAGCCGGGTGTATTCATGTATGGCGGGCCGGGCAGTTTGCATACTATCGCGGCCGATTACATCAACACGCACGGGAAGGATAAGGATGGCAAGCCGCTTGGAAAATATTTCGTGCATGGGCTGGGGCACGGCCTGGGATTGAACGTTCACGACCCGACGGATTTTCGGCAGCCGCTGAAGGCTGGGATGACAATCACGATCGAGCCGGGGATTTATATTCGCGACGAGAACCTTGGCGTGCGGATTGAGGATGATGTGCTGGTGACGGCTGACGGGCACCGGGTGATGACTGAAAAGTTGCCGCGGAATGCAGATGAAGTGGAGAAGGTGATGGCCGAGGGCCGGACGCATCCGCAGCCGTAACCGTCGCTTTCGCCGTCGCGAGTTATTCGCCGGGTTTAATGAAGATTACGCAGTAGTCGTTGCCCGACCAGTGGTCGATCGTTTTCTCTACGCGAAATCCTGCCGCGGTTAATTCTTCGACCATTATTTTCTTCGGGATGCCGTGGCCTCCGCGATTGGCGGGGACCCCTTCGACCGGGGGGAGGCTGTTGTCCGGGGCGAAGTCGATGATGGCGAGACGCCCGCCGGATTTCAGCGAGCGCAGCAAATTCTTGTCGAAGGCTTCGGGTGCGGTGATGTGGTGGTAGACCCGGCGCAGAAAAATTGCATCGCAGCAGCCGGTGGGTAGCTTGGTGTCGTCGGCTGCGCTTTCCACGAGCGTGACATTGGCGAATTTGTGCTTGGCGACTTCATCGCGAAGTGTGGCCAGCTTGGCGGCGTCAATTTCGGTGGCGTAGATGTGGCCCGATGCGCCTACAATTTTCTCGGCGGCGAAACTGTAGCTTCCGTCTCCGGCGCCGATGTCCGCGATGGTCATGCCCGGCTTCCATTGCATCTCTTCGGCGAGGCGCGAGATTTCGGAGTGAGCGTTGGTATTTGCGAAGGCCGCGGCGCGGTGTGCGGCATTTTTCAGGAAGCCGTACGACGCAAGCGCGAGCACGATTGCCAGGATTGCATTGAGGTGGTTTCTGCGAGCCATGGTTATTGATGCCTCTTGGGAGTTGAGCGGGTTTGCAGGGCTATGACCTCGCCCCGCACGCCAAGCTGCCATTTGGTTTGACGCGAGCCGCGAGCGTTGGATTCCTGCGATTGTGGCCTGAAGCGTTTTCTAGATGTTTGACCCGATGCGCGAAGGGCCGCTATAATTGATGTTTCGTCATAGCGTGAATTTCTTGCTTGGCAGGCGCCGCTGCTTGCGACTCTGCAGGAAACACCCAGCGAAATTCAGGAGCATCCGATGAGCGCCTTGAAAGCTACCCAACTGCGCGCAGGCATGATCATTCAGCACGAGGGCGACCTATATCACGTATATAGCGTGGATCACCGCACGCCCGGCAACAAGCGCGCCGCCATGCAGACGAAGATGCGCAACCTGCGCACGGGGTCGATGACCGACTACCGGTTCCGCGCCGAGGAATTCGTCGAAAAAGTGATCGTTGATGAGATCGAATTCCAATACCTTTATAGCGACGGCGATGGCCACCACTTCATGAACACGGAGAACTACGAGCAACTGGCGCTGCAGAACGACATCGTGGGCGACACGAAGGATTATCTGATCGCGAATATGCCGGTGAAAATCGAATATTACGATGAGAAGCCGATCGGCGTGTTGATTCCGGACACCGTTGATCTGACGGTCGTCGACACTGAGCCCAGCATTCAGAAGGCGACGGCCAGTTCCGTGATGAAACCCGCGAAGCTTGAAACGGGGCTTGTGATCAACGTGCCGCCGTTTGTGGGAACCGGCGACAAGGTGAAAGTGGATACTTCGGAGGCTCGCTACATCCAGCGGGTGCAATAGTCGCGCAAACTATCCCGAACAGCATCGTCGCTTCATTGTTGTGGCTGAAGAGAGATCCTTCGACTGCAGGCCGCGCCCTCGCTCCGCGAGGGAAAACGAAACCGCGCGACCCTCCGCTCAGGATGACAATCCAGAACGGATTGTCACTTCAATCCTTCCACCACGTAAAGATCCGAAAGCACTCGCGGGTAGGAATACACGAAGGACTTTGCGTCGGGCGTGATGATGACGCCGCCAATCGCGTCCACTCCAGCGGCGTCGGCGGGCACAATCTGTTTCCATACCGTCCGCTTGCCCGTTGCGAGATCGATTCGCGTAATCACACAAGGCAATCCAGCAGTGTTGTACGCGAAGACCGATTTTCCGTCCGCCGTAAATCCTGCTATGCGTTCGATGGCTTGAATACCGGGCATTGGTTTCGGCTCACCTCCGCCCACTGGGTAAAGCCAACGGTTCCCGTCCACGCCGAGAGATACCACAAAATTTCCGTCCAGCGAAACTTCGAAGAACGACACCGCTGAGCCTTCCGCACTGATCGCGCGTGGCTTTCCGCCTTCCAGATCCTGCACGTAGAGCCGTGGGCCATGCCCGGGTTCGCTTCCCGTAAACACCACCTGTTTTCCATCCGGCATCCATCGCGCTGTGAAATGGTCGATCGCGTCATTCGTTATCACGCGTGGCGCTCCGGCCTTGATCGGTAACAAAAATAGCTGCTCGGGTGTTTCGTGAGTGATTGACAGCACCCAATTGCCATCCGGCGAAAGGGCTTGCGGGTTTCCATCGCCGAGCCGGACGGCCGGAGAGCCGTCTGTCCCTCGAGTGTAAATTCCGTAGGTGGCACCGCCCGCTTCGCCCACCTCGCCGAATAACAAAGTTTTTCCGTCAGCCGACAAGTCCGCGGGCAGCGAAAAATCAAACCATGACAGCTCCCGCGGCTGAGTGGCGCCATCAATAAAGCCCTTTATTTCTTGACGTCCCGCTTCGCGGCGTAGCAGTACGCGTCCGTCTGAAGTCGTATCAAGTAGCGTCAGCGTGCCGGGAACGCGCGCGAGCAGCCGTTGTTTCCCGGACATATCGACGGCATACAAAGCTCGCCCGAGGCCTTCGTGAGTGGCGGTGAACCAGATTTCCTCTCCGTTGGGAGACCATGCCAACCCATCTTGACTGATCCAGTTTCTTGCCAAAGTCTTGTGAGTGCCGGCCAGGTCCACAATCGCAACGCTTCCTCCGTCATCCGCCAATAACGGATGTTCCAGGAAAGCGATTCGGTCGCCCTTCGGAGAAATTCTTGGGTCACCGATCCACCCCGCGGGGGCTTTGTAGAGCACTTTGCCAATCGGAAACTCTAACTGGCTGAACCCGCCTTGTACCCGAACAATGGCCACCTTCGATCCGTCGTTCGGCCAATCTGCCCAGTTCACGTCGTTGAGCAGCTCGCGCGGCGCTCCGCCGCCAATCGGCATCCGCGCCAAAGTACCAAACTGTTGAAACTCACCGGTGCTGCTGTTCAGCAATAAAATCATCTCGGCGGTTGACGAGACTCCCAGCAGCTGCGTTCCCGAGTGTCCGAGCGACGCAGACTCCGGACTACCAGCGCGGGCGGAATAGATTTCGGCGGGTTTTCCATCCCAAGCCGCGCTGTAATAGACCGTCTGGCCATCCGGACCGAAGCGACCGCCGAAGACGGTACCTCTCCGGAATGTCACCTGGTGATAGAGCGGTTGCGATACGGGTTTCGCGCGTGTTGCAAGAAATGCGCCTGCAGCCAACCCGGCAACAAGCGCAATTGTGCCGGCGAGTGCCGCGGCGATCCACGTACGCTTGGCGGAAGGCGGGGTGGCGGCAGGTGAGGCTTTAGCCGCGCCACTTGAAAAGCCGGAGCCAATTCCCGAGCGGCTTGATTCCGTTTCGCGTTTCAGGCGCTTCAGATCGGC
>Ga0209525_1000053_pt1 | contig 43020 bp, 44 predicted proteins | sample JacPin_JW_Ref_O1_FD_187958 | JGI IMG/M metagenome (GOLD analysis project Ga0209525, IMG submission 187958) | Forest soil microbial communities from Algoma, Ontario, Canada - Jack Pine, Ontario site 1_JW_Ref_O1 (SPAdes) (version 2) | ecosystem: Environmental > Terrestrial > Soil > Boreal... | reverse complement strand
CGTAGCGTTCGCGTTACGGAAGCCGGCCGTGCTTTTATTCCTCGTGCGCGCGCGATTCTGGAGCAGATGGATGAGGCGCGGTCGAGCGTGGCTGCTAACAATGCAGACCTTCGCGGTAGCGTCGCCGTTGGTGTTATTCCAACGGTTGCGCCTTACCTGATGCCGGCTTACACATCGGCTTTTGCAAAAAAGTATCCCGATGCAAAACTGCGCATCGTCGAAGATACGACGTCGGTCCTCGTAGAGGGTCTGCGCGACTTGTCCATCGATGTCGCGATTCTTGCTCTCCCATTACGCCACAAGGACCTGGAGTTGTTCCCGATCCGTACCGAGCCACTGTTCGCGGTGTTGAAAGGAGACCACCCCCGCGCGTCCGCAAAATCTCTGGCCCTTAAGGATCTCCGCGGAGAATCGTTCGTCATGTTGCGCGACGGACACTGCTTCCGCGACCTCAGCATCGGGGCCTGCACCCACGCCCGAATTACTCCGAACATTGCCTTCGAAAGCGGTCAGTTCAGCAGCCTGTTGGGAATGGTTGCGGCCGGTGTCGGTGTCTCGCTCATCCCTGAAATGGCGATTGACCGCAACGTTGGCTGCTGTTACGTGCGGCTCAGTGACGCTCAGGCTACCCGGACCATCGTTGCAGCTGTGGTCCGCGGACGTAGCTTCAACCGCGTCCAACGCGCTTTTGTGTCTGAACTCAGAGGTCGAGCGGCGGAAGCCCACACCGGAAAAGAGCCTGCCGCGAATCGGCCCACGCCAAGGTAATTAATTAAACGTTCAGGAACCTGTGCCGCTCGCGTTCAGGTCCGGGCCGTCGCCTCTAAACCTGGAACCCGCACAACTCTTGCCTTCACCCCGAGCGCAGCGTACGATGGTTTACGTTCTTTGCTGCAGCATCCTTCCTGTAATGCTTCTCGCACCACTTCGACGGGGGATTGTGCGGCTTGAAACGGCTCGGGGTGGCCTGATTGATGGATAAGCCTGCGACTAAGGCAGTGGTAGTAATCGGCGCGCAGTGGGGCGATGAAGGCAAGGGCAAGGTCGTAGACTATGTGGCTTCCTCGTTTGACTACATCGCTCGGTACGCGGGCGGGCACAATGCAGGGCATACCGTCATCTTCGACGGCCATCGCTACGTCCTCCAGTTGATTCCCAGCGGCATACTTCGACCGGAAAAAAAAGCCGTGATCGGGCCTGGCACCGTGGTCGATCCCGCGGCACTCGTCGCGGAACTCGAAAACCTGAAAAAATCCGGCATCGAAGTGCGAGGTCGATTGTTTCTCAGCAATCGTGCCCACGTGATTTTTCCTTATCACCGCGAAATGGACAAAGCCGCCGAGCAGGCGCGCGGCGCGGCGAAAATCGGCACCACGTCGCGCGGTATCGGTCCCGCGTATGAGGACAAAATGGCGCGCCGCGGAATCCGTATGTGCGATTTGCTCGATGGCGATCGTTTCCGCGAGAAACTCGAACGCGTAATCCTGGAAAAGAATGCGATAAGCCATGCCGCCTACGGCCATCCGCTCGAAACAGCCGGCCTGCTAGAGCAGTATCTAGAACTTGCCGCGCACATGCGGGGCCTGGTAGTGGATACGACTGAGTTACTGAATGCAGCGCTGGATAAAGGCGAAACCGTCCTTTTCGAAGGCGCGCAGGGGACGATGCTCGACATCGATCACGGCACCTATCCCTACGTAACTTCGTCGAACGCCACTTCAGGCGGCGTCGCAACAGGATTGGGTGTTGCTCCAACGCGGCTTACCGGCGTGATTGGCGTAACGAAGGCTTACACGACGCGCGTGGGTAGCGGTCCTTTTCCAACCGAGATGCCCGATCTTGACGCGCAAGCTGTGCGCGAACGCGGCAACGAATTCGGCGCCGTTACAGGCCGGCCGCGGCGCTGCGGCTGGCTCGATTTGCCGGTGCTGCGTTACGCGAAAATGATCAACGGAATCGATTCGCTCGTCGTGACGAAACTCGACGTCTTCGACTCACAGCCGGAAATAAAGGTTTGCACCGGTTACCGTCTCAAGGGCCAGCCGATCAAGGAAATGCCGCCCGACGTCGAAACGCTCGCGCAAGTCGAGCCGGACTACACAACGCTGCCCGGCTGGCGCAAGCCTACGCCCGGTATCCGCGACGTGAAGGAACTTCCTACCGCGGCTCGCGATTATTTGACTTTCATTTCTGACCGGCTCGAAATCGAGATTGGAATGATTTCGACTGGCCCGGAACGAGACGCCACAATTGTTCCGCGGGGCACGAAGCTCGCCTCATGGTTGTAACTCATGCTTTCTTACGAAGCCGCGCGCGCTAAGGTTGTCGAAATCGTTCGCGCGCGCATGGTCCGGCTGCAAACGGAAGAGTTGTCGTTCGCAAACGATCCTTCGATCGCTCTGGGCCGCGTCCTCTCTGAAAATATTTCCGCTGACCGCAACTATCCCCCGTTTAATCGTTCCACGCGCGACGGCTTCGCGCTGCGATCCGCCGATGCCGCGAAACCCGATGCGAAGTTACGACTAATCGGCGAAAGCCGCGCGGGTGTCGCTTTTGAAGGGATGGTAGCGCCCGGCACCTGCGTGCAGATCATGACCGGCGCTGCCGTGCCGCGCGGTGCCGATACGGTGGTGATGCAGGAGTTCGCGCAACTGGAGGGCGATCACGTGGTGCTGCAGAATGCGGCGCATACCGGTCAAAACTTCGTTCTGGCGGGCAGCGAATCGCGCGTAGGAGAGGTGGTCGTCGCGCGCGGCGAGAGACTTGGTTATCCGGAACTAGCGATGGCTGCGCAGGTGGGGCGTGCGCGCGTTATAGTTACGCGACGGCCTCGTGTGGCAATTCTCGCCACGGGTGACGAACTCGTATCGATCGACCAGGCGCCCGGCTCATTTCAGATTCGCAACAGCAACAGCATCTCCCTTGCCGCGCAGGTTGCAATGGCAGGAGGCGAGCCCGTGATGCTGGGCAGTGCGCCGGATGAACTGGGACAACTTCGCACTCTCATTGGGCGAGGCGTCGAAGCGGATATTCTGGTCCTTACGGGCGGAGTGTCCGTCGGTAAGTATGATCTGGTTGAGCAAGTTCTTCGCGAGTTCGGCGCGGAGTTTTTCTTCGACGCGATTGCGATTCGCCCGGGCAAGCCGGCTGTCTTCGGCTGGTGCCACGAGAAGCCAACATTTGGTCTGCCGGGGAATCCAGTTTCCACGATGGTGACGTTCGAGCTTCTCGTGGTGCCTGCAATTGAATTGATGAGCGGCCATCAGCCCGATCCGCTGCCGTTCTACCGAGCCAAGCTCGCTCATCCTATCGAGCAGAAAGCCAAGCTCACGCATTTTCTGCCGGCGGAGGTCACGTGGCCGAACGGCGAGCCTACGGTCGCGCTGCTTCATTGGGAAGGTTCAGGCGACGTCGGCGCCGTCGTGCGAGGGAATTGCTATCTCGTCGTTCACGATTCGAATCTTCACCTAACGGCGGGCGATTGGGTGGATGTGCTGCCACGGCGCGGAATATTTTAGAACCAAGGTTGCTGCACGCAGATTTGCACAAATGAAAAAGCTCTCGCACTACGATAAAACCGGTCGCGTGAGGATGGTGGATGTAACCGCGAAGCCCTCGACCTCTCGAACCGCTGTCGCCCATGCTTTCGTGCGCATGAAGCGAGCGACAATCGAAAGCGTGCGCCGGCTCAAATCGCCTAAAGGCAATCCGCTCGAAATTGCACGTATCGCTGGAATCACAGCCGCCAAGCGCACCTCCGAGCTGATTCCTCTTTGTCACCCCATTGCGCTGACGCACGTAGATGTGAGTGCGAAGCTGTGCCAGAATGGAATCGAGGTCATCTCCGAGGCCACGGCTACCGGCCCTACCGGCGTCGAGATGGAAGCGCTTGTCGCCGCCTCTGTTGCGGCTCTCACGATCTACGATATGTGCAAGGCGCTCGAGCGCGGCATTGAAATTTCAGAAGTGCATCTCGTGAAAAAATCCGGCGGCCGCAGCGGTCTTTACGTTCGCTCCGGAAAGCTTGCGAAGAATACGAAGAAGAAATGACGCCAATTAAAGACGTCAAAGTTCTGGTGGTCGACGACAACGCGCTGGTCCTCGACCTGCTGATGAAGGGCCTCGCGTCGCATTGCGACGCTCGCTCGGCCGCCGATGGCGCCGACGCGCTGCTGCGCATCGTCGACGAGCCGCCCGACCTCGTCATCTGCGACTACCGCATGCCGGGCCTCGACGGGCGCCAGCTGTATGAAAAGCTGCGCGGACGCCAGCAGACCAAGCAAATCCCGTTCATTTTTCTCGCCAGCCGCAGCGACATCGAAGAGAAATTGCGCCCCATCGTCGAAGGCGTCGAAGAATTTATCCCCAAGCCGTTTTTCCTGAAAGACCTCGTGCGCCGCGCAAAAAAAGTCATCGATCGCTTGCAGCTCGAGAAGCTCCAGAATCGAGCCGTCCGCCCCGGCGTGATTCAGGGCCGCCTCGAAGAGATGAGCATTCTCGACCTGATGCAATCGCTCGAAATGGGACAGAAATCTTGTCGGCTGACGATTCGTCGCTCCGATGAGAAAGGCGAGCTTTTCTTTTCTTCGGGGCAATGCACGGACGCGAATCTCGGCGCCCTCGAAGGCGAGTCTGCGGTCTACGAAGCCGTTCGCTGGCCGGACGGTGAATTCGAAATCGACTTCAACACTGGCCCCACGCGCAGCACGATCTCGCGTACAACCACTGGCCTCCTGATGGAAGCACTGCGCCTGATTGATGAACAGCAGCGCGATGGCGCAGAAGAGAACGCCCCGGCCGCTGAAAAATAGCCCACCGACCATCTCATGCGAATCTCAATTGTGACCATCAGCGATTCCGTTGCGGCCGGAAAATACGAAGATCGTTCCGGCCCTTCCGTAGCCGCACGCTGCAAAGAGCTCGGTTGGGAAATTGTATCCACCACGGTTCTCGCGGACGAACCCATCGCAATCGAAGCGTTTCTGAAAAAAGCAGCCGACGCCGGTGACGGCGCAGTGGATCTAATCTTAACGACCGGCGGCACAGGCGTGGGCCCTCGCGACGTCACGCCTGAGGCGACACAAGCGGCAGTCGAACGGCTGGTACCGGGATTTGCCGAGCACATGCGCGCAGAAGGTAGAAAATTCACGGAGCGTGCGCTGCTATCACGCGGGATTGCGGGAATCCGCGCGAAAACGATAATCCTCAATCTTCCAGGCAGTCCGAGCGGCGCCGTCGAGTCGCTCAACGCAATCGCCGCGCTTCTTCCGCATGCCGTTGACGTGGTTCACGGCGCTCGCCATTAGACACCCGCGCGACGCAAAGCGAGCCACACTCAGCAAAGCACGTAGATACTATCGGCACTTATTTCGGTTCGATTCTTCGCTGCCTACCAACCACTGTCATCCCGAGCGAAGAGGCGCGCGTTTTTTGCCTCCGTCGCGAAGCGACGGCGCGCCTCGAAGTCGAGGGATCTGCTTTGTCTTTTGCCTAGTTTTGTCTTACTTCTTGGACGGGCGTCACTTCGAAGATGGGCCGCTCGCCCCACATATTTAACAGTGCTGTTAACTATTGTCTTGACACTGCGACGAGGTGAAGTATATTTAACGCCGTGGTTAACAATCAAACGAAAGTATCGAATGTATTTGCGGCCCTCGCCGACCCTACCCGCCGCCGTATCATGGAGCGCCTTTCAGGCCACGGCGAACGGCGCGTAACCGCTTTAGCCAAGCCGTTTCGTATTTCGCTTCCAGCCATCTCGCGCCATCTCCACGTGCTCGAACGGGCGCGCCTCATCCAACGCAGGCGCCAGGGGAGGATTCATTTCATCCGCACGCACACAGCCGGCATCAGGGAAGCGCAAAAGTGGCTTATGCGCTGTGCCCTCGAATGGGACTCACGGTTTGATGCGATAGACAAACTCCTCGCGGAAGACGAGCGAAAGGAAAAAAAGAGATGAAATCCGACGTGAAAATCAGCGGGAACCAAGTGCAGATCACACGCATCTTCAACGCGCCGCGTGAGAGCGTCTTTGCGGCATGGAAAACGCCGGACCAGGTCGAGCGCTGGTCCGGTTGCAAGGATTCAACGAAGGTCGAAGTCCAGATGGATTTTCGCGTCGGCGGATCCTTCACGCAGAAACTCCACATCCGTAATGTAGGCGAGTACACAATCATTGGCACGTACGATGAGATCGTCGAACCCGAGAGAATTGTCTACCACGTGAATCTAGGACCGGCCACCACGCAGGTCGCAATCGAATTCATCGCGCAAGGAAGCCAAACCAAAGTGATTCTCACTCAGGTAGGATTCCCGGACGAGAATCTCTCCCGTATCGTCTCGGAAGGCACTACAGAATCATTGGATCGGCTCGATCAAATATTGTCAGGACAGCCGGTCTGAATCTCCGAAGCAAACAAAGCGCATTTCGAGTCAAAAGGAGCGCAGATGAACTATGGGCGCGTAGTCCTTGCCGGCCTCGCGGGCGCGGTGGCTTATTTTGTGTGTGGAGGCGTGATATCCGGCCAGTTGATCGCGAAAGAATACAAGCCGTATGAAGGTGTCTACCGTTCGCGGGAAGCGATCATGCACTATTTTCCGATGGGCATCGCTGCCACCTTCATCGCGATAATTATTCTTGCCGCGATCTACGCGAAGGGCTATGAAGGCGGTTCGGGCGCCTTGGAAGGGCTGCGCTTCGGCGCGCTAATCGGAATCTTCATCGTTTTCGCCGTTGTCGCCGACGAATATGTCACGCTCAATATCGGCGCCAGGCTCGCCGCTTTCATAGCCCTCGGAAGATTCATCGGCTGGCTCATCACCGGACTCGTGATCGGTCTCGTCTACAAGCCTGTCACACCTAGTTAGGCCTGCAAAACTGTGCTTGCCTGACCAATCGGCCAATCAGATCAACCGCGTTTCGAGTTTCTTTCAGATCCGCGAGATTCGAGACGACAGTGTAAGAGAAAATTGCCTCGCGCACATGGTTAGGCGGGACAGCATTTGCGATCTTCCAGTAAAAAAGACGTATTGGGACGCCGTTTTCTTCGGAGTCTTTTTCCCACGTGCATACTCGATTCCCGGTTTGCTCCTCGATGGTGACGTGCATCTCGCCCTCGAATATCTCATCGAGTTTTCCTGAAAGATTCTCTTTAGGAACCTCGATCGAGATCAGCGATACGCGAAGCCATCCGGATTCAGCTTCCGGCAAATGATACAGATAGTGGTCATCCTCGCTTTGACCTTCGATCCAATCGTGCGGAATAAGGAAACTCAGCGTGTTGCCGAAAACCGAGACCCTGTCCAGGCGCGTGACGTTTCCCATGACCGTAAGTTTACACAAGCGTTGGCGCGCCGCAAATCCTGAAGCCCTTGGTGCCGCCGATTCTTTCCGGTATGAGTGCTGGATAGCATTGGCTGTCACTCGTCCCCTATGCTAGGATTGCCCGTTAATTCGGTGATGCCGGGCCAATACATTCCGATTTTGATTTACGCGCTTCTCGCGGCGTCGTTTCCCGCCGTATCTCTCATACTTTTCAAATACATTCGCCCGGACATGAAGACCACCGGCGCGCGCCTCGAGCCATACGAGTGCGGCGTTCCTCCGGAAGGCAGCTCCCGCGGCCGCTATTCCGTCCGCTTTTATATTGTCGCGATTCTATTCGTCATTTTTGACGTCGAGACGATTTTCCTGTTCCCCTGGGCGATCAAATACAGCCAGCTCGGCGTATATGGGCTGCTGACCATGCTCGTCTTTCTCGGAATTTTGCTGGTCGGCTACATCTGGCTCTATCGCAAAGGCGCTCTCGACTGGGTCTAGCTGGTCCGAAATATCTGTCCGAATGCGTTGACGCTGTTTTTTGGGGTGTGTTAAAAAGGCGGGCTGCTCGCGCGCGATGGAGCGAATTCGCTCGTCGTTGCTTGACGACTGCGGCCGATCGAAACGATGGCTAACGATCCCTCGGAAAAGACGCCAGCTCCCAAACCGCCCGCCGATCCGCCGAAAGCGGCAGCGGAGGGACCTTCTGTTCCACCGAAACCTCCTGCTGAAGGCGCAGCAGCCACTCCGCCTACTTCAGCCGCACCACCGAAGCCCGCCGCCCCGGCCAAACCTGCTGCTCCTGGCGCTCCCGCCGCTGCCGCACCTCCTAAGCCAGCTGCGCCACCTCCACCGAAAGAAGGACCAACGCCGCTCGATAACGAGCTCGTGCAGCGCCTGAAATCGCGCTTTGGCGATGCCATCAAAGAAGCGACGCAGGACCGCAAGCAGGCCATTGTGCTAGTCGCCGCCGATAAGCTGCGCGAAATCTCGCGCTATTGCCGCGATGACGAAAAATTCGACATGCTCGACGACCTCACCGCCGTTGACTGGCCGAAGCGCGAAAAGCGTTTCGATGTGGTTCTAATTTTGTACTCGTTTCCGAAAAACGAGCGCCTACGTCTGAAAGCGCATCTCGGCGAAAACGAACCGGTGCCGAGTATGTGCGAAGTTTGGCCGGTGGCAAATTGGCTCGAGCGCGAATGCTATGACATGTTCGGAATCGTCTTCGATGGCCATCCGGATTTGAAACGCATCCTTTTGCCAGATGAGTGGCAAGGCCATCCACTGCGCAAGGATTACGACATCTTGAAGCAGGACACAGATTGGGTGCGCGAGAATCTGGGCATCGAGAGCGGGCAATAGGAGAGCAGGGAAGAGCGCACGAAATCAAATGACGAAAGGCCCCACAACCGAAATCACCACCACCGTGCTGGGCGCGGACGAAATTATCCTCAACATGGGGCCGCAGCACCCGTCCACGCACGGCGTGCTGCGCGTAAAGCTGAAGCTCGACGGTGAGCGCGTCGTAGATTCCGAATGCATCATCGGCTATCTCCATCGCGGCGTCGAGAAAATCGCCGAGCATCGCAGCTATCAGCAATTCGCGCCCTATGTGGATCGCATGGATTACGTCGCGGCTGTTTCAAACGGCCTCGGCTACTGCGAAGCGGTCGAAAAGCTGCTCGGCACCGAAGCGCCGCCGCGCGCGAAAGTCGTCCGCACGATACTCACGGAACTCCAGCGCATCGCGAGCCATTTGCTCTGGCTCGGCACCCATGCCCTCGATATCGGCGCGCTCACGCCCGTCTTCTACTGCTTCCGCGAGCGCGAAGAAATTTTGAAAATATTTGAAAAGTATTGCGGCGCGCGACTGACCACGCACGCCTTCCGCATCGGCGGCCTGCAATACGAGACCTACGACGGCTTCGAAGAAGATGTGAAGCGCTTCTGCAACGATTTCGAGCACCGCGTAGATGAATATGAAACGCTGCTCACCGAGAATCGCATCTGGGTGGGTCGCACGAAAGGTGTCGGTATCATCACCGCCGCCGATGCCATCGCGCTTGGCGTCACCGGGCCGGTTCTGCGCGGCAGCGGCGTGAAATGGGACCTGCGCAAAGCGATGCCCTACGCCGCTTACGACCAATACGAATTCGATATCCCCACGCGCCCCACGGGCGACACATACGATCGTTACATCGTGCGCATGGAAGAGATGCGCCAGTCACGCCGCATTTGCCTGCAGGCCATCGAAAATATTCCGTCCGGCCCGATCCTAGGAAAAGTTGGCAAGGTGCTGAAGCCGCCGCCGGGGGAGGTCTACCACTCGATCGAAGCGCCGAAAGGTGAGCTCGGCTACTACATCGTGAGCGACGGCACCACGCAGCCGTATCGCCTGCGCGTCCGTCCGCCCTCCTTTATTAACTTGCAGGCGTTCCGGAAAATGGCGGAGGGAGCGCTCGTCGCGGATGTGGTCGCAATCATCGGCACGATTGATATTGTTCTCGGAGAAGTCGACCGCTGATGGGCCACCTCATTCCATCCTCAATCGCACCCTATGTGCTGCCGGTTGTCTATGCCGTCGTCATCGTAGCCGTGTTACCGCTACTTGCTGGTTACATCGTTCTTCTCGAGCGCAAAGTGATGGCCGACATGCAAGCGCGTCTCGGCCCGATGCGCGTCGGTCCGCACGGATTGCTCCAGCCGATTGCCGACGCCGTAAAACTTCTGCTCAAAGAAGACATCATCCCCGCGAACGCCGACAAACTGATGTTCTGGATGGCGCCGCTCGTCAGCGTCACGATGGCCCTGCTAGCCTACGCGGCGCTGCCGATTGGCCCTGCATTTCAAATTGCGGATCTCAACGTCGGTCTCCTCTTTATCTTGGGCATAAGCTCGCTCGGAATTTACGGGATCGTGCTCGGCGGCTGGGCGTCCAACAGCCACTATTCTTTGCTCGGAGCATTGCGCAGCGCCGCCCAGCTCGTCAGCTACGAAACGGCCGCGGGCCTGGGACTCGTTTCCGCCCTGCTTCTCGCCGGCTCGCTTTCGATGAAGGAAATCGTGCAGGCGCAATACGACCAAGGCACCTGGTTCATTTTCTCCGTGCCGGTCGGTTTCTTCATCTATATGGTTGGTTCAATCGCGGAGACGAACCGCGCGCCGTTCGATCTTCCCGAGGCGGAATCGGAGCTCGTCGCCGGCTACATGACCGAATACAGCGGCTTCCGCTGGTCGCTCTACTTCCTCGCTGAATACGCCAACATGATCATCGTCGCGGGAATCGCCACCACGCTGTTTCTCGGCGGCTGGCTGCGTCCCTTCGCACGCTGGCACGACCATTTCCCCGGAACATCCCTTGAATTTTTCGACGTGATCCCGTCGCTCGTATTTTTGGCAGCAGCGGGCTACTGCTTCTATCTCGCGCCGAAGCAGCCAGTGCAAATTCAGAAAATCGTGATGGCGGCGTTCGGAGCAGCATGCTTGTTGCTCGCGGGAGCTATGGCCGCGGCGCTTTTTGCGTCGCCCGTCGTGATGGCCGGCATTCACGGCGCGTTCTGGTTCATGGCTAAAGTGGTGGCCTACCTCTATGCATTCCTGTGGTTCCGGTTTACATTTCCGCGTTACCGCTTTGATCAGCTGATGCGGCTTGGCTGGCGCTTTTTGATTCCGCTCGCGCTAGTCAACGTGATTGACGTTGGCGTCGCCATCATCCTCAGACAGGAACTGGGCTGGAGCCCGTTCTGGGCCATGCTCCTGATGACGCTCGTCACTCTAGGCATCGCGATGTGGCTGGCAAGTGAGGGCTCGAAACCCGCGACGACATTGCAGCCGGCGGATACTGAAATATGATCCTGAATCAAATCCTGTTCTATTTCTTCGCGTTGCTCGCGGTCGGCTCCGCGATCCTTATGGTCACGCGCCGCAACGTCGTCCACAGCGCCGTATTCCTAATTTCTACTCTCCTCGCGACGGCGGGTATTTTCCTCCAGCTCCAAGCCGAATTTCTCTTCGTTGTTCAAATCATCCTTTACGTCGGCGGCATCATGGTCCTCTTCGTCTTCGTCATCATGCTCGTGAATCTCGACGTCGCCTTGCGCCAAATCCAATTCAATCGGCAAAAATACGTCGCCGCCGTGCTGACTCTTGTGCTTGCCGCGCAGGTGTTTTTCGCTCTGTGGGTGGCCCGGGCCGGCCTGAACCTGGCCAATCCCGCCGACAAAATGCCAGTGAGAAATACCGAAGCCATCGGCGACGCAATCTTCCAACGCTACATGTTGCCTTTTGAAATTGCATCGGTCCTGTTACTCGTTGCGATGATCGGCGCCGTGGTAATGGCCAAGAGGAGGGTCTGATGATTCCTACAGAAGCGTATCTCATCCTCAGCCTCGCGCTTTTCACCATCGGAGTGGTCGGCGTGCTTACGCGCCGCAACGTGATTATCGTCCTCATGTCCATCGAGCTGATCCTGAACGCGGTGAACATCAACCTCGTCGCGTTCTCGCGCCACTTCGGCTCCGTCGATGGCCAGGTTTTCGCCATTTTCATCATCACGGACGCTGCCGCTGAAGCCGCCGTTGGCCTTGGCATCATTCTCGCGTTTTTCCGCAATCGCGAAACCGTCCTCGCGGACGAAATGGACATGTTGAAATGGTGAAAACCGCCCGATGACGTCACACCTGCCATTCTTTCTAGCGCACATCTGGCTGATTCCCATGTTCCCGCTGATCACGGCGGCGGCCATGCTGTTCTTCGGCCGCAGGCTGAAGAACGACGTGATCAACGGTCTCTGCGTTGGCAGCGTGTTCGTCTCGTTCATTTTTTCGGCCGGAAGTTTCCTGCAGCTCCTCTCGCTGCCGCAGGACAATCGCATCGCGATCAACGTCCTCTTTGAATGGCTCCCCGCCGTCCCATTCCACATGCTCGACGGCCGCCTCGCGAATTTCGTCGCCGACTGGGGCTTCCAGCTCGACCCGCTTTCCGCAGTGATGATCCTCGTCGTTACCGGCGTCGGCTTCCTGATTCACGTGTACGCCACCGGCTACATGGCGCACGAAGGCGGCTACTACCGCTTCTTCGGCTACTTGAATCTCTTCATGTTCGCCATGCTGATGTTGGTACTCGCCAATAACTTCCTCCTGCTCTTCGTCGGCTGGGAAGGCGTGGGCACGTGCAGCTATTTGCTCATCGGATTTTACTTCCACAAGAAATCCGCCTCCGATGCAGGCAAGAAAGCCTTCATCGTCAACCGCATCGGCGACGCCGCTTTTCTCCTCGGCATCTTCATGACGTCCGCGCTCCTCGGCACGATTCGCTTCGCGGATATCGGCCCCGCCCTCGCAAAAGGAAATTTCAGCGTCGGCGACCCGCGCATCGTAGCCATCGCGCTCCTGTTCTTCGTCGGCGCCACCGGAAAATCGGCGCAAATCCCGCTCTACGTCTGGCTCCCCGACGCGATGGAAGGCCCCACTCCCGTCAGCGCGCTCATCCACGCCGCCACAATGGTCACCGCCGGCGTCTACATGGTCACGCGCACCAGCGCCATCTACCAACTTGCCCCCGCCGCTATGGCCGTCGTCGCTCTAGTCGGCGCCGTCACCGCACTCTTCGCCGCCTCAATGGGCGTCGTGCAAACCGATATCAAAAAAGTTCTCGCCTATTCCACCGTCTCGCAGCTCGGCTACATGTTTCTCGCGTGTGGCGTGGGCGCCTTCACCGCCGGAATTTTCCACCTGATGACGCACGCATTTTTCAAAGGCCTGCTGTTCCTCGCTGCCGGCAGCGTGATTCATGCGCTCTCCGGCGAGCAGGACATGCGCAAGATGGGCGCGCTCTCCAAAAAAATTCCCATCACCTATTGGACGATGCTCATCGCCACGCTGGCCATCGCCGGAATTTTCCCGTTCGCCGGCTTCCTGAGCAAAGACCTCATCCTCGGCAAAGCTTACGAAAAAGACGCGCTCCTCTGGGCCATCGGCTACTTCACCGCCGGCATGACTGCCTTCTACATGTTCCGGCTGATTTTCATGACGTTCCATGGCCAGTCGAGAGTTGACCACGAAGTGGAGCATCACATCCACGAATCGCCACGCTCGATGCTGGTACCGCTCGTAGTTCTCGCCGGCCTTTCAATTGCCGGCGGTTGGGTCGCATGGCCGGAGATTTTCGGCGGAAATAGCGCCTTTATTCGTTTCCTCGAGCCCGTGGTGGCAGTGCCGCACGAATTGCGCGCCGAAGCCGCCAAGGGAGTCAGTTCACCGGGCGGAGAAATCGGATTGATGTTGCTTTCTGAGGGCCTGGTAGTCTGCGGCATCCTCGCCGCGTGGTACCTCTATATCAAGCGCACTGAGTTGCCTCAGCAAATCGCCAATCGCCTTGGCTGGTTCTACCGCCTCGTCTACAACAAATACTACGTGGACGAAATTTACGATTCGCTTTTCGTAAACCGCGCCAAGGATCTCGGCCTCGCACTCGGCGCCTTCGATCGCACGGTGATCGACGGCGCGGGCGTGAACGGAGCCGGATGGCTCACGCGTTTTATCTCGAAAGTTTCCATGTGGTGGGACACCTGGATCGTCGATGGCTCAGTGCGTTTCGGGGCGCGCCTTATCTGGTTGCTCAGCTACCCGGTGCGCATGGTCCAGGACGGCCTGGTGCAGAGTTATATGTTGCTGATCGTAATCGGCCTGATCGGTTTTCTGGCGTACTACTTTCACATCGCGCATCAAGCAATGCGGTAAAGAAACGCTTGTCATCCTGCTTGTCCTGAGGAACGAAGGAAGCGAAGGATCTCAACGTAACGCTCGCGAACCCGCGAGCCAAAGCAAGCGAGGGAATGGATGTTCTCTGATAGCCACATCTTGAACACGATCCTCTTCACGCCGCTGGTCGGCGCGATCCTGATGCTCTTTATCCCGCGCGAGCGCCCCGACCTTCACCGCTGGATGGGCAATATCTTCGCCTGCCTCGGCCTGCTCGTCTCACTGCCGCTCATCTGGCGCTTCAACACGGCTCTCGACGCGCCGCGCTTCCAATTCCTCACCGACCACGAATGGATCCCCTCGATCGGCGCCCGCTACACGCTTGGCATTGACGGCCTCAGCTTCCTGCTGGTCATGCTCACCACGATTCTCGGCGCGATCGCCGTCCTTTCATCCTGGTCCGCAATTCAGAAACGCGAAAAGGAATACTACATCCTGCTGCTTCTCCTGCAGACCGGCATGCTTGGCGTCTTCATGTCGCTCGATTTCGTCCTCTTTTACGTTTTCTGGGAAGTGATGCTCGTCCCGATGTACTTCCTCATCGGCGTGTGGGGCAGCGAGCGCCGTCTTTACGCAGCAATTAAATTCTTCCTCTACACCCTGGCTGGTTCGGTGCTGATGTTGCTTGCAGTCCTGGCAATCTATTTCACCGCGCACACTTTCAGCATCAAGGACGTACTGGAATCCCCGCACCCGCTTTTCACACTCCAGCTGCAACGCTGGCTTTTCTGGGGCTTCTTCTTCGCCTTCGCAATCAAAGTCCCGATGTTCCCATTTCACACCTGGCTGCCCGACGCGCACACCGAAGCGCCGACGGCCGGCAGCGTCATCCTCGCCGGCGTCCTGCTGAAGATGGGCACCTATGGCTTCCTGCGCTTCTCAGTTCCAATGTTTCCCGACGCGACGAATCAGTATCGCAACTTCATGATCGTTCTCTCGCTGATCGGAATCATCTATGGCGCGCTCGTCTGCATGATGCAGAAGGACATGAAAAAGCTCATCGCCTATTCCTCGGTGAGCCACATGGGCTTCTGCACGCTCGGAATTTTCGCGCTCACGCCGCTCGGCCTCACCGGCAGCATCATCCAGCAGATCAACCATGGCATTTCCACAGGCGCGCTGTTCTTGATTGTCGGTGTCCTCTACGAGCGCCGTCACACCCGCCTGATCTCCGAATTCGGCGGTCTCGCGACGCCCATGCCCAATTTCGCGGCGGTCTATCTGATCGTCACGCTTAGCTCCCTCGGCATGCCGCTGCTCAATGGCTTCATCGGCGAGTTCACGATCCTGCGCGGCATCTTCGAGGTGAAATGGCAATACGCCGCCTGGGGCGTGATAGGAGTGGTGCTCGGCGCCGCATACCTGCTCTGGCTCTATCAGCGCGTGATGTTTGGCAACATCACGAATCCCCTCAACGAGCACCTCCCCGATCTCAACGGCCGCGAATGGGCCACCCTACTCCCGCTCGTGTTCCTGGCATTCTGGATCGGCATCTATCCCGCGCCGCTGTTTCACGTGCTGGAAGCGCCGGTAGACCGCCTGATGCGAACGGTGAATCCTGGCTATTTCCCGCCGGCCGTTCCAGCCGCGTTGATGGACGCGCCGTTACCGCCGCCCATGGCCGAAGCAGCTCCGGTCCTGCCAACACCTGCGCCCAAATCACCCGCCGCGCAAAGCAAGCCCGAGGTGAAGTAGATGGACTGGCACAGCATCCTTCAGCAATCGCGCGTCGACTTCTCCTTCATCCTTCCGGAGGCGATGCTCGTCTTCTTCGCGCTGGCGATTCTGCTCACGGACTTTTTCCTCACGCCCGCGCAAAAAGGCTGGAACGCGATCACCGCCATGCTCGGGGTTGTCTTCAGCGGCGCTGCCCTTGGCATCATTTGGAAAAATCTTCAGGGGCAACGTTACTCAGCTTTTGACAACTCCATCGTCATCGATCCGTTCTTCATTTTTTTCAGCTTCCTGTTTCTAGCGTCCACTGCGCTCGTCATCCTGCTCTCCGTCCGCTATATGGAGCTCGAGCGCGAACAGCACGGCGAATACTACGCTCTGATGCTCCTCGCCACCGCGGGCATGATGTTCCTCGCCTGCGGCAATGATCTCGTCGTTCTCTTCCTCGCCCTCGAAACGATGGCGCTCAGCTTCTACGTTCTCACCGGCTTCCTCCGCCGCGAACGCCGCTCCAACGAAGCCGCCATGAAATACCTGCTGATGGGCGCGTTCAGCTCCGGCATCCTCGCCTACGGTTTCTCGATTCTCTACGGCATCGCCGGCTCCACGCACCTTGACGTGATCTCCATCCGCCTCGCCGAGCGTCACCAGATGCTCCCCGGCGGCGATATCCTCATCTTCCTCGCCATCGCCACGGTTGCGGCCGGCGTTTTCTTCAAAATCGCCGCCGTCCCATTCCATCAATGGGCTCCTGACGTCTACGAAGGCGCGCCCACCTCGATCACCGCCTACGTCAGCGTCGCCTCAAAGGCCGCCAGTTTCGCGCTGCTGCTTCGCTTGTTCCTCACAGTCTTCTGGCCCGTCCGCAGCGATTGGGTGATGCTGATGGCCACCGTCGCCGTCCTCTCCATGACCATCGGCACGCTCGCCGCCATCACGCAGAACAACATCAAGCGCCTCCTCGCCTATTCTTCGATCACGCAGGTCGGCTACATCCTCCTCGGCTTCGTAGCCTCGGTGAATCCCGACGGCTCGCTCAATCCCCGCGGCCTACAAGCCATGGCCTTCTACCTGCTCGTCTACGCCTTCTTCAACACCGGCGCATTCGCCGTCGTGATGGTGCTCCGCCACAAAGGCGTAATCGGCGACGATATTGACGACCTCAACGGCCTCATCGAACGCAACCCCGGCGCCGCCATCCTGATGCTGATTTTCCTGCTGTCTCTCGCCGGGATTCCACCCACAGCCGGCTTTGTCGCGAAACTCCTCATCTTCTGGTCGCTCATCGAAACGGGCCACTACATCCTAGCCATCGTCTCGGTCGCTTACATCCTCCCCGCCGTCTACTACTACTTCCGCATGGTTGCCGCCATGTGGGTCCGCACGTCAACCGATCCCGTCAAGCCCATGATCTCCTGGGCTCAAAAATTCGCGCTCGCTGCCATGGTCATCGTCACCCTCGCTGCCGGAATTTTCCCCGAGCAGTTCCTCCTCTTCGCGAAATATTCCATCATCACTCCGTTCTTCCACTAGAATCAGAGGTCAATCATGGCCTCGGAGCCTCCGCCCCCCAAAAATCGCAGCGGTTTTGGCCGCCAGGCTGCGCTGGCGATGGAACTCCCATTCTTGATCGCGGGTGGCGCCATTGCCGGCGGATTCATCGGATATCTTCTCGACAACTATTTCCACACCAAGCCGTACTTAATGCTGCTCATTGGCGCGGTTGGTTTTGCCGCCGGATTGCGCGACCTTCTCCGGCGATTGGACAAACAAGATGGACCCGGCCACCCCTAGCAATGATCTCGGTGTCCGCACGAACGAGCGCATTAGCCGGCTTACTCTGATCCTCGGCCTCGCCTCAGCGCTTCTGGCGTTCTTTTTGAAGTCGCATCCGTACGCAGCAGGAATCGCGGTCGGCACCCTCCTTGCATGGCTCAACTTCCGGTGGCTCGACCAGGCTCTCGTCGTGATGGAAAGGCAAGCCACGGTCCAGGAGGGCGCACCAGCAGTCCGCGTTCCGCGCGGGACGTACGCAAAAGTCGCAGGGCGCTACCTGTTGATGGCCGCCGCTATCTATGTTACTGTTCATTACTTTGCAGTACCCCTCGTTTCGCTGATTGTGGGACTTTTGGCTCTCGGCGCGAGTGCGTTTGCGGCCAGCATTTACGAAGTCATCTCGGGGTCGTGACAAAAGGCCCCCATCCGGGGTTTGAAGAGGGAATGGAACGGCATCTCAACTGGTTTACCATCCTGCTGAATAAGATCTTCGGCGGCGCAGCCAATGCGCTCCTTGCCGCTGTCCACGTCCATCCGAACGATCCCGCATACCCAATCCCAAATTTCGTGGCCGGAACGATTGCCGTCTGCTTGATCGCCATGATTTTCTTCCTCTGGCTGCGCCCCCGCATTTCCGTGGATCGTCCGGGTGCCACACAACAAGTGATGGAAGCCCTGCTGACCAATTCGATGGGCGTGGGGATTCGCGACCTCTTGGACGACAACGTGGAGCATCACGCGCGCCAATATCTCCCAATGGTCGGCTCAGTTGCAATTTTCATCCTATTCGCGAACGCGATCAGCGTCCTACCGGCGTTTGAGTCCCCCACCGGCCACCCCAGCGTTCCCCTGGCCTGCGCGATTCTCACTTTCGCCTATTACAATTTGGCCGGATTGAAGGAACACGGCCCTCTCGGCTATGCGAAACACTTCGCGGGCCCGGTCTGGTGGCTCTCCTGGCTGATTTTTCCGGTCGAGATCATCAGCCACACGGCGCGGCTGCTCTCCCTCACCGTCCGCTTGTGGGCCAATATTTTCGCGAGTGAGCTCATCTATGTGATTTTCCTCGGACTATTTATCGCGCCGGCCGTCACAGTGGGGCATACGCATCCGCTACTCGGCTACGCGCTGGGAATCTTTCCAGCCGTAATTCCCATTGCATTTATCGCCCTGCATCTCTTCGTGGCGGTCATACAAGCTTTCGTTTTTACGATTCTTCCCGCACTTTATATCGGCATGGCGACGGCCGAAGAGCACTAGATTTGGTCTTTGCTCTATTTGACGCCGTCGTTGTAGGCCGCGGTTTCAACCGCGGCAAAGGCATAACCCAACGACAAGGGGCTTCAGCCCCTGAAGCAAATTCATAAAACGAACGGCATCATAGCCGACCAGTGTGATCCCGGCTGCTTGAGGATGACGGGAGCCACCGCCTGGCGGCAGTTCATACACAGGAGAAGAAAATGAAGAAGATCGCATCACTGTTGTTCATGCTGGTCGCTTCGGCAACTTTCGCACTGCCGGCGTTCGCGCAAGAAGCGGGAAAACCGCCCGAGCACGTCGCTCGCTGGATCGTTCTCTCAGCCGGGTTCTCGATGGCGATCGCCGCTGCCGCTTGCGGTATCGCGCAGTCGCGCGTCGCGGCTGCAGCCTGCGAAGGCATGGCTCGCAACCCCGCAGCCGCCGGCGCTATCCGCACCGCGATGATTCTCGGTCTCGTGTTCATCGAGACACTGGTTCTGTTCACCTTGGCGATTGTTTTCGTCAAAGTCGGCTATTAATCTAGCCGCGTCTGTTTTTGGCCCGGGCGCTTCCACAAAGCGTCCGGGCCTTTTTCTTTTCAAGGCGCCCTACGGAACCGCGAATTTTCAAACGAGGTCAGGACTCAAACAGGTCCAGCCTCTCATCCTGAGCAAAGCGAGGGATCTCAGCCTAACGCCTGCCTCTCGCAAGGCAACGTATTGCCATCCGCAGATTCGTCTCCGCAATTTCTCTCTGGTATATTCTTTCGTGCCCGAAATCCGAAGGATCTCAACCGCGTGACGCTTAACCCTTCAACTGTCGCAATCATCCTAGCTATCGCGCTGGCTGCGTCCCCGGTCCAGAATCATCACAAATCAAAATCCACCCAGCCCCCCATTACCGAGCCGGACTTGGTATTCGCCGGCGAAATCGAACGCGGCAAAACCTACATCCACGACATAGGCCACGATCTCGAGTTCCGCCTCGATGTAGCTTCCGAAGGCGCCTTCGCCGGCTGGGACATCAGCATCGTTCCAAAAACTCAGCCCTCCGACGGCCCCATCGAATTCTCTGCAATCGCCACGCCGCCCTACCACAATTTCAACGAGCGCTACATTGAAACTATTTACAATTTCACACCCCAGGAAATCCTGGCGATGTCTCCGCGCCGCTTTAATTTCGTTCTCTCCGTGGACGACGAGCACTGCGCCGAAGAAGTCGTCAACGCCATGCTCTACCCCAATTCGGTCTCCGACGATGACAAACAACGCATCGAGATGAGCTCGGCCAATATCCAGCTTGGCACCGGAGAACTTTCCATAGGGAAATCCCGCGTCACCTCGCTCAAAGATCCCCTCTACCCGGGCTCCATCGAATACCTCAAATTCGACGTAAAACTAAAATTCCCCCCGGGGCTGACCATGGCACAGGTCCTCGCGCCCGGCGAAACGCCTTCGAAGTAGTTCGTCAGTCGATTTCGTGCCCGGTCTCTCGCGCCTCTCAGAAATAGATTGACCCCTAGTAACTTCCTTGATAATATAGGGGCTGTGACTATGAGGCACAAGCACTTGCGGCCGAAAAGATGACCGAGGATCAAGACGTTCCGCGATCCTCAGCCCACGCTCCAGGGAGCGTGGGCGAACCAAAACCCTCTTCAGCACCCAAATTTCTAATCGCAAATCTGGAATTAGAATTCGGTCCAAACCATAGTAAACAAAGCCCGCTAACTTTTTCTAATCGCAAATTTTTGACGATTTTTCATCCCGAAATTCAACCCGCAGTCTCGATTGTTGCCCATTTGACACATCACTGGCCTCGGACTAGTATCGTTCGCTCATCGCGCCGCCGATTTATCGTCAGAGGCCACTCGTAATGCAAGACTGGGCAACCCGCGCCATCGATACCGCCAAGCGCCGCGGCGCCTCCTACGCCGACGCCCGCGTGATGGACATTCGCCAGCGCGACATCTCGACCAAAAACAGCGAAGTGGGCACCCTCGTCGAATCGGAGTCGCTCGGAATCGGGATTCGCGTGATCGCATCGGGCGCTTGGGGATTCGCGTCCACCGACCGGCTCACCCACGAAGGTATCGATTCCTGCGCCGCCGAAGCTGTCGCTATTGCTAAAGCGTCCGCGCTTGCGAAACACGCCGACGTAGCGCTCGCGCCCGAAAATCCTTACGTCGACACCTGGCAAAATCCATTTGTGAAAGATCCGTTCCGGATTCCGGTCGAACGCCAAATCGAAGTGTTGCTCGCCGCCGACAAGGAAATGCGCCGCGCGAAAGGCGTCACGCTGGCCGAAGGCTCGATGACGTTTCGCAAAATCGACCAGCTTTTCGTCTCGACGATCGGCTCCGTGATCCACCAGATCAAAATGCAATCGGGCGCCGGAATCGTCGCCACAAGTTTTGCTGGCAGCGAAATTCAGAAGCGCTCGTATCCCAATAGCTTTGGCGGCCAGCACGCGCTCGAAGGCTACGAGTTGATCGAGGCGCTCGATCTGGTCGGCAACGCTGGCCGCACCGGCGAGGAAGCGGTCGCTCTTCACTCCGCAGGGCAGTGCCCCGAAAAAACCGGGACGATCATCCTCGGCGGCTCTCAGCTAGGACTTCAAATTCACGAATCGATAGGCCATCCCATCGAACTCGATCGCGTCCTCGGCCAGGAGGCCAATTTCGCAGGCATGAGTTTCCTCACCGTGGACAAACTGCGAAAACTTAAATACGGCTCGGACATCGTGAACGTCGTCGCCGACGCCCGCCTCGCGCACGGCCCGGGCCTCGGCACTTTTGCCTATGACGACGAAGGCGTCCCCGCGCAATGCACGCCGATCATCACCAACGGGCTCTTCACCGGTTACCTGAGCAATCGTGAAACGGCTTCCGCCATTGGCGAAGATCGCTCGAACGGCACGATGCGAACGGAAAGCTGGAACCGCCTGCCGATCATTCGCATGACTAACATCAGCATCAATCCCGGCACGTGGAAGTATGACGACATGATTACCGACACTGATGACGCGATCCTCATGGACACGAATCGCTCCTGGTCCATCGACGACCGCCGCTATCATTTTCAGTTTTCGACCGAAATTGGCTGGGAAATCAAAGGCGGGAAAAAGGGCCGCATGATCAAGAACCCCAGCTACAGCGGCATCACCACCGAATTCTGGAATAGCTGCGACGCAATCTGCTCCCGCGACGATTGGACGCTCTGGGGCACGCCCAACTGCGGAAAAGGCCAACCCATGCAAACCATGGGTACAGGCCATGGCGCCTCGCCAGCTCGATTCCGCAACATCAAAATCGGAGTCGCCTTCGCCAAATGAAGCGCTCCGCGAAAAAATCGATCTCGCGCCGGATTCGACGTGCCGAAACCAACGCGCCGTCCGAACCGCTTTTCACCGCCTCGGAACTCAAGGCCATCGCCGAGCGCATCATGAAGTTCAGCGAAGCCGACGAAACCGAAGTGGAAATCGACGTCACGACGGACGCGCTCACCCGCTTCGCCAACAACATCATCCATCAGAACGTCGCCGAGCAAGTGCTTCACATCTCAGTCCGCGCCGTGATGGATGGACGCACAGCACGCGCTACCACCAACAAAACCGATGAGGAATCGCTTCGCCGCGTGATGGCCGCAGCTGAAAAGCTGGCGCTGCACCAGCCGAAGATTCCAGGCCTCCTACCGATGCTTGGCCCGCAGAAGATTCCCAAGGTGCAGCGCTTTTTCGCGGCAACCGCCGAGGCGACTCCACAGGATCGCGCTCGCGCCGTAACTCGCGTCTGCAAACTCGCGGAAAAGAACAAACAGACCGCCGCCGGAATTTTTTCCAGCGGCGCGATGCAAACCATCCTCGCCAATTCGACAGGTCTTTTCGCGCATCACGAGCAAACGCGCTCGGAATTCTCAGTCACGATCCTCGAACCGAATTCCTCAGGCTGGGCGAAAGCCAATTCGGCGGACATTCGTGAACTCGATCCCGACCGCCTGGCGGAACGCGCCAGCCGCAAAGCAGCCGACTCGCGCCAGCCGCGCGAGCTCGAACCCGGCCACTACACGGCAATCCTCGAGCCCTCCGCCGTCCTCGATCTCGTCGGTTTCTTGTTTTATGACTTTGCCGGAACGTCGGTGATGGACAAGCGTTCCTGCCTCAACGATCGCATGGGCAAGAAAGTCTTCGGCGATAACATCACGCTCTGGGACGATGTGCACCATCCGTTCCAACTAGGCGCGCCTTACGATGGCGAGGGCGTTCCGCGGCAGAAGGTTCTTCTGGTTGATCGCGGCGTTCCCAAGAATCTCGTCTACTCCCGCGCGACTGCGAAAAAAATGAAAAAGAAGCCGACAGGTCACGGCTTCGCGTTGCCAAATGAATATGGTGAAGCGCCCATGAATCTGGTTTTCAGCGGCGGTGACAAATCTCTCGACGAAATGATCCGCACCACGGAGCGGGGAATTCTGGTCACGCGTCTCTGGTACATTCGCGAAGTCGATCCCTATGAGAAGATTCTCACCGGCATGACGCGCGATGGAACCTTCGTCGTCGAAAACGGCCGCGTTGCCGGGGGTATCCGGAATTTCCGCTTCAACCAAAATATTCTCGAAATGCTTTCGAACGTCGAGATGCTCGGCGCCGCCGTGCGTGCCGCCGGGGAAGAATCGTTCGAGATGGTGGTGCCCGCGATGAAGGTCGCGAATTTCCATTTCAGCGAAGTCACAAAATTCTGAGCCTCCAAGTTATTGCGCTCAGGCGCTTTGTTAAAATTGTGGAAATTTCCACCGTTTGACTTGACAAGCGCAATGCACGGCAGAAGACTGGTCACCTCCGGCCCGGTCCCCCTCATTCGAGGGGCCTCAGATAAAACCTACAGGAGATAGCCGTGGCAAATTTGACCTACCGTGACAACAACGTATTTCAAAACCTCTTCGATTTTCGGCGCGACTTCGACCATATTTTCAACCGCTTTTTGAGCAGTGGCTTGCAAACAGGTCAAGAACAGCAGAGAGGCGGCATGTCGATGGCGTCGTTCGCTCCCGCCGTCGATGCGTTCATCGATAGAGACGGGAAAAGATTCGTCGCACATGTCGCTCTACCAGGCGTCGATCCTAAGGAAGTAGACATTTCGGCGCAGGGCAACATGCTCACGATCAGCGGAGAGCGCAGCGTGTCTGACGAGCGGAGGGAAGCTGACACCGTTTACAACGAACTCATCTACGGAGCGTTCGAGCGCACCTTGTCGCTACCAGAGGGCGTCGATACGCAAAAGCTCGCCGCAGAATACCGCAACGGCGTCCTCGAAATCACAGCGCCGATTTCAGCATCGGCTCTGCCGCGGCGCATCGAAATCACCGGCGGGAGCCAGCAGAAGCAGATGGCGGCAGGTTCCAGAGGTTAACAGCAGAAAAGTACGCAGTGAAGACACCAGAGCCCGGAGCCGAAAGGCTCCGGGCTCTTGCGTTTCTGGCTGAATTGTCAGTGCTGCGCTACGGGGGTTCTGGCTTGACGCTCAAAGTATTTCCACTTGTCGAGAGCTGCGCGCACGGCGACGTCAAAGAATCCGACCATCATTTCGTCGTAGGTCTGATCGCCCCAGCGGACGGCGGCCATGGGATCCGGATTGTGCGGATTGGAATTCGAGTTGTCGTACCACGCGACTGCTTGCAACTCTGTTCCTGCCGCGAGTGGCAACGGCTGAGCGAGTTGATAACTCAACTGCCAGTAAAAATCCCAGTTCACGCGCAGCAATGGTTCGATCGTGCCGTCCTTGTGCACGATGTTGTACTCGAATCGCTTCCCGCGCAGGTGCATGTGCGGAAGGAAGCTGAGCAGAGTCGCGTCGTTCGGTAATGTGCCGCGGGCTTCCACGCGGAAATTATCAGCTCCCGGCGGTATGACGAAGTGGTCGTTGGTGAGTTGCAGCGTAAGGACGCGCTGCTTCGGTGGCTGCTTTGCGAAGATCAAGCCGATCTCGGTCTGGTCTGCGGCTGCATGGCCTCGCGCAATGTAATGCATTTGGAAAACGAGATCCGAGCCCGCTGGCACGAGCTTGGCCATGCCGTCAGGCCAACGGTCCGGCGAACTTCCCGGCGCATAGACGAGCAGAACGTCGGCGTCTGTCCAGAGCGCGTCGCGCTTCGATTTGTCATCTGTCATGTCCGCGGCGGTGAAGGGAACTCCGACCGGAGCGTGCTCGAGCCATTTCGATCTGGACGGTCGGATGTAGACGACGGCGTGATGAACGCTCTCGCGGCTTGACGGGCGAATCTCTGAAAGCTGGATCCATTTTGCTTCGGTGAAATTCGTGTGCACGATTTCGTAGGTGTATTCGATATCGCCCTTGGAGGGAAGCGCGACCGGCTTTGCCATCTTCAGAATTGCATCGGGTTGCGGGATGTTCCAACCGTTGGTCCATTCGCGAGGGGGCGGAGCATTGTGCGGGTCGCCTGCGGGAGCCTTCGCTTCCCGCCACGCGTCGAGGGTTGCGATCTCCTGTGCCGTGAGCGATGGGTCATTCGTGAAATGGCCGATGCTGGGGTCGGCGAACCACGGCGGCATTTTCCGGTTCGCGGTGATGAAGGCGATGGAGCGAGCTTCGGTCTGCGCTTCCTCATAGGTCATCAACGGGAGAGGACCGATTTCGCCCTGGCGGTGGCAGCTTTGGCAGTGCTGCTGAAGAATCGGCAGCACATCGCGGTAGAAAGTTGGCGCGCTTTCAGATTGATTCGCAGCCGAGGCATGCTGAGTTCGGCGGCAGATGAAAAATGCAATGGCGGCGCAGACAGCGAGAATCAATACTTGAACGCGGTAGCTTGGCATGGACACCGAAGAATTAGTTACGCATTGGAGCGGCTTGGTTGCAAGCGCGAAAGAAGAATTGCTATGGCTTCGCGAATTGAAGGCTTGAGATTGCGCGGGAGATTACGTTCTCTTGAATCTGGACGAGGTCGGAATCGGCGGACGTCATTCCAAAGATCGTGTAGAGATGCGCATCGTGCTGAAAGAAGACAGCGACTCCCGACCAATCGTGCTGGTCCACGCTGACGCGAAAACGCTTTTGCACCGCGGGCTCGCCCGAGACCACGATCTTCTTCTCGCCGAGCGCCCGGAAATTGTCGAGAGTGCTTCGCAGGTGACGATCCGTCGCGTCTATATCGCTCGCAAAGGATTTTTCAATTGGCTGCCGGCCGATGAGCAGGTACGTGGTTTCGTCGGAGGTACCGAGCGCTGTGATGGCGCCGGGCAGTACGGAACGCGCGCCCTCGACCAATTGCCATGTGGGAGGCTTGTACATTTGAAAGCCGTAGGTTTCATTGGCGTAGAGATTGCCGGTGACGCGCTCGCGCATTGATTCAGGAGGAGCAAGCGCGGCGGGCGCAGCGGGAGGCTGAGCGGCCGCAGCGGTCGGCGTTGGAGTCTTAGCTGGTGCGGAAGTTACGGGTGCAGTTGTGGCGGCAGCCTTGCCGGTAGCGGTTGTGGCGGCGGATGCAGGAGATGTATTCGATGAGGCAGCTTTCGGATCTGAAGCGTTTGGATCGGCGCCCGGCGCTGCGAGTGGCGGCGTCGACGAAGCGGTATTGTTTTTCTTGTACGAATTTACAGCGGGCGCTGGAGGCACTGGTTTCTCGGCGGATGGCTCCGACTTCTTTTCGGAGTCGAGCTTTTTCCCCGAGTCCGTGATGCTGATGGAGAGAACCTGGTCTTTCTGGACGACGGCGAATCCGTAGTTCGTTTTCACTTTGAACGAATTTTCTTCGAAGCCGACAATCGTCCCGACGATTTTGGTTCCGTCTTTCAGCTTCAGTTCGTCAGCCTGCGTCGTGCGCGGTGACACCATGACGAGCGTTGCGAGCAGTATTGCGGATGGTGAAATTCTCTTCATCATCTGAGTATCGCGCTGCTAAGAATGGGCGGCAAGCTGCGGCTGTGCGGAAGTGCTGCGTTAGTCAGGGTGTGAGGCGATGGGGGCTACTTCTTACGGCGTTTACCGGAACTTGCGAGCTTCGTTTTTGCCTTTGTCGCCGTCTTTGTTTTATTTTGAGGCGCGATTTTGATCAGCTCGGCGTGAAGCTGTTGCATCGCCGCTTCGAGTGCGCGAAATTGGGCATCGGCGCCGCTCAGGTTACGACTGCGGCCCATTGCTTCGAGGTTTTTGGCGGCGGTGACGGCAGATTGGGCGCCGAAGATTGCAACGGAGCCTTTGAGGGCATGCGCGGCGGTATCGAGTTTCGCGGCATTCTTCGCTGCAAGTGCGGCTCGAATAGCGGCAAGCCTTTTGGGCGCGTCAGCGAGGAAAGATTTCGTCAGCGACTTGACCAGCTTTTCATTTCCACCGGTGGTGCGGAGGAGATGCGCCCCGACATTCTCGATCGGCATAGGCGCCGGCGACTGTGCCCGCGTCGCCTGTTCGGTAGGGCGTTCTTTGGCTGCGGGATGCGAAGCCGGCATCGGCGTCGCTGGAATCACCTGTGCACCAGCCACAAGAAATTCGATGGTGTCAAAGAGCGCGTGCATTTCGAAAGGCTTGGGAACGAAGCCGTCCATGCCGGCCTGGACGCGCTGTTCTTTGTCTTGTTCGGTGACGTTGCCGGTGAGCGCGACGACCAACTGATGCTTCCCGGTAGACTTTTCTTTTTGTCGGATCGCGCGAGTGGCGTCGAGGCCGTCCATACGCGGCATCTGTTCGTCCATCAGCACGACGTCGTATGGATTCTTCTCCAATTCCTCGAGCGCCTGGCGCCCATCGGAGACGGCAACCACTGAGTGGCCGCGTTTCTTGAGAAGTTCGCTCACAAGCTCGCGGTTTTCGTCTGTATCTTCGGCGACGAGAACGCGCAAGCACCTGGTCGGTTTATCGAGACGGGGTCGAGTCACGGCGATGGAACTCTTTTGCGGCGCGGATGGCGCATCCTGGCCGCGCGGGGCTTCCTTCTTGGTGACGTCACGGCTGGTCTTCGCTGCACGCGGTAGCCGGAACCAGAAGCGGGTTCCGCCTTTCGTCTTGGTTTCCGCTCCGATTGTACCGCCCCATCGCTCTACTGTTATCTTGAAAAAGTAAAGTCCCAGGCCGGCTTTGCCGGGTTTGTCTTTTCCTTTCGCGAAAAGCGCGAACATTTGATCCGGCGATTGATCTTTCGGCAGACCGGGGCCCTGGTCGTCAACAAATGCGAGGACCTGCTTGCCTTTTTCTTCCAGGCCGATTGTCACAGTGGTATTTGGAGGGCTGTAGCGGAGGGCGTTTTCGAGGAGATTCCCGAAAACTCGATCGAGCCGTGAGTCGTCGCCCGTAACAATCCAATCCCGCGAGAGATCGACAGCCGGATCGACTTGCAGCTTGATCTGTTTCTCTGCGAATGCGGGCGAGAATTCCTGCACGGCTCGTTGTGCAGCAGCGCTGATATCCGCGGCGCTCGGCGCGCTTTCCGTAGATGTTTGCTCGCCCGCGAGATCGGCGGAAAACGCCTGAAGGATTCCACGAATCATTTGTTCCTGGCGATTGGATTCGCGTTCGCCCGTCTCGACCATTCGCCGTAAATCGGCGGAGAGGTCTTGGAGTGACATCAAGTTGAAACAGCCGCGCATGGCGGTGAGCGGTTGTGAGAGGTCATGAATGATGCAGTGGAGCAGGATTTCTTTCTTCTGAATTTCGCGGAGGAGGCGCTCGTGTTCGAGAAGGGAATCGCGGGCGGCTTGATACAGCTTTTGCCGTTCGGCATAGGTGCTCGCAAGATTGCGAATGAGCAGTACATTTTTGCCGTCGACATGGAGCGCAGCCGCTTCGAGCTGCACCTCGCGGCCAGAGGGGTCGCGTTCGATCCAGACGGGCGAATTCGCGGAGCCTTCACGGTTCGAGTTCCAGAATCCTTCGGCATCAATCAGGAAATTCTCGAGGAGGGGAGAAGTTTCGCCGAGACGAATCGATTTATCGCGTCCGAGGGCCCCTTTCCACAGGTTCTCGCACCACTTTGGATACTCGCCGATGGGATGAAAGACGCCGTTTCCCGCGTATTCAAAGAGGGCATAGCCCTGAACGGCCAGAAAACTTTCGAGGATCGAGTTTGCAGCCATCATTTACCGAGCATTTTCAAAGTAAGGCGGGAAAACGCCGCATCCACATTTTCGCCGGTCTTGGCGCTGGTGCGCATGATTTCCCAGCCGCCTTGGGTGAGCTGAGCCAAACGGTCGTCGCCAATTTCCCATTGATCGGCCAAATCGGCTTTGTTCACGAGAAGGATTGCCGGTACTTTGAGGCCGGTGTCGGTGACGCGCTGATTGAGGGCCAAAGCTTCGTCGAGAGTGTTGCGCCGCGTGCCGTCCACTACCAACAAGTAGCCGAACATGCCGCGCCAATAGGAGGCCTGCACTTTTTGGAATCGGTCCTCGCCAAAGATATCCCAGAGAACGAGTTTTACTTCCTGGCCTGCCTCGCGGACGGATTTCTTATCAACCTTCACGCCGATGGAAGTTTGATAACCCTCGGAATAAATGCCCTCGATGAACCGGCGGACCAAGCTCGTCTTGCCGACCGCAAGCGTGCCGAGCATGCAGATTTTCTTTTCGAGCATCAGAATGCGGGCTAGTTTACAGGGGGAGCGGGAGAAAAAGCGACTTTGAAAGTAACGCTGCGATTGAAGCGGCGGCCTTCTTCGGTTGATTCATCATGCAAAGGCTCGGAAGTACCAACGCCTCGGGGATGCAGATTGGCGGGTTTGATTCCGGAGCGAGCGAGAAGATTGATGATGACGTCGGCGCGCTGTTTGCTAAGGACGAGATTGGTGCCTTCGACGCCGGTGATATCCGTGTGGCCGATGACATCGATTGCAAGTTTGCCGTTCAAGCGCCCGGCCTCCACCAGCAGGGCGCGAATATTGTTTTGGGCGGCGGCGATGTTGTTTTCCTGACCGGGTTCGAGTTCAGCGCGACCGACGGGGAAGAGAAGCACAGTTGATTCGAGAGACGATCGGAGGCGATTGAGTTCGAGCTGTTCGCTATTCTGCAAATGCGAGTCGTCGACGGCGGTGACGCCGGGAATCCACGGAGCGCGCTCTTCGAATCGGCTAATGAACGCGGGTGTGGCGATTCCTTCGGCGCGAAGCTGGCCGTCTTTTTCAGAGAGCGTTACGCCGGAGGGCGGGTGAAGGAAGGCATGGGCGCGTTTCAGCACTATGGGATCGTCGAAGGAATAGAAGGGCTTCAATTCGAGATTGGCGGTTTTTGGGTCAATACCTGCGTTCGAGAGCAGATTTTCAGGATTTGCGGCGAGCGGGTCGCGAAAGCCCTGGACGTGATAGCGTCCGCCGTCGCGAGCGTAGGACATGACTACGATGCCGGGTTCCTGGCGGAGGACTTTCAAAAAGCGCGACCACTCCCAGAGCAAGTAGATTGAATAGCCGATCGGTATGGCAATCAGGGCGAGGATGACTGCACCGGCAATCAGGGCGGCGCGCGGGCGGCGGTGAGCTTTTTCCGAGTCGTTTTTGAACTGTGTTTCGAGCAGGTGCGTCAGGTCATCTTCGACAGGGCGGAATGGAGCGGCGTCGCCTTCGAAATGGGCGAGCGCCGAACTGTAGTGGCGCTGAATATTTTCGAGAGATTCTTTCATCGCGACGCGGTAGCTTTCGGGGGCATGACCACGGATCACGGCGGCCAGGACGGCTCCGGGCCCCTGCTCGATCCAGACCTCAAGCTCGCCCACTTCCAAGAAGTCGAGCGTATTGTCGCCGCGCTGCGATTCGAACGAATCTTTTACGAACTGCTGGATGGCGGAGAGCATTCCTGAAACGAGCGACGGATCCTGCGTTGCGACTTGCGGCGCGACGACGTGACTGAGAACCAGCCCCGTCTCGCGGTGGATGAGAAACACCTGCTCTACGCTAAAGAGCAGGCTGTGCATCATCGCCACTTCGCTGAAGGGCTTTCCTGAGCGAAACGCTTCGAGGCGCCACTTCAGGCCTTGCCAGGAAAGGCTGTGCTCGAGGGCGGTGTTGAAGGATTCGAGCATGCTGCGGAGCGTCTCGGTGATCGACTTGCGAATCGCAGGGCCCATCACAGGGAAGAGGGCGTCAGCTAGAACATGCGGATCGCGGCGGACGGATTCGCGGAGGGTGTCCTGAATGGTGGGAGCAAGTGCTTCGGAGAGAGCTTGCGTGTCTCCCTGCTCGCGGCGCTTTTGGATTGCTTCGGCTACTACGGAGCTTACGTCTTCGATGCGGCGTCCAGTGTCGTCGAGGCGCTCTTGGATTTCCTTGAGGCCTTCCTGTTCGGGGCCGACGATGAGATGGCGCAGCTCTTCGTAGGGGTGACTTTCCGGGGAATCGCCGTCGCGGGCGGAGTTATCAACCGGCGGGTTCTCGGTCGCATTCTCCTGCGAGGCTCGGCGTTGGGCTTGCTCGGCCATGTTGGAAGGTTGCAGTTTTTGACCGGCTGACATCTGGCGCTACTTTTCTGGCAGCTCGAGATCGTCCTTCAGGCGCAGCGAGAACTCCGCGAAAATGTCGGCGAGAGCCGCGCGATCGGTCTTGTCGTTGCGCAGGGCCTCGACTTCGCGATCGAGTGACGCTGAAGAGTCGCGGCGCAGCTTGTCAATTTCGTTCGAGAAGGCTTTCGAGTTTTCGAGCATCTTGGCACGAATTTCGCTTTGCGCGTCGGACGTCTGTTCTTCGAGCTGGCCGAGTTTTTTCTCGATCATTTTGGCAGCGTCTTTGAGCTCGCGCGCGAGTTCTTTGAGGCCTTCGGAGCGCTCGGACTTTTCGGTCTTCAGGCGCTGGCTCAGGGATTCCACTTCCTGTTGAGCGAAACTGCTGAGAGTTTCGAGGCGCTTCATGGTGTCTTCGCGGAGAGTCTCGACAGCTTTCGAGACGTTTTCTTCCAGGCGCGCGAAACGCTTCTCGTAATCGCGCATCTGCGAGCCGAATAATATGTCGCGGATCTTGTCTACATTTGCGCCTTCTTCTTTGCCGGATGAATTGTTAGGAAGTTTTGCTTCCGCCGGGGATGCCATTTTACGAGGTCTCCTTTTGCGATTCTGTATGCCCTGACGACGGGACCTGCGCGAGGTGGTTCGGGGCATCGCGTGACACTACTATGAAAGTAGGTTTTGTCGCAACAAGCACGTGCATTGGGACGTAGGTACGAGTGGATTGGGAGTCATGGAACTGAGTTTTCGCTGGGATTGGTTCTGACTGGGCGGAGTTGAGCGTTCTGGCTGGGTCAGCGGTCGAGAAATTCGCGAAGGCGGGCGTATCCGGCGCGGCTGACGGGGAGTTGTGTTCCGTTGTGGAGCACCGCGACGTGGCTATCTTTGCCGTAGGGCTCGATGCGGGCGACGCGTTCGAGGTTGACGATATAGGAGCGGTGGATGCGAAGGAATCGCGAAGGGTCGAGGGCGGATTCGAGGCTGGAGATGGTTTGCTGTTTGAGGTGCTTTTTGGTTTCGGAGCAGAGGGCGATGTAGTCGTCCTGGGCTTCCGCGTAATCGAGCTTGGCGATGGGAATGATGAAAACCCTGGTGCCATCGCGGACGGGGATGCGATCGAGATACTGAGCTGGCGGACGAGCGGCGGCGGCGAGGTCGGAGGGCGACGGCGCTGGGCGCGGTGACTGCGCGCCGGGCGAGATTGCGGCCGAGGCTGGGTTGCTGAGGCGCTCCTTGGCGCGGGTTAGGGCGGCTTCGAAACGGTCGCAGCCGAACGGCTTCAGCAGGTAATCGACGGCGTGGACTTCGAAGGCGCGAATTGCATAGTTGTCGTGGGCGGTGACGAAGACGACGGCGGCGTTGGTGCCGATCAATTCGAGAACTTCGAAGCCGTCGAGCTTGGGCATTTGGACATCGAGGAAGACGAGGTCGGGCTTCAATTCGGTGACGGATTTTACGGCTTCGAAGCCGTTGGCGCATTCGGCGGCGATTTCGATTTCCTGATGGGCGGTGAGAAATTCGCGCAGGACCTGGCGTGCGAGCTCTTCGTCGTCAACGATTACGGCGCGAAATTTCTTGTCGATCGCCTGCGTCATGACGCGTGCTCCGGGCGTTCGGCGGGCATCGTGATCGCGACGCGGTAACGGTCGCCTTCGGTTCTTACGTCGAAGCTGGCGAGGTTTCCGTGGCGCGTGGCGAGGCGCTGGCGAACGTTGGCGAGGCCAACGCCGCCGCGGCGACGGGGTGGCGAATCGGGATCGAAGCTGTTCTCGACGGCGATTGAGAGTGTGCTGTTGCGAGAATGGATTTCGAGCTTGATGGAGCCTCCCTCGACGAGATTCGAGATTCCGTGGACGACGGCATTTTCGACCAGCGGCTGCAGCAGGAGGGGCGGCACGAAAACGTCGAGCGCATCCTTATCGATATTTTCTTCCATTTGGATGCGCGCGCCGAAGCGGACTTTCTCTACAGCGAGAAACGAGCGGATCAGCGATAGCTCTTCGTCGAGCGGAATCGCGGCTTTCTCACCCAGCCCTAGCGTGCGGCGCAGGAAATCGCCGAGAAGGACGCACATCTCGCGGGCCTTGGCGGGATCGGAGCTGGTGAGAGCACTGATGGAATTGAGGCTGTTGAAGAGGAAGTGCGGATTCACCTGGGCTTTCAGCGCTCTCAGTTCCGCGTCGCGAGCCAGAACTCCTGCTTTCATTTCGCGTTCTTTCGCTTCCTGCGACTGCTGAACAGCCAACAAGACGTAGAAAAATGCGACTGCAAGCAAATAGAGCAGGATTCCGGTGCCGAAGAGCAGCGGAAGATTTTTCGAAAGGCGGGGCTCGAGACCGTTGAAGGCAGAGAAGGCGGACAATTCATGCGCCAGCGCTTTCGCCGACAAAACCCAGATTCCGCTGACTACGATCGCTCCCAGCAAATGCGTGAAGGCAACCTGAAGCGCGCCGGCGCGGTCGAGAGGCGTCCAACGGCAGGAATACCACGCCGATAGACACATGAATCCATAGAGAAGGCAAAGCGGAATGCCGAGTGCAAAGGCTTCCATCCACGTGAGTCCGCCAGGAACCGCCAGCAGATAAACGAGCATTGCGGAGAGCGGAAGCCAGCTCAGCAGGTAAGCGATGAGCCGCCGGAATTGGCCGAGAATTGGGTGCATTGTCGCGGCTTAGTTCTTGATCTCCAGGCCGCCGAAGACGGCGACGCCGCGGATGATGAGCTTTTTGGCTGGCGGGTCCGGCGGGGGATGGTTGGTTTTATCGCTATAGCCGCCAAAAATTCCTACGCCATCGATCACGACATTCCAAGTGCGTGGAACACGAATCTCACCACCGCCGAAAATCATCGTAGCCTCAATCACGGCTTGGTCGCCCTCTATTTCGGCTTGGGTGAAATCGATTTCGCCGCCGCCAAAGATCGACGTCATCTCGCCGGTCTGGAAATTCCGCGAGCTGACCTGGTGTTCTCCACCGCCGAATATGCTCGTGCAGGCGACGTGGGAGCCGTCGGTATTGAACTGCTGCCCTGCCTCGAATGGCTTCGACTTCCACTTATTGAGCCGGGGCTCGCCTCCCTTACCGAATGCCTGGATCACCAGTAGAACGCCGACTGCGATGATAAACACCGGCCAGAGCGTCTCCATTCTGATGCGCTGAAACCCTAGTTCTTGAAGCTGTAGCGCAATTCCGGCAAGGATCAGGAAGCCGCCCCAGAAACGCCGCCCTGAACCCTGGCAGCTAAGCAGAGTCGAAACGCCCCAGACGATCAGAAGTAACGGCCAGAACCGGAATACGCGGTTGGCGTCGATCAGGTTCATCTGATCTAAAAGCAAGGTTACGCCAGCGATAACGACAAAGATTCCGAAAATGAGGCCTCGCGTGCCGCGAGTTAGACTACGCATCTTGATTGCCCCCGCTTGGCGCCCCTGTGGGCCGCTGTTGCGTATGTGCGCGTCTTTGGAGGAAAAGAATCATCATTCCAATCGCGACCAAGGCGAGCGGCACGATCTTCAGAAGCTCCCGCCAGACCGGATCGTTCCACTGGACCGCGAGCATATTCCATAATCCGGGCACAATCACGGAAAAGAGCCAAAGACCGTGAGGCAGCAGGCGCGCCCAGCCGATCTCCACGGCTTCGAAAGCCAGCCCCAGGACGATCAAGAACGTCGCGACGAAGATGAGCGTGGCTGTGGGATGGATCGAACTGCTCGCGGAAACTCTCTGATTCAGGTTCATCATTTCAATTCCCCCTGCGCCGATTGTGTTGCCGTCCATCTGCGCAAGGATAGGAGCACGGGAGCAGAGTGTCGCGAGGTATTCGGCGAACGGAGGTTATTTACCGGCGAATGCCGGTTTCCAGCTGCGTTCGACCTTCGTCGGGCTAAGCCGCCGCATGGCCCAAGGCCCATGCGACGGAGAGCGATGCGGAGACGGTAAGGCTAGTGGGTGGCTTGGGCGGTCGTAGGCGTCACCGCTTTCAAGGCTGCGCGGGCTTGGGGAACTGCCACGGCTGATTCAACGCGTTCGTCGTTGATTGCGGCAAGAGTGACCAAGACTTGCTGGCCGGCGACAGGCTGACCGGCCTTAGTTTCGGCTTCAGCCAGCAGGCGCAGGGAAAGCGGGTTGCGCGGATCTTCCTGAAACTCCGCGACGGCCATAGCATAGCGGCCGTCGAGGAACAGTACGGCGCCATCGGCGGAGTGATAGGACCTCTGTATCGGAGTGCTGCGGCTCGTTTTGGCCATGGCACTAAGCGGCGCCAGCGCACGATCGGCCTCGGGCTTCATATTGGCTTGTGCCGCGACGAAGGTACGCGTCTGAAGAATCGTGGCCAGCTCGGAATCATGTTCGTCGCGGGCCATGGCGTGCTTTTCAGAGAGCACCAGCTCGGCGTCGCGAAGGTCGCGCATGGCGGCCTTAGGATCCGGATTGAAGAGCGCCAGGGTGCGGTGAATTTCGGCTTCAGCGACAGGGAAGCGGCCGTCTTTGTGAACAGCGAGTGCGAGAGTTAGATAGGCTTTGCGGCCTTCGACGATGCGATTCTCGCGGAAGTAGGTCATCGCTTTCAGCATCTGGTCGGTGACTTTCGTTCCGGGATCCTGCTCGAGTTCGATGGCTTTATCGTATTCGGAGCGGGCGCGGTCTTCGTCGCCCATCAACGCGTATGTGGTGGCGATGCCAATTTGCGAGAAGCCGGGAACCATTTTGTTCGAGGCTTCGTAATGCGCGAGGGCTCCTTTGAAGTCGCCCAGCATGCGAAGAATTTCGCCATAGGAGTCGAGCGGGTTCGGCTGGCCGGGCAGAGAGGCGACGTAGCGCTCCATGTAAGGCGGTGCAAGCTGCGCGTGCCCGGCATAGGCGTAGCAATAGGCGACGTTGTTGAGGGCGGGCGCGTAGTTCGGATCGTTTTTCAGAGAGCGCTCAAGAATCGCTGCACCACGATCGAATTCCTGATTGTTCGAGCACATCCAAGTGCCGGCCATTGCGATGAAACGGTTGTCGCGGGGATAGCGCTCGAAGAGATCGTTCATCGCGGCGATGGCTGAAACGAGATGGCCATCTTTGGTGCCGTTCAGGAACTGGATCAGCTTTTGCTCGTCTGGCGTTGCGGAGTTCATGTAGAGCCTGGCCATGGCGCGGGAATGCTCGCCTTCGGCAGGATTTGTGGTGTTAAAAGCGAGCATGGCGTGGCCCTGAGCGAACTTTGGGTCGGCTTTCACGGCCTTGCGGAGTGTTTCGACGCCGCGGGACACGTAAAGCAAATCGAATTCGTCGTGGACGCCCTCTTCGTAGAGGCGACGCGCTTCTTCCGATTTTGTGGTGACTGGAATCGTGTCAGACGTTGGCGCAGCCATTTCGGCATTTGAGGGGGAAGAGGCGGGCGCGGACGATTTCGCGTGGCCCGCGGGCGTATTCTGTGCGCGCGTTACGAGGCCCGTCGCGCCGGTGATTGTGACGGCGAAGGCCGCGATGAGTGCCTGCTTGCTGAACGTTAAGAGCGTCATTTTTCCTCGCAATGAAGTTCGGAACGATTCCAGGAAATCTAGCGGCCTTTCAAAACGTAACCGGGATCGAAAGGCTGCTTTTCATCTATCTTGATCACTTTCACGCCGCCGGTGATGCTGTAGACGTCAACGATCCCAACCGCTGTGGGATTCGTTTCAACTGCTTTCACAATCTCCTCGTCGCTGTTCAGGAATACGACCTGAGACGCGGACTTGCGAGTGGGATCGGACAGGATCGTTTTGCCCTGTTCGACGTCAACGCCCATTACCTTCTCGATGACGAATTTCATCGAGGCCGTCGAGGGCTCACGCAGAACAATCGTGACGTTGCGGCCGTTGGCCCAGGTGGAAGTCTTGCCCTTAAATATTTTTCCGAGATCGGCCAGCGCCATAATCTTCGCCGGATTCGCCGGGTTCACGATGACGGCGAAATCCGTCGCGAAAGCAGCGCCTACAGCCGCCAGCAAGAGAAAAATTGTGGCACTCACCGTTCGAATCCGCATCGTGACACCTTGTTACAAAATCGAGAAGTGAGGCGATGCCTCTGAAGCTCGCCTGAACCGAGGTTAGCATTCGCGAGAGGAGCGCGGACGGGGAATGAGCGATTGCGTGTCGCCAGCGGAAACTGTACGGAGGTACAGGAAGAATAGCGGCGGGCGCCGCTCAGGATGGCGGAACGATTAGAATGCGACTTCAGCGCCCCAGACGGGCACCGGCTGCAGCTTTGAAACGCCCAAGGTCCAACCAGCCGCTTGTGGAACCATTCTTTCCACCTGGAACAGGACTGGGCGCGAGTCGAGTTCGCAACCATTCCGACGTTCAATGACCCGGAGCGCCAGAACGGAATCCTTTTCGACTTCAACTCGTAGCGATAGCTGGCAGCCGCCGTCACTTATATTGGAAGTGAGGGTGCGTTCGGTGAAGAAACGCCCATAGCGGTTGAAGCCGCAAACCTCGACACGGAATGCGCTTGCGATGCGCTGTTCACGGCGCGGTTCACGAGGGTGCTCTGTTGTTTGTGACTCATATTCGGCAACGCGTGCTGCTAAGTTGGCCATGCTGGGATACTCCTTCGTCGATCGAAATCTGCGATAGGCCTAGTTCGGACGAAGACAACATCCGTTCAGTACAAGCGACGTGCAGCCAAATGGACCCGGGCCCTCTAGGCAGCGCCCTTGGCTGCAGCCTTCTTAGTTGTGCGCTTCAGGAAGCGATAGAGGCTCGTGCGACCGATTCCAAGAACCTGCGAGGCGCGGACGCGGTTGCCGTTGCACATTTCAAGGACGCGCTGGATATGGATTCCGCGAACTTCATCAAGAGGCAGCGGACGCCAATTCTCTTCGGTGGGCGCGACCGAGCGGCGCGGCTTTTGCAGATGAGCGGGGAGATCGGCAACGTCAATGAAATCGGCGCTGGCAGTGAGTCCGGCGCTTGAGATCACGTTTTCGAGCTCGCGGACATTTCCGGGCCAATCGTGTTGCAGCAAGGCGATCTGTGCGCGGCGAGAGAGACCCTGGAATGGCTTGGAATAGGCTTCGCCGTATTTCTTAAGGAAGTGTTGGATCAGGATGGGAATGTCTTCCGTTCTTTCGCGCAGACCAGGTACGCGAATCTCGACGGTGCTGAGGCGGTAGAAGAGATCTTCGCGGAATCGGCCGGCAAGCACTTCGGCGCGAAGGTCTCGATTGGTAGCGGCAATCAGGCGCACGTCTACGTGCTTCACTTCCGGTGAGCCGACCCGCTGAATTTCGCGGTTCTGGATCACGCGCAAGAGCTTCGCCTGCATTTGCAGCGAGGTTTCCCCGACCTCGTCGAGGAACACAGCTCCGTTATTGGCATACTCGAAGAGACCGGGGCGAGTATCGGTCGCTCCAGTAAACGCTCCGCGAACGTGACCAAAGAGCTGGCTTTCGAGAAGTGTATCGACGAGCGCGGAGCAGTTGCAGACAGCGAAACGCTCCTGTCCGACTGGGCTCATGTGATGCAGGGCGCGTGCAATGAGCTCCTTGCCCGAGCCGGTGGGGCCGGTGATGAGAACGTTCGAGTAGTGACGCGCGACTTTCTTGGCGAGGTCAAAAACTTCGAACATCGCAGGACTTCGTCCGACGATGCCGTGGAATTGAAGGTTCTGTAGCAGACGATCCTCAAGATCGCGAATCTGAGACCGCTGGGTAAACAGTTCAGCGAGGTCGTCGAGAGTCTTTGTGAGTCGATTGAAATCCAGAGGCTTAGAGAGGTAATCATAGGCGCCACGCTTGATGGCGTCGATCGCAGCGTCTACGGAATAATAACCGGTGACCAGGATGACGTAGATGCCGGGATCATACTGGAGAACCTTTTCGAGAAATGCGAGCCCGTCCATTGCGGGCATTTTGAAGTCCGCAATGACGGCGCGGCAGCCGCCGAGACGAATTTTCTGCAACGCATCTTGAGGGTTCGTGGTGCCGACGACCGGGAAGCCGAGCTTGGTGAGGCGATCGGTGGTGAGTTCGACGAGATCGGCTTCGTCATCGAGAACGCAGATTGGAAGATTTTTTCGAGCCGTGCTAACGACTGGTTTTTCTTCGAGTGTGAGCATGCAGCGGTATAGGCACGATGTGTTCCACAACGTTCAATGAAGATGGGAGCGCAGGATGGGAGCGCGGCGATTGAGTTGAACTGTCTCCGAGTGTCGGTAACTATCCACGCGGATTGGATTTGTGAAAAAATGCGTGGGAAGATCTCATGGGTGGGCCAGGTTAAGTCGGCCGGGTCCGCGTTAGCGGCTTACCATCTCGCATTCCAATTCGGGACTTCGGAACGCGAACAGTGCCAAAACGGATTGCACGCCGCCGCAATCAAGCTATGCGACGCGAACTGCGAGCAGGCCATCGCCAAATGTCTCTTTATAGGTCGCACGAGGACGCAAACGTTCTAACGAAACGCGGGCGGCGCCTGACATATCTTTCTCTGCGCCCATAAGAGCCTCATAGGCGATCGGGAAACTGGTGGCGGTTGCCAGTGGCTGAAGCAGCCTAACGAAGACGATACAACCGGGCCGGCTATCGGCACGGAGCAACATTGACTTCTTATCTTCGGGCTTCCATTCAAGCGTGGTTCTCTCGACGAAGAAATTCTCTTTGGCGTCCCAGCCCGATACTTCAACGCGGTAGGTGTCTTCGCCGTTCACGGTTACGTCTGAATGCGAATCCATGGTTGCCTCTTATGATTATGTAATGGTGACGCAGACTCGATGAATGCAGGAAACATGCCAAAGTCAGTTGAAGCCAGCGTTGAGCGAGAAGAGGTTAGATGCCCAGTTGGCAGGTCAATCGCGTTGCTTATGTTCCAAAAACACGAACTGTGCGGGATTGAACCATTTCGAGTTGGCCGAATGCCCGAAGAAACGGGAAGCAGGTGGGTCGACAGGAGCTCTTCGCATCCCGCCAGATTTCAGGCATGGGTTGAATTAGCCCCAGTGCGATCCGGGGTAGAGCGCGTCTAAGGCAAATCGAAAAACCACACTGAAGATCCTGTCGAAGAGGTACCAGGCGAGAATCAGGCCGATCATTCCGAAGCCTTGGGTGCGAAACCAGTCGAGGAATCGGCGGGCAGTGTCTTCGGGCATGATGAGCGTGATGGCGGTATTGCCATCGAGCGGTGGCACGGGCAGAAGATTAAAAGTGCCGAGGAGGAGATTGAGAACGAAGACGATGCTGAGGAAAGTGGCAGCGAACCCGGCGATACCGGGCACCGTGGCGACGACCACGCGAGTGAAGCCGGCAGAAACCGGTCGCTCGAAGACGCCAGCGATCATGCCGCCATGAATGGCGAGCGCCGAAAGGATAACGAGGGTGAAGTTTGCGGCCGGTCCGGCCAGGGCCATCCATGCGGCGCGGTGCGGGTGCCGCTCCTGCCACAGGGGGTCGTAGGGAGCACTGGCCCAACCAATCATCCAGTGCGCCACAAAGTAGGAAATGATGGGAACGAGAACGAGTCCGACCGGCGAACGGCGGATGTGAGGAATCGGGTTGAGCGAAACCTGGCCGCCTTCGAAGGCTGTCGTGTCGCCGCCTAGTTTGGCTGCGAGAGCGTGGGCGCCTTCGTGGCACGTGGTTGAGAAAAGGAAGACGATGTACCAGATGACGCCGAGGACGAGGAAGTCGGGAGTCATACCCGCGTAAGACTATGCGTTCGGCGGATGTTGTGCAAGCATTCTGCGATATAACGAACATAGCGAGGGTGCGAGGGAGCGATGTGCGCTCTTGCCTTGGGCGCTGAATGATAGCGTGAGCTAACGATGAAAGGAGAACGGGATGAAATTACGCGCAGCAAGCTTTGCCGTCTTGATGCTGTTTACGGCATGCTCTATCTCTGCTGATGCAGACCGGAAGTACCTGGTTTTGCCGCGGCCTGCGGAATTCAAGGGAGTGCCGTTCAGCGATGGCGTTCTGGTTGGAGGCATGCTGTATGTCGGTGGGCATGTAGGAATTGATCCAAAAACCGGTAAAGCAGGAATCACCGCAGAGGAAGACGCAAAATTTGCGATGGATGGCGTGAAGCAGACGCTCGAAGTAGCCGGAATGGCGATGGACGATCTGGTTTCTGTTCAGGTCTTTTGCACGTCGGCTGCGGACTACGCGATCTTCAATAGCGTGTACCGCAAATATTTTCATGGAGATTATCCGGCACGGACCTTCGTGCAAGCAGGGAAAATTCTCGGTGAATCGCGATTTGAGGTGCAAGGCATTGCGGTCAGACGGACGAAGTAGTATCGAAATCCGCTGACACCAACTCGAAGTTAACGATGGCCGAGGCGCTCGAATTCGGTCATGGCGCGTTCCATCTCCTCGCGGGCGGTGTCGGCGGAGGAGCGGACGCCCTGGACGCGGAGGCGGAAATCGTCCGGGTTGGAAGCGCGCATGATGGCTTCTTCGAGGGTGATGAGGTTGCGTGAGTAGAGATCGAAGATGGATTGATCGAATGTCTGCATGCCGTACTGGCTGGTGCCGGCAGCGATCGCGTCGCGAATCATTCGGGTCTTATCGGGATTGATGATGCAATCGCGGATGTAGCCCGTGGAGACCATCACTTCGACGGCGGGGACGCGGCCCTGGCCGTCGCTCTTGCGCACGAGGCGCTGGCTGATAACGGCTTTCAGTGTGGATGCGAGTTGCAAGCGAATCTGTTTTTGCTCGGGAGGTGGAAAGACGGCGATGATGCGCTGGATGGTTTCCGTCGCATCGAGCGTGTGCAGAGTAGAAAGCACAAGGTGGCCGGTTTCTGCAGCGAGCAAGGCCGTTGAAATCGTTTCGAGGTCGCGCATTTCGCCGACGAGCACGACGTCTGGATCCTGACGAAGAGCGGCGCGCAGCGCAGTGGAGAACGAAGAAGTGTCGACTTCGACTTCGCGTTGATTGATGAAGCCTTTTTTGTCGCGGTGAAGATATTCGATCGGGTCTTCAATAGTGATGATGTGCTCGGCGCGAAGCGAATTGATGCGATCAATCATCGCGGCGAGCGTCGTTGACTTACCGGAACCGGTGGTGCCGGTGGTGAGAATCAGGCCGCGCTGCTCTTCGCAAATCTGTGTGAGGATGCGTGGGAGCTCGAGCTCTTCGATGGTGCGAATCTTGGTTGGAATCACACGCAGAACCATGCCGACGTTGCCGCGCTGTTGGAATACGTTGACGCGGAAGCGCCCGAGACCGGCGACGCCATAGGCCATGTCAAGTTCGGCGGTTTCCTTGAATTTCTGCTTTTGCCGGTTGGTCATCATGCTGAAGGCCATCGACAGCATTTCTTCCGGCGTGATGCGTGGGACGTCCGTCAAACCACTGAGGATACCGTCGACGCGGAGGTAAGGGTGGTTGCCGACCTTGAGATGCAAGTCGGAAGCCCGGCTCTCCACTGCTCGTCTTAAGAGATCGTCAATGTTGATGGCCATGAATAAACTCCCGGCTTTCTGCTCCATGTGACGCTAGCACGCGGATTTACAGACGGGCAAGAATGGGCGGTGCGCCAATTTCTAAGCGAACAACCTGTACGTTTGGACAGGTGCGATGTAACTTGCAGATTCTTCAAGCCGGAGGCTGATCACGGAGGAAAAATCGGTCGTAGATTACTGCGGCGAGAACTCCGCCGAAGAGCGGACCGACCCAGTAAACTCCGTGGTTCGACCAATGGCGAGCCACGAGGGCAGGCCCGAACGCACGGGCAGGATTCATGGCGGCTCCGGTAAAGGGATAGCCGACTAGCATTCCAGCTGCGACGGCGAGGCCGACGGCGAAGCCGGCGAGTCTGTGGGCGAGACTTCTAGGGTCCACCACGGTGGCAAAGAAGACAA
>Ga0209525_1000052_pt1 | contig 43429 bp, 35 predicted proteins | sample JacPin_JW_Ref_O1_FD_187958 | JGI IMG/M metagenome (GOLD analysis project Ga0209525, IMG submission 187958) | Forest soil microbial communities from Algoma, Ontario, Canada - Jack Pine, Ontario site 1_JW_Ref_O1 (SPAdes) (version 2) | ecosystem: Environmental > Terrestrial > Soil > Boreal... | reverse complement strand
AAAGACGAGCCGCTCGGGTTTGAAAATGAGCAGCCGGCGAGTCCGCTGTCGATCGAAAAGCCGTGGACGTGGATTCCCTGCTTGCGGAACTCCGCGCGGCTATCGTTCGCAAAAAGGCGTCTACGGTCGAGCTTGCCGAAATGGGAATCGATCTCGAGGAAGCGGAGCGCGAGGAGAATCTGCGCAACAGCCGCGCCATTTTTCATCCGGCCAACGTTCGTTACGGCCCGGAAGAGAGCGGAGCGAAGCCAGGCAAGCGAGGCGATCTCGGTTTCACCAGGCCTCGCCGAAAGAGCGGATCGTGAGGCGCGCGTTGTTTGATTCGCCGTGGCGCTTGGGCGCGCGCCGAGCGGGTGTGTTGCATCGTGCTACGGTGATCGAGGGTTCAGGGCAGGTGACGCGGTTCCTGATTCAAGGAGAGAAAAAATGAGCGACGCACCGGAAATCAAAGTCAAACTGACCGCCGAGGACACTGGCGTCTCGGCTGCGATTAAGGAACTCGGCTCGCAGCTGAAAAACCTGAAGAAGCAGGAAGACGAAGCCGCTTCGGGCGCGTCCGCGCTGTCTCGCGCGTTTTCAGGAATCGCCGCCGCCGGCGCCGTGCTTGGCATCGCGAAAATCGGGAAGGACGCTTTCGACTCCGCCGTCGGCATCAGCAAGATGGCCGACAAAACAGGCCTCACGACTCAGACCCTCAGCGTGTTCCACAAAGTCGCAGAGGACGTGGGCGCGTCCACCGAGTCGGTGGACAAGGCCATCCTGAAGGCCACGAAATCGATCACCGAGTTCGAGCAGGGGACGGGCAAATCCGCGAAGGGATTGGCTCTGCTCAATATTTCGCAGAAGGACTTCATCGGCCTCTCTCCCGATCAGAAAATAAAACTGGTCACCGAGCGCCTCGGCGGACTCACCGCCGGCTTTCAAAAGGCCACGGCGCAGTCGTTGATTTTCGGGAAGGGCGCCAGCGACATCACCCTGGTCGCGAACGCGCTCGCCGCGCAGGGTTTCGACAAAGCGAGCGAGGCCACCTCAAAGCTCGGTCTGCTGCTAGATCGCAACGCCACGGATTCGTTCATCGCGGCGAAAGCCTCCCTCCAGGAACTCTCCGACACTGGGAAGGGCATGGCCACGCAGTTCGAGGCTGGAATGCTGCCGGCGATCTCCGACGTGGGAGAGGCGCTGGCCGAATCGTTGCAGCAGGGCGGCGTCAATTTTCAGGACCTGGGGAAGTACGCGGGCGACGTGGTCCGCGGGATCGCTGTCGTTTTTCTCGGACTCGGGCAAACGCTCGGGACCGTCGCAGCTTCCATCGCTGACGTCTTCGTCGCTGCGTGGAAATACATCAAGAACGAGGCGACCACCGACTTCACCGCGCTCTCCCAGGCCGCGCACGGCCATCTCTCGCAGGCGTTCGACACGCTCAACGCCGGCGCGAAGCAATCGACCAACATCGTCACCGACGAGGTCGAGCGCCAGAAGGCGATTTACAAATCGCTCGGCGACAGCCTCAAGGCCGACTACGCGAACGCCGTCCCGTCCGCCGAGGAAGAGGAGCGGCGGAAAAAGGCGCGCGTCGCGAATTTCCGGCCGGACAAGGACGACCAGACGCCGGAGCAGCCGCTCGTTGCCGAGCCGCGCGACGCCGCGGCGAAGGCGCAACTCTCTCTCGAAGAAAAACTCTTGCAGGACCAGCTCGCGATCCATCGCGCCTACGCGAAAGAAACCGAGACCCTGGACAAGGAGATGTACGACGCCGGTCTGATTTCGCTCGGGCAGTACTTCAATCGCCGCAAGACGGCCGCGCGCGCTGATGCGGAAGAGGAAATCGCGATCCTGGAGCACGAGCGCGCTCTCGCGCTGGCCGCCTCGCAAAAGGCTGGAGTAGACGCAGCGAAGCAGACGCAGGGATCACCGGAGCAGGACAAACTGCTTGCCGAGCAAATCGCCGGGAAGGAAAAAGTCGCCGCGCTCGACACCAAGATCACCGAGGCGCGCATCGAGGCCTCGACGAAAATCCACGCGCTCGACACCGAGCAGGACAAAGCCGAGCGGGAAAGCCAGCAGCAGACTCTCGCGTTCGAGAAGGAGCTCGCAGACCTCCAGGGCAAACGCAGCGAGAAGGCGCGCGCCGAAATCGAAGCGGAGGCGCAGAAGCGCACGCTGCAAATCTCGCAGTCCAGCGGGTCTGCAGCGGAAAAGGCTGCACTCACGTCCGAGCTCGAGCAATGGAAAACTCTGAAGCTCGCCGTGGCCGACTTCGACCAGGCGCGACAAAAACTCGAGCAGGACACCAAGGCGTTCGAGACCGCCAAACAGACGATCCAGAACAAGGCCGCGGGCGGACAGATTTCCAAGCTGGAAGAAGAGAGGCAGATCAACCAGCTCATCAAAGACCGGCTGCCGCTCCTGCAGGCGGACGCTGCGGCCGAAACCGGCGCTGCGGCGAAGACCGGGAACATCGACAGTCAGGCTCAGGCGCAACAGGACGTTGCGAACATTCAGAAGATCACCGTCTCCGCGAAGACCCTCGGGACCACACTTGGGCAGAGCGTCTCGAGCGATCTCACAAACTTCTTTGAAACGGTGGGAAGAGGAACGCAGAGTGTCGCCCGCTCATTCGAGAAGCTGGCCGCCAGCGTCATCCAGTCGGTCGAGCAGATGCTCATCAAACTCCTGCTCTTTCAAATCGCCGAGAGAGCGGCCAACTCGTTCGCTCCAGGAAGTTTCGGAAACAGTTTCTTCAAGGGCGCCGAAGGTCACGCCGAGGGAGGCCTGATTAAAGGCCCAGGCGGTCCAAAGTCCGACTCCATTCCCGCGCGGCTGTCGGCCGGCGAGTTCGTGGTGAAGTCCGACGCGGTCACGCGTTTCGGAGTTAGCCAGCTCGAGGCCATCAATCGCGGAATGCAGCCTCCATCGTTCGCGAATCTCGCGATGCCGCACTTCTCCGAAGGCGGTCTCGTTGGATCACCAGGCGCGCCAGGTGCGAGCGGGACAGTGAACCTCGGCATCGCTCTCGACAGAGGATTGATCCTCGAGCATCTCTCGTCGAAGGACGCCGGCCGGATCGTTCTGCAGCACATAACGAACAATCCGAAGGCCGCGAGCAAAGCGCTCGGTCGAAGCCAAGGCTGAGCATTCGTTTTGAATCTCTGAAATCGCGAGGACGAAAAATGGAAATCAAAACTGTGCCGGTGACACTCGCCGGCAAGGGATATCGAGCGACGGGGTTCACGCTCGGCGAGCTTGGCGAGATCGTTCGGATTGACACCGCAATCAAAGAGGCAGGCAACGAGCGAGACCTTCCCAAAATCTACGCGCTGTACTGCGAAGCCATGGAAATCATCTGCAGCTCGATTCGCAGATCCGGCTCTGACGTCCCGACCGAAGAGGTCAAGAAAGAATCGCCGACAGACGACATCGAGAAGGCCGTTGTAACCCTTCTGAACTTCAGACCTTCGTCCGACGTCGTCGACGATCCTTCGTGCGACGACGAGTTCCCGACCCGCGTCCAGTGAGATGAACGCTCCGAATCCTGACGATCCGGTGATTCGATATTTTCTGTTGCGCTGTGGCGTGCATCCCGCGACGCAGGACAAGCCGCGCTGAGGACGATTCTCGATTGGTGGTGAGCAGCTAGAGCAAAGGAGACGACGATGGATCAGGTGTTTTGTGATCGATGTAAAAAGGAAATTCAGCGCGGCGACGACGGAACTCTAAATTACTTCAAGCTAGAGTTCTCGCGCGTGAAGCTCGGCAAGCACGGCAACGTCACGGCGGCTCCAATCACCGAGATCAAAACCGATCTCTGTGGCGACTGCAAGGATGAATTCGATCAGTCGCTCGCAGTGGCTGGCCTCAAACGCAGCGCCTGACTCCGTCTCCTGCAGCGATTCACTCTGTGGCGCTTGACGACGACCGTGCGTCTCGCTCTGGCCTGTGGCTCGCTTGTCGCGCTGTGTGGGCTATCTCGTGTGTTCGCTGCGCGCTGGCGTCGCCCGCGTCTCGCGTCGATCGCGCGTGCTTCCTGACAGGGTGGGTTCTTTTTTTCATCGCCGAGCAGGGTCCTCCCCGTGGGGTGGGCGTCTCGCGGGTGACGGCGCGCGCGGGGGGTGGCCTGGTACCGAGATTTTTTGACGGACTTTGTTTTTCTTTTTCGCGGGGCGGGTTTTTGCGACGAGCGACGAGAAAAAGACACTAGGACCGCACAGCTCGCGCGCGTCGAGCAGCTCGCGAGCAGGCGCGGGAAGCGACGAGGCGGTCATGGCCGGGGCTGAGCCGGCCAAGGGGTAGGCTCATGGCAATCGTCGACGTAGGCAAAGTGGCGAGCGCGCTGAATCTTACCGAGCAGCGCGTGCAGCAGCTCGTGAAGGAGGGCCTTCCTCGCGAATCGCGCGGACGTTACGATCCCATCAAATGTATGCTCTGGTACATCCGCTACCTCGAGACTGCGCTCGAAAAGAAATCCGTCCCGACGCTCGACGGCGGTTTCACCGGCGAACGCGCCGAGCGCGTGCGCCTGCTCCGGGCCGACGCCGATCTCCGCGAGATGGCGCTCGCGAGCCAGCGGTCGACTGTGATCTCCGTCGCGGATTACGAGCGCACGTTGGCCGTCTTTATCCAGACGACCACGGCCGTGGTGATGGCCGTCGCTCCGCGCGCGGCGCCCGAGGTCACCGGGCAAACCTCGCGCGTGATGGTGCAGGGGCTCATAGAAAAGCACTGCAGGAACGCGCTCCGACAGCTCGCGAAAGCCGAAACTTACAAACACCTTGGGATCCCGAGTCCCCAGTCGCGGTAGCTAACCTGTCTGCTCGGGTCCGCGCCCGGTGTGAAACCGCCAATAACGCCGCTCACGCGCTCACAGAGGCGATGAAGTCTCCCCCAGCCGCATTCCCTCGCCGCAGCCGATTGCGCTCGACGCCGCCGGCCCAGCGCTTCAAATCCGGGCCTCCTGGGGGCGCTCTCGGGTGTAGGATTCGCGGCATGGAAGCCGTCGCTCTACCAAACTGGGAAGCATTCGCAGCCGAACTTCAGAAACTGCGCGCGGGGCTGCCCGACGATCCCTCAGGCAAACCGCCCGAGTTGCTCTTTCGAGGTCAGGGCGATTCGGCCTGGAAGCTGACAACGACTCTGGAACGCGCGGGCTGCGAAGGCATGTCCTTCGGCGAATACTACCGCCTGGCAGTTCATCGCGTCAGGCCGACCGTCGAGGCCATCACCGGCGCGACCTGGGACGTGCCTGATTGCGATCTCGCGATGGGACACAAATTTCTCACGGATCGCGAACTCTTTTTTCCTGGACCTGACGGGTTTCCCTCACCCAGCTTTTATCGATACATGGCGTACCTCAGACATCACGGGTTCCCGTCTCCTCTCCTCGACTGGACATCGTCGGTGAACGTTGCGGCGTTTTTTGCGTTCCGAGAGATCGGCAAAGCTGAGACGCGGTCGATCTACGTCTACTGCGAGAGCCCACACGGAACCAAGGGCGGCGCTGTCGGCGAGCCTTCGATGCGCGTGATCGGGAGGTATGTTCGTACGCACGCCAGGCACTTCCGGCAACAATCGGACTACACGATCTGCGCTGCCTTTTACGAGGACGGTCCCGGTTGGCGCTTTCATCCGCACGACCCGGTTTTTTGGAGCCGCGGCCGACAAGACTACGTGTGGAAGTTCGATCTCCCGTCGACGGAGCGGATCGCGATTCTCAAGTCGCTCGATCGGTACAATCTGAACGCCTTCTCGCTTTTCGATTCTCAGGAGACCTTGCTCGAAACGATGTGGCTGCGCGAGCAGGTCTTGGAAACTGGAGCATTGCCGATCCCGCCTTCAGAAACTGAGCTCCCTTTCAGCGGGAGGAAGCTGGCCGAGATGCTCAAAGAGCGCGGCTACGACACACACCCGCAAGGCATGGTGCAGCCTTTTGGCGATGACTACGAGAAAAGCGGTGACGGACAAACCATTTTCTTGGACGTGAACGCCGAAGCAGTCAGGAAGAACGGCGAGACGCCGGACCGTCCGGTCCGCCTGACATTTGAACCCGCCGGCGTGAAGGGCGGCAGGCAGGTTTGGAGATTGAAGTCGGTCGCGGAGTTGGCTGCGGGCGTCGCTTCGCGCGCGATGGACCGACAGCCGGGAACGCCGAAAAAAAATGCGCCGTGGCCGCGCTAACCGGCAGCAGCGCCGATCACCGAGAATCCATTTCGGAAGTCCTCGTAAGAGCGGACGGCTACGTCTAGGTCGGCGACGGACGCGACCGCCCGATAGCATGCGAGCTGCCCCTTGTCGTTCGTCACAAATTGATGGCAGTACGGAAGGCAAATCGCCATCAGAGTGTCGTTCCGTCCCGATCTGAAGGAGGGGCCGACCCGCTCCGGCCGAAGACACAGGTCATATTGCGCCGCGATGAAGGCAACCATCAGCGCTCGGAACGGATCGCAGGCCGCGACGAACTTCCGCATGAGCGCCTCGTCGGGCGATTTCTTCCCGACGCGAGCGTAGATGTTGCCGGCCAGAGTCCAAAATGCGCCGCCTGGGATTTGGAGACGCGCGACCAACTCCGCTACATTCCGCGGCGGATTTTCCGCACCGCTAGAAAAGAGTCGGTCGAAGTGCGGCTTCGCATCCTCGTACACTCGCGCGAATTGATCCTTCAGCTTCTCGTTCTCCTCGCGCTCCTGCCTGGCTTCCTCATCGCTGAAGTTCTCTCGCCGGGCGATCTCGACTTGCGCCTCGGGGAAATCTACTCGCACTTTCCGCCAATCGAAAGACGGCGTCGCCTCGAATTCCGCGACCATCTTCCTGAGGATTTCATGCTGCGGGTCTATGCAGTCACCCGCTGAGAGAAGCAGCCCGCAGATGCGGAGAAGCTTTCGCCGGCGATCAGCGTCCTCGTTCGCTATGACTTCCCCAATGCTCGTGAACGTGAGCCGAACGAAGAATCCTGACCTCAAACCCGCGATCAGCGCATCCGAGTCGGGATCGTCGGCCAGGCGATTGATGCCGCTCGTGTCGGGGGTCCAAATAGGCCTGTCGTCCACCGCGGGCTTCTCCTTTTCTCGTCGTCGTTGCTTGAAACGCTGATTCTACACCGAAGGCTGCATTGCCCTTATCGTCAGGGCGCGCTGCGTGGGACTAGACTTCCTGCTGGAATTGGATAGATTTGAGCAGATCGCACCACGGTTGCCTCCGCTGTGCTGGGTCGGAGGCTCGGGATCCCCGGAGAGTTTCCCTGAGTCTCCGACTCTTTCGGCCGCCACAAAGGAGCAGGAATCGATGCGCCAGATCACTGAGAAATATTGGGAATCCGAATTCGCCCGATTCGTGCGGTCCTACGGCGTGGACCTGATGGCTCAGCGTCTAGCAATCAAACCCTCGGCGATCTACCACTGGCTTCGCGGGTCCACCGCTCCCCGTCCTGTTCACGCCGAGATTATCCAGCGTCTTGCCCTCGAACGCGGAGCGGTGCTGACGATGGATCAAATCTACGCGCACTTCCTCTCGCTGCGAGCACCAGAAGTCCCCTCTGAACCATTTCTCGAAGCGAGCGCCGGCGCCGCGCCCGCCGCGCGGCTTGCACCGCGATTGGATTCACAATGGAAATGACGCCCGGATTTTAGCTGCTGAGCGTCGGCGCATCGAGGGCGTAGGCTCGTGAACCTTCAGATCCAACTCAAGAGAATTCTCTGGCGCGTGCAGCTATCCACGCGCGAACTCGAGTTGCAGCCGGAGGCGTTCCGGGCCACACAGGAACTTCGGCTCGCTTCCGGCGAGCTGGCATCCGTCATCGACCAGATCGAGAATCTCTCCGCGACGGAGTCCACACTCCGAAGTCGCGGTGAGTGCTTTCCTTCGATTCGTCGGAATTTTCTCGCTGGTTAGCGCAGCAGACTTTCGAGCGGGGTCACGGGCGGCTCGTCGCCTGGGTCCTGTACTTTTTTTGTACCCCGCTTGGGCGGAAGACCGCCTAATTTCGGTTTTGAGCGGTTCTCGGTCGCGTGTAGAATCAGCAACTTGCGCGTTTTCATCGGCTCATCAGGAGCGGGCGACGTTCCGAGTCCCGTCGTCCCCGCCACGCATTTCGGTCGTGTGGCTGACGCTCGCCAATGTTCGTCCAAACTAGCAGAGCGTTGGTTGCAAGTTCGCCTGAAGGTCACCTCGAGTAGCGCCGACCCGGCAAAGACGGAACGCTCGGGGATTCATGGTAGGGCGAACAAGGTATGACTCCGAAGTAACACGTGTTGCCCAACTGGTCAAAAACATTGCACATAGCAATTTCGGGCGATCGCAAGCTTAGGGGCGCCGTGTTGCAAACAAAAGGTTTACGCGTGAAGAGATGCACTCAAGAGTTTGGTACTATAGATGCAACAAGCAAAATGCCGGAAAATTGCACGGAGGTGCGCATTTGAGAGCTTTTAGACTAATAACTGCTGCTGCGGTCCTATTTTTGGTTTCCAGCGCAGTACGCGCTGACGGCCTCGACGGTCGAGTCAATGTCAACGGCGGCGGCCCTGGAAGCCCACCGTGCGGCAGCATGCAATTCTTCGCGGATGCGAATGGCGATTTCACTGTCGACTGCACGACCACAGTGAATACACCTATCATCACGTTTGCGGCGCTTGACTCGCAAACGAACGGTGGTCTTTCGTGTCTTTCGCAGCTGACCTCGATCGGCTGGAAGGAGACCACGGGCTCAGCGAACGGTGTGGACACTTGCACTTTTACAGCACCCTCCAAGCCCACGAACGAGTTCTTCTCGTTCTTGAGTTCGTTTTCTGACAAGGATGGGCCTGACGGCGATTGCGATCTCGATGACTTCGCCTTCGGCATCGCGAAGGGCTGCGATGTCAAATTGACCACGTCGCTTCCATTTGTCCCAGGGGCCGTGGGTGATCTTTCTGTAAACGGCGCGCCGATTCTACCCTTTCCGGAACCGGCTTCCCTTGGATTGCTCGCAACCGGCTTGGCAACATTGTTTTTGGGCCGCCGACGTTCCAAGAATGTTCGAACAGAGATTTAAGCTGTAAGCTGTTTCTTTCAGACTCTAAGGAATCAGAAACGCCGCTGCTCACACCGAGTCAGCGGCGTTTTGCTTTGTAGCTCGCACTCCGCGGCGGTCACTTTAGAGCTACCTCCTCCCAAATCGTGGGCATGGGCTTCGAATATCTGGTCAGCACCGTCGATCTTGGAATAGAAGCTGGAGATGGTGGGAAGAAGTTTGGCGGGTCTAGTGACTCCCTTTACCGTATTCCTTCACTAGGGCCTGGAATTCAGGCGTCTTACTGAGTTCGGTGAACTCCGGATCTTCCAACACCTGCTTTATTGGGTAGCCTTGGCTCACCGCTTCCCTGAGGGTCCGGAGCGCGTCGGCGGGTTTCTTCGCGAGCATCTCGACGGTGGCTTCGGCGTATATCAGTTCCACATCCTTTTTATCAATATCCCGGGCTCGTTTGATGAATTCCATTCCACGATCCGGTTCCCCCTTTTTCGCGTAATAAAGGGCGAGATCCTCGAGGGTCGTGGCGCTTTGCGGGTTTACTCGGAGTTCCTGAAACGCTAGCGCAATGGCTTTGTCATACGTCGCTATCGCTTTGTCCTTTTGTCCCGAACCGCGATAGGCGTCCGCCAAATTGCCAACCGCCAACTCTTGATTGGGACCGAGTTCGACAGCCTTTTCGGACATCTGAACTGCTTCACTGTAACGCTTTAAAACCAGGTACACGTAGCCTAAGTTGTTATAAGCGCTCCATGTGGGAGACAGTTCGATAGATTTCTTGTAAGCGGGAATGCTCTCTTCATATCTGCCTAGGCGGAGGTATGCATTACCAAGATTGTCCCAACCAGGGACGTTTTCGGGCTCAAGTTCGGTAACGCGCTTGTATTCTTCTAACGCCTTTTCAGTTTCGCCGATCGAGTAATAGGCGTTGCCTAGCGCGATGTGATTGCTCCAGTAGTATGGATTTACCTCAATCGCCTTCTTGTAGGTTGCAATGGCTTCGTCTTTCTGGCCGCTGTCCAGATACGCGTTTCCGAGGCGGAAGTACCCCTCGTCGGAGTTCGGCGAAAGCTGCAAGCCGCGCTTCAACTCGGCGATTGCTTGCGCTGACTTTCCCGTCCGCAAGTAGATGCTGCCGAGTGAGAAGTGGACCTCCGGCAAATTGTCTTTGAGTTGCTCTGCGCGCTGGGCCGCCCCGAGTGCTTTCTCTGCCCAGAACGAATCCTTATTCTGGCGATACATCATCAGGCACGCGTCAGAAAGGCCCGTATAAGCCAAAGCAAATCTCGGATCCTTGTCGATACTCTTTTGAAAGAAATCAATCGCTGTTTGGGCCGCTTTCTCCGGTGGTTGAGGCCCTCTCAAGGCCTGGCGACCGCGTAAGAAGAGATCGTATGCATCCACGTTCTCGGTCGGCCGCTCAGCGGTGCGCGCCAGCTCCTCATTGGTGGGCTTCAAATCAAGAGCAGTCACGAGCTGACCCGAAATCTGGTCCTCCAGCGTCAGAAGGTCCTTGGGTACACCAGTGAATTGCTGGCTCCAAAGCTTTTTGCCACCGTCAGCCACATCGATAAGATTCACGATGATCGCCATTTTGTCGGCGCTTCCTTGAATGATGCCTTGCACAATCAAGTTGACACCGAGGGCGCGAGCTGTCTTTTCGATTGGATCCGTCTTCGACACTTTGGCAACAGCAGTGTCCGAGGCTAGGCGCAGATCCTTCAATTGAAATAGTTTGGAGGATAATGCCTCGTTGAGTCCCTCAGCTACATAGCCGAGCGACTGGTCGTCACCCGGAATTCGAAACGGCAGAATCGCTACGAATTTCCCCTGTGAAAGGGGTGGAATGCCGGAAACCGAACCCGACGAACCTGCCTTGCCGGCAGGGATGATCAGATGGCGTATGGGAGGAATCGCAACGGCGAGCAGAAGTAGCGCAACAACACCTGAGATCACAACCCAGGTCCACCTCCTCTTCGCCACAAAATCCGGAATCTGAATTTGAACTGTGTGCGCACCGCTTGCTGAGCCCCGCGACCCCTGCAGATCAGCCAAAATCTCATAAGCGCTCTGGTAACGCGCCTCCGGGTCCCGCTCAAGACAGCGCATGATGATGCGGACAAACCAGGTGGGTAGCGAAGGGTTTATCAGTTTAGGATTCTTGGGCTTCTCCTGGATGCGCTGATACATCACTTTCAGTGTGGATTCGCCCGTGAAGGGCACGTCGCCGACCGCCATTTCGTACAGCATCAAACCGTAGGAATAGAGATCGCTGCGCTGGTCGGCGGGCTTCCCTTCTACTTGCTCGGGGGACATGTAGCGCGGCGTGCCAAGGAACGCGCCGGTTTTTGTCATGCCTTGCGCGCCTTCTTCAAATGACTTCGCCAGGCCAAAGTCGGAGACGAAAATCTGATCGTCTTTGTTGACCAGAATATTCTGTGGCTTGAGATCCCGGTGTATGACTCCCTCGGCATGAGCCGCTGCCAGAGCTTCGGCCAAAGCCCTCGCGTATTTCAGTACACGCTCCATCGGGAGCTTCGGATTTTCTTTGAGAATTCCGTAGAGATCATGGCCTTCTACATAGGCCATGGTGATGAATTTCGTGCCGCCGACCTCTCCCATGTCGTGGATGCGAAGGATGTTCTTGTGGGAGATCTTGCTGGCGAGAACAAGCTCTTGTTTGAATCGCTTTAGAGCGTCTGTCTCGCCCATCGCCCCCTGGCGGACTACCTTGAGCGCGACCACACGATCAAGGTCCTTGTCATAGGCTTTATAAACGCGGCCCATCCCTCCCTGACCGAGCAGAGCCTCAATGCGATATCGCGAACCAAAGTCGCTCCCGGGGGCGAGAGCAGTCGCGTCTACCATCACCATGGTTTCGGAGTCGCCTATTGGCATAGGCGTGCCGCAGCGGGAACAGGACTCGGCGAATTCGGGGTTAACCGTACTGCAGTGAGGACAATTCATCGCGGAAGCCGCCAGGACGGCTCAAGCCCACTTATCACGATGGATGATTATGCGCAATCTAGGGAAACGCCGCAACCTCAATTAAGAATTAAGCCTTTCGGCCGGAATCATTGCGTACCCCAACGGAATGAGCCGAGTTGGCCAGACTTCCGCTACACTGTCCCGACATGCTCGGCACTCCAATTCAAGCCTGGGTGATCTTCGCGGTTGTCATCGTAGCGGCATTGGTCCTCGATCTAGGATTCTTCCATCGCGAATCGCAGAAAGTGTCTCTGCGCACTGCGCTCATTGAAAGCGCGGCATGGATCGGCCTTTCCTTACTGTTCGCCGTTTATGTTCACTTCGCTCGGGGAACGCAGGCAGGAGTCGCGTTCCTCACGGGATACCTGGTTGAGAAATCGCTCAGTGTCGACAACATTTTTGTGTTCGTGCTGATCTTTCGGGCATTCCAGGTTCCCGAGCAATCGCAACACAAGGTCTTGTTCTACGGCGTGATCGGAGCACTCGGGATGCGCGCGCTGTTCGTTCTAGCCGGCGTCGAGTTGCTCCAGGGTTTTCATTTCATCCTTTATATTTTTGGCGCGATTCTGGTGGTCACCGCAATTCAGATGTTGCGTCCAGGCCGGCGGGCGATCGAACCAGAGCGCAACTGGCTGGTCAGAATCACACGTCGTTTCGTTCCTGTCCTGACCGACTATGCCGGCGAGAATTTCTGGGTGAAACGCGAAAGAAAATGGAATGCGACGCCCTTGTTCATGGCCCTCGTCGCAGTCGAAGCCATGGATATAGTTTTCGCAGTTGATTCTGTGCCGGCGGTTCTTGCTATTACGCGCGATACCTTTATCGTCTACTCTTCGAATGCTTTCGCCATTCTGGGTTTACGAGCGTTGTATTTCGCGGTGGCCGATATCCTTCCCCGCTTTCGATTCCTACACCAGGGCCTGGCGGCAATACTTCTTTTTGTTGGCTTCAAAATGATTGCCAGCGACTGGCTCGACCTTCCCGATGTCGCCTCACTGGGGGTGATTGCTGGAATTTTGACGGTTACCATCGTTGCGTCGCTGGCAGTTCCATTGAAAGTCGGAGAAAAGTCGCATGGGTAGGTCTTTTCTTGTCATTGCCCCGCACGAACGGGCTACTGGAAGGAGCTATTGAAGGTTGAGCACAAGAAGACGCGGTTCGGTCATTTCCTCAATCGCGTAGCGAAGCCCTTCGCGGCCGAGGCCCGAATCTTTCACGCCGCCGTAGGGCATGTGGTCAATTCGAAACGATGAGGTATCGCCGGAGATTACGCCTCCGACCTCGAGCTCGTCGAACGCCGTGAAAAGCAATTTAACGTCGCGAGTGAAAACTCCCGCCTGAAGACCGTTCGGCGAGTCGTTCACATGCCGAATCGCGTCCGCAAAATTGTCATACGGTTCAACCAACACGACGGGTGCGAACACTTCCTCGCAGCTGACCTTCATATCCGGGCGCGTGTGCGTCAGGACGGTCGGCACAACCATCGAGCCCTCTCGCTTGCCGCCAGTTTCAATTTTCGCGCCGCTCGCAGCTGCTTCACCAATCCACTCCTCGGTGCGTCGCGCTGCGCCTTCATTGATCAGTGGACCGACATCGGTCGAATCGTCCACCGGGTTTCCCATTCGCAGTTTTTTTACACCCGCTACGAATCTCGAAAGAAAGTTGTCATAAACGGCTCGCTGGACATAGATGCGTTGAACGGAGATGCAGGTCTGCCCCGAATAGCTGAAGCCGCCCGCGACACATCGGTCCGCAGCATAGGCCACATCCGCATCCGAATGGACGATCACGCCTGCATTCCCGCCCAGCTCGAGCGTAACCTTCTTTTTGCCAGCCTTCTGCTTTAGCGCCCAGCCGACCTTCGCGCTACCGGTGAAGGTCAACATCTTGAGGCGGTCGTCAGATACTAATTTTTCGGCGACGTCGTTTGCCAGCGGCAATACGTTAAAGGCTCCGGCTGTTAAACCTGCACTCGCTACAACTTCGGCAAGCAGCAACGAAGAGAACGGGGTCTGCGGCGCGGGTTTCAAAATAATGGTGCAGCCCGCCGCGATCGCCGGCGCAACCTTGTGCGCCACGAGATTCAGCGGAAAGTTAAACGGTGTAATCGCCAGAATCGGCCCGACCGGAAATCGCCGCACTATACCCGCTCGACCGGCCGTCGAACTCTGCCAATCAAGCGGCAGCCACTCGCCGCCGATGCGCGTCGCCTCCTCAGCCGCAACTGCAAACGTGAAGATAGCTCTATCAACTTCAACACGCGCCGTCTTGATCGGCTTCCCGGCTTCGAGACACATCACCTGCGAAAACTCTTCGTGTCGCGCCCGAATTCCTTCAGAAATAGCGTTCAGTATCCGCTTGCGCTCGTAGCCCGGTGACTTCTTCGTGGTCTCGAATGCCCGCTGCGCCGCTCGAACGGCCGCTTCCGCGTGGGAGGCAGTCCCCAAGTGGACCTCGCCCACCACTGAATGGTCGTATGGGGAACGAATCTCAGAAGTCTCGCCTTCATTCAGCCATGTGCCATTAACGAAAATTCCCCAGCTTTTTGCCGCTACTTTTGTTTGAGCTACCATGAGTCACCAGGCCAAAATCCCCAACATCTTTAATGCTACTAGGCGCGCTGAGGGGCTGTCTCCATTCTCGATTCAGCAACACTCGCTAGCGCACTCTCCAATACATTTAGTCCTTCGTCAAATTGCTCATCCGTCACCACCAGCGGAACAAGTAGCCTCACCACATTACCGTACGTACCAGCCGATATCAGAATCAAGCCGTGCTCGTAGCAATGCCGGAGCACCTGCTCCGTCTCCGCCTTGGCGGGCTCTCGAGTTTCCGGGCTTCGCACCAGCTCCATTGCACGCATTGCCCCCAACCCACGAACATCGCCGATCAACGGCCAACGCTTTTTCCACGAGCGCGCCCGCGAATCAAATAAGTCGCCAAGCTTCTCGGCCCTGGAAGAGAGATTCTCGCGCTCCATGATTTCGATTGCTGCCAGCGCTGCTGCACATGATACGGGATTGCCACCGAATGTTCCGCCGAGCCCGCCCACGCCTGGCGTGTCCATAATGTCGGCACGGCCCGTCACCGCAGCGAGCGGCATTCCTCCAGCAATCGATTTTGCCGACACGAGCAGATCCGGCACGAAGCCATATCGCTCGCAAGCGAACATGGCGCCTGTCCGGCAAAAACCCGTTTGCACTTCGTCGGCAATAAGCAGAATTTCGTGCTGCCTGCAAATATCCTGAATGATTGAAAAGAATTCTGGCGGTGGCGCGACGAACCCCCCTTCGCCTAACACCGGCTCTACCACCACTGCCGCCACCGCTTCGGAAGCTACGACGCGCTTGAAGGTGTCTTCCAAGTGCTTCGCGCAAAATACGCCACAGCCAGGATATTGGAGAGAATACGAACAGCGGTAGCAGTACGCGTACGGGATACGATAAATGTCCGTGGCGAAGGGCTCGAAACCCGCTTTGTACGGATGCGTTTTGCTGGTGAGCGACATTGTCAGCATCGTGCGTCCGTGGAATGCATCCTCAAAGCATATGATGGCAGGACGATGCGTATAGCTTCGCGCGATTTTTACAGAATTTTCAATCGCCTCCGCGCCGCTATTTACCAAAATAGTTTTCTTGGGAAATTTTCCTGGCGTAAGCGAATTCAACTTCTCGGCAAGCTCGATGTACTTCTCGTATGGCGCCACACTGAAGCACGTGTGAAAGAATGCATCCAATTGGCCACGAATGGCCGCCAGCACACCGGGCGCGCGATGCCCCACGTTCAAACAGCCGATTCCGCCAGCAAAGTCGAGGTAGCGATTCCCATCCACATCTTCCAGGATCGAGCCTTCTGCTCGCGCCGCGAAGATGGGAGTTGCGTGGGCCACGCCGCGCGGCACGGCTGCGTTGCGACGGCGCATCAGCTCCTGGGATTTGGGTCCGGGAATAGGCGTGCGCAATTGAATCGTGGGCATGTCAGTACCATCCGATCGGTTGTTCGTTCAGGTTGATGTGGACCTGCTTCGTCTCGAGATACTCCTCGATGCCCCAAGGCCCGAGCTCGCGGCCGAAGCCGGACTGCTTGTAGCCGCCCCAGGGCGCCTCGACATACGTGGGCTGCATGTGATTCACCCAAACAATTCCGGCCCGCAACGCCTTCACTACACGAAATGCTTTGAAAATGTCGCGTGACCAAACCGCGGCCGCCAGACCATAAGGAGTGTCGTTGGCGATGCGAATCGCATCCGCTTCATTGTTAAAAGGAATCACCGCTGCGACAGGTCCAAAAATCTCTTCTTGCGCGATGCGCGAAGAATTGTCCACATCATAGAAAATCGTCGGCTCGACGTAATAACCGCGTGTACTCGCTGAAGAACGGCCGCCGCCCGATGCGACCTTCGCTTCCTTCTTGCCAAGCTCCTGATACGAACGGACACGATCGAACTGCTCCTTGCTAACGAGGGGCCCCATCTTCGTTTCGCGTTCAAGCGGCGGCCCCAGGCGAATGGTCTTGGCCTTTGCGGACATCGCATCCACAAATTTCGCGTAGATGGACTTCTCGACCAGAATTCGACTCCCCGCAGAACAGACTTCGCCCTGATTAATAAACACGCCGAACAGCGCCCCATCAATGGCCGACTCGAAATCCGCATCGGCAAAAAATATGTTGGGCGACTTTCCACCAAGTTCAAGCGTCACGCGTTTCAGCGTGTCAGCCGCCATCTTGACGATCGCCTTCCCTACTGCGGCGCTACCGGTAAACGCAACCTTATTCACATCCGGATGCTTCACCAGTGGCGCGCCAGCCGTCTCCCCAAATCCGGTAACGATATTCACAACGCCGGCCGGCAAACCGGCATCGGCGAGATATCCAGCGAATTCAAGTGCGGTGAGAGGGGTCTGCTCGGCGGGTTTCAAAATACACGTACAACCCGCTGCGATGGCCGGCGCTAGTTTCCAGGCCGCCATCAACAGCGGATAATTCCAAGGAATGATTTGCGCCGCGACGCCGATCGGTTCGCGCATCGTGAAGTTGAGTGCATTGTCCGGCACCGGATTTACGCTGCCCAGGACTTTTGTTGCGAGCCCGCCGTAATATTCCAGGCAAGTTGCAACGTCATTGATGTCGTACTCAGCTTCGACGATCGGCTTGCCCGAATTGCGCGCTTCGAGCTCCGCCAATCCCGCTGCTTCCTTCCGCACTCGCTCGGCCAGCCGGAAGAGAATTCGGCCACGTTCCTGCGCCGTCGTCTGCGGCCATGCACCAGAATCGAATGCAGCTTTGGCGGCAGCCACGGCACGATTGACGTCCTTCTCATCCGCATTTGGAACCTCTGCGAGAATTTCCTCCGTTGAAGGATCAATCACAGGGAAATACTCTCCACTCTGACTCTCGACAAATTCCCCGTTGATGTACATCTTATGTCTGCGCACAGAAGCCTTGGCCTCGCTGGCCATTTAAATCCTCCCGCCAATCCGACGAATTTAGACGCGGCTAGCCGCCGCCTGTGGCTGCTTGCGCCGCCCGTAAACGAAATAAAAGAATGCCGCCAGTCCAATGAAAAACGCAGTCCCGCCTAGCATCCACGCTTCGTATGACGCTACCGACGTGATCTGCTGCGCGGGCGAAAATGCGAAAACAGTTCCAAGAATCGTCATCAGGAGGCCACTCGTGCCCGCAACAATCAGCACGCCTCTGCTGTAGCGGCCATTTCCAGCCGCCGCGGGATCGAATGCCAGCTTCAACAGCGCGCCAAACATATAAAGGAACGGCACCAGCTGCAGCACCACGGCGAGCGACAACAAGCGCTGAAATGTTTCCTGTACGCCTGAACCAAACAAGCTGATCAGCACCAGAATGGCCGATACAACCGCATGAACAATCAGCGCCGCATAAGGCGTCCCGTATTGCGGATGCACTCGCCCGAGCCAATTCGGAAGATAAGAATCCAATCCCGCCACAAATGGAATTCGCGCGGAGCCCGCCAGCCACGCGGATCCGATGCCGGCGATCGAAATGCTTAACATCAGGGCGAATGGCGCAACGATCCACGCAACTCCGACACGCGACGCCATGTGACTCACCGCCTGCACGATTCCTTGAAGCACATTGATGTCGTTCTTACTCATCGCAATCAGCAGCGTCAGCGTTGCTGCAATATACAGCGCGCCAGAGATCACTCCGCCCCAAGCGACCGCACCCGGCAGCGTCTTTTGCGGGTCGCGAATCTCATCACCCATCACCGATGCAAGCTCCAGTCCGACGAGCCCGAAACAAATCACGCCAAACGAATTCAGAAGGAATCGTGGATCGGCAGGAATGCGAAAATCCGCCGCGGTGACAGTCGTGCCAAATCGAAGCCATACAATCAGGCCCAGCGCGATCAGCAGTCCTCCCGCCGCAACAGTTCCGATGCTTCCCACGTTGTTAATCCACTTCCCCACGCCCAGCCCGACGATATTAAGGACCACAAGTAGCGCAAGGAGCGAAAGTGCGGCAGTAACAGTAAACGCCTTGTTATCGGCCAGCGCCGCATGGCCTGGCCCAAGCGAAAAAACTGCGACGCCGACGAAATACAGCATCACGGTGGGCACGTACATCATGTTATTGGTCCAATAGCACCAGCCCGACAAGAACCCGTGAAAATCTCCGAACACTTCTTTGGCCCAAAGATAAACACCGCCTTCGCCGGGGTACCGATGAGCTAGCTCAATCACCGCAATTCCCTGCGGCCAGAAAAAAAGAACGAGACAGAGAATCCAAAGCCAGACGGTCACTCCGCCATTCGCCGCAATGCTCGGTACAACGTTTAGGTTAAATACCGCCACGACGAACAGAGCCACTAAGTCCCAGCGCCCGAGCGCTCGCTTCAGATGTGCGGTTTCCTTCTTGGCGCTGCTCTCCACCGGCAGAAACAACTCCCTCAGTGCGCGGCTGTAACCACGTGCGGTTCTTTCTGCGCAGCGGCAAGCGCCGGCGCGACTTCAGCGAACGCTTCGAGATGACGGTCGATGTCCGCATCCGTATGCGCCACGGATACCGTCCACTGCTCATCCCACCAGTAGGGCTGCGCCATCACTCCGCGGTTCACCATTGCGAACCAGTAGTGACGCCAGATTTCGCTGTCGATCTTGAGCCAATCGCGATAATTGCGAATCGGCTTCGGGAAAAACATCAATGCGCCATTCGAGCCAGCGCTCGCCAGGTATGCATCGAGTCCCGACTTCCTCACTTCCTTCTCATAGCCATCCACAAGCTTCTTGTTAAGGCGATTCACGTGCTCATAGGCAGCCGGCGTCAGTACTTCGCGGAAAGTCGCCAAACCAGCTGCCATAGCGACGGGATTCGTGTTGTAAGTGCCGCCATGAAAAACGCGATGGTCTGAGATCAAGCCCATCACCTGACGCGTCGAAGCAAACGCCGCAAGCGAAAATCCCCCGCCGATCGATTTCGCCAGGCAAACAATGTCGGGATTCACCTTGAAATATTCGCAAGCTCCGCCGCGTGCCAGCTTCGCCCCGGTTTTCACTTCATCGAAAATCAGCAGTGCTCCATTTTTCTTCGTGATCTCGCGGAGTGCTTGGTGATAGCCGGGATCGGGCATCAGGATGCCCACATTCATCATGATAGGCTCTACAATGACGGCCGCGATCTCGTTGGGATACTTCGCAAACAGACGTTCCACCGACGCGGGATCGTTGAATTGGGCGACGAGAGTATTTTGTAGTGTCGCCTTCGTGATGCCTTCACCCCCCGGAACTGAATTCGGCGCATGCGGATCGCCCACTTCGTTTTCCTTCGGTTTCACCGATACCAGCGCCGAATCGTGCAGCCCGTGATAGCCGCCCTCCATCTTGATGATGCGATCTCGCCCCGTTGCCGCTCGCGCCAGTCGCACAGCATGCATCGTGCATTCAGTTCCGCTATTGCTGAAGCGCACCATCTCTACCGGAAACCGTTTGCAGATTTCCTCCGCGAGCTCCCACTCCATATCGTGCGGCATGCCGAACATCGTCCCTGTGCCAAGCTTCTTCTGCACTGCACTCACCACAGCCGGATGGCAGTGCCCTGCCATAAGCGCGCCGAAACAGAGATTGAAATCCAGGTATTCATTTCCATCGACGTCGTGGATGTGGCCACCCTTTCCATCGCGCACGAATATCGGATAAGGATCGTAGGCTCTATAGTTGCTGGCTACGCCGAGCGGCAAGCGCTCAACCGCCTTCTTGTGTGCCTCGCGCGAGCGTGGCGTCCGCTTTTCGTATGTCTCGATTTCCTTTCGAAGAGCCTCGTGCATAACTTCCTCCATCCCTGCTGCTGGTGGCCGCTAACGGCCCTGCGATTTACTTCTTCTTGCTGATGCCTCGAGATTCTTTCATCTGCCAGCTTCGAAAGCGAAAATCACGCTTCTTGAGTTCCGCGAAAAAAGGCTGTGGCGGCACCACATTTTCGGGCGCCTGCACTCCCGCGCCACGAATCTCTCCTCGCCCAAGCATCACCGCAGCGATCGCTGCCGGAAAGCCAGTATCTCGCGCGACCGCAGACAGCTGGGGCCGCACCGAATGCCCGGCCCACATTTCCATCGCTGCCGAGATTCGCCGCTTCCCGCGCCGACCTGTTACAACTACCCTGAGTGCTTCCACATCCTTCGGCGTTTTCGTCGTCGCATGCTTCTGTAACAAGGCCAAAAGCACGGCTCGCGGCGCCACGCGCGTTCCGTTAACCGCAATTGGCTCGCGGCTCGTGAAACCTGTGTGCGCGAGATTTTGGACCAGGTTCACGAGTTGTGGTTCGTAGTTGATCTTGAAAAATACTTCGCGGACACCCTTTTTCCGGAAGCTCTCCGGCAGCGTACCAAGCTCGGAGTGAATCGAGTGTCGCAATACAATATTACCAATTGGCTGGGGAAACTTTCCCGGCTCGGGATCGGAAAGCATCGCCTTCTCAATGTAACGCCCATTTTCGAACGCGATCGGAGGTGTAGTCAGCTCATCGAGAATCGTCGCAATCGAAAACGTATACGCGATGGGACTGTCATACTTCTGCTCATCCGCGCCGGCGTTGAAAACTCGAATTGCCTCGACGTGGTCCAGCGGATCAGCCAGAGCGCGGGCCATCACGTTCGTAATCCCTGGAGCCCCTCCCATCCCCACAATCGCCAGGCGCCCGATCTTGCGAAAATCCCTGTCCAGCGCGAACTGCCTCTTGGTCATGTGATACAACCCGCCGAGGTCCATGTAATTCACCCGAGCAGCTAGTGCGGCGCGCATCACATCCAGGTTCCAATTATACTGCGTGCAGTTCACTACCACCTCGCAGCCTTGCAAAAGCCTTGCCAGGCCCCCGGTTTCCCGCACGTCCGCAAAAACACTCCGCGCCCGCCCGCGCCCGAATTTCTTGGCCACCTCCGTAGCGCGCCCTCGATCAAAATCCCCGACTACAATGTGGCGCACATCTCGCGCTCCCGCGAGGTCATGCACCACCGCTCTCCCCATCATCCCCGCGCCTAAAACAAAAACCTTCATCCCGCCCCCGCTGCTATTAAACTACCCGTAGACGCCAAAACGAGGGCGCCCAATTCCCAGACGCCCTCGCCACCTGGTTCACCACCCTCTCGTCAGAATAGAACCTTCAGGCCAAACTGCATTACGCGAGGGCTTTCTCTCGTCTTTAGAACTTGCCCAAAAGTAGAGTCAGTAAAATCACCGTCCGGATTTGCAAACTGCGTGTGGTTCCAGGCGTTATAAAACTCAGCCCGGAATTCCGTGTTCCATCGCTCAGTAATGGGCGTCTTTTTCGAAATCACTAGATCCGTGTTGCTGATCGCCGGCCCGCAACAGAGGGCGTGAGGTGTATTTCCGAATCCGCCGAGTGGCGTCGGGCAGGCGGGTGTTGTGGTTTGGTCGCAGAAATTCGTTGGATCAAACCAAAAATTCCCATTCGCCTTCGGATTTAGGCGCTTGACTGGCGCCGTCATCGTCGGCGTGTTTGCATCTTCAAAGAAGAAGCTGGTTTGGAGTTCCGAGTCATTCGCGTCTTGCACTCGAATTGGGAAGCCGCTCTGATATGTGATGATGGCCGAGACTCCCCACCCGTTTAAAGCTTTCCCTTTGAACCCGTCGTACTTCGGCACAGGCAGCTCCCACACCGGGCTGAAAACGAATCGATGTTTGGCATCTAGCAGGGATAGCCCTCGCGTCGCATTGAAGTTAAGAGGATTGAGTTCATTCTCAAACGATGCTCCCTGGTCGATCGCTTTGCTAAATGTGTACGACGCCTGGAAAAGCAGTCCGTGCGAATAGCTCCTATCGACAGAAATTTGAAGACCGTTGTAGTTCGAATTTGCATTGGTATCTTCGGCGAAAATGTTGCTGAAGACGGGCACACCGTCGATCGGGCATCCGGCTCCGCTCAACGGGTTGCAATTCGGGGAAGAAAAGGGACGCGTGCCCACAATCGTCAATCCATTTGGCCCTACGGGTCCGCTGAAGCACGTCGGATTGCCACCGGGCGCCCCGCTGTATGGCAACACAAGACCGGCGCAGTTGAGGCTGGACACTTTAAAAGGCTGCGTCGGCATAGCGGACAGAGCCGGATCCGTGGGTATTACAGTCCCCGGAGGGATAAAGTACTCGGATTCCGAACCAGAAGTTCCACACGACGTCGGAGTTCCGCCGAGGCCTGCTGGTGCAGAAAGCACGTTATTCGGGTTCAGAGTCGCCAGATTGGCCAGGCCGATGCAAGTTTGAATATTTCCGGCGTTCTGATCGTGCGAAGCGAGCAAACGGTGAGCCTGAGTCCCTACATAGGCCACGCGCAGCAGCATTGATTTTGTTAACTGCCGCTCGATGGTCAAATTGTATTGCTCAGAATACTGCGACCTGAGGTGAGGCTGGAATTCACCGAAGTATATCGCGTCTCGAAAACTCGACCAATCAACGCATCCATTCGGACCGCCTGGCGTGTCGACGGCGCATGGTGTCTGTGGGGTTTGCTGAATCACGCCGCCGAACGGATTGGGGGTCTGCGTTCCGTCCTGACCGAGATATGGGAGATTAAAGAGCGGATTTGTGACGAACGAGCTACCGCCAAAGGGCGGCTCCGCGCTGAACTGTTCGAGCACTAGTTGCTCGATCGGGTTGTAAAACACTCCGAAGCCTGCACGAATGCTTGACTTATCCGGTCCTCCGGTGAGCTTGGCCAGCCAACCCTCCGTCCATCCGGGACTCCAGGCAACTCCTATTCTAGGAGCGAAGGATTTGTAGTAGGTCGAGGTCAATCCGCGCGGTACACCCTTGTCGCCCGGAAAGACGAGACCAAGCGGGAATACAGCGTTATTTGCCCCGCTGTTCTGGCCGCAGTCTCCAGGCGCAAGGTTTAACGCAGAAGCGTTGCCCTGGGATAGCCAGCACGGATACTGAGTCGTGGCCTGACCAGGCCGAAAGGTCTGTAGCCGGTTGCCCGTATCGATATACGGTGTGTTGAGTTCCCACCGCAGACCGTAGTTCAGGGTAAGGTTGGGTTTAACCTTAAAACTATCCTGCGCGAATAGATAAAGAGACGTGTTACGCAGATCCTCTCGCTGTGCCGCACCCTGCGTATACGAATTGGGGGCGCCAAGAAAATAGTTCGGGTACGAAGCGAAGGCTGGATCTGACTGAATTTGATCCTGGACTGCTTGACTCGTAGTGATGTACTCGCCGTTTATATCGAAGAACAAGAACTGGTCAAAGCGCTGTCGTCTCACATCACCACCGAACTTGATGGTATGTTTCGAAAACGTCCTTGTGTAATTATCTGTCCACTGAAAAGTGTTCCCCGTTTGCGGCAATTCCCCCTCGAAATTGTTCCCAATCGCAAACCCGCCCGATACGCTTATATAGGGCAGTCCCACCCGGCCCGGAAGATCGGTCGTAATACCCAAAGTCGGATCGAAATTCGGATCCTGAAAACAGTTCGCCGCAGGAATTGCCCCACAGGAATCGTGCACACTCGCTAGCGTGTTTACAGGGTGGTTGTTGATCTGTTCTCCTTCGCGAAAATAATTAAAACGAAATTCGTTTACCGCGTTCGATCCGATTGTCCATGTGTGACTCAAGTTCCATTGTTGAACCCGTGTGCCGAACTGTGACCCGAAGCCGGGTACGTTTCCGCCAGCGCCTTGGAAGAACGAAATCGGCAGGGTCTGGGCGTCGTCTTCAAAGTAGTAGTAGGCGCTGAACTTTTGGGAACCACTCGAAGTAATATTTTGGTCGAAGTGAACTGTAAACTGATCATTTCGCGCGACCTTGGGAGGCGTCGCGGTAAAAGTGCCAGTCCCGAGCGGGGCGACGTACTTATTGTAAATTGCTAGCGCGACGGGGTCGAAGCACTGCGTGGGGATTTTATTGCCGGGAAAGAGATCGGAGTATGCCGCTCCAACGGCTATAGGTACTCCAACCGCACCGGCGCAGCCGGGACGCGCACTCAACGTATCGGCAAACGTCTGATCATTGATTTGCCCAGCGAATGTCGCAGCCGCGTTGTTTTCAGAAAAGTTTCCTGCAGCCTCGTCTGCTGTGGGCAAGAATACCTGGCCCGTTGACGTGCCTTGATGAAGCCGAAGTCCCTCGTAAGATCCAAATATAAACGTGCGGTTCTTTTTGATCGGCCCCCCGATGGTAGCCCCGAATTGATTCTGTTTGTATGGCGCTACCGAATTATCGAAGAAACCTTTAGTATTCAGCGCGTCATTCCGGATGAATTCATAAAAATCGCCGTGCACAGCGTTGGTCCCGGATTTTGTGACGACATTGACGACAGAACCCGAGTTACGCCCATATTCCGCGTCAAACGTATTTGTCAACACGCGAAACTCTTCAATCGCATCCGGTGATGGCTGAATCGCGGGTCCATTCACGAAAATATCGTTGCCGTCCCCTCCGTTAACCATGTAATTGTTCGAGCGTCCGCGGCCTCCGTTTACGGAAACCACGCCAGGGTTGTCGCTGCCTGCGAACAAATCCGCGCCCAATTGCGATTGCACACCGGGTTGAAGCTGGAGCAGCGCGTACGCGTTCCGCGTGTTCAGAGGAAGCTCGCGGATCGACGTGTCCGTCATCACGGCGCCCAACTGAGTGCTCGTAGTCTCTACCTGCACAGCGCTCGCTTCCACGGTCACCGTATCGCTTTTCCCGCCAACAGCAAGCGTAACGGTAATGAAATTGACGTGACCGATTGTGACCACGACGTCCTTAGCCAGAAACTTCTTAAAGCCCGTCGCCTCGGCCGAAACGTCGTAGGTGCCAACCGGAAGTTCAGGGATGGCGAAGGCACCGTCCTTATCCGACGTTACAGTGCGCGGCGTGGCCTGACCCGTTAACGTAGCCGTGACCGTGACGCCTGGTACGACAGCACCGGAGGGGTCATTCACAATCCCGCGGATGGCCCCGTTCGTTTGCCCCATCGCCGCAACACACAATGTCAGGCTCCCGCACGCAAGCAGACACACCCGTACCCACGCAGTCGCTCTCATTGACGCTCCTTTGAAAATCCTGCGTCCACCCCAGACGCCCCCGATTTTTCGATTGCAGCGCCCCGAAAAACCTTACTATAATTCGCGAACGTTAGAGGATGGCCTGTAGCCTTGTCAAGAGGAAACTGTTTTGGCTCAAGCTCGTAAGCTGTCCCGCGAAACTCAGCACGCTCCGGGCTACCTACGCATCAGCGATGTCGCGCGCCTCGTCGGCGTCTCGCCTTCGATTCTTCGCTCCTGGGAAATCCTTGGCCTGATTTCGCCCGCTCGAACGCGCAGTAAATATCGTCTCTACACGCAAGCAGACGTGCGCTTGCTGAAGCGCGCACAATTTCTACGCCGGGCTCGCGGAATGAATGCCCCGGCCATCGTTCACATGCTCAAGACGCAGGGGCTTCTTTCCAAGTCCGGCGGTGGCCAGCCGAAAGCAAGCCCGGTGGGACCGCGCTTGCGGCGCTTGCGCTTGCAACGTGGCTACTCACTCGCGAAAGTCGCGCAAGCTGTTGATGTCTCAGTTGGATTTTTGTCTGCTCTCGAGCGCGCACAAATGAGTGCCTCAATCGCCACCCTCCGCCGCTTGGCCCGCTTCTACCGCCTGAACATTCTTTCGCTCTTCGATCCTTCGGAAGCGAATCCCGGCCGCGTCCGTCCGAGTGAGAGAAAAGTCCTCGAAGCCGGCAATGGCATTCGAATGGAACTGCTTTCCTGGGGCAACACGGTAATGGAGCCGCACATTTTCCGCATTGCTCCGTCGGCCGGAAGCGGCGAGTCTTACACACACGACGGCGAAGAGTTTCTATATATTTTGAAGGGTTGCATCGAGATTGCACTCGACGGTGGCGAAACGAACCGCCTCGAACAAGGCGACAGTTTTTACTTCGAGAGCAGCACCCCGCATCGCTGGGTGAATCCCGGCAAGAAAGAGGCTTGGGTCTTGTGGGTGAACACGCCACCGACATTCTAGGGCATTGAGTTAACGCGCGCAGCAGTGACGAGGGATCTCAATCACAACAATGAAAAATAGACTCGCAGCGCTCTCGCTAGTGGCTTTCTTCACATTCGTGTTCGGCGGATGCGGCAAACAGCCCGTTCTCAGCTTGCTCGTCTGGGAAGGCTACGCCGATCCCTCGTTCGTCCACGCTTTCGAGCAATCCCACAAATGCAAGATCAGCGCTTCCTATATGGGTTCGAGCGATGAACTCGTCGCCAAACTTCGCGGCGGCAGTGCCAGCAACTACGATGTGATCTCGCCCTCCAGCGACATCGCCACCATGATCGCCTCAGCAGGCCTCGCGGCGCCTCTCGACCTTTCGAAATTTGCCTCCTATCTGCAACTCTCCGAACGCCTCCGCGAAATGCCCCTCGTGCGGGTGAATGGAAATGTATACGGCGTGCCGTTCACATGGGGACCAAATCCGCTTTTGTACGACACAAAAGCTTTTCCAATACCGCCCGATAGCTGGACCGTTCTGTGGAGCTCGGATCTCAAGAATAAAATTTCCGTTTGGGATGAGCTTTCCACGATTTACATGGCTGCGCAGGTCCTCGGTTACGACAAACCCGATGCCAATCGTCTCTACAACCTGACGGACGAAGAGCTCAATAATGTGAAAAAGAAGCTCATCGAACTGAAGCCCAACATCCGAAAAATGTGGAGCACGGGCGGTGAGCTAACAAATCTTTTTGAGAACCACGAAGTGATAGCCGCAATGGGCTGGCCTCTTATGACGAATCAGCTTCGCAAAGCGAATTTCCCCATTGGCGAGACGATCCCGAAGGAAAACACCACGGGTTGGATTGACCATCTGATGATTACATCTGCGAGCGAGCATAAGGATCTCGCCGCAGAGTTCCTCGAATACATGATCGAAGCAAAAACCCAGAAAGCGGTGGCCGACGTCACTGGCTACGATCCGGCTAACCCGCAAGCCGCACAATTCATGACAGAAGATCAGCGAAAATCGCTGCACCTCGACAACGTCGATCTCTACATGACGCGCATCTATTTCTGGCAGCAAGTGTCTCGCCGCGATAAATACAACGAGATCTGGAATGAAGTGAAGGCCGCCCAATGATGTCTTTCATTGGCACCATTCGCGGAACCTGCTGCGGAACCTGCAAATGACATCTACAAGGGCGGAAAACGCCGCAGCATCGGTGCGAACCGATTCGCTCCTGTCGATCCGCGAAGTAGTGAAGCGTTTCGGCTCCCGTCCTGTTCTCCGCAACATTTCGCTCGAAGTTGCGTCAGGCGAATTCTTAACGATCCTCGGCGAAAGCGGCTCGGGCAAGACAACCCTTTTACGTCTCATCGCGGGATTCGAACAGTTAGACGGAGGTGAAATCTGGATTGGACGCGACCGTCTCGACCAAATCCCTCCACATCGCCGCCCGGTGAACACCGTATTTCAAAGCTACGCGCTGTTTCCCCATCTGAGCGTCTTTGACAACATTGCCTACGGCCTGCGCGCAAAAAATATCGCGAAGGCCGAAATTCCCAACCGTGTCGCTCAGGCTCTTGCCATGGTAAAGATGAGCGAATTCTCGAAATCGCCTCCCGCTCGACTCAGCGGCGGGCAGCAACAGCGCATCGCGTTGGCGCGTGCCCTCGTGAATCGGCCTGGCGTTCTCTTGCTCGATGAGCCCCTCTCCGCGCTCGATGCAAATCTTCGCCGCCAGATGCAAACCGAATTGAAGGCATTGCAGCGCGAAGTAGGAATCACGTTCATTTTCGTCACCCACGATCAGGAAGAAGCCATGGCGCTCTCCGATCGCATCGCGTTACTCCGCTCAGGTTTTCTCGAACAGGTCGCCGAGCCGCGCCAGATTTACGGTCAGCCTGCATCCGCGTACGTAGCTCAATTCATCGGCCAAACAAATCTCCTTCGAGCTGACGTCAAAGATCAGGTGGCGAGAGCCGGCCCGCTGATATGGCGAACGGCAGAAATCTCGCACCAAGTTGTTTTTTCGCTACGCCCTGAATGCATTCGGCTTGTTGCGCACGGGGCGATGCCTCAGGCGGCTGACGACTCGACCGCGCGCTTCCGCGCTCGCATCCTGAATCAAGCCTTCGGCGGCGCGATGGACACGCTCGAACTTGATTGCGGCACCCGGCAGATCGTTCGTGCTCGCATCGCAAGCCCCGGCCCGCTTTGTGGCGAACACGAATTCGAATTTCGCGCGGGCGATGCAATCGCCGTTCGCGAAGAAAGCTCGGCCTAACGATGTATACCCGAGCCTACAAATCCGCCGTCACAGTCCCGCCGCTCCTGTGGGTTACCGCCTTCCTGCTTGTGCCTTACGCCCTTCTCTTCTGCTACAGTGTCTGGTCCGTCTCGGCGCAGCAGACTATCGTCCACAATTGGAGTCTCCAGAATTATGTCCAGTTGATTCGCAATCCCACTTATCTCTCAGTTCTTTTTCGCTCACTCCGCATCGCCGCCGCGGTCACGCTGCTAGCTCTGCTCCTGGGATATCCGCTCGCGTACTTTCTTTCTTTTCACGCGGCTGGACGAAAAGATCTTCTATATCAGCTCGTGATAATTCCCCTGTGGGCCAGTTATCTCGTGCGCGGATACGCCTGGAAAACAATCCTCGGCAGTGACGGTGTGCTCAACGGCTTGCTGCAATATCTCCACATCACGCGCCACCCCGTCGAATTTTTCCTCTATAGCCCGTTCGCTGTAGTCCTCACCCTGACGCACATCTACACGCCATTTACGTTCCTTCCGATTTACGCGTCTCTCGAACACATTCCTCGAAATCTCGTCGAAGCTTCACACGATCTTGGTGCGTCTCCCTGGTCTACATTCCGCCGCGTAGTCCTTCCTCTTTCCCTACCCGGCGTTCTTGCCGGCGCCACCTTTGCATTCGTTCTCACGCTTGGTGATTTCCTCGCGCCGCTTCTCGTTGGTGGCGCCAGCGGCATCATGATTTCCAATATTGTCGTCAGCCTTTTCGGCGCCGCATACAACTGGCCACTTGGCGCGGCAATCTCGCTCTGCATGCTTCTGCTTGTCATGGGCCTCCTTTTCGCAACCGAACGTCTTGAGAGGAAACTCACCCTTTCATGAGCAACTCTTCAAGTTCCAGCCGCGCGCCGCTTCTGACGCTCTACGCCACATTCGTGTATGCGTTCCTCTACTTCCCCATCGTCGTCCTCGTTATCTACTCCTTCAATGGCTCCGGCGTCGGCGGCTTTCCCCCAACCGGCTGGACGCTCGACTGGTACCGCCAGCTTTTTCAGGATGGTCCGCTCTGGGATGCAGTCCTTAATAGCGCCATCGTCGCAGTAATCGCCGTCGGAATTTCTCTCGCGCTCGGTCTTCCCGCGGCACTCGCTCTTGACCGCGCCCAATTTCCAGGCAAGGCGCTTTTTCGCCGCATCGTTCTTCTGCCGCTAATCCTTCCCGGTATTATCACCGGCCTGTCTCTACTCATGCTCTTCGTCGCAATCGGAATGAAACTCAGCCTCGTCACGATCACGCTCGGTCACGGCACCGCCCTGATATCCGTCGCCACCACCGAAATCTTCGCAGGTCTGCAAAAGCTCGATCGCGCCCAGGAAGAAGCCTCGCTCGATCTCGGCGCAAACCACTGGAAAACCTTCTGGCGCATCACACTTCCGAATCTCCGCGTCTCGATAATCGCCGCCGCCCTGCTGATCTTCACCCTTTCCCTCGATGAAATCGCCGTAAGTTTCTTCCTCATCGGCCGCGACAACACCCTGCCCCTCGAAATCTGGTCGCGCTTGCGCCGCGGAATCACGCCGGAAATCAACGCCATCTCCACACTGATTCTCGCCTTCTCCATCGCCACAATACTGATTTGGTATCGCCTTCGCACTCGCACCGCCCGCGCCGAAGAAGCAGGCGCGCAGCTATTGGCATCCACTCTGGAAGGAGAGCATTCATGAGCGGCACCCGGCGGGATTTCCTGAAGTTTGTGGTTGCGGGTTCAGTTGCAGCTGGCTGCCCTATTGATGTCTCATTGCTCGCAGCGCCTGACGACTCGAAAACTCAAATCGAAGGCGATAATTTCGAGGTCTGCCACCAGGTCCGCGACGGCCACTCCTTCCCACGCCCGGCAATCTCGAAGCATTATGACGTCGTCATAGTCGGAGGCGGCGCCAGCGGCCTCAGCGCCGCTTATTTCCTTCGCCAGCACGATTTTCTCCTCCTCGAGAAGGAACCCCACTTCGGCGGCAACGCCTACCTCGAGGAATATCAGGGGCAAGGCTTCGCCACCGGCTCCGCCTACGATGAGAAGGGCACGTCAAGCGAATACCTCGCTCGCGAAATCGGTCTCACGATGCTCCCAGTCGATTCCTTCGATCCCACGATCCTCAACGGCCATTGGATCAAGGACACCTGGCACGCCGGCCTCGACGAACTTCCCTACCCCGCATCCGTCCGCGACAGCTTCAAAAAATTCCGCGCCGATATGCTCGCAATCGACATCACAAAAAATATCGACCAGCTCGACAACACTCCACTCGCAAAATATCTGAGCGCCTATGCTCCCGAAGTCAAATCCTGGTGGGATGCTTACGGTCCCTCCAACTGGGGCGCAAAATCAGCAGACACATCTGCGTATGTCGCTTTAGTCGATTTTCAGGAGGTCATCGCCACAGAGAAAGACGTCCGAATCACCCTGCCGGGCGGCAATGGCGCTCTCACCCGCAAGCTGGTCGAGACCCTCCAGCCAAAGTCTTCGGAACGATTAGTAGGTGACGCAACAATCGTCTCCGTCGAGCCTCAAAAGAACGAGGTTCGCGTCACCTACGTCCAGGGAGGCGCCCCGCATTCGGTAGGAGCGAAGTTCGTCATCATGGCGACCCCGAAATTCATCACCTCTCGAATCGTGGCGGGACTTTCAGACGCGCAGCAGGACGCGATGTCCTCCTATCATTATTGTCCCTACCCTGTGATCAACATGATTTTCGACAGGTCAATCTACAACCGCGGTTATGACACCTGGTGCCCGGGAAACTCCTTCACCGACTTCATCGTGGCGGACTGGGTTGTGCAAAAGCAGCCAAGATACAAACAAAAAAACAACATTCTTACGTTCTACGCTCCGCTAGCCGAAGTCGAGCGCAAAAAACTTCTCAAAATAGATGATTGCCGTCAAATCGCCGCAAGCGTGCTGCGCGATTTTCAAAAGCTCTTACCCGAATTCGCCGCCGCGGATCCTGTAGAAGTTCACTTCTATCGGCGCGGCCATCCGATGTTTGTCGCCACCCCCGGTACCTTCACGAAAATCATTCCCACGGCCAGCCAGCCCCTCGAACGAGTTTTTTTCGCAAATACCGATTCGATCGGCCCTGAGTCGGAGATTTCAGGAGCCGTGGAGTCGGCGCGGAAGGCTGCGGACTGGGTTGAGAAAAGACTTGCCGGCGCCTCTGCGTCTGCTGCCCAAGCCGCCTTCAGCCGTGGCGCCTAATCGTCCGGAACAAAAAAAACACCCGGTAATCCGACCCGGGTGTTTCGACCTCTCTCAAATCCTGCCAGGGAGTGAGAAAGAAACTCTATCTTATCGGTCCAAGGACGCCCTCTATCTAAACGTGCCCACGCACACTTAAATTATGTGCGCCGGAGAGGATAAATCCCACAGTGCTCGCGGTTTGGGGCACAAACCACACCCGCCGGACCATTCCGTATTCGCTATGTTGCATGCGTCGCGCCACATAGTCGAGAAGCAGCGGGCCCACTTGAATCGCAGCGTAGATCGCCCCTGAATGCGCGAACGGCCTCATCAGCGGGTCATCTTCCACAGCTCCTCGCCCAATCGCCTGCCGCGTCGAATACGCATCGAACGTTGCCGCACCGTGCTGCACTATTGCCAACGAAAGCCAGCTCCGGCTCATATGCGGTTTTTCAGCGGTGTACACTTTCACTGGCTTCACGGGAGCCGGCTCGGGAATGCGCACCGACGAAAGCGGTTGCGTCGTATCGTTGTCCGTCAGGGAGATGGCCGTCATGCCGGGTGCGGGCTTTTCGGTTAAGTCGCTGCTCAAGTTCACTTTGTCCGGATCGATATATCCTTTGCCGGACGTTGTCACAATTGTATCGGTCGCGCTGACGAGTGCCGTCGCTGTCACAGGTTTCGGCCTCGTGCCGTCGGCCGCTGTAAAGGTGGGGATCAGATTCGCGGCGAAGAGTGGCTCAACGACTTTCGGCACAGGGTTAAACTGGACCAATAGCACAGCAAGCGCAAAAACCATGGAAGGGGGCTCCTAATCGCGCAAGGACAGGGGAAGCACGACTAGTACCATCAAAACGATCCGAGCCTAAGGTAAACGATAACAAGTACTTAAGGGCTCGGGAGTGTTGGAAGACCGCTCTACATACCGGATTCGCCCCAACGCAATGGAAGCGATTTCGACTGAAGTGGAAAAACAACTTCCACCTTTGCCAATATAGGGCCACTATTTCCAAATTAACGGGAACCACAACCCGCGCTCTTCTCTGTGAAATTTTGCGCGTTGTCAGTCAATCCGAAGCACAACTTTCCCAAATTGCTCGCGTCGTTCCAGTCGCTCGTGAGCTTCCTTCGCGTTCTCAAGCGGCATCACCGTATCAATCACCGGCTTTACAAGTCCGCGAGCGACCACATCAAGTACCGGGTAAAGTTCGGCCTTGCTTCCCATATACGAGCCCAAAATCGAAATGTGCCGGCTGAACAGATAGCGCAAGTCAATCTTCCCATCGTAGCCGGTCGTCGCCCCGCAGGTCACCAGCCGCCCGCCAATCGCGAGGCTTGCGAGACTCTCCTGCCAAGTCGCGTCGCCTACGTGCTCCACCACTACATCGACGCCGCGCCGATCCGTCAGCCGCCTCACTTCCCGCGACCAACGGTCGATGGAGTGCAGAAATGTCTCGTCCGCACCCAATTCCCTCGCCTTCTGAAGCTTTGCCTCCGAACCAGCCGTCGCGATTACGCGCGCTCCCGCCACCTTCGCAATCTGAATCGCAGCACTGCCCACTCCGCTTCCTGCGCCGAGCACCAGCACTGTCTCGTCCGGCCTGAGCTGCGCTCGCGTAATCAACATGTGCCAGGCCGTCAAAAACACCAGCGGAATAGCCGCCGCTTCCTCAAAACTGAGATTCGCCGGCATCGGAATCACATTCACGGCGGGCGACGCCACATATTCCGCATATCCGCCGTCTACCTTGTATCCGAACAAGGTGTACTCTCGGCAAAAATTATCATCGCCTCGCAAACAGTAGACGCAATGCCCGCACGAAATTCCAGGCGATAGCACCACTCGTTCGCCCGGACGCACGCTCGAAACGTTCTCTCCCACGCGCGCCACTTCTCCCGAAATGTCCGACCCAGGAATTCGCGGCAATGGAATCGTGATCCCAGGCAGCCCACGCCGAACCCACAAATCAAGATGATTCAGCGCACAAGCCCGGACGCGAACCAGCACCTCATCCGCGCCAATCTCCGGCTCGCGCACCTCGGCATAACGCAATACCTCAGGCCCGCCGTGCTCAGAAAAGATCACCGCTTTCATCGTTTCTTCGTGCTACTGGAGACCGAACCTGATCTGAATGTCACCACTGCACCTCGTCTTTCGTTTCTCGCGCCGCGAGCAGGCCGATGAATGTCAGGACTGATGCCAGCGAAAGATAGTAGCCGACGTATTGCAAGCCATAGTTCTTCGCGAGCCAGATGGCGATATAAGGGGCAAGTGAGGCGCCGAAAATCCCCGCCAGATTAAACGTCAGCGAACTCCCGGTGTAGCGAACCGAGGTTGGGAAAAGCTCCGAGAGGACAGTGCCCAGCGGGCCGTAGAATAGGCCCGTTAACGATAAACCTAAAACCAACGCGATGATTGTCCCGATTGTCCCGGCCAGGAACATCGGCGCCATAACCAAACCAAACAAGCCGATCGCCACAGTTACCCAAAGTAGCGTGCGGCGGCGCCCACGCTCGGCGAGAACCGCCCCGACCGGGATCGTAATCGCAAAGAAGATCATGCCGAACAACTGCATCACCAGAAACGTGTCGCGACTGTAGTGCAGTGCGGTTGTGCCCCAGGACAGCGCGAAGAAGGTCATTAGATAGAAAAGGACGAAGGCGGCGAGTGCCCCCAAGATCCCCACTACGAGGGATCTGGGATATTTGCGAAATACCTCCAAGAACGGTACGGCCACTCGTTCGCGTCGGGTGATGGCTGCGCGGAACGCGGGAGTCTCTGTGATTGTCAGCCGGACGTAAAGGCCGACAATCACTAGGACGGCGCTTGCAAGGAACGGAATGCGCCAACCAAAAGAAAAAAACTGATCGTTCGTAAGCCACTTCGAGAGGGCGAGAAACACACTGCCGGAAAAGAGGAATCCGATCGGTGCTCCCAGTTGCGGAAACATCCCGTACCACGCGCGCCTGCCTGGCGGCGCATTCTCCACAGCGAGCAATACCGCGCCGCCCCACTCTCCGCCGAGCCCGAGTCCCTGGCCCATGCGGCACAGGGCGAGAAGTAGCGGTGCGGCCACGCCTATGGTCTTGTAGGTTGGTAGAATCCCGATCGAAACCGTCGATAAGCCCATCGTCAACAGTGCCGCAACCAAAGTCGCCTTACGGCCAACCCGATCGCCAAAATGGCCGAAGAGCGCCGACCCAAAGGGTCGGGCGAAAAATGCGATTGCAAACGTCGCCAGCGAGGCAAGCGTAGCCGATGCCGGATCGGACGCGGGAAAGAATAGCCGTGGAAAAACGAGCACAGCAGCGGTCGCGTAGATATAGAAATCAAAAAACTCGATCGTAGTCCCAACAAGACTCGCAAAGAGCACCTGTGCAGGCGCGTTGATTGCTGAGTCTCGGCCAGAGGGGCTGTCACCAATCGCGACGCCGATGCTAGGTGTCTCACTCAAGGATTAGTGAGTTTACCTGTGACAGAGCATGGTGAGAATGATGAACTCGAAGAATTCGGTCACGGAGCTGTATTCCGCACTGCACCGCTTTTTGGATGGGGCATGATGACGAGGCTAATCAGGATAAACTGACCATCCCCAACTCTATCAATGCGGCTTGAACGTCTTCCCGGTCTCAAGCAAGGTCTTGAGTCGAGAAAGAATGCGTGGCCACCCATCGGCGCAGGCAGCGTATGTAGAGTCGTCCTCGGCCCACTGGTCATGCGTCACCGTTACCTTTGTGGCTTCGGTCTCGGGCACCAGTTCGATAGTTGCGCGTGACTCTTTATCGTTTGCGCCCATCGCGAAGGTGTACTGAAAAAGCTTTGGTGGCTCAAACCCCAAAACCTTTCCTCGAACATAGGTCACGGGCTTCCCGTCGGGTCCTGGGCCCACCCATGCGAGCGAGCCACCAGGCTTAAAGTCCGTTTGAAACTCAGCGCCCGAGAAGATGATCATGTTTGACTCCCGCGACACAAAGCCTTCCCACACCTTTTCTGGGGTGGTGGCAATGTAGAACACATACTTAAGTGGAGGCTGATGGGCCATGGTTGCTCCTGGCTTTCCGCGCAATCTTATATCCGCGGGCGAAACCCTACAACCAAGCAATCCCTTCGCGTAGGGGCGTCACAATCTGGAGCTGCAGCGCAACTCGAGAATGTGTCTAAGCTTTTTGGGTTGGCCGTCTGAACCGAAACTGACTTTTGTAGATGGGTAGGGACCGTGCTGTCCGGATGAATCACGCGTGGCTATCCGAAAGCACACGCAACGACATTTTTCCAACCGGCTACAGGCCGCCGCGAAGGCAGCCTGTAACCAGTTGATCTGAATCTGACGAAGCGAGCCTGCGGTCGAAGTGCCTTCCTACTGGCAAACCGGCCCGGCATCATGCGTGAACGTGTCGTTGTTGGAGAACCATCCATTCACTCCTACGGATGGCGCTCCGTAAAACCAGGAGAAAAACGCCAGCTCTTGCATGTGGTAGGTGAATTTATTTGCCGGATTGAAAATCGGTGGTGCCAGCGTGCCGCTTAACGGATCACCTACCTCTAGGTTGTTCTGGCACGCTCCCTGCACCTGCCCCACATTCCCCCAGGCAGGCGTGGGATTGTTGCCGAACGGATCGTTCATCCATTCCGCCACTTCGTGCGAGATGCTATTCACGTCGGGTGTCGGGCTGACGAAAATTTCGCTCGTGTCGAAATCCCCGGTACCGAAGGTTTGAGGGCCGTTGCTGTCGTGGAATCCGAGGATGCAGCACAGTGCATTCGGGTTAGTAACGTCGCCGCAGTTTATCCCTGGCACTGCGGACTCGCACTCCACTACGTTGTGCTCGAGGAAGAACGGGAAAGTTGTCGGGTTCACTCCCGGAGCCAGCTTGGACAGGATCGTAAAGAGGTCCGGCTCATATACGGCGATATCCACAATCCCGATCGCGCCGCCGGGGCAGCCACCGAACGCCGCGCTAGGATACGCAACGCCGTTCCCAGCCGGAATGTCGATCACCACCGCCGCCAGCGTATTCACCGGGCTCAGAATCACGTGATAGACAGGGTTGTCATCGAAATTCACGTTTCCGAAATTAAGGGCCTGAAAAAAGTTCCCACGCTGGAACGCGTCGGTCGTCTGGGTGAAGCCCACGTCCGTGCCGCCGAAGTTAAAATCGAACGCCTTGTAAATCGGCGAGAGCTGCGTCAGGGTGAGTGGAACATCGTTCGGAGGCGTCAGGCATGTGTCATCCTTCGCGGTCGGGTCGAACACAGTCACGCCCGGCGCCGTCACCAAGGCTCCATTTGACACTCCGACAAACACAGTGTGCGTCCGGACAATCACTGGAATCAGCTGGCTGGAGATCGCCGTGAACCCCAGCGGGTTCGTGAAGGGGCTGCGTCCCACGATCTGGCCACTGTAGGTATTGCCATCGCGCGATGACGTGACGGTATAGGTGAAGGTCTGAAGCTGGGCGTTTTTGTTGGCGGAGTTAGCGTTCACACCGGCCTTCGCTCGCCCGCTTTCCAATGCGGTCTTCAGCGATGCTCCGGCTACGGTACTCTCGTTTTTCGTCGGGGTCCTGAACGGGTTCAACTTCGGAAGCTGTGCCGATTGCTGCGCGAAGCCCGCCGGCGAAGAGAGCACCAGCACAATCGCTGCGCACACAAACGAAACAATTGTCCTTCGATTCATGTATTTTCTCCTGTTATTTAAGGCGAACATTCCGAGATATTGTTCAAGGCGTGCGGGGAACGGCCGCAGCCATACCTGCATTGCGACGAATGCCCTGCCGGTACTGATAGACACTCCTCTCAGTCAGCAGGACACACTCAGACACTGTGGAAAATTCGAGTTGGACTTTTACCAACAGGAGAAAGAAGGCTTCTCCTGGAAAACGCTGGTGACTAAATACCGCGATTCAGAAATACTTGTCAAGAAGATTAATGCCCGGCGAAAATTCTTCCGCCACGTTTTAGCAGTCCCAGAACTACCTCGATTCCGTTTCTCCGTTTGACCGGCGGTGTGACCCGGTCTGAACTTTTTTCTGAGATTTGGAATTACCGCAGAGAGGACAGTCAGTCCTAAAGCGATGTTGTACTTGGCCACGCGCGCGCAGCTAAGTTATCAGCCACACCACGCTTCATCTTCTAATGTGACAGCTACACTCTCACGTACGTAGCCTGCCTTCGTTGACTTGTCTCCACACGCATCCTAAGATGAAGACCTCCACTCATGCCGGAACCTCAGTCGCCGATCGGCCGCACAATCTCCCACTATCGCGTCCTCGAAAAATTGGGCGGCGGAGGCATGGGCGTTGTCTACAAAGCTGAGGACACCGAGCTAGGTCGCTTCGTCGCGCTGAAATTCCTTCCCGACGACGTGGTACGCGATCCGCAAGCGCTGGAACGCTTTCGTCGCGAAGCTCGCGCTGCCTCTGCTTTGAATCATCCGAATATCTGCACGATTCACGAAATTGGCCAGCAAGACGGTCAACCGTTCATCGTGATGGAATATCTCGATGGCATGACGTTGAAGCACCGCATCAGCGGCAAACCGCTCGACACCGATGATCTTCTCGCGCTCTCGATTGAAATCGCCGACGCTCTCGAAGCCGCCCACGCGGAAGGAATCATTCACCGCGACATCAAACCGGCCAACATCTTTGTAACCAAACGCGGCCACGCCAAGATTCTCGATTTTGGTTTGGCCAAGATCACTTTTACGGGTGCCGGCTCCTCAGGAGCCACGGTCGCGAGAGATATGACGGCAGGAGCAAGCGCGGAACATTTGACCAGTCCGGGAAGCACGTTGGGAACGGTCGCTTACATGTCTCCCGAGCAGGTTCGCGGCAAAGAACTTGATGCGCGTACGGATTTGTTCTCGTTCGGCGCCGTTCTATATGAAATGGCGACCGGTGCGCTTCCGTTCCGAGGCGAGACCTCCGGAGTGATTTTTAAATCTATCCTCGATGCCGCACCCACGCCCGCCATACGATTGAATCCCGAAATGCCGCCGGAAATGGAGCGGATTCTCGAAAAGACTCTCGAAAAAGACCGGACGTTGCGCTACCAGAGCGCCGCTGATTTGCGCACGGACCTGGCGCGGCTGAAACGCGAGCAGCAATCGGGGCGCTCGACGCATGCCGAGATTTCTGCGAGCGTAGCCGCTGCTACGGCGGGTTCATCATCCATCACGGCCGCCACGGCTGGTCCTTCCAGTCCCCGCAAATTTTGGATTGTGGGCGCTCTGGCCGCGTTGCTAATTGTCGCCGCAGCAGCCGGATTCTATCTGCTGCACGGAAGGGGAACGAGTGGCAAGATTAGGTCTATTGCGGTTCTGCCCTTTGTTAACGCCACTGCCGACCCCAACAACGAGTATTTGAGCGACGGATTGACAGAAAGCCTGATTGGCACGCTTTCACAACTGCCCGATGTGAAAGTGATGGCGCGCAGTACTGTTTTCCGTTTCAAAGCAGATCAGCAAGACCCGCAGACAATCGGCAAATCGCTGGACGTGGGCGCGGTGTTGATGGGGCGCATTACGCAACATGGCGACGAATTGGGCGTCCAGGCGGACTTGGTAAATACTGCGGACGGAACCGAACTGTGGGGGTCGCACTACGCTCGTAAACTCTCAGACATTACGCAGGTGCAGAGTGACATCACGCGCGACGTTTCAAAGAAGCTACAAGTTCATTTGAGCGGAGAAGCGCAGCAAAAAATCGGAAGCGCGGGCACGACCAATCCAGAAGCGTACCGGTTGTACTTGGAAGGGCGACAGCTGTGGTACGGAAGAACGCCGGCGGGCCTCCTGAAAAGTATTACCTTGTTTCAGCAGGCGATCGCCGCTGATCCGAACTACGCACTCGCCTATACCGGCCTTGCGAACAGTTACAGCGTAGCGAGTGGCTATGGCCGATTGATCCCGCCTAAGCAAGCCCTTGTGCTTGCGGATCAGGCGTCACAAAAAGCCTTGGACCTGGATAGCTCGCTCCCCGAGGCGCACACGGCTCGCGCCGTGGCGTTGACGAGGAAGGCGACGTGGACCCAGGCCGAGCAGGAGTTTCGCCGGGCGATCGAGTTGAACCCCAACGACGCCACCGCTCATTACTTTTATGCGTTCCTTTTCCTCGTGCCGCAGAACCGGATTGACCAGGCTCTCGATGAGTTTCACGTCGCGCTCTCGCTCGACCCGCTTTCTCCAATCGTGAACGTAAATTACGGATTGACGTTGATGATGGCGCGTCGCTTTCCAGAGGCGGTCGCTCAAATCAACAAGGTTACCGAACGGGATCCTTCTTTCGTCCCGGCGCACTTTTATCTGGCACAGGTCTATGCGACGCAAGGCCGCTTCCCGGACGCCGTGAATGAAATCAAGAAAATCGGAACGGATCCCGCGTCGTATAGTCCGGACGCGCAGGGATTCATAAAGGAGATGCTAAGTACCACCCACGGCCCGGTTCCCGCCAACGTGGCCGTTGCTTACGCGGCTGCCGGAGATCGCGACAAGGCATTCGAGTATCTCGACCGCGCCTATTCCGACGACGACGATGAACTGCTGGCCGTCATCCGGTTCCCAACCTTCGATTCCCTCCACCCCGATCCCCGCTGGGCAAACCTGCTAAAGAAGATCGGATTGCCGCTGTAAGGTTCAAATACTGTTCTGCCTGCGAGAGACATCGGTTTGGATAGATGTTGAGCGTCCTCTTGCCACCCGCGAATCCCAAAACGAGATATCAGAGCAATAGTCCGACAAGGGTGAGACTCCCTGATGGCATCACGAAGTTGGCTTCCTAACGGTTCGAGTGCGACGTTCATTCAGATCAAGTAGCCCGATAGAGTCAGGAACAGCGTTCCCGTCGAACCAGTCGGGCTAAAGGCGGTCAAGCTGACAGACGTGCCTGGGTCCGCATACAGGCGGACCGCCTGCGTCGCGCTATAAGTATCGAAGCCATTAGACGTCTGGGTGTATGCGAACGTTAATGGCACGAACACCGTGACGCTCTTGCCCCCGCTCGTATAGTTGACGAAGGCTTCTAGCTGGCTGCCCGCTGGGGTCACGTCCAGCTGGAGGCTCAACGTTTCGATGACCAGGGTTTGCCCGGCTGGGACGGAGACCGCAGTAGGCAGCCCAAAACCGCCACTTCCGGTCTCTCCAAAGGGAACGTTCGGTACGAACTGGACCGGGCTCGCATTAGAGTTCTTGGCGGAGGTGGAATGCGGTTTGATCATTGCGCCCGCGGTGGCTAGCCCTATAAAAACCGCCGCCAACGTCAAGTGGGTCTTGAATTTTTTCATTCTCGTTTCTCCTTTGTTTATTGAGATCGAATTTATTGAGTTTGAAGATTACTTCACTGTGAGGCCCACAGAGGTGACCTGTGCCGGGCTCCGGTCGCGACTTTTCACTCTGATTAATGCGAAAAATCGAGAGAGGCTGGCTCACAAGAGAATAGTGAATCAAATTCCTCAAACGTTTCATTTAAGCAGGATAGATACGACACTGAAGGGCGCTCCCGCTGGCCAGTGTTGCCCAACCAGATTGACACCGGCGCAAACGCGCCGTAACCTCGATTCGAAGCCTCGCTTATGGATCTCTTCGAAGAAATCGTGCGCATGCGACGCGCCGGCCAGCGCGGCGCCCTAGCCACAATCGTCCACACCAACGGCTCGATTCCGAGCTACGAGAGCTCGCGCATGCTTATTCGCGACGACGGCACAATTGCCGGCACCGTGGGCGGAGGCTGTGTCGAAGCCGAAGTGTGGGCCGCGGCAAAGGACGTGATCCAGAAAGAACAGCCGCGCAAGATGACTTTCAATCTGAATCACGAGGCTGCTTACGACGCAGGTCTCATTTGCGGAGGAACGCTGGAAATTTTCGTCGAGCCAATTCTTCCGCAGCCGATGCTGTATCTCTTCGGCGGCGGCCACGTTTCCACCGCCGTAGCTCGCGTCGCTCATCAAGCCGGCTTCGCCATCGGAATCGTTGACGACCGCGAAGCTTTTGCAAACCTCGACCGCTTCCCGATGGCCTCCGAGATTTATTCCACCTACGAAGATGCTTTTGCGAAAATTCGCCCGAACCCTTCGAGTTACCTCTTGATTGTCACGCGCGGACACAAGGACGATATGCGCGTGCTTGCGTGGGCCGTCGATACTCCCGCGCGTTATATCGGCATGATCGGGAGTAAGCGCAAAGTGATCTCTGTCTATAAAGCGCTCGAGAAGGAAGGACACGATCTTGAGAAATTCGAGCGCGTCCACGCTCCGGTCGGACTCGATATCGGCGCCTTGGCTCCCGAAGAAATTGCCGTCAGCATCGCCGCCGAACTGATTGCCGTCCGCCGCAACGCGCCAAATCTACCTCACAAGGCCGTCAGGCTTTCCGACGTCGCCTCTCTGCAGCACGACTAGGTTGCCATGCTCGCAGCCGCCATTCTCGCTGCCGGCGAATCAACCCGGATGGGCCAGCCGAAGGCTTTGGTCTCAGTTCAGGGCCTCACCTTCGTCGAGCATCTTTTCACAGCCACGCGCCTGCCGCGCGTTGGTCTTACGCGTATCGTCCTCGGTGCGCACGCTGCAGAAATAGGTCCGAAATTGAAATTCGACCCAGCCATGGTCGTCTTTAATCCTGATTGGACCACAGGCCAACTGTCGTCCATCCACGCGGCAATCCGCAGCTTGCCTATCGAAGCCACGGACGGGATTATTCTCTGCCCTGTTGACCACCCGCTCGTTTCCCGTCGCCTTATTTCCGAGCTCATCGCTCAATTCGATTCCACTCGAAAAGCGATCGTCCTTCCGCTCTACCGCGGCAAACGCGGACATCCCGTTATTTTCCGCTCGACGCTCTACGACGAACTTCTCGCCGCGTCGCCAGAGGTTGGCGCAAGGCAAGTGGTATGGGCTCATCCGCGGGAAATACAGGAAGTGCCGACCGAAGAAGAGGGCGTAATTTTGAATCTCAACGATCCGGAAACTTTGAAGAAGGCGGCGACGCCACCTACTTCGAGCTAACTCGCGCGTTTCTTTGGCGTTCGAATCTCCGCTTCCGCAATTTTCTCGAGGACCACACTCAACGCGTCCATCGCAAGCTCAGCGGCGTGCATCGTGGCGGGAGGCAATTGGCCGAGCTCCTCGGAAATCCTCATTGCCGTGATTTCGCGCACTTCACTCAAGGTCCGATCAGCCAGTAGATCCGTAAGCACGGAACCAGCCGCGATCGACGCCACGCATCCCTGAGTTTTGAAACGGGCTTCCGCCACCCGTCCGTCCTGCACTCTTATCGCCAGCCGCATCGTATCGCCGCACACAGGATTCGTAACCTCGACGACCGAACTCGGATCAGTGAGGTTCCCGGCGTTGTGTGGATTTCGGAAATGTTCGAGGATTTTTTCGTTCAGCATGGCCCGGGTACGTACAGGACTAGCTGCCTCGAATTATAAGCCCGGCGTGCAGGATTTCCCAGAAACCTGCGCGGCGCCACTTCACAAAATTTGCTCCTGGACGATTTTTTGTGCCT
>Ga0209525_1000051_pt1 | contig 43613 bp, 33 predicted proteins | sample JacPin_JW_Ref_O1_FD_187958 | JGI IMG/M metagenome (GOLD analysis project Ga0209525, IMG submission 187958) | Forest soil microbial communities from Algoma, Ontario, Canada - Jack Pine, Ontario site 1_JW_Ref_O1 (SPAdes) (version 2) | ecosystem: Environmental > Terrestrial > Soil > Boreal... | reverse complement strand
GCCACGGCGCCCTCTGCGGCCAAGCCCGCGGTGCAGACACAGCAAAATGGCCCGGTGGTGCGGAGCGAAACGCGATTGGTGCGAGTGGATGTGATCGTGACGGACAAGAAGGGCAATTACATTCACGATCTTTCGGCCAAAGATTTCAAGGTGTATGACGATAACAAGCAGCAGGAAGTGGCGAACTTTTCGTTCGGAGCGGATCCAAATTCGCCTGCGGCGGGCGAGCGGAGATACACAGTATTATTCTTCGACGACGCAAGCATGGATTCCAGCGATCAGCCTCGCGCTCGCGCGGCTGCCGTAAAGTTTATCGACGCGAATGTAGCTCCCGATCGGGCACTGGCGGTTGTGGAGTTTACGGGCGCTTTGCGCATCACTCAAAATTTCACGACTGACGCCGACAAGTTGAAGCAAGTGGTGGGCGGCATCAAGAACTCTTCCATCACCACCAATCCTTTGCCGCCGACAGCGATCAATACAGCACCAGGGTTGAGCGGCCCTTCCCTAAATTCGGCCGAAAATAACTTTGGTGCGTATAGCGTGCTGCTCTCGATAAGGATTCTGGCGAAAAATCTTGCCTCGGTGACCGGGCGCAAAAGCCTCGTGCTTTTCACGGCGGGATTTCCGCTTACGCCCGAGCGCGATTCGGAATTGACGGCCACAATTGATGCCTGCAACAAGGCGAATGTAGCGATTTATCCCCTCGATGTCCGCGGACTTGTCGCGATGAATCAGATGAATCAGTGGAAGCCAGGCGACCATGCACCGGGCAAATTGGAGGCTGCGTTGGGTTCGAGCAACTCCGGCGGCGCGAGTGCGGGAATGAAGCTCGCATCGTTTCACCCTGCCTCCGACCTTGACGTAGATCCACAACACGGCGGCGGAGGTGGGGGCGGCGGGAGCGGCGGTGGTGGTCACGGTGGCGGTGGCGGAGGAGGCGGCACCGGAGGTGGGGGCGGCGGCAAAGGCGGGTCAGGTGGAGGAGGAACAGGAGGCACCGGCGGTACCGGCGGAAAGGGTGGAACCGGAGGAACGGGAGGTGGTGGAGGCGGAGTTCCGCGCGGCGGAATCGGTCAGCCCTTCGCGAATCCGAATTTCACGCAGCCGCGAGCCATCGTGCCATCGTTTCCGCCATCGGCGACAACGAACCAGCAGGTGCTGTATGCGCTGGCTGAAGGTACCGGTGGTTTTCCCATATTCAACACAAACGACCTACTGAACGGCTTGCAAAAAATCGCCGCAGAGCAGAATGAATATTATCTGCTTGGATTCGCACCGTCGGACTCGGCGGTGGGAAGTTGCCACACGTTGAAGGTCAAGGTGGAGCGGAACGGCACGAACGTGCGCGCTCGCAGCGGATATTGCAACGTGAAATCGACGGATGCTCTGGCCGGAAAACCGATCGAGAAGGAGCTAGAAGCGCATGCGTCCGGTGAGTCCACGAGTCCGGCAGCCGGCACTCTTCAGGCGCCCTTTTTCTATACTGCTTCAAACGAAGCGCGAGTCAACTTGGCGATGGAAATTCCGCCATCTTCGGTGGAATTCAATAAAGTAAAGGGCAAGTATCACGCCGATGTGAATGTCCTCGGCATCGCTTATCGTTCTGACGGGTCGGTGGCGGCACGTTTCAGCGACCAGCAAACGTTTGATCTCGAAAAAGATTCATGGAAGGAAATCACCAAATCCCCTATCCATTATCAAAACCAGTTCGTAATCGCTCCCGGTCAATATCGTTTGACGGTGGTTCTATCCGGCGGCGGGCAAAATTTTGGAAAATATGAAACGCCCCTCAACATCGACATGTATGACGGCAAGGCATTCAGCCTGAGCGGTATCGCTCTCACGAAACATCTCGAGCGAGTGTCGGATCTTGGCGGAGCCTTGGACGCGGACCTGCTCGCCGATCACACACCACTCGTCGTCCACCAAATGGAGGTAATCCCGTCTGGCAGCAATCGGTTTAAGAAGTCCGACAAAGTAGCTCTTTATGCGCAAGTGTACGATCCAGGCGTGGCTAACCCAAGCCCCCCGGCGCTCCGCGTTGCCTATCAGGTAGTCGATCAGAAAACCGGGAAGCCGGTCTTTGCCACCGGAACCATTGATGCGTCGCCCTTCGTGGAAAAGGGAAGCCCGATGGTTCCCCTGGCCCTCATCATTCCCACAGACAACTTCGCCCCAGGCGCATACCGTATCGAGCTGCAAGCCGCTGAAGCTGGCGGCGCTTCCTCGCCGGTCCGAACCGTGGATTTCATAGTGGAATAAGGCACCCGAAACGCGGAGCCCGCTCCAAGCGTCCAAATCCCGTTCAAACTAATACAGCCTGCGCGCCGATCACGGCATCATATTCGGCGCACATTTGACAATAATGCTCGAGGCTTCTCGTCCGGAGGCGTTTCCGGAAAAGAAATGGAACTCGCCGAGTCGTTAGACGGAATCTAGCTAAATCAGCACTATTTTGTTCTCAATTTGATACTCATCGGGCCCAAGCCTGTGAGTTTGGAGATAAATCATCTGATGCTAAGGAAAGCCCAGCACGTTTGTGCATTCGCGGTGATCGGACTTTCTCTATTTACGCTTTCGGCTTGCGGTGGCGGCAGTGGCGCCACAAAAATTACCTCGATTTCGATCACTCCCACAACGGCGACGGTGCCCGTGAATCTGACCACTCAATTCGTAGCCACTGTGAATCTATCTAATTCTTCGACTACCACAAATACAACAGTAACTTGGCAAGTGAACGGAGTGGCGGGGGGGAACCCAACGACGATTGGTGCGATCGCCCCATCTACGACGGACGTTCAGGTGGGCATCTACACCGCGCCCGCGGTGGCTCCTGGCGGCACGGACAATGGACAAGTTGACGTCACCGCCGTAGCAACTCAGATCGATACCGGAACGAACGCAACAACGACGACCGTCACGTCGAATACTGCCGTGGTAACAGTCGGTGCGGGCACAGGGCTCGCAATCACGCCGACCACGACCACGGTGCCTGCGGGCGGCAGCCACCAATTCGCCGCCACTCTGAACAGCGTAGCCGACCCCAACGCTACCTGGATGATCAGTTCTACTAAGGGAGGCGACATCGGTTCCATCGATCCGACGACAGGGCTCTACAAGGCGCCATCCTTTCCCCCGCCCGGAGCCACGATTACAGTCACCGCGACTGACGGGGCGGCCACGGCATCGGGCACCGCCACAATCGTTTACTCCGACGCATCGTTGAAAGGACCGTTTGCATTTTCTTATTCCGGTGATAATTCATCCGGATACTTCGCAGTTGCGGGAAGCTTTGTGGCCGATGGAAACGGCACGGTAGTGAGCGGTGTGGAGGACATCGACAGTTTTTCGACCGGCGCATCGGGCCCGCTGGCGATCAGCGGGACATATTTGGTGGGGCCGGACGGACGTGGAACGATGAGCTTGAATTCAGGACTTCAGTCCGCGGGGACGCTCGCATTTGTTCTCACCACGAATCAACATGGCTTGCTGATCCGATTTGACAAGAACGTCACCGGAAGCGGAACTCTCGACCAACAGAACCTGAACGATCTTTCGATTTCGCCTACCATCATCAATGGGCCGTATGTTTTCAGTATTTCAGGTGCGGATTCAAGCTTTTCTCCAATGGGAGTGGCAGGCAAATTCTCCTCAAATGGTGGGGGCGGCTTGGCGGCGCCCACCATACTCGATGCCAAAATCAGCGGCGCGGCAAAGACGAGCGATACAAGTCTGACCGGTTCTTATTCCTTTGACCCCGCGAGATCTGGCACGGGTCGCGGGACGATCACGCTAACCTCCAACAGCACAGGTTCACAGCAATACGCCTTCTACATCGTTGATTCCACGCAACTTCACCTCGTCGAGACTGATAGCACCGCCTTCCTTGCGGGAGACATTTTGGCGGCGCCAGCAGGAAACTCATTCTCCGTGAGTGAGTTAACCGCTGGAAATTATCCGTTCACAAATGGCGGTACGTCGAGCACTGGGGCGTATGCGAGCGGCGGAGTATTCGCCTCGGACGGCGCCGGAAACATCAAGAGTGGAATTGTTGACGCAAATAATGCCGGAACGATTCAATCGGGCTCGATGCTGGGCTCGTGCGCTTACATGGTGGACGGGACGACGGGGCGGATTGATCTCAAGTTGTGTCCATCGGGCGGGAGTGCCTCTGAATTTGCGGCGTACCTTACGTCAACCGGCTCCGCGGTGATGCTGGAGCTCGATTCTGCTGCCACAGCAAATGGTATGGCAATTCCGCAGCGGACTTTGGCGTCGTCGGCCACCGGTATTTTCGCGCTGGGCTTGAGCGGCCAGGGAATCTTTCACAATAGTGCTTCGTCCTATCAGCCGGACGCGAGCGGACAGATCACTCTGGCGGGCACAACGGTGGGCGTAGGAAATCTCGACATCAATACCTTCAATTCCGTGTTCCAAAGCGATCCTTTGGATACAGTGAACAGCACGCTTGCGGCTCCTGACGGCACTTTCGGCCGGGGAACAGCCAAACTTGTCGGAACCAATCCGGCGGTCACGTTCAACCTCTCTTATTACATTGTGGACGGTAACACGGCACTGTTGCTCGGCACGGACACCGTGCGTACGCAGACGGGCATCATCACGTTGCAGTCACCGGCTTCGACAAATTGATGGCTTATAAGTGAAGGACAACTAGCGGGTGCGTTCGTCGCGCTCAATCTTTCCGTCGCGGAGGCGGATCACGCGATGAGCGTGGGCTGCGATGTCCTGCTCATGCGTGACGAGAATAATCGTATTGCCTTGCTGATGCAGGCGAGCGAAAAGAGCCATGATTTCCTCGCCCGTGGCGGAATCTAGATTTCCGGTCGGCTCGTCCGCAAGCAGAATCGAGGGCGCGTTCACGAGCGCTCGGGCGATTGCTACCCGCTGGCGCTGTCCGCCAGATAGTTCGTTCGGCTTGTGCATCATGCGGTCCGTTAGATCCACCTGCTTCAACGCCGCTTTTGCCCGCTCGATCCGCTCCTCGGAGGGCGTGCCGTTATAAATCATCGGCAGCTCGACGTTGTGGAGCGCCGTCGCACGCGGCAAAAGATTGAAAGTCTGAAAGACGAACCCGATTTCCTTGTTCCGGATGTAAGCCAGCTCGTCGTCGTTGAGTTCGCTGACCAGTTTACCGGCCAGCCAGTATTTTCCCTTCGTAGGCGAATCGAGACACCCAATCAGATTCATCAGCGTGGACTTGCCTGAGCCGGAGGGGCCCATGATCGCGACGTACTCGCCCTTCTTGATCTCCAGGCTTACGCCACGCAAGGCGTGTAACTTCTCCGCGCCCATTTCATAGGTTTTCCAGAGGTCTTCCACCTGAATGACGATTCCCGAGGTGATCAGATCTTCGCGGTAACTTTGCAGGACGCCGGCTTGTTCGACAGCCATTCTTACGAGCTCCTTGGATTTGAACCGGCGCTCTAACTCGTCAGCTCTTCGCGCTTCGGCACCGTGTTATCCACTTTGATGCTCGCTCCCGGCTTCAGAGTTCGCAGGGCCTTATAGCTGCCGATCACAATTTCCTCGCCTTCCTGCAAGCCGCTGGTTACTTCGATGTCCGTGACGCCGCTAATTCCTGTCTTTACCTGAACGAATTCCGCCTTCTTCCCGCGCAAGACGAAAACCCCAGTGATATCTTCTGGCGAGCCTTTGCCGGCCGGCTTTGAAGCCGCGAGGGTGACGTTGTTACTCTTGCCTTGTTTTTGCTCGTCGAGTTCCTTCTGCGAGCGAACTGCAATCGCCTGAATCGGGATCGTCAGCACTGCCTGCTTTTGAGCAGTCTGTATCTTCGCCGTCGTAGAAAGACCCGGACGGATCGAAGCCGGCGCGTCTTCGATCGTAACCACAACCTTGAAGTCGCGCGCCTCTTGCGTATTGGCGGTCGTCTGGGTGGTGGCCGCTTGGCCGGACGTCCGAAGAATCGCCAGCTCGCCGACCTGACTCACACGGCCTTTGAAGACTTTGCCGGGCACAGCGTCGATTGTAACCTCTGCCGCCTGGCCCTCGCGAACGTTGGTGATATCCGTCTCATCCACTTTCACTTCGGAGGTAACAATGCTCATGTCTGAAATCGTCATGAGAAAGCTGCCCTCGGCATTCTGAATGCCAGGCACGACGTTCTCGCCCACGCGCACCGCGATATAGCTCACGATACCGTCGATAGGCGCCGTGTAGGTCGTCTTGCGCAAAACGTCTTGCGTGTGGGTCAGGACCGCGCGGCTCTGTGCTGCGTTCGAGCGCGCCTGCTCACGAGCCGCGCGCGTTTGCTCCACTTGCGCCTGGCTGGCATTGAGCGCTGCGGTCGCGCCGTTGTAAACAGCCCTTGTTGCGTCGTAATCCTGTTTGGAAATGAGCTGCTCTTTATAGAGCTGTTGCGACCGTTCCCAATCGAATTTGGCCTTTTCGAGATCGGATGTGCGTTGTGCCAAAGTCGCAATCGCCGATTGGTAGTTCGCGTCGGCCACTCTCATTCCCGCCTCAGCGGCGCTGATGCTTGCGATCTGGGCTTGTACGTCGGCACCGGGCTGAATATTCTCAAGATGCAGAAGAACGTCTCCCTTTTTGATGTGGTCGCCTTCTTTCACGTTGATTTCCGTGATCTTCCCGAATCCCTCGCCCATCACGTTGGTATAGTTCTTTGGCCGAATCTCGCCCGAGGCGGTGACGATGGACGTCAAGTCCTGCCGGACCACCCGGCCGCTCTGCACCGTCACAACGCCCTTGTTTAACTCGTACGACACGATCCCATACGAGATCCCGGCGGCGACAAGAATGCCCGCACCGATCGCCACTTTCTTCCACGTCTTCATGAGAGCAACCTCTATGACCCAATGAGTACCACTATGAGGCGAAACGGAAGCCGCTTACAAATCCTCTCATCCCATACTACGCCCGGGCAGTTTGGAATGTTTCCTGTTTTAGACGTCGGGGCGCAGATTAGGACAGGCAGGCACTCTGGTTACGAGTTCCCTCCACCTAACTCCTTACAATCGGAATAGCTATTCTAAATCCAAATGGCTCGGAAGGAAACCACCTCGGCTGCTGTCCGTCGAACGACTGCGGACGATGGCCCAGGGTATGGGGGAACCGGTGTGGGAATGTTCCCGGCGTTTAATTCGAATGTCGGGCAACCCATGGCGCCCTGTGCCATTCCAACCCTTTAACGGGCTTTCCGTCGTTGACCTGTACTTAGGGACAGGTTAGACTTTTGGGGCTTTGGGCGTCTAAGAGGTACCGATGGGCCACGGGGTGAAGCTGCTTCTTTTCGGGATCTTAGCGGGGAGCTTGGCGCCTGCGCCAAGCGTTTTCGCGCAGGACTCCACCAAGAACCAGACGGACCAGAAATCGGCAAAGCAAGCCGCCAAACAGAAGGCAAAAAGCGACAAAGACCTCTTCAAGGAACTCGACTCACAGTATAAGAAGTGGCTTAACGAAGACGTGGTCTACATCATCTCCCCCGAAGAACGCAGCGCTTTCGTGCACCTTACGACGAATGAGGAGCGCGAGCAATTCATCGAGCAATTCTGGCAGCGCCGCAACCCCGATCCCGATTCGGCAGAGAACACCTTCAAAGAAGAACACTATCGCCGAATCGCATACACCAACGAGCATTATGCCTCCGGCATCCCGGGATGGAAAACGGACCGAGGGCGAATCTACATTATGTGGGGTCCGCCGGATGAGATTGATTCCCATCCGAGCGGCGGCAGCTACGATCGTCCGTCGAACGAGGGCGGCGGCAGCACGTCCACTTTCCCATTTGAAGACTGGCGTTACCGCTATCTCGAAGGTATCGGAGAGGACGTCAACATCGAATTCGTGGATCCGACCATGACGGGCGAATATCACCTGACCATGGATCCAAGCGAAAAGGATGCTCTTACCTATGTCCCTGGGGCTGGCTTGACGCAAATGGAATCCATGGGTCTGGCGAGCAAAACCGATCGCTTCAACAATTCGGACGGCACTCACACGGCATACGGACCCGGGGGACCGACTGAGAAACAAAATGAATTCACGCGCCTTGAGCTGAACGCGAAAATTCAGCGGGCTCCTCCCGTCAAGTTCAAGGACCTGGAAGCGGTGGTTACGTCGCGGGTCGTTAAAGACCAAGTAAAGTTTGATTATCGGTTCGACTTTCTGCGAATTACGTCGGACACCGTGTTGGTGCCGATCACGGTACAGATCCCGACGAGGCAATTGAGCTTCGCGGAAAAAGAGGGAGTTGATTCGGCAACCGTGAATCTGTTCGCCCGGATCACGACGCTGAGCGGACGTCCCGTGCAGACATTTGAGGACACAGTCCATCGGGATGTGCCGGCTGCCCTGTTGCAGCAGTCGTTGAGCACGTCTTCGATTTACCAAAAGGCAGTTCCGCTCCGCCCGGGCCTTTATCGTCTCGATATCGTGCTGAAGGACGTCAACAGCAACAACGTCGGCGTCGTTAACACTCGTCTGGCCGTGCCGCGATTTGAGGAAGACAAGCTTTCGGCCAGTTCTCTTATCATCGCCGATCAGATTCAGCGTGTTTCCGCCAAGGACATAGGCCTTGGCCAGTTTGTGCTGGGGGATGTAAAGGTTCGCCCCAAAATGGATTCTGCATTTCTACCGTCGGAAACGATGGGTGTTTTCCTGCAAGTCTACAATCTGAAGGTGGACGAAAAAACGCACAAGGCGGATGTTTCAGTCCAATTCCGCGTATTGAAAGACAAAGAGGCAGAGCCGCTGAAGAAATTCGACTTGACCGCCGACCAGATTCCCGAGCACGGCGAGGAAATGACGCTTCAGAACGTGGTCACACTCGGTTCCTTCGGCCCCGGCAAATACAAGTTAGAAGTGGCGGTGACTGATAATCTCGCGAAACAAACTATTACACCGGTTTCAGAATTCACCGTGAAGGCCGCTGTCTCTTCGGCGGGTCCTCAGGGGAAGTGAGGTGTCCGTGAATCTTAGATTGATCCGCGTCTTGAGCCTAGGGTTTGTGGTCCTCGCGCTGTGCGCGCTGCCTTTAGCGGCTGCACCAAACTCCGGCAAAATCTCGGGCATTGTGATGGATCCTAAGGGGACTCCCCAGATGGGCGCCACCGTCTCGATTTCGGCGGAGAATCTTCTGAGCTTCTCGCCAACCGAGCTTCTCACGAACGATCGCGGCCGTTTTTCTACGGCTACCCTGGCGCCGGGAATGTATTCGGTGAAGGTCACCCTCGCTGGTTTCTTGCCGGCAATTCAGCAGCACATCCAGGTAAGCGACCAACAGACCACTCTGCTTGAAATCATTCTTGGATCGGTGTTGACCTCATTCGAGAAACTACGTAAGCAGCCCGCCGAGCAACTAGCCTCCGACGAATGGATCTGGGTGCTTCGCAGTTCATCGGCCACGCGGTCGATTTTGCGCTGGCAGGATGGAACCGTGATCGTCGAAGGAATTCCGAATCAAGGTGAGGTTGCCCAAACGCAGGCAATCCACGGACGCTTCGATGTAACTTCCGGTTCCGATCACCCCGGCTCAGTTTCGAATTTTGCGAACTCTCCGGCAACAGCGTTCGCTTATGACGTCGCCGTTGGCGAGCGCGGCCGGCTTTATGTGGCTGGGCAGTTCAGTTACGAGGGCGGCTCACCTGCCGGAGGACTGGTAGCCGAGTGGGTTCCATCGGGGAAAATCGGAGATGGACCGGTTACAAGCGTAGTGGTTCGAGAATCCGAACTCGGGGCCAATGGCCCGATTTTCCGCGGCATCCGAATGTCGCACGATAATCAAATGGCATTGAGCGACCGCGTGAGTCTTCGCTACGGTAGTGACTACATTGCTGCGGGCCTTCGAGAATCCACGATGGCCTTGCGTCCTCGCGGCGAGATTGCTTTTCAACTTTCCCCCTCGTGGCAACTGGCTGCACTCGCCGCGATGAGCACCTGGCAGCAGACGTCGGACGGCCCACAGGCCGGCCTCCAGTCGGCTATGAATTCTCTCGACGCGTTTCCGACTTTGCTGCTTCGCAACGGCCGGCCAGTTCTTGAAAACAATCTGCACGCCGAGATCTCAGTCGAGCATGCTTTGGGGAACGGTTCGAGCTTCAGTGCTGCGGTGTTCCACGACAACTCGAGCCACACCGCAGTGTTCGGACGCGGACCTGTTTCGGGACCCGATTACCTTCAGGACTATTTCTCGGACGTATTCGCCTACGACGGCGGAAGAACTAGCTCGACTGGCGCGCGCGCTTCATTCCACCATCGTTGGAATGACAATTTCGACACTACAATCGTCTATGATTACGCTGGGGTTCTCGCGCCCGATGACGATGCTTTTGAAGCCCAATTGCGCGATCAACTCGTAACTCGGTATCGCCAGAGCCTCGCGGGACGAGTGTCCGTGAGTGTGCCCCACGTAGGAACGAAAGTCTCCGTCGGATACAAATGGATCGGCGGACAAGCCGTCTCTCACCTTGATCCATACGGCGAGTCGTTATTCCATCTCGATCCTTATCTCAATATGGAAATACGCCAGCAACTTCCCAGTTTCTTCCCCGGGCATATGGAAGCATTGGCCGATTTCGGAAACCTCCTAGCGCAAGGATACGTCCCAGTCTCAACAGGAGACGGTCGGGTTGTCCTTGTGCCCTCATATCGCTACTTCCGCGGGGGGCTGAGCGTCCAGTTTTAGCGCTGGTCCCGCCCTACCGGAATTGGGAAGGCGTATCCCAGAAATAGAATTGTTGTCAGACGAGCAGTCTTAGTACCTCCTAATATGAACAAAAATATACACTTCCCACATATGAATTCTGTGATTTGTGGAAATCCACGTGCTAGCATAAATCGCAGAAGGGTAAGGGTGTAGGTGCGTGAACGACGGCCTTCGAATGCGGCTCGGTGCGGTAGTTCTAGCGGTCCTGACGCTAGCGGCTGTCATTTTCGCCGTCCTCAACTACCAGCAGCGCTCCCGTTATATCCTGCCGGATGACGGCGTCACTTGGATGGACAGTCCGCAGGGCGTGGTGGCGTGGAACGTAGTTGCCGATTCGCCCGCCGCAAGAGCTGGAATCAAGCAGGGCGATTACGTGCTGTCTGTTCGCGGCTACTCGATTCATCGCGCGACAGACGTAACCCGCGTGCTGTTCCGAGTTGGCCCCTGGGCCGAAGTTCGATACGGAATGCGGCGAGACAGTGCGACGTTTGAGACGCCGCTCGTAACTGCGCCGCAGGAAAACCCCTCCTCGATCGAGAATTACCTGCGATTCACTGCCCTGCTTTATTTATTTATCGGACTTTTCATTTTTGCTCGCCGCTGGAACGCGCCCCGTGCGATTCACTTTTATATCTTCTGCCTTGTTTCGTTCATTCTTTACAGTTTTCACTACAGCGGTAAGCTGAATTCATTCGATGAAACGATATATTGGGCCAACGTCGTCGCGTTGCTTCTGCAGCCGGCCCTTCTAGTTCATTTCGCGCTCGTGTTTCCGGAGCGTCGCGGCTGGATCTGGCCGAAGCTGGCTCTCACCTATGCGATTCCCTCAGCGCTTTTGACTCTGCACGTTTTCATCGCCAGCGGCACACTGGATTTTCTGCCTGCCGTGAGCACGCGCTACTGGCTCGATAAAGTGGAGCAAGCCAATCTGGGAATTTATTTCCTGGTGGCCGCGGTTATCTTCTTGATGAGTTACCGGCGCGCTCCCACTGCTATTCTCCGCCAGCAACTCAAATGGGTCACCGGAGGCACCTTCGCCGGCACGATTCCGTTTCTACTGCTGTACATCGTGCCGTACGTCTTCGGTATCGTTCCAGCATCGTGGATGAAGGCGTCGGCGTGCTCGCTGGCTCTGATTCCGCTGTGTTTCGGCTACGCCATCATCCGCTACCGCCTGATGGACGTGGATATTATTTTCAAGCGCGGACTTGCCTATACGTTCGCAACGGCCGGTGTGGTGGCCGTCTATTTCGCGGCCGTGGCCTTAATCGGTGAGGCGTTCCATACAACCTTGACAGCGGGCCCGGCTGGCAGCGTGATCGCGATTGTCGTCGCCGCGTTTTTGTTCCAGCCCCTGAGGGATTGGGTGCAGGCGCGGCTCGATCGGTTCTTCTATCGCGACCGCCTGGACTATCGCCGCACGCTAATCGAATTTGGTTCTGCGCTCACGAACGAGGTGCGGCTCGAGCCGTTGGTCGGATCCGTTCTCGACCGTGTGTCTCAAACGCTGCTCGTCGACCGGCTCGCGATCTTTCTGGAGGACCCGGCAAATCCGTCGAAATTCGTCCTTTCGCGCTCCATGGGCGTGCGACCCGAGGGCTCGCTCGATCTCAGTTTTCTTAAGCCATCGCGGCCGGGGCTCGAGCGCGGCTGTCTCTTCTTCGAATCGGCCCGCGCTGCCGTGCAGGAGTCTGAATCGGTTCGCCGCACACTCGAAGAGTTGGAACTGAATTACTTCATTGCTTGCCGTTTCCGCGAGCGCACCGTCGCAGTTCTCGGCCTGGGGAAGACGGTGGATGGCGACTATCTTTCGACGGACGATCTTGAGCTTCTCTCGACGATTGCCGGCTATGTCGCGATCGCCATCGAGAATGCGCGTCTCTATCAATCGCTCGAACAAAAGGCCATGCAGGTCGAGCGGCTCAAGGACTTCAGCGAGAATATCGTCGAGTCGCTCAATATCGGAGTGCTCACGGTTGATCTGGAAGACCGCATCGAATCATGGAACCCGCAACTAGAAGGCTTGCTGGGAGTGCCGCGGCAGGACGCTCTCAGGAAGCGTCTGCAAGAAGTGCTGCCCACGGATCTGGCCGCGGAAATCGCCGCGCGTGCTGCCAGCGACCATGTTTCCGGAATCTATAAGTTCCGGCTGAATACAGGAGCGGGAAGCCAGTTGGTAGTCAACGCTTCGATTGCCCCGCTTGTCGGCAAGAATGGCGCGCGGCTGGGCCGCTTGATTCTGCTGGACGACATCACGCAGCGCGTGCGTCTCGAGGAGCAGATGGTGCAAACCGAGAAACTTACGTCACTCGGATTGCTGGCGGCCGGCGTCGCCCACGAAGTGAATACACCGCTCGCGGTGATTTCGAACTACATCCAGATGCTCGCAAAACAGATCCCGTCGGACGATCCACGCCAGAAAACGATTGAACGCATCGTGAAACAGACCTTCCGCGCCAGCGAAATCGTCAACAACTTGCTCAATTTCTCGCGCACCGGCGCAGCTGAGTTCGTTGAATTGGATGTGAATAACGTCCTCGAGGAAACGCTGACGCTGGTGCAACATCCCTTCAAGACAGCGCAAGTGAAAGTAATCAAAAATTACACGCAGGAATTGCCGGCAGTGCTGGGCTCCATCACGCGCTTACAGCAGGTGTTTTTGAATCTCTTTATGAACGCGCGCGATGCGATGCCGAGCGGCGGCATGTTGGAAGTCCGAACGGGCGCCCACAACGGCTCGGTGGAAGTTGAAGTTACCGACACGGGAGCGGGCATCCCGCCAGAGCATCTCCATCGCATTTTCGATCCATTTTTCACAACAAAGGCCTCCGGAAGGGGCACCGGCTTGGGTCTTTCGGTGAGCTACGGCATCATAAAGGAGCATGCGGGAAAAGTTGACGTGCGCTCCACGCCGGGCAAGGGAACATCTTTCCGGCTCGAATTTCCCGTAGCAAGAAAACCTGTCCATGCCTAAAGGATCCATACTCGTCGTAGACGACGAAATCGAAATTCGAGAGGGCCTTGAAGCCCTTCTCACGTCCGAGGGTTTTGAAGTTACACCCGCGGATACCGGCGAAGCCGGATTGCAGAGGCTCGAAGATCGCCCGTTTGACTTGATGCTACTCGACGTGAGCCTGCCCGATCGCAACGGCCTCGAGTTGCTCCGCGAGATTCGTCGCCGCGATCCGAATCTCTCGATCATTCTGATTACCGCGTTTGGTTCGATTGACATGGCTCGCGCAGCCTTCAAGGGCGGCGCACAGGATTTCATCACCAAGCCTTGGTCGAATGACGAGTTGATTGCACAAGTTTCCGTCGCCATCGAAGGCCGCCGGCTTCGGGAAGAGAACGTCCAGCTGAAGCGTGCGCTGAAACAGCGCTACAACTTCCCCAGCATTATCGGCAAGAGCGAAAAAATGCTCGCCGTCTTTGACTTGATCACCCAGGTCGCACCGTCGCGTTCCACAGTTCTGATCTACGGCGAAAGCGGCACCGGTAAGGAATTAATCGCCAAAGCGATTCATTCTGCGTCCACTCGCGCGGATAAGGCTTTCATCCCCGTCAATACCGGCTCGATTCCTGTCGACCTGCTCGAATCGCAGCTTTTTGGCCACGTGAAGGGCGCGTTTACCAGCGCCGTCGCCTCCAAAAAGGGCCTCTTCGAAGTTGCCGATCAGGGTACGATTTTCTTCGACGAAATTTCGACGATCGGCCCCGAAACGCAGGCCAAGCTCCTGCGCGTGATTCAAGAACGCGAATTTATGCGCCTGGGCGGCACGGATACTATCAAGGTGGATGTGCGCATCCTCACAGCATCAAATGAAGACTTAACCAAGCTCGTCCGCGAAGGACGCTTCCGCGACGACCTATATCACCGTTTGAACGTGATCTCCGTCCAGCTTCCGCCCTTGCGCGATCGCAAGGAAGACATTCCGCTGCTCATTGACCGTTTTCTTGAGCAGTTCTGCCATGAGAACGGCAAGCCGACACGCCAGTTCTCGCACGGCGCCATGAAGCTGTTGATGGATTACGACTGGCCCGGTAATGTCCGCGAACTCGAGAACGTCGTGGAGCGCGCAGTGGTGCTCTCCACGCAGGAAGCAGTCGACGTCGATCTCCTGCCCGAGAGTGTTCGCACGCGCGAGATCGTAAAAGGCGTCCGCCTGCAACTCGCTGAGTTTCTGCCGCCGCTACCAGGCGAAGTGGGTGGGCGCACCACGGCGCCGGCTCCGTCGCTCTTTGAGATTCTCGAAGAAGTAGAGCGCCGCATAATCGTAGATATGCTTGAGCGCACCAACTGGAATCAGACAGAAGCGGCCGAGCGCTTCCAGATTCCGCTCTCGACGTTGAACCAGAAAATCAAACGCCTCGGGATCGAAACCCGTCGCCGCGCCAATCCCCCCCGTGGCGGGTATGGCTACAGCACCGATCCTGCCGATTTTGCAGCGGGCAAATAAAGTCAAAAAAAAGAATGGGAGCCCAGATTTAGATCCGGGCCCCCATCTTCGCTCATCTCGCAAATACTCGACTGACCGCGCGTTAGCGGGCCCGGTCGAGAAAATGAACCAAATTCAGCAGCACCTGTGCCTGGAACGTGAGCAGTTCTGCGCGTCCCGGGGGGATCTGCTTGCCGTTGAATTCGGCGTCCTGTAATAGCTGGAGCATCTGGGCCGCTAGAGTATCGCGGGCGGTTGTGATGTTGGAGATCGCGTTCTCCACGTGAATGTATTGCGAGTCGCTCCCCGGACTTCCTGAAGCCAGCGCGCGCGTCGAAATGCGCAAGCTGGTCTGCCCGAGATCTCCGTTGGGTGCATTGATCTGCTTGTAAGCGCGGGCCAACTCGATGAACTCGTTCCCGAAGCGGCCGTTGCCCTGGGTCAGGCCCTTTGGCAACGCCCACGGGCTAAACTCCTCCACGAGTGCGCGGCCGTCATCTTGATAGTCATCTCTCAAGCCGGTCAGAACGAGCATGGTCGGGCGAATATCCACGTGATCTGACCACACGGAATTATCGACGCCGTTCGGCACAATTCCGGGCCCAACCAACCCCAGAAATGTCGTGACGATTTCCTTATCGATGCCGCCGTGGTTCCACGCGAACCCATTGCCTTGGAACACGCACGCTTTGGTGCAGTTCGGCGCACCGGTCAAATGGAAATAGTCGGGGTTGCCGAACATCACAAACGACGGCGTACGTTGCGGATCGCCGGTGACCATATGGAGCAGGTTAAGTTCCACGGGGTCCGCCAGGGCCTCAGTAAGGGTGTCGGTAGCGCCGGTGAGCGGATTCACAGCCGTCAGATTTGCGGAGGCCCGCTCAAAACTACGAGCCAGAGGATCGCCGACCGGCGGGTCGCCCTCGATGTAGAAGACGGGAACCATGTCAGTCTGGATATCGAACGTGGAGGTGATGTTTTCTTCAGTTGCCATCAAGCCCGTAAGGTTCGTATCAAACTCCCCTACCACGCTCTTGCCTGTTGCCGGATTGATGTAGTTGCAGGGAATCGTTACGCCGTCGCAGGTGGGATTGAACGGGCCACCGCCGGCATAGTGATCGCCCTCGTCGGCCGTGATGACAAACAGCGTGTTTTGTTTGTTGATGCCATCCGCCGCCAGCCGGGAAAAGAATTTCCCAAACGCTTCGTTGTAGGCCGCAAGTTGCGCCTCGTAGCAGATGCTGCCGGGACCGTTGGCGTTTCCGAGTGCCAGTTCCGGATCAGTCGAACAGGCTGCCGGTGCAGTGGCGATATCGTGGGCGTGGTTGTCATGTGCATCGGAAATGTACGCGTAGGTCACCGGAACTCCGTGCTCCTGCATAGCCGCAACGTAGGACAGCGTCTGGGCAGCGGAGATGCCGCTAAAGCCTGGAAAGCCGATATTTCCCTTGCTGTCCGTCACCACATTTCCATCCAAGTCAACCAGAGGGCCGCTCGGGCTGATTTGAGGAGCAACATACTTGTGACCGAACAGCCCGTTGAATCCGGAATAGCCACCGGGTTCCTGCGGAAGCACATCCGGTTTTCCATTGTTTGAAGAGGAGCATAGAGCGTTGCCCGCTGCGCAGTGAATCGCGATGCCTTCGAAATCGGCAACTGCGGGTGCGGTATTCTTGGCCGCTACGTCGGCTTGCACTTCCATATTCTCGGGAGAATTTGCTCCGAAGACGGTAAGCACGTCACCGAAGATATTCTCGAGCTCCATGTTAGCAATCGACACGGCTCCCACGTTGCACCCAGCGCGGGTCCAGGGAACCCAAGGCGCCGGAGCATTCTTTCCATCCTTGGTAATCATGAAGAAGGTGGGGTCCGTCGTAGCATTGACGATATCGGTCCAATACTGAAACGAAGCAGCGAAGCCGTCGAAATTTGCGCTGCCAGGAGGCGTGAACCACCCAAAGGCGTTCGCAATAGGTTGGCCGTGTTTGTCGGGATAGACGCCCGTCAGCGAGGTAATGATGTCGTCCGCCGTATGCGACTTCAGCGGGGTGTGGTGATTGGTCATCAGCACCCCATTATTCGTAGTGAAGTTCAGCAGGTTGGGCATCTGTTCCAAATCGGAAGGGACGTTTGGATTGTCACGGGTGAAGTGAACGTTATCGAACTGAATGTAAACGACGTGCTGGATCTGCCCTCGCGCGGAATTCAGTTCACAACCGTTGGTCGAACCAGAGCTACCGGTGTCTGAAGCGGGCAGCACCCTGGCTTCCGTCGCAATTGGAAATGTAGCGCCTCCGATCGGCGCAAAAATAAACGTGATTGCCACAACGACGGCCAAAGTCTGGCGCAGCGGGGCGGAAAAATGGACGATTGAGGAACGAAGTAGGCACACGAATGTCTTTGCAAGGTGACTCGTAGTTCGCAAGGATACCCCTCCTAAATAAAGATGTATTCGTTCTAGGCCGATTCGAGCGGGGCTGGGTTAACCCGAGTGGAAAAACAGATTAATAATCCGAGAACAGCACTAAGTCAACCCTAAGTTTCGGGGGAACGCCGAAGCCAACGGAGCCGAGGCCTTCGTCATGTTACGAGCGGGTGCCCAGCTAAATTCTCGAGAATCCGGTAAGGCGCCGCGTTCGGAGCAACCAGCGCTTGCGGAGGAATCAGGAGGGTCTGTTCGATGGCGTACTGGCCGGAGACTACCGCGTGCGCCACGCAATCCGTAAAAACGAGCCATGTGGCGAGAGGCGGAAATTCCAGCCGGAATTTCGGACAGCCGTTTTGAAAATCCGCGTTCTCCTTCAGATAATCGTGGAAACGCAGCATAAACATGTCGTAAGGCGTTCTGCCCATGCCGCGAAATCCTAGCTTTTCGCCCCACGTTTGCACGGTGCGGCTGATCACGGTATCGCCCTCGGCAATTTGTCCTAGCCCCGCATCTTTGGCAAACTGACGCGCCAGCGATTCAAACCCTTCCGTCGTGTTCCAGACTCGCGCGCGCTTGGGGTTGAGATTCGTGAAAACCCGCAAAATTCTACCGCCACGCGTGGGACGGCTCGGAAAGGCATCGACATGAAGCAGGTCGTTTCGTTTGTGGATGGGAAGGTCTCGACCCTCTTCCTCGAGCGGGCGGAAGCTGGAAAAATCGAGGTTCCACTTCGTCGCGTAAGGCGTCAGAAATTTCGTAAGAAACTCGATCACCTGCGCGCTGTAGTTGCGCATAATCGCGTGGATTCGCTCGATCGTTCGCGCATCACCTGAAACGCCCCGGAGGATATCTTCTGACGGGCGGTAGGACACGTTCTTGTGAAGCCGTAGCTCGGTCCACGCCTGCGATAGAAGAAATTCCTGATCTTCGACTGGGAAGTGAAAAGGGAGCGCTCGAAAAAAAACGATCTGACCTTTCTCCAGGAGCTCGCAGTATCCGCGCGCGCGGGAAGCCACTTGCTCCCGCCCAACCCAGCCCCCAGGCAAGCGGTAATCTTCCACTTCAATCCAAGGTGCCCGGGTTGTGTCGGGTCGCTTCGGCTGCACGGACGTGGAAACTCCTAACCGCCAGCCGCGCTGGAGCGCTTGTAGCCAGGTGGCAGAAGCGTAGTGGTGAGATCAACACCGGAAAGATCGACGCCGTCGAGATTGGTTTCGCGCAAGATTGTAGTTTGCAGAATGGCGCCTTCGAAATTCGCTCCGCTTATTTCAGCTTGGCGGAAATTTGTCGCTCCAAAATTTGCGCGGCTCAGATTAGCGTTGCGCAGGTCGGCGCGAAAAAGCTCAGCGCCACCCGCTTGCGCTTCTGAAAGATCTGCTCCGCTGAGATTCGCTTCCGTAAGGTCCGCCTTGCGGAGGTCAGCGCGAACCAGTTTAGCTTTGCTGAAATCAACGGATGCGAGCCTGGCCTCGCGAAGATTGGCACGGGTCAAGTTCGCACCTTGCAGATTTACGTAGGCGAGATTCATTTTGTGGAGGTCCGCGCGAGACAAATCCGCGCCAGTGAGGTCGGCGCGAACACCTGTCTCGTCGCCGCGCACAAACTTCGCATGCGCATCGAGAATATCGGATAGCCGTTTTCCGCCATGCCGGATTCGGTCAGGAGACCTGAGTCTGCTTGTCAATGCGTTCAGAATGCTCATTTTGCGATTTGCCAATGGGTCCTTTCAGGCGGTTCAATTTTACTAGAACTTACTGCAAATAGGGCGGCGAAGCTCGCTCACATCGTGACAGAAGCACACTCATCGCGCGTCCTATCGCCGTCCAATCTGTGATAAGTTCACTTCAATGGAATTGCTCAACAGGCTCAAGAGCAAAGCGCGCGCTTATCCGCAGCGGATCGTCTTGCCGGAGGGCGAGGACGAGCGCGTCATATGCGCCGCAGCTCAGGTGACCGCCGAGCGCTATGCGCAAATTACGCTTCTAGGGCGCACGAAGATCATTCGCGCAGCCGCCGATAGAGCGGGCCTAAAGCTCGACGGCATCGAGGTTCTCGATCCGTTATCGAGTCCCCGTGTCAGCACGTACGCAGAAATCTATCTTGAACGCCGGCACGCTCGCGGCGTCACCCACGAAGAAGCCCAAGAATTTGCACGTAGGCCGCTTTATTTCGCTGCGCTTAGTGTCGCGGCGGGTGACGCCGACTCGACTGTTGGCGGCGCCGCAAACTCCACTTCGGATACAGTTCGCGCGGCGCTGCATTCGATCGGCCTGGCCCCGGATGCGCGAGTCGTGTCGAGCTTCTTCTTGATGTTAGCACCGGAACGCAATCGGGCCGCCTTTGGTGAAAAGGGCGCGCTGCTTTTCGCCGATTGTGCCGTAGTTCCTGATCCCACAGCGCAAGAGCTTGCGGAAATTGCGCTAGCCACAGCCGAAAATGCGCGTGCTTTCCTCGAAACGGAACCACGCGTAGCCCTGCTTTCATTTTCAACTAAAGGTTCCGCGGCGCATTCCCATATCGAAAAGGTCCGTGAAGCCTTGAGAATCGCAAGAGCCCGCCAACCCGAACTGGCAATTGACGGAGAACTCCAAGCGGACGCCGCACTCGTCTCCGCAATAGGCGCAAGCAAAGCTCCCGGCTCGCCTGTCGCTGGTCGCGCTAATGTTTTGATCTTCCCGGATCTCGAGTCCGGCAACATCGCCTACAAACTTGTCGAGCGTCTAGCCGGCGCCGAGGCTCTCGGTCCGATTCTCCAAGGTCTTGCGCGGCCCGCGAACGATCTGTCGCGTGGTTGCTCCTCGGAAGATATTGCAAAGGTCATCGCCATCACCGCCGTGCAGGCTATCGCGCGCAAGGAAATCGCATCCGTCTCGGGAGACTAACCTTCGTGTCGCTCCGTTTCCGTCGCACGGCTATCTCTTCGCTGTACCGAATATTCGCGCTCGTACTTTTCGCAGGTGTCGCCGTCATCCTCTGTTTTTCCCACGATCCTCGGGCCCTCGCTCAGAACCCGTCCGATCAGCCGGGCCAAGAAGTCGTCGCTAATCTCGCAGCGGGACGCGTGGTGGTTGCGGTTGTTAAAGACGCCATCTTGATCGCTACCGTCGAGAATCCATTCGAGGCCCAAACACACACACCCACTCCGGTCCCTCTTTCCGGCCAGCGCGCCGGCGTGCTTCTCGGTGCCATCGATTGGTTTTCCCCGTCGGCGAGTATTCAGATCGCTCGACTCGATCGCGAGCTCCCGCGTCTTCACGGGCGGGTGAGTATTGACACCCCTAAACTGTCACCGGCATTGGAAGGTACGGAGGCCACCGACATTGTGTCTATCGGGCAAGGCCTTGGCGACCGCCTGAACGAAGTGGTGAAAGATCTTCATGCACAGATGAAATTGCCGGAAGGTGAACCGCTTGTTGAGCTCGTGGTGGCCGATATTGCCCCGGGTTACGGCCCCGAGGTGTGGCACGTGGACTATTCCTTCGAACAATATCCACAGCGGGGCGACTTTTGGGAAACGCGTATACCGCGTCCGCGCTATCTTCAGGATTGGCCACCTGAAAAAGGGCAACCACGGACCCTCATGGAATTTGACTACCCGCCCGGCATGGTATCGCCGACTCTTCTCGAAATGTTGCGCCAGAAAGACCCTCGACTCGAAAAGCTTTCCATTTCCGATTCGACCATGTTCTCCGTCGCTTCCATGCTGCTAAATGGTTCGAGCAATAAAATCAAAGCAGCCGACGCGACACAGTTTCTGCGCGCTGCGATCCAAGCAATTTCTCCGCCAAACTCTCGCGAAACGATGGCTTCTATCGGCCTTGAGTCAGGTTTTGCATGGATCGTTCAGCCGCCAAACGAGCCAAAGCCCGCAATCCGGCAGAAGGAACGCCCGGCCGACGCGCCAACACTCATCAAGCCTTCTGGAAATTGATTCAATGCGGGTAACGGACTGGGATTCGCGAAGAAACCAACGGCAAGTACCGCGATTATTTCTTTTGCCGCAATTGTTCCTGAAGTTTTGCGTTCTTTTCTGCCACTCCCCGAACTAAGTCTTCTTTGTGGGTGACCAGCCTACGCGCGATTTCTAGATCTCCCAACCCGAGAATCTCCGCGGCAAAAATCGCCGCGTTGACAGCCCCCGCTTTGTCGATCGCCATGGTCGCCACCGGAATTCCGCCCGGCATCTGCACAGTGGCGAGCAGCGCATCGAGGCCGTTCAGCGCGCTTGTCGCTAGTGGAACTCCAATTACGGGTAATGTCGTGTTCGCCGCAATCACGCCCGCGAGATGTGCCGCTGCTCCCGCGCCGACGATTAGCACCTTCACTCCGCGTCCCGCCGCTGACGTGGCATATTGGTGCGCGCGCGCGGGCGTCCGATGAGCCGATACCACTTCCATCTCGTACAGGATGCCGAACTTCTCGAGCGTCTTGCCGGCTTCGCCCATCACCGGCAAGTCTGTATCAGACCCCATCAATATTCCTACCACCGCGCCCTGAGCGCCGTCGCCAGCCGTCACCCTAAAATCTCCTGTTGTGCTGGCTCAGTTAGGCCAGCCAGCACCTCGATTTGGTCACCGCGTCGAATTATCCCACCCTCTACCACCCTGCAGAGCCAACCCCGCTGCCCGCGCAATTCCTCCTGAAGTCCTTGCCGGATTTCATCCATCCGCGAGCATGGATCGCACGGCACCGTTATCTCCAGTAAGCTGCCGCCAATGCGCAAGTGCTGACCTGGCCCCAAACGCTGAAAATCCAAGCCGCGAGTCGTCACGTTCTCTTTCACAGCGCCGGGCGCAACGCCCAGTTTCTGCAGAGTCTCAATATCCATAAGTGAGACTTGCCGCTTACTGTCCGGCCGTCCGTGGATACATCCCCTCAGGCCCTTGTTCGGAAGGGCCTCCGCCTCCCCGATTTCTTTCATCGGGAAACGGTGCACAAGGCACAAGAACAGGTTGGTTACCTCAGGAATTATGGGCCTCCACGGCTTCCTTAGCCCGTTGAGCCTTTGGCGGACTCAGCGACGCAACATCCCCGCGGAACTGGCAACCGCTGAATGAAATAGTACTACACACAGAGTAAATAGCGGAGCGACAGGAAGACAAGTCACTTCCTGCGGTTGCGATGGTCAGGACACGGCCACCACTTGTGTAGTATTTAGAGCCTTCGTGACGTATGCCAGCGTGGAAGGCGGCCACGCCCGAACTGACTCGACCGCACGAATCGAGTCCCGAGACTTCCTGGCCTACTTCTGGCTTATCCGGATAGTCTCTCGAAGCCAGCACAACACAAACGCTCGCCGCAGGTGCCCAACTCGCCTGAATCCCAGCAAGTTCGCCCCGGGCAGCCGCGATGCAAGCCTGTGCGAAATCAAAATCTGCCCGCATCACGATTGCCTGCGTTTCCGGATCGCCCAGCCGGCAATTGAACTCAAGCACTTTCGGTCCCTGCGGAGTAAGCATCAGCCCGAAATACAGAAATCCGCGGTAAGGCATCCCGTCTTTCTCAAGGCCAGACAACGTCGGCCGAACGATTGTGTCGACTATCTTCTTCTCAAGTTCTCCCGGCAAGAGATCATCGGTCGAATACGCTCCCATGCCTCCGGTGTTTGGACCTCGGTCCCCGTCATAAGCACGTTTGTAGTCGCGCGTAGGCGCCATGCGCACAAAATTCTTGCCGTCGGTCAAAATGATGAATGAGAGTTCCTCACCCTGAAGCCCTTCTTCCAGAAGCACTCGCCGGCCGGCTTCACCAAATTCTTTGCGCTCCATCACTCGATCGATAAATGCAGTCGCTTCATCAGGCGACGATGTCACAAGGACACCTTTGCCCGCGGCCAATCCATCCGCCTTGATCACGAGAGGCCAGTCCACAGAACAAAGATCAGTGTAGGCGTCGACAGCCTGCTCGTAAATTCCGTACACTGCAGCCGTGGGAATGCCGTGCCGCTCCATGAATTTCTTTGCAAAAATCTTGCTGCCTTCGAGCTGCGCAGCGGTCTTCGCCGGACCAAGAAGCGCAAGCCCACGCGAGGCAAACTCGTCGGCGATGCCTTGAACCAACGGCATCTCCGGCCCCACGATCGTCAAGTCGGCGCCCAGTCCTGCAGCAAGATCGGATGCGGCTCGCACATCTCCTAAATCGAGCGGAAAGCATTCCGCGTCGTTCGCGATCCCGCCGTTTCCTGGCGCACACCAGATTTTCTCGACGGTCGGCGATTGCGCGAGCTTCCACACCAGGGCATGCTCGCGTCCACCACTACCAATAACGAGAATCTTCATTGAGTTCTTCGCGTTTAAACGATCGCAAAATTTCCCAGTGAGAACCATACGGCGTCCGCTCCTTCAGTGTCAACACGAAGCCTCAATTCGTTTATGCCGTACATAAATTTTCGATTGCCGACGATCCTCCCATTTGCGTCGATGTACAATCCTCCGGCAGACTTCGGCAAGGAGTTGCGCTACAACCTATCGAGGTGGTCCAGATTTGCACTGGGATTTCGCACTGATTTTCTTCTTCCTCGCGATTATCGTGCCTGGCCTGGGACGGCGGCGCGTTCGCGTTTTGCTCGAGCTTCCCGACACAACTAAGTCGGATCGACTCTCACTTTATGCTTCCACCATCACGCTCCAATGGGTTTTCGCCGCTGTAATCCTCTGGCGAGTCAGCCATCATTCGATTCGACCCGAGCAGCTAGGCTTAAGATTGGCCGCAGTTCCGCTTACTTGTACTACATCTATAGTGTTTGGTGGCGCTGTCCTTGTGCTTCAGCTCGTCAGTCTTCGACGGCTCAATTCTGATCCCGGGGCTTCAGATAACGAAACCGTCCAGATAGCTCGCAAGGTATTCCCGAGGGACAGGTTGGAGCGTATCTGCTTCACTGCTCTCGTTTGCACTGTTGCGATCTGCGAGGAGTTCATATACCGCGGCTTTGTTCAGTATGTATTTCAAGCTTGGTCTGGCTCGTTGGTCGCCGGAATCGTCGGTTCCTCTCTACTCTTTTCCATTGCGCACTTGTACCAAGGTAAGCGAGGGCTAGTTTCGACGTTTGGAGCCGGCGCGATCTTCGCAGGTGTGCGTGCCTGGACCGGGACTCTGATCCCGACCATCTTCGCTCATTTTGTCGCCGACCTCACAATCGGCCTTCTGGCACCACGTCGGATACTCGCGGCCTTGGCAAAATCGTCGAGCGTCAGCGTGGGCTCACAAGGGCACTCAAGCGTCAGCCCTGGGGCGAATTTCGAATGACCGCCCTGACGACCCTAACGTCTGCAAGAGTCAGCACGGCCCTTGAGCCCTATGGAGTTGATCCCTCGATCGAACTCGTGGAGCGGATCAAAACGTACATTGAGCTTCTATTGAAATGGAATCGAACCGTCTCCCTCACTACCATAACCAGTGTCGACGAGATTCTAAGATTTCATTTTGGCGAAAGTCTATTCGCGTTACGGATGCTCCCTGTGGAAAAAAGTCGGCTCGCCGACGTTGGTTCGGGTGCTGGCTTTCCGGGAATTCCACTTGCGATCGCGCGGCCCTCCTTCGGGGTCACACTGATCGAGCCGAACATGAAGAAATTCGCGTTCCTTAGCGAAGTAATTCGAAGCCTCGATATTCCGAACGCGGTCGCCGTCCGAGGCCGCATGGTCGGTTTCCAACCCCCGAACGAGCGCCTGGACTTTGTCACTGCACGCGCCTTAGGGCAATTTGACGAGCTATTTGAATGGGCTCGTGAGCAACTGGCGCCGAGCGGGAAGTTAATCCTGTGGGTCGGAGACGAGGACGCTAGGAAGCTCGCCGCCGATTCACGCTTCAAGTGGGGAGTTCCCGCTAGAATTCCTGGCTCAGAACGACGCTTTGTACTGTTGGGGTCCCCTGCGGGTTGACCTGTTTCCTCGCACCTTGTTCCACGTGGAACAATTGCGCACAATTCCCGCCTTCGTATTTGTTTCACATAAGACATATTGCATCCGGACAAAAGTTTCTGTAGATTTCCGTTCGACTTCGGACTGGGGGAGTCTTTGGCGCGGACAATAGCAATCTCAAATCAGAAAGGCGGAGTCGGAAAGACCACCACCGCGGTAAATCTCGGTGCTTCGCTCGCAGTTGCGGAGAAGCGAACGCTGGTAATTGACTGTGATCCCCAAGGCAATACTACGAGTGCGCTGGGATATCCGAAGGATCCTGCCAGAAGAACACTGTACCAGCCGCTGATCCTCAACGAGCCTCTCGAACGCATAATCCTTCACACGCAGGTCGAATCCCTCGATATTGTGCCGTCGGACAAAAATCTCGCCGGTGCGGCCGTAGAACTCGTATCAGCAGACGAGCGTGAGTTTCGGCTGAAATCGGTCCTCAAGCAGGTTCAAGACAAATACGAGTTCATCCTGATCGATTCGCCCCCCGCTCTCGATCTCCTGACCCTCAACGCCCTAGCCGCAGCGGATTCAGTTCTTGTCCCGATCCAATGCGAGTACCTCGCGCTCGAAGGTGTCTCGGAGCTCTTGGATACGCTCATGCGGTTACGCCGAACCATCAACCCGTCACTCGCGATAGAGGGTATTTTGCTAACCATGTACGACGATCGCACAACTCTGTCAAAGCAGGTGGCAGCCGATCTGAGAAGCTTCTTCGGCACCCAGGTCTTTGAATCCGTAATTCCAAGGAATGTCCGCCTAGCCGAGGCACCCAGCCACGGGAAGCCAGTGATTTTCTACGACATACATAGTAAAGGTGCGGAGAGCTATATTCAATTAGCCAAGGAGGTTATCGCCAATGCCGAGAAACGCTCTGGGCAGGGGACTGGGCGCACTGATTCGGGAGCCGGACCCACAGCCGCAACAGCAGCAGCCGCAGCAGCAGCCGCAGGCGTCGGCGTCGGTACCGGTGGGATCGGGGGCAGCAGCGGCGACAGCTCCAGCCCTGTTGCATCCGCCGACAACGCAAGCGCAGCCGAGCGTACCGGCAGCGACACCGGCGAGTCCGCAGAGTGACGGACTCTTTCACGTTGACATCGACCTGATCGACCCAAGCCCGTACCAGCCGCGGACGCGCTTCCGCGAGGAAGCTCTTGAAGAGCTCGCGCGATCTATTCTGTCTAGCGGAATTGTGCAACCGCTCGTCGTTCGCAGAATTAACAATCGCTACCAGTTGATCGCGGGCGAGCGCCGCTGGCGAGCCGCGCAACGTGCGGCAATCCAGCGTGTTCCCGTCGTTGTGCGCGATGTCCCCGAAGAAATGGCGCTCGAGATGACCCTTGTCGAAAATCTCCAGCGCGAAGATCTAAATCCGATCGAACAAGCCCGCGCATTCCTCCGCCTCACGGAGGAATTCAACCTCACGCAAGAGAAGGTTGCCGAGCGCACTGGAAAAGACCGCGCCACCATCGCCAATTCGGTCCGCCTACTCAAACTCGATCAGCCGATCCAGGATCTTCTCGAGGAAGGGCACCTCACCGCAGGCCACGGCCGCGCACTACTCGCCATCGCCGATACGCAGGAGCGTCTCGAACTTTCGCGCCGCATCGCTCGCGGCGGTATGACGGTCCGCCAAGTGGAACGCCTAGCCGGTCGCCTCGCAAAACCCAAGACTGAGCGCGCCACTGTCCACCAGGATGCAAACGTCAAAGCAGCCATCGAGGAACTCCAGCGAGTCTACGGCACCCGCGTTTTCGTTCACCCGTCAGTAGCCGGACACCCTGGCAAGATAATCTTTGAATACTATAATGATAGTGATTTGAACCGCTTGTACGATCAGTTGATCGTTACATAACTATATATATAGGAGATAACTGAGTGGCTCTTTCGTGGTTTGATCGAAAGCCCCAAGACTCTGGCGAATGGGCCGGTTTTCTCGAAAAAGGTGTTCGCTTCGAGGGAAAACTCGAAGTCCCAGGAACCTTTCGCCTCGACGCTGCTATCAAGGGAACGCTTATATCCGCGGGAACGCTTATCCTCGGAGAGCACTCCACGATGGAGGGCACAATAGACGGGAATGTCGTCACGATCGGAGGCCGCTTCGATGGGACCATCAATGCCAAAGGGAAAGTCGAGATCCAAACGGGCGCGATTGTAGTAGCAGAGATCCACACTCCTTGCCTGAGTATCGAGGCAGGAGCAGTATTCGATGGCCGCTGCCACATGCTGGCGGTACCGCAGGCCAAGACCGAGACGCCGAAGACGATTACGATTCCTATCCGCTCAGCGGCAGCGCAAGCATAATACCCGCTCGTTCCTCTCGATTTTCCGCTGAAAGTTCGAGTTCCCGCCCAGTGACTTCTTCTCCAAAGGTCGCGCGCCACGGCGCTATACTTGGAGGTTGGAATCTAGGGAGGCGGGAGTGACGGAAGCAGTTCGATTGACCACCACAGCAAAAGCCGCTGGCTGCGCTGCCAAACTAAGCCCTAGCATTCTCGACGCAGTGCTCAAGCGCCTTCCTCCGCAAACCGATCCAAATGTAATCGTCGGCTTCGAAACCAGCGACGACGCTGCGGTATACCGCCTCGCGGACGACCTCGCCATCGTTCAAACTGTAGATTTTTTCACGCCCATCGTCGACGACCCCGCTCTTTTCGGCCAGGTAACTGCGGCAAATGCTCTAAGCGACATCTACGCAATGGGCGGCCGGCCGATCTCGGCGCTGACGATCGTCGCGTTTCCCACCGCCAGTCCGCCTGAAATTCTCGAGGAGATTCTGCGGGGCGGCCTTTCAAAAATGGCGGAGGCCAAATGCACGGTCGTCGGCGGCCATTCGATCCGCGACGACGAATTGAAGTTCGGCTATGCCGTCACGGGTGTGATTAACCCGAATCGCATCTGGAAGAACGTCGGTGCGAAGCCCGGTGACGTTCTCCTCTTCACCAAGGCCATCGGGACGGGAGTTATCTCCACAGCTCTGAAGCAAGGTAAGGCGGACCCGTCCTGGATCGCAGCGTCCACCGCATCGATGACGCGTTTGAACCGGGAAGCCGCCGAAGCATTACAGGAAATCGACGACGCGACAAAATCTGAGACACCAATTCATGCAGTAACCGACGTCACCGGCTTTGGCGTCCTCGGCCACGCGCGCGAAATGGCTATCGGCAGCGGCGTGTCACTGAAAATTGACCATGAGCGCATCGAATATCTGCCGGGTGCGATCGAAGCCTCTCGTGCCGGCTTTTTTTCCGGAGGCATGAAGAACAATCGCGAATTCGTGGAAAGCTGCGTCGAGTTTGCTGGCAGCGTCACCGATGAGTTTCGCGCGTTACTCTTCGATCCGCAGACATCCGGCGGTTTACTCGCTGCGATAGCGCCCGGCGCCGCAAATTCCGCCCGGGCAGCGATGGAACGGCGAGGCATTCCCGCTCGAATCATCGGCGAAGTGGTCCCCAAGCGCCATCCGCTCATCGAGATTTTTTGAGCTTTCGCCCAATCGTGTACAATTTCTCCTGTTCCTCGTAAATGGATCCCGTAACCCACGGCATCACCGGCGCTCTTCTTGGTAAGGGTTATTTCTCCGACCGTAACGGCCGCGTCGCCATTTTTGCTGCAACGCTCGGTGCGGTCTTCCCGGATATCGATACGATCGCCGACGCAATCTCCCGCGATCCGCTCGCCATCATTAAATATCATCGCGGCATCACACACTCCTTCGTAGGCCTTCCGTTTTTCGCGGCAATCCTCGCGTGGCTCACGCGCTGGGCCGCGCGGCGCTTGAAGATCGACGCGCCTTCCTTTGGCGTGCTCACGTTAATTTACGGCGTCGGCATCGCCAGCCACATTCTTCTCGATGGTATGACGTCGTTCGGCACGCGCATGCTCACGCCCATCTCCCAACAGCGCGGCGCCTGGGATCTGCTCTTCATTATCGACCTCGCGTTCAGCTCAATTGTCCTGTTGCCGCAAATCATTGCCTGGATTTATAGCGACCGCTCGGAAAGCCGCGTTCGCGCCGTAAAGATGTGGATACTTTTCACTCTGGCCGCTGTCGCCAGTTGGGTTCTGGCAAGCGGAGTAGGTTACCCGTTCCACGTCTGGGTGCTTGTCGTTGCGATCTTTGTCATCGGCGCATTGTTTTTTCTTCCTGCGCTCGGCGATTGGGGCTTTCGCCTAAACCGTTCAGCATGGTGCCGCGGCGGAACCTACGCAATGTTTGTTTACATCGCCCTCTGCTGGACTGCCCATCACCTTGTGATGGCACAAGTGAAATCCTTCGCAGCCGAAAATCACATCGAAGTAGAGCGTATGGGAGCGCTTCCGCTTCCGCCATCGTGGCTGAGTTGGGGCGGCGTGATTCGCTCGACCGACGGCGTCTACCAATCGCGTTTCGATCTCCGACATCTTCGTCCGCAACCGTTCACGTTCACCGCCGATTCGCCGCCCGACCAATACATGAAAGAAGCGTTGCAGCTTCCAGAAGTCAAAACGTACTGGAGCTTCGCGCGCTTTCCAGTGGTTCGCAGCACCACAGAAGAAGGCCTGCACATCGTCGAATTCGGCGAAAATCGCTTCGTAAATCCGAAGCGCCGACGGCCCCAACCCTTCACTTACGTCGTCGTGTTTGATTCCGGTGGTAAAGTGGTGGAGGAAGGCTGGGAACAGAACGGAATGTTCATGGAAAATTTAACGCGCATTCCCCATCACGCGGTGGCTCCGTGAAGATTTTGATCTTCAGCGACATTCATGGTGATACGCGCGCGCTTGAAAAGCTAATCGTGCAGCCCGCTGACATCTACATCGCGGCCGGCGATCTCTCCACGTTTGGCAAGGACCTCGACCGCTGCGGCGAAATCATGAAACCGCTTGGCGAAAAAGTTTGGGTCCTGCCTGGAAATCACGAAAGCCACGACGACACGCGCTCGTTTTGCCAGCGCTTCGGCTTCTTCGACTTTCATCGCCAAATCCGCGCCCTGAAATCCGAACTTGGCACCACTCAATGGGCCGGCCTCGGCTACAGCAACATCACGCCCTTCAACACGCCGGGGGAATACTCGGAAGAGGAAATCGCAAAAGCGCTCGCACCGTTCGACAATTTGAAGCCACTCTATCTCGTCGTCCACTTTCCGCCCCAAGGCACTCGCCTTGACGAGTTTGCCGCCGGAAAACACGCAGGTAGCCCCACGCTGCGTGAATGGGTGGATCGAGTGCAGCCGCTCTACCTTTTCTGCGGCCACATCCACGAATGCGCCGGCCGCAGCGATCGCCTCGGTGCCACGCAAGCTTTCAACGTAGGAAAAAAGGGCTACTCGGTAGAAGTATAGATTTCCCTCGGATTTTTGACTTTGTGTTTCAGCGCCTCTGGGACGGAAAACATCGTGGCGGGAAACGGCGAAGCGGTGCAACTACCTCTTGTTCGTATTATTCGCAGGATAAATCACAAGCTGTCGATGATCCCCGGAGCCTTCGCTCATCGTCCGCACTCCGGCCGCGCCATTCAATTCCAAATGAATCAGCCGCCGGTCTCGCGACGACATCGGATTGAATCGAAAAGGCTGCCCCGTCTCACGCACGCGCTGCGCCGCCACTCGCGCCGACAATTTTAATTCTTCGAGCCGCGTCGTTCGATAGTCCCCGCAATCGAACCGCACGTGATCGTGCAGCCGCGGATCGAGCCGCAACCAGCGATGCCCCACATGCTCGAGCGCCAGCAGCAGTTCGGCGTTGTGTTCAAGCAGCAATCCTTCATCCGCACCGCGAAACGCCACCACCACGTCCCCAGGCTGCGAATTGCCATCACCCTGCGCGCTCGTGCCGCCCGAAGAAATCTCGTATTCGAGTTCCAGCCCCATCCCGCGCACGCACACATCCAGATAACGATTCAGCTCTTCCACCGCTCGCGCACGGTCAAAATGCGCTTCCTCGCGCGGCTTCTCTTTCATCGGAGGCCGTTTCCCGGCCGGACGTCGCCCTTCGATCATTCGTTTTTCTTCTTGAATTTGCTTCTCGACGGCAGCGGCTCCGTGCGATTCAGATAATACTGCTGCCCCATGCCGACGAGGTTGCTCGTAAACATATACAGATTCAGCCCACTCGACAACCGGAAGAAAATCACGCCCATAAATAGCGGCATGAACTGCATCATTTTCTGCTGCGAAGGATCGGCGGTCGTCTGCGGCGTCATCTTCGTCGTCAGGTACATCGTAATCGTCATCGCAATCGGCAAAATATAATAGGGATCCTTCGCGGAAAGATCGTGAATCCAGCCAAGCCAAGGCGCGTGCCGCAATTCGATCGCGCCATTCAGCACTCGCCAGAGCGCCCACCAGATCGGCATCTGGAAAAGCATCGGAATGCAGCTTCCCATCGGATTGATGCCCTCGCGCGAATACACCGCCATCACTTCTTCGTTCATCTTTTTCTTGCGCGGGTCGCTCATCGAATATTTCTTGTAGCGATCCTGAATCTGGCGGACCTCCGGCGCCACCTTCTGCATTTTCTGCATGGAGCGCCAGCTCTTCATCTTCAACGGGAATATCGCCATATTGATGATGAGCGTCAAAATCACGATCGCCCATCCGTAGTTCGGAACAAATCGGTAAATCCATTTCAGAATCTCGAAAATCGGCTTGGCGATAATCCCGGTCCACCCGAACTGAACCAAATCCTCGAGCGGCGGCTTCATCTTGCTCAGCAGCGTCAAGTCTTTCGGCCCAACATACACGCGCGCCCTTAAAGCTGCCGGCTCCGTCGTCCCCGCCGCCATTTCCGCTTCGGGTTCCCCGACGGTCTTTCCCTCCACAAGCACATCGTGATTCTGCATCCAGTGCCACAGTGAAAGGTTGGTTCCATCCGGAATGAAGGTAGCGGTGAAGAACTGATCCTCGACGCCCAAATATTCGAGCGGTCCGCTCTGCACCGCAGGCTCCGCCTGATTCCCCGATACGCCGAGCTTTTTGTACTGCAGCAGATTCAGCTTGTCGTTCTGTTTGTAGAAAACTGTGACGAGCTGCGCCGCGTTGAAGACCTCTTTGTCGCCGAATCCGCCGCGCCACGCAATCGCAGCCGGAACCGGTTTGCCGTCCACCGTAACCGTGCACTCCATCGTCAACTCATAATCCGGTGTGAACGAAAGCCTCTTCACCACATCTACGTGGCCGTCGCTCCAGTGAAACGTCACATCAGCCGGCGCCTGCAAGTCCCCGCTCGCTCCCGACGCTGCGGGAGTCACTTCGTACAACCCAGAATTCACCTGCGCTTCGAGTTGCTTGTCGGTGAGAACCAGCGAGAAAGGCCAGCCCAGTTGCTTCGCAGCGTCTGCGTTCACAAGATCCAGCGGCCGCGGCGGTTTCTGGTCGGTCAGATATTTTTTGAGCTTCCAACTCCGCACCACGCCCCCGCGATTTGAAAACTCCACGCGATAGAGTTGGCTCTCCACCACGGTTGTCTTTTCTTCCGTGGCTTGCACTGCGCCCGCTGATAGAGGTTTGCTCGCGGCAGCTGGCAGCGCGCCCATACCTGCGGCGGACGCTTGCGATCCCGCACTCGCGCCAGGTGCTATCTGCGCGTTCCCCGCGGGTGTTTGCTGCGGCGCCGGAACCGGCGGCTTGAAGAAGTGTCCCCACGTAAAAAGAATCAGAAGCGCGAGCAAAATAAAAACGATCGCGCGAATCTGATCGTTCATTTCCGTCACTGCGCGAACTCCTGCTTGCCCTGAGTGCCACGCGCAAAGGGTTTACCCTGAGCGCTGTTTTCGAAGGGCCTGCCTCGATCTTTGTAGGTCGCGGCTTCAGCCGCGGCATCTACGATCGGAGTGCGATGGGGCTTTAGCCCCTGAAGATACTCTCGCCCAAAGTCGCCCTCAACATCCGGCACCGGATCAAATCCACCCTTCGTAAACGGCCGACAGCGCAGCAACCGCTTCACCGCCAGCACACTTCCGCGCCAAGCCCCATGTTTCGCAATCGCTTCATATCCGTACTTCGAACAGGAGGGATAAAACTTGCAGGCACCGCCAAAAAACGGAGAAAGAAAAACCTGATAAATGCGAACCAGCAGCAGCAAAATCCACTTCCCGGCCGAACGGAGCGCCCCCCGCAGGTCTTGCGTCAATTTACCGCGCCGCGCTTCGGCAACAGCTTTAGCAGTTCGCTCGTCACCGCCGCAAACTCCGCCGTAGCCACTGACGTGCGCGGATGAATCACTATGTCCCATCCTGGAGAAATCTCCTGTCGGTGCAGTCGTACGATTTCGCGGATTCGCCTGCGGATGCGGTTCCGTTTTACCGCACTCCCCAGCGCTTTCTTGATGCTCCATCCGAACCGGCTTTCATCGAGGCCATTGGCGCGAAGAAAAACGGCAAATTCTCGGCTCGTCCGGCGGCGGCCTTCGCGATACACCGCGTCATACTCCGACCGGCGCACCAGGCGAGCGGTGCGGGGAAAATCGTGCCGCGGCGTATCAGACGCGCGTAAGACTGTGGCGCCCCTTCTTGCGGCGTGTCGCAAGTACCTTCCGTCCACCCTGGCTCTTCATTCGAGCGCGAAATCCGTGCTTCTTATGGCGGCGCCGCACATGCGGCTGAAAAGTGCGTTTCGGCAACGATCCCTCTCCTCTGCTTTTCGCTCAATCTCTGTATGTAGTACGTGCCGCGCGCCAGCCGAGTTTCGCCAGCTAATTCCGTTGTCTTACTGGAACGAATCGCGCACCCAAACGAAACAATGAGTCTAGACGACCCCCGCACATCGGTCAAGGAACGTCGATGGCACGATCGAAGCCACGGGCATTTTCCCCCGCGTCAGAGTAATATTCAGCGCAAGATTGCCAGGCAACCTCGGGGGAAAAGCTTGTCACATTTGCGGCCCGTCTTCCTTGCGCTGTTGTTTGTCCTTCCCGTGTCTTCTGCTGCGCAGGAGGCCCACAGCCATGCTGCGCCCGAAAAACTCGGAGTCGTCTCCTTTCCAATTTCCTGTCAGCCCGAAGTTCAGCAGCAGTTCGACCGAGGTGTCGCCCTGCTTCACTCCTTTGCGTATGCAGACGCTCGCAGCGCATTTCAGGCTGTAGCTGCGCAGGACGAACGCTGCGCCATGGCGCATTGGGGAATCGCCATGACGTATTTTCGCCAGCTTTGGGACCCGCCCATCCTGCCCGAGACAGTTTCGAGCGCGCAAAAAGAAATCGACCAGGCCCAGCAGCTCGGTACGAACTCCGAGCGTGAGCGCCAGTTCATCGCAGCTCTGGCCGGGCAATATCTGAATGCTGACTCTGTTCCGTATCGGACGCGCGCGTTGAACTACGAGCTCGCTATGAGCCCTCTTGCCTCACAAAACAGCACGGACGTGGAAGCACAGGTGTTCTACGCGCTGGCTCTCCTGGCGAATGCCTCTCCCGCCGACAAGACGCACTCGAAGCAAAAAAAAGCAGCCGCTCTGCTTGAGCCGCTGAATGGCTCCCACCCGCAGCATCCGGGAATCCCTCATTACCTGATCCATGCGTATGACAACGCAGAGCTCGCACCAAACGGCCTCCAGGCTGCAAGAGCCTACTCCCTGATTGCGCCCTCAGCGGCCCACGCATTGCACATGCCATCGCATATATTCACTCGCCTCGGCCTATGGGACGACTCCATTGCTTCGAATCTTGCAGCCAAGGATGCGGCACATCAGCAGAACAATACGGGAGAAGAGCTGCATGCTATGGATTACCTGGTCTACGCCTACCTGCAAAGCGGCCGCGATTCGGCAGCGGCTCAAATCGTTGAGCAATTGAAAGGCATGTCCGCGCTGAACACCGCTGATTTCATAATCGGTTACGCTTTCACAGCCATGCCGATTCGGCTCGCCGTTGAAAGGGGCGAGTGGGCGGACGCCGCAAAAGTAGTCTCTCGCGAGGGAGTTCCGCCCCATGTTGCGGCGATTGCAGTCTGGGCTCGAGGGATGGGGCTAATCCGGAGTGGACACGTCGCAGAAGCTCAAGCGGAAGCCGAGCGATTGCGGCAGATCGAAATGCAGCTTCGTGCATCCGGCAATCAAGCCAACGCATCTGCCAATCAAACTAACAATGATTATTGGGCCGCTCACGTCCACTTTTTGCTCCGCGAAGTTATGGCTTGGTCCGCCCAAGCCGGCGGCAAATACGAGGAAGCTGTGACGTTGCTGCGTGAGGCAGCCGATCAGGAGGACGGGATCGAAAAGCTCCCCGTTACCCCGGGGCCGATTGTGCCTGCCCGCGAACAGCTCGGCTACCTGCTTTTGGAGCAGAGTCACCCGGAGTTGGCTGCCACCGAATTTCAGACGGCTCTCGCAAATGCACCCGGTCGCCGCGGCGCATTGCAAGGCGCGGCACGCGCTGCCCAACTCTCCAACCACAAATAGGATCCAAATTGGAACTATTTTTGCCCCGGCCCAACATAGTGACTCTTCCGTAGTACCATCAAAAATAATGCGCCACCTTTTTATCTTGGCTGCCGTTGCGTTTCTCTTTTGTGCGGCAGCCCGTTCGGATCGCCACCCGTTAGCGAGTCTACCCGATCATTTCGTCATTGCCCGCCACACGTTTTTTGACTTTGGTCCTCCGAACGACTATTACGAACTTTTTTTCGTCCGGCCAAATTCGAGCGGTGCTTCCGTAGAACGGATTTTGCTGACGCCCAAAATGGACGCGTGCCATAATCCGCGCCTGGAATTCCAGTCAGGAACCATCGCTACGAATCCCGCTGTACTGCTTGGAAAGACCAATCCATGCGCGATCCCAGAAAAAGACCTGAAACGGGAATTCAGCCGTTGCAAGAAATGTCTGACTTTCAGCGGCGCATTTGTGGCTATGCAGGTCGAATGTGGAGAACACACCCGCACGATCCGCTCCAAGGTCCTCGATAAGGATATGTTCGATCCTCGCTCGGATACGCCTAAGCATACATCTTGGACCCAGGGCCTTATGGCCCAGTTGGACGCATCGGTTGGACCCGGTGTCATGGACAAGCCGATGTTTCAAACGGCCGAGCACCACGCCGTGTCCCTTACCGACAAAGATGCACCGGAACTTCAAGACATCGCTGCCGGCAAATACGACAATCTTTTTCAGGAGGCTCCGGACAAACCGTCCGATTTATATCGCGGCTCCCAGCTCCCTGATTCAGTTCCGACCGTCCGTCTCGTACGCGTCTCGCCATCAACACCGATTTCGTTTCCGCTGCCGAAATATTCCCCTATCGCGACGCTAGCGCACGTTCAAGGTGAGGTTACCTTTACCGTGGAAGTGGACGCCAAGGGTTATGCACTTCATGTTTTCGTGTACGGAACTCCTCTACTTAAACAGTCAGTGGAGAACGCAGTGCGTGGCTGGAAATTTGCCGAGGGTGATTCCAATCGACAATTCGAAGGAGCAATCGAGTTCGCGTTGAACTGCCCAATAAAAAAGTGAAACGGATAGCTGTGGGCAACTGAGCATCGCAGTATAATCCGCGCGATTTGTCTTTTTGCCTCGCCATTCGGGAGGAGACAATGTCACACGACCACGAGCAAGGCCCAGAAAGCCAGCCCCAACCGCACCATCACTCCTGCGGCAACCTCTTCGGATGCGGCGACGAAAAAGGCACAGGCGTATTCCGTGAAGACATCAAAGACTCGGCCTTCACGAATCGCTCCGCCGATCGTCTCCAGCACATGGACGAGATCAATCAAGCGCAGTTCGATGGCTGTCTCACCGCACGCGGCCGTTTGCGTCGCAAGCTACTCCGCGCAAGCAGCTTCATGGGCGCGCTGGCGGCAATCGGCCCATGGTTCACGAAGTTTGCGTACGCCGCAGACTTAGCAGAATCAAGCGCCGCCGCTACCGGCGAATCGCCCCTCGCCCAAAAGAAAAAAGAGGGCGAGGGCCATGTCCACGTCGTCGAGTCCAACGATCAAACCGTTCACATGGGCGTCTATGACACCACGCTCCCTCCCATCCTCAAGATCGATTCCGGCGACACCATCAGCTTCCCCAACACGTGGTCGCACTTCCTGAATCAAATGCAGCCAGGCGTTTCTGTCGAGACGTTAGCGAAAATCCGCGTGAGCAATCCCGGAAAAGGGCCGCACTCGATCATCGGTCCTATCTACGTCAATGGTGCCGAGCCCGGCGACGTCCTCGAGGTTCGCTACAAGCGGATTCTTCCATTCAACTGGGGCGCCGTTTTCAATAACCCCGGCGCGCTGGGAACCGGTTTGCTCCCGCAGGATTTTCCCGATGGCCAGGTGAAATATCTAAATCTCGATCTTCCGAAAATGACGGCCGAGTTCGCCAAAGACATTCACGTTCCCCTCAAGCCGTTTCAGGGGACGCTCGGCGTTGCCCCTCCTGACGGCTACTTCCCGCCTCTAAGTCCCGGCGTCACCAGCTCTGTTCCGCCAGGCCCGCACGCAGGCAATACAGATCTCAGCGAAATGGCCGAAGGCTCCACAATGTTCATTCCCGTCTGGAAACCCGGCGCGTTGATTTTCACGGGCGACTCTCACGCCGTGCAGGGCGATGGCGAAATCACCATCACCGCTCTAGAAACGCGCATGCAGGAATTGCGCATCCAGATAGTCCTCCACAAACAGAAAAATTTCGGCTGGCCCATCGCCGAGACCTCGACGCACTGGATCATCCTCGGACTGGACAAAGACCTGAACATCGCCATGAGTCTGGCTGCACGCAACGCCATTAATTTCCTCGCTGCTCGCACCAACCTCACCAAGCTCGACGCCTACGCCCTATGCAGCATCGCGGTCAGTTTCCGCGTGACGCAAGTCGTCGACATCGTGCGCGGCGTCCACGCGATGATTCCCAAGAGCCTTTTCACCGGAGATCTGCGCAAACAAATCGCGGTCGTTTGATTCGAATAGAGGCAGAAAGAACGCAGCCGTGGAGTGATTTGTGCGGAAGGACTTGCGGGCGGCCCTGTAAAAAGTCTCGAGAAGCCGCCCGCGCCTTTATTTAAATGCAGTTAGTGGTGTGAGTTGGCGGTTTCGGCGGAAAGTTTTATCTCTTCGCTCGCCTGCGCCAGAAGTTCTTTCGCCCTTCCCGCATGTCCGCCCAGATTGTACCTGTTATCTTTTTGCGCCTCGTCAACCTTTAACCACGCCTGCTGAATGTACTCTTGCGCCGCTCGCATGTTTCCGTGTTTCTCACCGACGGTTACGCGCGGTCCTTGCTGCGCAAAGAGAACTGCGCTAAGCGCAAACACAGCGCACAGCGCAATGGCGACCACCCAAATCCTCTTACTCATGAAATGTCCTCCTCGTTTATGTTCCAACGGTTCAGATTTAGAGACTCCAACCGGCGGGATAATATGGGATTTTAGTTCTCTCCACTAGAATTCAATTCGCTCCTGGTGTTCCCCAGGCAACGTTGAAACTTTTTCTCTCCGTTTGAGTCATAATGAGGGTCTATGCCCTTCGGTGCTCCTAACCCAAGCCTCTCCAAGCGCGAAATTCTCTCTGCCTGGGGGAATATTCTCACCGGTAAAGTCCCCATGCTTTCCATCGAAATCACTCGCGAATGTCCGCTCACCTGCCCCGGCTGTTACGCCTACGGCGATTCGCACCTCGGCGGCGAAACCACTCTTCGAGAGCTCAACGATCTCCGCGGTGACGCTCTCGTCAACGGTGTAGTCGAACTTGTCCGCAAGCACAAGCCCATTCACGTTTCCCTGGTTGGCGGCGAACCGCTCGTTCGTCACAAAGAACTCAGCCGCATCCTCCCGATTCTCAGCGGCATGAATATTTTCACGCTGGTGGTCACCAGTGCCGTGATTCCCATTCCCGTCGAGTGGATGAAGCTCCCGCGCGTTCGTGTCGCCGTCTCGGTTGACGGTCTTCCCGAACACCACGACGTCCGCCGTCAGCCCGCCACCTACGAACGCATCCTGAAAAATATCGAAGGCCGCGAAATCAACGTGCACTGGGTGATCACGCGCCCGATGTTCGAACGCCCCGGCTATCTCGAGGAGTACGTCGCGTTCTGGAGCGCTCGGCCCGAAGTGAATCGCGTTTGGGTCAGCGTTTACACGCCGCAAATCGGAGAAGAAAGCGCGGAAAAGCTCTTGCCGGAACACCGCGAAATCCTCGCTCGCGAACTCCCCATCATGTACAAGAAGTTTCCCAAATTCCTGTTCACGAAAGGCATGGGCGAAGCGCTTCTCCGCCCGCCTGAAAATCCCGACGATTGCCTCTTCGCCAAAATGTCCGCCAACTATTCCGCCGATCTCAAAAGCCGCGTCGAACCCTGCGTTTTCGGCGGCACGCCCGATTGCTCCCAGTGCGGCTGCACTATTAGCAGCGCCCTGCACTGGATCAAAACCGAAAAGGTAGTAGGCCCGTTCAAGGTCGGCCACTTCGTTTCCGGCTCAATCAACACGGGTCTCTTCGTTAACAAACTTCGCGCCAAGTCAATCCATCCATCGCGCTGGCGCCCAGGCACCCCAACCCCCAAACCCGCACCCGGCCTGATCCACATCCAACCCTGATCAGGCCATTGCATCACACCAAGCGCCATAGGCCGACTTGACGTCAGCCATCTTTGCAAATGTGTACTATTCTTCGGAAGGTTCGGATAAATTTGCTCCTTAATTTTTCAGCGGAATCATAAAAGGAAAATGCGAATCCTCTGGCTCATCTTGATTCTTTGTTTCTTTGCGTATCCGTCTTCGGCTCAGTCAGGGCCCCAATCCACTTTGATGCCAATGCCATCAAGCATGCGACTGGGAACCGGCGTGCTCCCAATTGATGGATCCTTCTCGGTCGAGCTCGAAGGATACCGGGAACCGCGCATCGATCGCGCCGCCCAACGATTCCTTCGCGATCTTTCTCATGTCACCGGCATTCCCATCAGCAATCAAGTCAGCAATCATGCGAAGGCCACACTGCTGGTCCGTGCACAGCACGCGAGCAAACCCATTCAAGATGTGAACGAAGACGAAGGCTATACCCTCGATGTCAGCGCGTCCGGCGCGAAACTCACGGCTCCTAATGCCCTCGGAGTGATCCACGGATTACAGACATTTCTTCAGCTTGTCGAAGTCACGCCTGGTGGATTTGTCGCCTCAGCAGTGCACATTGAAGACTCGCCTCGGTTTCCGTGGCGCGGACTCACAATTGACGTCAGCCGTCACTTCATTTCTGTGGCCACGCTCAAGCGCAACATTGATGGGATGGCAGCGGTCAAAATGAACGTGCTGCACTTGCATCTTTCAGACGATCAGGGCTTTCGCATCGCGAGCAGCCAATTTCCAAAACTAGTCGAAATGGGTTCGGACGGACAATATTTCACGAAGGCCGAGATTCGCGATCTCATCGACTACGCGAGTGATCGCGGTGTGCGAGTTGTACCCGAATTTGATATGCCAGGACACAGCACTGCCTGGTTTGTCGGGTATCCCGAGCTCGCGAGTGGACCGGGGCCGTACCAAATTGAGCGCAGGTGGGGAATTTTCGATCCCGTAATGGACCCGTCGCGGGAGCAGACCTACGAGTTTCTCGACAAGTTTATCGGTGAAATGAGTGAGCTTTTTCCGGACCATTACTTTCACATAGGCGGCGACGAGGTAAACGGAAAACAGTGGGACGCGAACCCGAAAATCCAGGAATTCATGCGCGTTCACAACCTGAAGAACAATCAAGGACTACAAGAGTATTTCACTCTTCGGGTTCAGAAAATTGTCAGCAAGCACCATAAAATAATGGTCGGTTGGGACGAGATCCTGGCTCAAGGCATGCCGAAGGACAGTGTTATTCAATCGTGGCGCGGCCAGGATTCTCTCGCAGCGGCCGCGAAGCAGGGATATAGCGGAATTCTTTCCAGTGGTTACTATCTCGATGCCATGGCGCCCGCGAAGAAATATTATTCGGTGGATCCGATGTCAGATGCCGACGCGACACTGAACGCTGACCAGCAGAAACGTATCCTCGGAGGGGAAGCCTGCATGTGGGCCGAGTTCATCACCGACGATAATATTGATTCACGAATTTGGCCTCGCGCGGCAGCAATCTCGGAGCGATTGTGGTCAGCGTCCCAGGTGCAGGACGTTAATTCGATGTATATCCGGTTGAGCGCGATGAGTCGTTACCTCGAACTGCTTGGGCTCAGGCACCGCTCGAATGTGCGTTTAATGCTTTCACGCATGGCCGGCACCGATAATATTGCTGCGCTTCTCACACTGGCAGACGTAGCAGAACCCGCCAGCCTCCAAATTCGTGAGGAGGAAGCGGAAAAGGCTGGCGGGATTCAGACAAGTGACATTCCGCTGAATCGAATGGTTGATGCGGTTCTTCCCGAAAGCGAAATCGCTCGGCAATTCTCTCAAGATGTGGATCAATTCGTTGGTAGCAAATTTCAGGATGCAAAAGCGAAATCGGATATTCGAGCCCTTCTGGTCGCATGGCGCGATAATGACAACGAATTGCGCCCCCTGCTTCAGAATTCCTTCTTGCTAAAGGAACTTGCGCCCGTTTCACAGACTCTTTCGTCGCTCGCTGGCGCAGGACTGCAGGCACTCGATCACATTGACAAAGGCGAACGAGGATCCGATTCCTGGCACAAGGAACAAATTGCAATATTTCAGCAAACAGAAAAACCAGCCGCCGATCTATTCCTTGCAGTAGCGCCTGCTGTTCAAAAACTCGTCGAAGCCAGCACCACACCGGGGAAGTAGCCCCTAAACCCAAAGCAAACAGAATCCGAACCCGCCCGCGTTGGACTCAAGCCAGACGCAAATTTACAGTGAGGAGTGTGGCACCACGCTCCAAACTAATGTAAATTAAAAGTCCAACTTGCCTGTTCCCCGGTAGCTCAACGGTAGAGCATTCGGCTGTTAACCGAAGGGTTGCTAGTTCGAATCTAGCCCGGGGAGCCAACTTCTCGTTCTTCTTCAATCAGTTACAGACGGCGATTTTCACCTCCTCCTTTTTGAAGGCTTGACTGTCACGAAAATGTAACGCTGCTGGCTTTCCGTACAGCCGCTTGTTCGCTTTATCCACTGCGTTGCGAACCTGATCTGCCATTCCCAACTGGTAATGACGCTTGGTTTCCGGACTGGTGTGACGCATTGCGCGTTGCACAACAGCATCGGGCGCGACTTCACTGAGACGAGTGCAAAAGACGTGACGCAGGTTGTAAATCGGAAACGCTGGCACGCCCGCTCGTTTCAATGTTGTCTTCCAAACGGTTTTTACAGTTGAGATCGGCCGGTTTGGCAGAACCGGGCTCGGAAAGACGTACTCGCTCTTTGAAGCTCCTTCCTTTTTCCATGCCTGCAAAACGTCGCATGCATACTCGGACAAGGGGATGGGCTCCGCTGAACCGGGGGTTTTGACGTTGTTGTTCAAGCGGATCAATCTGCCCTCAAAATCCACTTGAGACCAGCGCAATGAAAAGCCCTCGCTGTATGTTCTCCCTCCGGTCTGGGCAAGAAGAATGATCGCGACGCGAAGATAGACGGGCGCTGCGTCAAGGATTCGCCGTTCTTCGTCGAGCGTAAGCATCCTCCGAGTCGGTCTTTCGCGAAGCTCATTGAAGTGTTTGACCTCCGCAGCGGGGTTTTCTGCGATGTACCTCCGCTTCGTGGCAAAGTCCAGCATGCACTTCAAGCACTCGAGTTCGCGATTGACCGTCGCTCCTTTGACCGTCTGTTTGGGGTTGTGTTTCGATGGTTGTTGCCGGCGCTCGTCGCGGTAGGCCTCGACCATCGCTACCGTGATGCTGTCCAGTTTGCGATCGCCGAAAAACAACTTCAGATTGTTGATGTACGAACGGTGACCCTTGACGGTGTTTTCCGCGAGCCCGGCGAAGTGTGAACGTTCGAACTCTTCGCACAACAGTCCGAACCTCATCCGTTCGCCAGGCCAGCCGACCTTGAACAATCCCATCGCGATCTCGCCTTCCCTTCGTTTCCAAATCTTCTTGGCGAGTTCTTTGCTGGTCGTCTTGGTCGACTCAAAATACCGTTCTTCGTTCATTGTGTATGTCATCCACCAGAAGCGTGAAGCATGTCTCTGATAGAGTCCCATCAGCGCTCCTCTGAATTGCCGGAGCGGGGCGCCGGTGGAATTATAACGCGGTCAGCATGAAACTGGCGGGCGGGTCGCACGTGGCGAGTTTTGAATTCATCGAGG
>Ga0209525_1000050_pt1 | contig 43729 bp, 34 predicted proteins | sample JacPin_JW_Ref_O1_FD_187958 | JGI IMG/M metagenome (GOLD analysis project Ga0209525, IMG submission 187958) | Forest soil microbial communities from Algoma, Ontario, Canada - Jack Pine, Ontario site 1_JW_Ref_O1 (SPAdes) (version 2) | ecosystem: Environmental > Terrestrial > Soil > Boreal... | reverse complement strand
GCAAAGAGAAAAAGCGTTGGCCGGAGGCCAGCGGTACGGAGTGCAATTGCGCGTCGCGGGTGCGGCACGAAATAGGATGTTGCGCGGGTGAATCGGCGCAAGTGGTACAGAATCGAGAGCGACGAACGAGGCTGCGCCCTTCGTGCCTCAGGACAAGCAATCGGTAACGAGCTGAACTGCAGCTCGCGTTGATCGGGTTGAAAGGCGCGCTTGTGCGCGCAAAGCATGTTGCGCGCGTGAGCCTGCGCAAGTGGTATAGACCGCGAGCGATAAATAGGGCTGCGCCCTTCGTGCCTCAGGACAAGCAAGTGGTGGGGAGCTGAACTGTGGCACGCATCAGTCGCGTTGAACGGGCGCGGCTGCGGAATCGCGAGAACTGTGGGCGCAAGCATCGTTGCTCGGGTATTATCGCCTGCAACGGTCGGCTCAAGACGAGGTGCAACCCTGAAGCGAATCGCAATGATGCTGCTTGTGACGACGATCTCTGCCGCCGGAATCCCGCCGTTCGCGCGCGCGGCTTGCGCGCAGGTCACGGACCATTCCGCGAAAATGGACGATCCTGCCGAACAGGAGATACGCAAGCTCAATGCCCAGGAAGTCGCAGCCTTTCTCCAGAACGATCCGAAATCAATGGCACGCTTGTGGTCGGACGACTTCGTGGTCACCAATCCGCTGAATAAATTTGTAACGAAGCAACAGGTCCTGGGAATGGTCGAATCCGGTTTCCTGGTGATTACTTCCTACGACCGGCAAATCGAATATGTTCGGTTCTATGGCGACACCGCGATTGTGGCGGGCAACGAAACGGTGAAGTGGGGCGGGCGGATGCCAAACGCCGGCAAGACCGAGCACCTCCGCTTCACCGCAGTGTGGATGAAACAAGCGGGACGCTGGCAAGAAGTGGCCCGGCACGCCAACATTGTGCCTGAGCAATAGCGATTCCGTATTTCACCGGCGCCAAGCGGCGGGGTCGCCGGGCTACATTGCGATTGCCCGGCAAGCACTGGCGCAACTATTATCGTTGGCAGCGATTCTCGGACGCAATCCACGAGGTGCGCAATGAAACGCTTCAGAGCTTTTCTCGTCGCAACATTCTTAATCGCAGGTGGAATTTCGTTGGTCGCGCAATCTGTCGCGGCGCAGGCCTGGTCGCAGCCCTGGGCGCTCGAACGGCTTGAAAAATCGCCGCGCCATCACGAATGGGTCACCGTGAAGCACGGCGGACGCAGCGTCGAGCTGTTCATCGCCTACCCGGAATCGAAAGAGAAGCGCCCTGTGGTGCTCATCATCCATGAAATTTTTGGCTTGAGCGACTGGGCGCAGGAACTCGCTGACGAAGTGGCCGCGGCGGGCTACGTGGCCGTCGCGCCGGACCTGCTGACCGGCATGGCGCCCGGCGGCGGACGCACCAAAGATTTTCCCGGCGACTCGGTAACCGAAGCCATCGGCAAGCTCGATCCCGACCAGATCACCGCGGACCTGAACGCCGCCGCCGACTTCGTCCTGAAGCTCCCCGCGTCGAACGGCAAATTGTACGCCGGCGGATTCTGCTGGGGCGGCGGCCAGACGTTCCGCTACGCGACGAATCGTTCCGATCTGGTAGCGGCATTTGTATTTTACGGGCCACCGCCGCCGAAAGAATCCATGTCGAAAATCACCGCGCCGGTCTACGGCTTCTATGCCGGCAACGACGCGCGCATCGGCGCCACCATCCCCGACACGATAGCCGCGATGAAAGCCGCAGGAAAAAAGTACGAGCCGGTCACCTACGAAGGCGCGGCCCATGGCTTCATGCGCTCAGGCGAAGCTCCTGACGCCACCGAAGCGAACAAAAAAGCCAGGGAAGACGCGTGGAGGCGCTGGAAGTCTCTGTTAGCGCAGTAAGGTACGACGCGACCCTCACCCCAAAATCCCCACCCTTCGCACACACCGTCGAAGGATGGGGCACCCGGCAGACGAATGGATATCTCTAGGATAAGTTTAATGAGGACTAAAATAAACTGTAAGGTTAAATACAATAATGGTATAATGCACGGTAAGCGCGCTGTCGACGCGCTAACGTCGGGAGGCTAAATTATGTCACTGTCGCCTGCGCCACCTCCGACGCCCGTCGGTCCCGGTACCAGAAGCAAATCCCTTCCCACAGATATCCCCGAGTTGGTGTTGGGCTGGACTGTGAATTCTGCCATGGACCCATGTTTTTGGCTTTCGGAAGGCGCCAAACCGGGAACGCAGTCCCTAACAGATCTCGTCACTGTTTCAGCGAAGGATACTGCGTACCATTCGGTCATCGTAGCCCAGTCCGGATCCGGAAAGTCCTTCTTTCTCGGTCGCCTTCTCGAAGAGCTAGCCCTTAAGACTCGAGGGCGACTAATCGTGCTTGACCCGAACGGTGACTTTCGCCGGTTCGGTGACGTGGTCGACGAAGATCATTGGAGGCAGGCCGGGTATGCTCCCGATCTTAAACGTTTTCGGGTTCCGCACGAAGAGTCTCGTGATAAGTTCGAGCCGAGATGGAAGTCAATGCATCCGGAAGTTCTATTTGGGCCATACTTGGCTGCCGAAGGGGTTATTCGCCACAGAGTATCCTGGGACTCGTTCCCAGTTGCGTTTCTAACCGAAGACTTGAATGCAATCGCTAGAAGCCAAGTTTATCATTGTCACGAGTTTGTAAGGTCGATCGCTTTTCTCGAGAGGGAACGCCAACAGCAAGATGAAGCGGGGAAAGGCCGAACTAAATACGATTATCCATTTCACAAAGCCCAAAAGTTGTTGCAGCGCGCTCGACATGAGGGTGCGAGGCAGACCTTAGAAGAAGAATTTCCGACCCCATTCGGGGCTGGGATAAAAGTATCGCAAATTAGTTCTTTAACGAAATGGCTTGGCCAGCTCCGGCAAACAAGAAGTCGCCAGGCTCGCGGGCGAGCGATTTCTGCTGTTGAGTTTATCTCGCCAGAGATTGAGAGATATTATTTTGGACGTGCTGAGGAGTATGTAGCGGCGGAAATCGTAGCTAAGTCTACCGCCGACGAATCGAGTGGAGTTCAAAGTGCGAAGATTCGAGTAGTTGATCTTCCTTCGTTTAGGGATCCATGGACTCAGCAAATCGTACTCAGTAGCGTTGTTGCAAGTGCCTGGGACCATGCCAGGAAACAATGGGCCGTGGCATTCGGAAAGGATTCGGAAAGCGACGAGCGAGTGCCGCTGTATATAGTATTGGAAGAGGCCCACAACATCGTTCCCCATAGCGCCCAAGGGGTGTCAGCGAAAGCACTTCTGGAACAGTTTAGGACGATCGCTGCTGAGGGAAGAAAATACGGAGTGTTTCTGATTCTTTGTACGCAGCGGCCGGACAAGATCGACCCAACGATTATATCGGAGTGTGAGAATAGAGCTGTCATGAGGATTGGTTCCGAAAATGTTTTAAACAAGGCAAGCGAGCTTTTGGGACTTGAGTCTGTTCCGAAAGAACACTTGAACAAGTGTCTTGAGTTCAAGACCGGACGATTCTTGCTTGCGGGTCCCTGGGCGGGCAAAGGCGTTAAGCTCGGTTACGGCGCTATGCGAAGGACGGTCGAAGGAGGAAGAAGCTTGCGAGAGAAGCATTGGGCGGTTCCGGAACCGATTGAACCGCGTGAAGCGGCTCCGCCTGCCTCGTAGGCCAATTCCCCGCATTAGCAGTATTGGTACGGCGAGACGGCCACCCACGACCGAAAATACTCTGCGTTCTTAATCGCCGGACTGTGAGTTTTCTACCTTTCGAGATGCTTCCGGCGGCGGTCTCCCACTAGGATTGGCGGGCAGACGCTGTAACCGAAACGGCGACGGCTTCGTGCGCATCGGCGAAGCTCGAGGCAATGATACGAATGGTATCATTCGCTGACACGCTGTTTAGGGGACGCCTTGCTCCACCTTCAGATAATGCTGGTCATAATCTCCATCGCCGGACTCGAATTACGGAGCGAGCCAAATCGCGTGATGGTTGGCTTCGAACGCACAAACCTTGGCGACTCGGAGATTGGCGAGAGCCAGCAGGCGGATGACGCCGATGCTGCGCAGCGCCACTATCAGGCGGGGCTTGCCGCGCTCGAGAAAAACGATCTGGCTGCTGCGGAAGACGAGATGCAGGCGGCGGCGAAGCTTGCGCCGAAGAATGCGCTGATTGTTTACAAGCTGGCGGTGATTCAGTCGAAACGCGATGAGTGGCAGCCCGCATTGAAGAATATAGATGCCGCGCGGAAGCTTGGTCTCCCGAAGAACCTGGAGGATGAGGCGCTTCAACTGGCGGCGGACGTGATCACGAAACAGTTGCAAGCCAAAACAGCTGAAAACAACAAGAAGTTTGCATGGTTTGACCAGATGGAATGGCTTCAGGGCAAATATATCTTCACGAAAATGCTGAACCATGACTCCGAGTGCGTTAAGGATTATCACTGGATCGACAACATCCTGGATATGAAGCCGGAATATGACAAGAGCGAGTTTTCAGGCACGCTGACGCTGCGGGAGCGGCATACCGTGAGTGAGACTGGCGCCGCTGGCTGCGCGGACGCTTCAGCGGGTTCTAGGTCGTCCTCTGGGTCGTTGTCTGGGTCGGGCGGGGAATCGAAGGGCGACTCTGCAGCGGCGAGATCGAAAGCGGAAACGAAAGCGGCGTCGAGCAAGGATTCGTACCGCGAAGCTGTGTTGCGCGTGGTGGTGAAGCGCGACGACGGAATCAACGACGGCAAGATCCGGATGTTTGCGACGCTCGAATCGTGCAAGGGGAACGCCTGCGACACGCTCGAACGCGAAACGACGGTGTATATCGTCGAGAAAAGCGAGGGCGGCAGCCCGCAGATTTCCATCAGCGTTTTGAGCGACGGCGACGAGGATGGGCGCGTCGAGGAGCAATTCAGAAAGCAGAGAGGAAACCGTTCTTAGGGCATGGCCGATGGAGATTTGGTAGCGCTGCGCTACGCGAGCAGAGCTTGAACGCAGTCGGCCAGTTTCTGCATGCCGTCGCCTTTGCTGATCACTGCGTCGGCGGCCAGACCGCGCGGGAATGCTTTCGCGATCGCGTCGGAATACATGGTGAATAGGACGATGCGAACCTCTGGCATCATCTCTTTCAGGACTGACGCAGCGACAATGCCGTTGGTGCGGGGCATGGCAACGTCGAGAAGGACCAGGTCGGGCTTCAACTCCCAGGCTTTCTCGATGGCCTCTTCGCCATTCACGGCTTCGCCGCAGACGTCGAGATTTCGCTGCGCGGAGAGATACCTTGTGAGGACGCCGCGCGAGGTGTCGCTGTCGTCAGCAACCAGAATGCGCTTGGACTCTACCATCATCGTCATCATGGGCGCTCCTGAAGATCCCGTTGCACATTGGCGAGTGGATGAGAGGGGGCCGGCCGATTGTCGCCAACAATCAGCTGCATGAGCGTTACGGGCTAGGGGATGGGGAGCGCGGACTCCGGCCCACCACTGTCGGATACCCTACAGAGACCTGCGGAGCTAATTAATAGGGTAAAGACTGTATAGGAGGTGCCGAGGAACCATTAGGGGCGTGGCGAAACAATCTTCGCAAAACGCCACTTCTGGATCCTCACTTCACGTTACTTCACGAACGTGAGGCCGTGCGGCACCAGGTGCGGGAAGACGTAGGCGTAGAGCATCACGATGATGCCGACGATCGAGCCGAGCGCGATCGAGTGCCAGAAAACGTAGCGGAAGATGATGCCTTCGTTGCCGACTTGCTCGGTGGCGGCGGTGGCGATGGTGATGGATTGCGCGTCAACCATTTTGCCCATCACGCCGCCGGCGCTGTTCGCGGCGGTCATCAGAATCGGGTCGATGCCGAGCTGCTGCGAAGTGATGCGCTGCAGGCTGCCGAAGAGCGTGTTGGAGGAAGTGTCGCTGCCGGTGAGCGCGACGCCCAGCCAGCCGAGAAACGTGCCGAAGAAAGGATAGAACCAGCCGGTGCGGGTGAAGGCCAGGCCGAGGACGGCGTCGAGCCCGGAGTAGCGCGTGACGAAGCCGAGGCCGAGCATGAACGAAATCGCGATCATCGCGAGGCGCATGCGAACGAGCGTGCGCCAGAAAGTTTTCATCAGCGCGATGGGACTCATGCCGAGAAGCAGGCCGGAGAGAAGCGCCGCAAGGAAGCAACCGGTGCCGGTGGCGGAGAGCCAGTTGAAATCGTAGCGCGCGGCTTCAGGCGTGGGCTTCGCGACGACGGGGACGTTGCGCGAGATCAAGCCGTGAAGGTAGGGCCAGTCCCAGCCCGGCGCGCCTTTGCGCACCGTGCCGTCGGCCAGCACAACTTTGAAAGCGGGCGTGGTGGCCTGGTTCATGGCGAGCTTGATTTTCGGCAGGCCCCAGAGCAGAACGAAGACCGAGAGAATCGCGAACGGCATCCACGCTTTTAACACAACGCTGGCGGGATATTTCGTCGGCGCGATGTAGCCGTCGTACTCCTTGGCGGGCCACTTGCCGCCCATGTCGTCGGCCACGTTGGCAGTGGGAGCAGTGGGAACCGCGGTGCCTTCGGTTTTATCGTAATCGAAGCGCCAGATTTTTTTCGGTTTCCAGACCAGAAGAAAAGCAATCGTCGCGAGAATGGAGACGACGGCGCTGGCGATGTCGACGAGGTTGCTGTCCACGTGATTCGACCAGAGGAACTGCGTGATGGAAAACGAGATGCCGACAACGAGAATGGCCGGGAGAACTTCGAAAGTTTCCGCCCAGCTGACCATCGTGCGCACGAGCCAGAAGGGAACTATGACCGCTGTGAAAGGAAGGATGCGGCCGACCATTGCGCTGATGTCGGATTCGGGAAGGCCGGAAACGGCGGCGAGCGCGTGGACCGGAGTCCCGATTGCGCCCCAGGCGACGGGCGCGGTGTTGGCGATGAGGTTGAGCGCAGCGGCGTGGAACGGGCGGAAGCCGAGGCCAATCATGAAAGCGCCGGCGATGGCGACGGGTGCTCCGAATCCGGCGCAACCTTCGATAAACGCGCCGAAGCAGAACGCTACGAGCAGAACTTGCAAGCGGCGATCTGGCGTGATTCCGGCGATGGATTCCTTCATGATTTCGAACTGGCCAGTTTCGACGGAGATGTCATAGAGAAACACCGCGGCGAGGACGATCCAGGCAATTTTCAAAACGCCGTAGGCTACACCGTAAGCAAAGGCCGAGGTAGCGAGAGCCGCCGGCATGTGAAAAACGAGAATGCCGACGACGATGGCTGTGAGGGCGCCAGCGATCGCGCACCAGTGGGGCTTAACTTTCAGTCCGGCGAGCAATGTGAAGAGCACGATGATGGGCAGCGCGGCAACGAGCGTCGAGAGCCACCAGTGGCCGAGGGGATCGTAAACCTGGGTCCAGTTCATGAGGTGCTCCTCCGGGCGAGTGCGTGCACACCAGCACGCGGTCTGCGCGGTCATATATCCTTGGCAACTGCGAAAGTCAAGATGAACCATGAGATACGCTGGACTTGATGCAGATCGAGCGATAAACGGTCACGCCAATTATGGCGGTCGACTAGGAGAGAATTAGAATTGACAACGCTGGCGGCGCGTGCAGATAATACGCTCGTTGACGCGTTTGGTTTGCTCTGGAGCCAACCATTCCCGCGGTTCTCAATTCCGGCACCCGCTCCGAGAGCCTCGCTGAACTCGAAATTTCCGCGTGGCGCTTCCTGCAATTTATTCCTACCAAGAATCCTGTAATTTCAGATCCTTCGCGATCTTCATGTCACTTGATTTCGCCGGCGGACATCTACTTGGGTTGGAGATGAGTCTCAGGCCACTTGAACACTGCTTGTCGAGCCATTAAAGGGCGATTAATCGGAGGATCGAAGATATGGAGACGAGTCGTCGAAACTTTATAAAGATCGCGGGGCTGGGCGGAGCTGCGGCGACGATGTTCGGCTTCGACTTGAAACCCGTGTACGCGGCGGTTCGCGAGCTGAAGATTTCGCGCGCCACGGAGACGCGTTCGACTTGCCCCTACTGCTCAGTGAGCTGCGGCGTGCTTATCTACACGCTGGGCGACAAAGCCAAGAACGTGACGGCGCAGGTGATTCACGTGGAAGGTGATCCCGACCATCCGATCAACCGCGGTACGCTCTGCCCCAAGGGTGCTTCGCTCGAACAGGACATATTGAATGAACGGCGGCTGCTCAAGCCGCAGGTGAGACGTCCGGGCGGGACGGACTGGGAGGATATTTCCTGGGACCAGGCGCTCGACGAAGTGGCGGGGTGGACCAAGAAGACGCGCGATGAGACTTTCGTTGAGAAGGATGCGAACGGGAAGACGGTAAACCGCTGCGAAGGTATCGCGTTTACCGGCGGCTGCACGGACACCAACGAATTCAACTATCTCGTGGTGAAGAGCATGCGCAGCCTGGGGGTCTGCTACCTGGAAAACCAGGCCCGTGTTTGACACGGCCCCACGGTCTCAAGTTTGGGACCAACGTTCGGACGCGGGGCGATGACGAATGGATGGGTGGACATCAAGAACACCGACATGATGTTGATCATGGGTGGCAATCCTGCGGAAAACCATCCATGTGGATTCAAGTGGGTTGTTGAAGCGAAACGCAATCGCAACGCGAAGATCGTCGTAGTGGACCCGCGCTTCACGCGCACCGCATCGCAAGCCGACCATTTCTGCCAGATTCGCGCGGGAACGGATATTGCCTTCCTGGGCGGACTGATCCACTACGCGATTGAAAATAAACGCTTTGCGAAGGACTACCTCGTCAACTATACGAACGCGTCGTACCTCGTGAAGGATGGATTCAAACTTCCTGAGGATGGCTTGTATTCCGGTTTTAATCACGACACAAAAATCTACGACAAGTCTTCGTGGAACTACCAAGAAGGCGGAGACGTGACCGGGAAGGCGCCGGTTGCTGAAGCGCCCTCTCACCAGGCTGCCGCTGTGGTACCGGTGAAGGCTTCTTTGAAGTCAGGCGCGGCCTCATCTGGTGGATCGGGACAGAGCAAGACGGGAGCCGGTGGAGGAACGGAAGGGCACGGCATTCAGGCTGGCGGGCCCGCGGGTGCGGCTGTGCCGGCCGCTCCCACGCTTCCGGGGAACGTAGCCTATGATTTGTCCCTGCAGAATCCGCGGTGCGTGTTCCAGCTGATGAAGGAACAGTATTCGCGTTACACGCCGGAGATGGTCGAGCGGATCACCGGCATTCCGAAGGACCAGCTGCTGAAAGCGTACGACATGTTTACGTCCGTCCGCAAAGACGGCGACATGAAGAAGGTTTCGACGATTATCTATGCGGTTGGTTGGACACATCACACGTTTGGCACGCAGATCATTCGCACGGCCGCGATGGTGCAGTTGCTGCTCGGAAACGTGGGGCGAGCGGGGGGCGGCGTGAACGCATTGCGCGGCCACTCGAACATTCAGGGCGCAACGGACATGGCGGGCGTTTTCGATACTTTGCCCGGCTACCTGAAAATGCCCAACCCGAATGACGTGGATCTGGCAACGTTCTTGAAGCGCATCACACCCACGGCTTCCAAGCCCGGGGCGTGGGATTCGTTCAACTACTATTCAAATACTCCGAAGTTCGCGGTGTCGCTACTCAAGGCTTTTTACGGCGACGCCGCGACGAAGCAAAACGATTTTGCGTTCAATTACTTGCCGAAGATCGACAAGAATTACTCGTGGACGCAAATCTGGGACCAGATGTACCGCGGACGGGTGAAAGGTATTTTCGCGTTCGGGATGAACGGCGTGATGATCGGGCCTGACACGCAGAAGAATATCGATGCCCTGAAGAAGGCGGACTGGCTTGTGGTGGGCGAGATCTATCCCGATGAAACGAGCGAGTTCTGGCGGGCGCCCGGCACCTCAACTGAAGAAATGAAGAAAATCAACACCACGGTGTACCGCTTGCCGTGCGCCGGCTTCGCTGAAAAAGACGGAAGCATGACGAACTCAGCTCGCTGGCTGCAGTGGAAGAATGCTGCGGTTCCGCCTCCGGGCGATTGCAGGCTCGATCAGGACATCATCGCGCAGATATATCTGAGAGTTCGGGCGCTGTACCAGAAGGAGAGCGGGAAATTCCCCGACCCGGTATTACACGCAACATGGTCATACACGGATCCACAACACCCGTCGCTCGCCGAGGTGGCCAAGGAGGTTAACGGCAAGGCTTTGGCGGACCTGACAGATCCGGTTACGAAAGTGGAGTTGAAATCCGGGCAGCAGTTGCCCGGTTTTGCGTGGCTGAAAGATGACGGAACGACTTCCTGCGGTAACTGGATATATTCCGGGTCCTTCACCGAAGCGGGAAACGCGATGGCGCGCCGCGGAACGGACGATCCATCTGGTCTGGGGATCTATCAGAACTGGGCGTTTTCATGGCCGGCGAATCGGCGCGTTCTTTACAACCGCGCATCCTGCGATCTCGACGGGAAACCGTGGGACGCAACGCGAAAGCAGGTCTGGTGGAACGAAGGCGCTCAGAAATGGGTGGGGAATGATGTCCCGGACTTCAAGCCCGACTCTCATCCTAAAGATCACATGGGCCCGTTCATCATGAATCCGGAGGGCGTAGGACGATTGTTCGTTCCGATCGGCGCGGTGACTGATGGGCCGTTCCCGGAATTTTATGAACCGTTCGAGAGCCCCACTAAGAATTTGCTCCATCCCGAGCAGCAGAATAATCCAGTGGTGAAAAGACTTACCACCGAACTGGATAAATTCGGCACGCCGGATCAGGGATACACGGTGGTTTGTACGACGTACCGGCTGACCGAGCAATACCACTACTGGACGAAGAACAATCCGATGAACGTGCAGTTGATCCCGGAACCGTTCGTCGAGATACCTGTTGAGCTGGCGGATGATCTGGGCATCGGGAAATCGGAAAAAATCAAAGTCACCAGTGCGCGCGGGACCTATATAGCGAAGGCGTTCGTCACGCGCCGCATCAAGCCGATGCAGATTGATGGCAAGAAGGTTTATCAGATCGGGCTGCCGATTCACCAGGGATTCCGCGGGATCAAAGAGGATGAAGGCAAGGATGCGCGTACGCCCGCGAATTTGTTGTCTCTAACGGTGGTGGACCCGAATGCGTACACCCCTGAATTCAAGGGTTTCCTCGTAAAGGTAGAAAAGGCATGACGCAAGTAAACCTCGAAGTCCGCGCAATCTCAGGACACGCCGGTCCGGCACCGGGCACGGGACTCAAACGCGAGTTTGAAGTCTGCAAGCTGATTGATACGACCACCTGCATCGGATGCAAAGCGTGCGAGGTGGCGTGCCTGGAGTGGAACGGATATTCGTTCAGCGAAACGGTGTTCGACAATTCCTACCAGACCATGCCGAATACGGCGTGGAATTACTGGAATCTGATCCGGTTCAACGAGCACGAGGATCCCGAGCGCGGAATGATGCTGCTGATGCGCAAGGATCAATGCATGCATTGCGAGGATCCCGGTTGCCTCGCAGCGTGCCCGGCGGATGGCGCGATCGTTCAATACGTGAACGGAATCGTTGATTTCCAGCAGGAGCATTGCATCGGTTGCGGGTACTGCATGACGGGTTGTCCGTTCAACATTCCGAAATTCAGTCCGGGGGCGCGAAAAGTATTCAAATGTACGCTGTGCGTGGATCGCGTGAGCGCCGGATTGGAACCGGCTTGCATCAAGTCGTGCCCGACCGGCTGCCTGCACTTCGGCACGAAGGAAGATATGAAGTTCCTGGCCGAGAAACGGGCGAAGCAACTTCGCGACGTCTCGGGATTCAAGGATGCGGGCGTGTACGATCCGGCCGGCGTCGACGGCACGCATGTGATTTACGTGCTCCATGATGCAAAGAAACCTGAGCTTTACGGCGGACTGCCTTCCGATCCGCACGTTCCATGGAGCGTGAAGCTCTGGAAGCAGCCGCTGAAATGGCTCGGCAATATAGCGATGATCGGCGGCGTGCTCGGTGTGGCGATTCACTATTTGCGATTCGGCCCGAAGGTGATCCAAGAAGATGAACCCGAAGTGCTGACACCGACGCCGAGGCCGGGCCAGGAGCCTGGGCCCAGACCGGGAGAACACGTATGAGCGAGGCCTATATTCTTCCCAAGGGAAGGGTGCTTCGGTACACGTTTCACGAGAGATTCATTCACTGGATGGCTGGCCTCTCCTATGTGTACCTGCTGCTTACGGGGCTGGCGTTCTGGTCTCCGTGGCTCTTCTGGATCGCGGTGATTTTTGGCGGCGGAACGATCGCACGCGAATTGCATCCCTGGATTGGGTTGATATTTATCACTGCTGTGTCGCTGATGTTTTGGATGTGGTCGGCGCAGATGCATGAGACGGCCGTGGATAAACAATGGTGGGACGCGGTGGGGCACTACATTCGAAATGAAGAGGACAAGGTGCCGACCGTTGGCCGCTTCAATGGCGGGCAAAAGCTGCTTTTCTGGGGATTTTTCTTCGGCGGAATCCTGTTGTTTTTGAGCGGATTGGTTTTGTGGTTTCCGCAATTGATTCCGTGGAATCTGCGCGTTGTTCGTTACATCGCTGTGCTGGTGCACGCCTCGACGGCACTGATCACGATTGGGCTCTTTATCATTCACGTGTACATGGGTGTGTTGCTCGAGCGAGGATCGTTCGGTTCCGTGATCCGTGGGGACGTATCGGCGAACTGGGCGAAGCGATACCACGGCATCTGGTATGACCAGATTACGCGCGAAAGCTCGGCGAGGAAATGAGGAGTGGCAAGTGGGACGTTCGGATTTCCCGCTCGCGTGATCTGGCGCTGAAATATCCATCCGCGGCCGAAGGACTCCGTTTCTACGGGCACATCGCCCAATTTCAAAAATCGCTCTACGATGAATTAGAAATCGAGTGCGGCAAGGAGACGGTGGCACGCCTTCCCGGCATGTTGCGGCAGGAACTCGATCTCTTTATTCTGCTGCCGCGGTTTGCCGCCTTTCTATCGGTGGTAGAAAAAACTGGGCCTGCGCCTTTGGCACAGGATGCCGCGTCGCTGCGGGCGAGCGGCGGAGCACGCTGGCAGCAAGCGCTCACTGATTACTGGCAAGCTGATTTGCAATCGGGCGCCGAACTTGATGCTACGCAGGCGCTTCTGGCGTGGGCGTTCCTGCAGCCTTATGCGGAATATCTGGCCGATTACACCGCTCACGCGCCGCTGCATGCAACGCCGGCGATTTGTCCTCTGTGTTCTTCGCATCCGGTGGTGGGGGCGCTGCGGCCGGAAGGTGACGGAGGCAAGCGCTGGCTGATTTGTTCGTTGTGTGCGCACGAATGGGGATATCGGCGGCTGGTGTGCCCGAGCTGCGGATCGGAAGACGTGCACAAGCTGCCGGTTTACAGCGCGAAGGAAATTGCGGGCGTGCGCGTGGAGGCGTGCGACATCTGCCACCACTACATCAAGACGGTGGATATGACGAAAGACGGGAACGCGGTGCCGGTGGTGGATGAAATCGCAACGATCGCACTGAATCTCTGGGCCGAGGAACACGGCTACACAAAAATTCAAACGAATCTGCTGGGCATCTAGACCGCGGGCATCTGGAACGATCTGTTGCACTCTCGACTGCCCCGACAGGCAAACCGCCGCTTTGAACTGGCCGGGCAAAAATTGAAACCGGTTGAACCCCAAACACATCTATATGATTCTAGGTATTGATGAGGGTTTAGCGTTTCGCGTTCCAAATTGATTCCGGCGCGTGGCTGGAATTAACCGCGAAGATCGGATAGCGGGACGACGAGACAACGTTATACAGAATAACCTCAGCAGATTGATCCAACGGGACAGGTGTAATCGATGTGGATAGTTCGACTTGCGCTGCGGCGGCCGTATACATTCGTGGTGGCCGCGATTCTGCTTTTAATTTTGGGGCCAGTAGCAATTCTGCGCACACCTACGGACATTTTTCCAAACATTAATATTCCGGTTGTCAGCGTGATCTGGAACTACGGCGGGCTCGAGCCGGAGGAGATGTCGAACCGGATCACGTACATTTATGAGCGCGTGCTGACCACGACGGTGAACGACATCGAGCATATTGAATCGCAATCGTTCAACGGAATCGGAATCACGAAGGTTTTCTTTCATCCTGGCGTGCAGATTGGCAATGCCGTCGCACAAGTGACCGCGATTTCTCAGACGATTGTGCGGCAGTTTCCGCTGGGAACCACGCCGCCGCTAGTGATTCAGTACAACGCGTCGACGGTACCGATTCTGCAGCTGGCACTCTCAGGCAAAGGATTGAACGAACAGCAACTCTTCGATGTGGGCGTGAACTTCATACGCACCGGATTGATCACAGTGCCCGGCGTAGCCATTCCGTATCCTTACGGAGGCAAGCAGCGGCAAATTCAGATCGACTTGAACACGGCGCAACTTCAGTCGAAGGGGCTTTCGCCGAACGACGTGGTGAATACCATCACGAATCAAAACCTGATTCTGCCCGGCGGAACTGCGAAGATCGGGTCGTTTGAATATCAGGTGGACATGAACGGGGCGCCCGTGACCGTCACCGATATGAACAACCTGCCGATCAAGAGCGTGGGCGATTCGACGATCTACATTCACGACGTGGGGTTCGTGCGTGACGGTTTTCCGCCGCAGACGAATATCGTGCGAGTGGATGGTTCGCGGTCGGTGCTGATGTCGGTGCTGAAGTCGGGCGATGCTTCGACGCTCGACATCATTAACGGAATCAAACAAAAGATTCCGGTGATTCAGAATTCGCTGCCGACGCACGTTGACATTCATCCGGTGTCGGACCAATCGCTGTTCGTGCGCGCGTCGATTCAAGGAGTGGTTCGCGAAGGGGCGATTGCAGCGGGGCTTACAGGTTTGATGATTTTGATTTTTCTGGGGAGCTGGCGGAGCACGATCATCATTGCGGTTTCGATTCCACTGTCGATTCTCACCTCGTTGATCGTTTTGAGTTCGCTGGGCGAGACGATCAATATTATGACGCTCGGGGGGTTGGCGCTGGCGGTTGGGATTCTTGTGGATGACGCGACGGTGGAAGTGGAGAACATCAACCGCAACTTCGATCAGGGCAAGGAAATCGTGCAGGCGATTCTGGACGGCGCTTCGCAGATCGCGGTGCCTGCGCTCGTGTCCACACTTTCGATTTGCATCGTGTTCGTGCCGATGTTTTTCCTTTCAGGCGTGGCGAAATATTTGTTCGTGCCGCTGGCTGAGGCGGTGTGCTTCGCGATGCTTGCGTCTTACCTGCTATCGCGAACTCTCGTGCCGACCATGGCGCGGTATCTGCTCGTGGCAAGGACGGAGGACGAGCGTCGCGAGGCGTCGCGGACGTCGCGCAATCCGTTTGTGCGAATGCAGGAAAAATTCGAGGTGGGTTTCGAGAAGTTTCGCGAACGCTATCACCGTCTGCTGGACGCCTCGATTCGGCACCGCAAGGCATTTATCGTGATTTTCTTGCTGGCTTGCGTGCTTTCTTTCGGGCTGATTCCGTTCGTCGGACAGGATTTTTTCCCCAGCGTGGATAGCGGGGAATTCAAACTGCACATGCGCGCGCCAACGGGAACGCGTATTGAGGATACGGCGGCTCTTTGCGATCGCATAGAAGACGAGATACGCCAGCAGATACCGCCAAAAGAATTGGTCACGATCATCGACAACATCGGGCTCCCTTACAGCGGAATCAATTTGTCGTACAGCACCTCGGCCCCGATCGGGCCGGCGGACGCCGATATCCAGGTGGAGCTGTCGAAGGATCACCGGCCGACGAAAGAATACGTTCGCGAATTGCGTATGAAACTTGCGCACGATTTTCCCGGGGTTACCTTCTACGACCTGCCCGTTGATATCGTCACTCAGATTCTCAATTTCGGATTGCCGGCGCCGCTCGACATTCAGATCGTAGGCCGTAACCTGACGGCGAACCGCGCTTTTGCGGAAAGCCTGATCAACAAGCTGAAATTCGTCCCTGGCGCCGTAGATTTGCGGATTCAGCAGCCATTCAACTACCCGAAATTTCATATCGAGGTCGACCGCACGAAAACGAGCCAAGTGGGATTCACGCAGAAAGATGTGGCGAACAACTTGCTGATTTCGTTGAGCGGAAGCTCGCAGACCACGCCCACATTCTGGCTCGATCCGAGAACGGGCGTGAGCTACAACGTCGCGACGCAAACACCGCAATATCGCGTCGATACGTTGCAGGATCTTCAGAATATTCCGATCACGAATGGCGTGGCGCCGCCCCAGATTCTTGCGAGCCTGGGTAGTTTTACGCGCGGGTCAGAAATGGCGGTCGTTTCTCATTACAACATTCAGCCGGTAGTCGATATTTTTGGATCGGTGGATGGACGCGATTTGGGCGGCGTCTCGCGCGACATAGCGAAGATTATTGAGAATTCCAAGAAGGATTTGCCGCAAGGCTCGCAGATCATCGAACGCGGGCAGGTTCAGACCATGCGATCGTCCTTCATCGGATTGCTGGCCGGTTTGGCTTTTTCGATTCTTCTCGTCTACCTGCTGATCGTGGTGAACTTTCAGTCGTGGCTCGATCCCTTCATTATTTTGATGGCTTTGCCCGCGGCGCTCGCCGGAATCGTCTGGATGCTGTTTGTCACGGGAACCACGGTTAGCGTTCCTGCTTTGACGGGCGCGATTATGTGCATGGGCGTGGCCACGTCAAACAGTATTCTGGTCATCAGTTTTTCGAAGGAGAGGCTGGAAGAAGGCGAGGATCCCGGAGAAGCGGCTCTGAACGCAGGGTTCACGCGATTCCGGCCGGTGCTCATGACGGCTCTCGCGATGATTATCGGAATGCTGCCCATGTCGTTGGGCCTTGGCGAAGGCGGAGAGCAGAATGCGCCTCTGGGGCGCGCCGTTATCGGCGGACTCTTGTTTGCGACGGTGGCAACGCTATTTTTTGTTCCGGTGTTTTTCAGCTTTGTGCATAGCTGGCGGCAGAGTAGGTCTGCAGGAGAAGCGGCATAGCATGCTCCCACGTCAAATAGAGAAGCGATCTGCGAGTTGAAAGTCGAAGAGGAAACATGGCTCAGACGGAAGAAGTAGTGAAACAACCAGAGCGGGAAACCGGCCACGTATCGCGCGAATCCGGCTCCAAGCACGGAGTTCTAGTCACGGTGATCGTGCTGGCGATCATTGCTGCCGTTGTGATCGGCGGAATCGTCCCGCGGCTTCGTGCGAAAGAAGCGCTCCAGAAGGAAACCTACGATCTCGCAGTGCCAACGGTAAACGTGGCGCATGCGAAGCAGGGGGCGCCGCAAACAGAAATCGTGCTGCCCGGAAACATGCAGGCATTCACCGAATCTCCGATCTATGCCCGGACGAATGGCTACCTCAAGAAATGGTATGTGGACATTGGCGGTCGCGTGAAGACCGGTCAGCTTCTCGCCGAGATCGAAACGCCGGAAGTGGATCAACAGCTGCAGCAGGCCCGGTCGCAATTGAACACGGCGAAGGCTAACTACAACCTCGCCCAAATTACTTCGAACCGCTATCAGGAATTGAAAAACACGGATTCAGTGGCGCAGCAGGATGTGGACAATGCGCTCGGCTCTGAGCGTGCAAATGCGGCCACCGTATCGGCGGCTGAATATCAGGTGAAGTATCTCGAGCAGCTCGAATCGTTTCGCAGAATCTACGCGCCCTTCGACGGCATCATCACGGTGCGCAATACGGACGTGGGCCATTTGATCAACTCGGGCGCCGGAAGCCCGACAGCCGAGCTGTTTCACATCGCTGCGATTCACACGCTTCGCGTCTATATCAATGTGCCGCAGCAATTTTCTCCGGCGGCCAAGACCGGATTGTCCGCCGCTTTGACGCTGCAAGAATTTCCGGGCCGGCAATTCAAGGGCCGGCTTGTGCGCACGGCGAATGCGATCGATCTGGCTACGCGTACATTGCTCGTAGAAGTGGATGTTGACAATCCTACCGGCGAACTGCTGCCGGGCGCATACGCAGAGGTGCACCTTGCTGTTCCGTCCGGTGCGCCAACTTTCATATTGCCGGTGAGTGCGCTGATTTTTCGAGCTCAAGGACTGCAAGTGGGAGTGGTGCGAGATGGGAAACACGCCGAGCTCGCGAACATAATCATGGGGCGTGATTTCGGGAGCGAAGTCGAAGTGGTGTCCGGTCTCCAGGCGGATGATCAGGTGATCATCAATCCGCCGGACTCGTTGATTTCGGGGGAGGAAGTTCGCGTGGGCCAACCTCAAAATCAGAATCAAGGCAGCGGCCAGGCGCCGGGGCAAAATCCGCCGAGCCAAAAACCTCAATCTGGAGGGCGCCAGCAGTGAAGTGTTCCTTTCGCATGAAGTTCGCCGGCGGATCTAATCTTGCACGTCGGGTTCGAGTCGCGGCGCAGCTCGCTGCCGCGTTGTCACTTTTTGGCTGCACAGTAGGGCCGAATTATGTTCGCCCACCAGCGGATGCTCCTGTGAGTTACAAGGAAATGGGCGACTGGAAGCCTGCACAGCCGAGCGATCAATTTGGAAAAGGTAGCTGGTGGGAGGTCTACGAGGATCCGCAGCTGAATGCGCTTGAAGCGCAGATTGACGTCTCGAACTTTAACCTGAAAGCTCAGCAGGAGAGATTTGAGCAGGCGCGCGCAGCGATTCGAATCTCAAAGTCAAACTACTATCCGGAAGTCACGGGCGGGGCGTCTGTAACGCAAAATCGCATTTCTTCAAATTCCCCACTTTTTAGGACGAATGTTTCGAGAAGCAACTACTCCGATTACACGATTCCGATCGATGCATCGTGGGAGCCAGATTTGTGGGGACGCGTGCGACGTACGGTGGAAGCGAGCCGCTCGGAAGCTCAAGCCACCGCCGCCGATGTCGCGAATGTGAGCCTGAGCCTGCATGCCGAGCTGGCGATGGATTATTTCCAGTTGCGCGGGCTGGATGCACAAGAAGATCTTCTCCAATCAACCGTCGTCGCGTACGAAAAAGCGCTCGAACTCACCCAGAATCGCTACAGAGCAGGACTTGCATCCGCCGTGGACGTGGCTCAAGCCGAGACGCAGCTTCGGACCACACGCGCGCAGGCCATCGACGTGGGCGTGAACCGCGCCGCATTTGAACACGCCATTGCAGTTTTAATCGGCAAGCCGCCTGCGCAATTCAGTTTGCCGAGCTCGCCTTTGCGTTCTGTGCCGCCCGCGATCCCGCCGGGGCTTCCTTCGGATTTGCTCGAGCGGAGGCCGGACGTCGCCGCGTCCGAACGCAGGATGCAGGAATCGAATGCGCAAATCGGTGTTGCAAAATCCGCGTACTATCCGTTGGTTACTCTGAATGGTTCGGGAGGGTTCGAGAGTGGCGTGTTCACCACGCTTCTCCAAGGCCCGTCTGGGCTTTGGTCAGTGGGCGCCAATGCGAGCGAGTACATTTTTGACGCTGGAAGGCGTCGCGCCGTGACGCAACAAGCACAGTCCGCGTACCGCCAATCGATCGATACGTATCGGCAGACGGTGCTGGGAGCGTTTCAGGAAGTGGAAGATAACCTTGCGGCTCTGCGAATCCTCAATGATGAAGAAGTAGTCCAGCAATCCGCGGTCGCTTCGGCCGAGCATTCACTGGCGCTCTCGATCAACCGCTATAAGGGCGGTATTGTGAATTATCTCGAAGTGATCACCGCCCAGAATGCCGCGCTCGCGGATGAAGTAACCGAGGTGAGTATTCAAACGCGCCGCATGCAGGCCAGCGTATTGCTGGTGAAGGCAATCGGCGGCGGATGGAGCGTTTCGCAGATTCCGCGCGTTTAGCGCCGCGCTCGCAACCGCCAGCTAGTTGACGATCAGTCCGGCTCTTGCGTCACGATGTGAACGTCGACCGCCGGCGCATCGCGCAGGAATCGGTTGATCGCGTTCAGAAACAATAATTTCCGCAAGCCTTCCACAGCGGTGCGCCCAAAAATCACCTGCGTGATGTGTTTCTCGCGGACGAATTGCGCGGTCGCGTCCGCCACATTGTCACCTTTTAACCGCACCGTCTTTGCTCCCAGGCTCTCAGCGAATTGCATATTGGCGGCCAACAATTTCTGATCCTGTTCGCTGGAAGTGCCGTGGTCTATATCGATGTGAACGGCGTAGAGATCGGCGTCCATTCGCCGGGCCATGCGTGCCGCTCTGGCTACCAGGTATTGCGCTTTGGGATTCGCGCTGATCAACACTGCGATCCGTTCGCGAACCGCCCAGCTCTCGCGGATATCTTTCTCCACCATGTACGATTCGAGGCTGCGGTCCACTTGTTCAGCCACCTGACGGAGGGCTAATTCGCGGAGCGCGATAAGATTTCCACGGCGGAAGAAATTCTTCAGTGCTTGCTCGACCTTGTCCCGGTTGTATACATCGCCGCGCTTCATTCGGTTTTGCAGCGCTTCGGGTGTCAAATCCACCATCACCGTTTCATCGGCCACCTGCAGCACCCAATCCGGCACGGTTTCGCGTACGGCCACGCCTGTGATTGCGCGGACGGTTGGCGCAATGCTTTCGATGTGCTGGATGTTCACGGTGGTAATTACGTCGATCTTCGCTTCGAGGAGCTCGAGCACGTCTTCATATCGTTTGCGATGTTTGCTGCCAGGGATATTGGTGTGTGCAAGTTCGTCTACCAGGACCACCGTTGGGCGACGCGCCAGAATTCCGTCCGTGTCCATTTCTTCGAACAGCGTGCCCTTATAATCGATTTTCTTGCGAGGCACGGTTTCCAGTTGTTCGGAAAGCTCGATGATTCCTTTGCGTCCGTGATTTTCGACGATGCCTATCACCACGTCTTCGCAGCGAGTCTTCCGGCGAATGGCTTCGCTCAACATGGCGTAGGTTTTCCCGACGCCCGGCGCGTAGCCGAGAAAAAGCTTCAACGAACCCTTGGCTTTGTCGGGCGGTTTTGACTCCGCGAGCCATTGCTCTGGCGTCTTTGGCATGCCGGGTATTCTCTTTTACGGGCGCGTAGAAAGCTACGATAGAATGGCGCGATGCGCGAGACTGCTGTTAGCCGTGCACTTCAATTTGCCGCCGCTTTCGGCATCGTGCTAGGGATCACCATTTTTTACCGCAAGGTGCTTCCCGTCAATGCCACCACCGTCGCACTTACGTTCCTGCTCGCCATTCTAGCGGTTTCGACTTTTTGGGGCATCGCTGTCTCGGTTTTTATGTCCGTCGCCGCGATGCTTGCGTTCAACTATTATTTCCTTCCGCCCATCGGCACGCTGACGATCGCCGATCCTCAGAATTGGGTGGCGCTTTTTGCGTTCCTGGTGGTCTCCGTGCTTGCCAGCCAGCTCTCGAATCGCGCCCGGAAGCAGTCCGAGGATCTTTCGGCTCGGCGCCGCGAAGTGGAACGGCTCTACTCGTTTAGCCGCGGATTGCTCGAGTCTGGCAACGTGATTCAGCTGCTGAATCGAATTCCCGCGCAAATTGTGGACACATTCGAGGTGGGCGCGGCGGCTCTGTTTCTTGCCGACAAACAGAAGATCTATCGCTCCGGCCCAGTGATGCCGCTGCTCGATCTGGAAAGTCTCAAAGCGATTGTTGCGCGCGAAGAGCCGGTGATTGATGTGGCGAACAGTATCTGCTTCGTGCCGGTGCGCATGGGTGTTCGTCCCATCGGAAGCCTGGGAATTTCGGGGACGATTTTGTCGCGGCAGACGCTCGAAGCCATCGGCACTTTGATCGCGGTGGCGATGGAGCGGGCTCGCGCTGTGGAACAGCTTGGCCAGACTGAGGCCGCGCGCGAAGGAGAACGGCTGCGAACGGCATTGCTCGATTCCGTCACGCATGCTCTTCGAACACCCCTCACGTCGATCAAAGCTTCGGTGACAAATTTGCTTTCGAACCCGGCGCTGAGCGGTGAGCAACGAAGCGAACTGCTTACTATCATCAATGAGGAGAGCGACCGCTTGAACCGGCTCGTCGGCGAAGCTGCCGAGATGGCGCAGCTTGACGCCGGTGAAGTTGTTTTGAAACTCGAGCCGCGCCCGCTTTCTGATGTTATCGACGCCGCTTTGGTGCAAACGAAAGGCGTGCTTGGCAATCGGCGCGTCGAACTGCGGTTGCCTATGGAATTGCCACGCGTTCGTGTCGATCTGGCTCGCGCTCGCGAAGCTCTTATCCACCTGCTCGAAAATGCAAACCAATATTCGCCCTGTGAGCAGCCGATCACGATTACCGCCGAGCAGAATGGCGATTTCGTGATCACCAGCGTGGCGGACCGGGGTGCCGGAATCGACGATCCCGAGCAGAATTTGATTTTCGAGAAATTCTATCGCGGCCGCGACCAGCGCTATCGCATTGAGGGCACCGGGATGGGTTTGCCGATTGCCAAGGCCATCGTCGAAGCGCACGGCGGCACGATGAGCCTCACCAGCCAGCGCGGCCATGGTTCGGTTTTCTCCTTCACGCTGCCGATCGACCGCAGCCGTCCGGGAGCCTGAACATGAGCTCGCAAACGATTCTGATCGTGGATGACGAACCGCAGATCCGGCGGGTGATGCGAACTACGCTCACGTCGCAGGGTTATAGCGTGATCGAAACGAAATCCGGCGACGAAGCCCTCGAAAAACTTCGCACCGAGCGCGCCGATCTGATTCTTCTCGACGTGAACATGCCCGGAATCTCCGGCCTCGAGACCTGTCGCGCCATTCGGCGGACGAGCGACGTGCCCATCATCATGCTCACCGTTCGCAATACGGAAAAAGATAAGGTGCAAGCTCTCGATGCCGGGGCCGACGATTACGTGGTGAAACCATTCGGCGCGGAAGAATTGATGGCGCGCATCCGAGCGGCCCTTCGCCGCGTCGCAACCAGCGAAACGATTCCGGCATTTCGATCGGATGACCTGACGATCGATTTCGCGAAGCGAAGCGTAACAGTGAAGGGAGTCGCGATTCGCCTCACGCCCAAAGAATTTGAACTGCTGCGCCAGCTTGTGTCGAACCAGGGAGTATCGCTCAGCCATCGCCGATTGCTACAGGCGGTCTGGGGCCCTGATTACGGTGAAGAGACGGAATATCTGCGCGTGTTCATCAATCAACTGCGAAAAAAGATCGAGCCGGACCCGCGGCATCCCCGCTACATTCACACCGATCCGTGGATCGGGTATCGTTTCGAGCCTTCACCCAAAAAACCTCGCGGCTCTCATGCAGGAAAATAAAGTGTCGCGGCGCGGCCGCTAGCGTAGCGGATGTGTGGTATCCAGGTCGAGATTTAGCTCGAGCACGTTCACGCGCGGCTCGCCTAGAAATCCAAGTTGCCGCTGCTCGGTGTGTTTTGCTACCAGCGCGCGCACTTCGCCTTCCGTCATCCCACGTTCGCGAGCTACACGCGAGACTTGAAATTCTGCCGACGCCGGTGAAATATGCGGATCGAGCCCGGAGCCCGATGCGGTTGCGAGGTCTACAGGGATTGGCGCTCCCGCATTTTCTGCCGAAAGCGATTGCACGCTTCCCGCGACGCGCTCCATCAGCGCCTTGTTCGTCGGACCCAGATTCGATCCGCCCGAAGCCATCGGATCATATCCAGCGGGCCCGGCAGCCGACGGCCGGGAATGAAAATATCCGGCCGACGTAAACGGCTGCCCGAGTAACTTCGAGCCCACCACTGTTCCGTCTTGCCGCCGAATCAACTCGCCATTCGCCTGTCGCGGATAGAGCAGTTGCGCGAGTCCAGTCACCGCGAGCGGATAGATAATTCCCAAAAGCACCGTCGTAGCCAGCGTCATCCAAATCGAAATTAAGAAGTTTCGCTTCATGGTGTCCTCACGCCCAACCAATGCTCGTAATAATCATGTCGATTAACTTAATCCCTATGAATGGCGCGATGATTCCACCGAACCCATAGATTAGGAGATTGCGTCGCAACAAAGCCTCCGCCCCGAGCGGTCGGTACCGCACGCCGCGCAACGCCAGTGGCACCAGCGCGATGATAATCAGCGCGTTGAAAATCACCGCCGACAGCACCGCCGAATGCGGCGTCCTCAAGTGCATGATATTGAGCAGTTCGAGCTGCGGAAACGCCACCGCAAACATCGCCGGAATAATCGCGAAATATTTCGCCACGTCGTTCGCCACAGAAAATGTGGTCAACGACCCGCGCGTAATTAGCAGTTGCTTTCCAATCTCCACAATCTCGATGAGCTTCGTCGGATTCGAATCCAAATCCACCATGTTGCCGGCCTCTTTCGCGGCCTGCGTTCCGGCATTCATCGCCACGCCCACATCCGCCTGCGCCAGCGCTGGCGCGTCGTTCGTTCCGTCGCCCGTCATCGCGACGAGTTTTCCCTTGGCCTGTTCGCGGCGAATCAGTGCAAGTTTGTCTTCGGGTTTCGCCTGCGCCAGGAAGTCATCCACGCCCGCTTCGCGCGCAATCGCCGCTGCCGTTAGTGGATTGTCGCCCGTGATCATCACGGTCCGAATGCCCATCGCGCGCAATTGATCGAACCGCTCGCGCATGCCTCCCTTCACGATGTCTTTCAAATAAATCGTTCCGAGCACGCGCCGATCCTCCGCAACCAGCAGCGGCGTGCCTCCAGCGCTGGCGATTGCCTTCACCGCATCTTCCACTTCGGACGGCACACGATTGCCCCCATCAGCCGCATACCGTGCGATCGCATCAAACGCGCCCTTCCGAATTTCGCGCCCGTCGAGATCGACGCCGGACATGCGAGTGGTCGCAGAAAACGGAATGAAATTCGTCGCCACCGACGCAAGCTCCCGGCCGCGCAATCCGTATTTCTCCTTGGCCAGCACCACGATCGACCGGCCCTCCGGCGTCTCGTCCGCAAGCGAAGCAAGCTGCGCCGCATCGGCCAAATCTCCTTCTGCTACGCCGGGCGCGGCAATGAATTCCGTCGCTCGACGATTGCCCAGCGTGATCGTTCCGGTCTTGTCGAGCAACAACGTATCCACATCACCCGCGGCTTCCACCGCTCGTCCCGACATCGCCAGCACATTTCGCTGCACCACTCGATCCATGCCCGCAATGCCGATCGCGGAAAGCAGTCCGCCAATCGTCGTCGGAATCAGGCACACCAGCAGCGAAATCAGCACATAAATCGATTGTGGCGCGCCAGAATAAATCGCCATTGGCTGCAGCGTGACCACCGCGAGTAGGAAAATAATCGTCAGACCGGCAAGCAGAATATTCAGCGCGATTTCGTTCGGCGTTTTTTGCCGCTCAGCTCCTTCCACCAGCTTGATCATCCGGTCGAGAAATGTCTCGCCAGGATTCGAAGTGATCTTTACCGTGATTTCATCGGACAGCACGCGCGTCCCGCCCGTCACCGCCGACCGATCGCCGCCCGATTCGCGAATCACCGGCGCCGATTCACCCGTAATCGCCGATTCATCCACCGACGCCACTCCCACAACCACTTCGCCATCGCCAGGAATAAACTCCCCGGCTCTCACAACCACCATATCCTCGGCGCGCAGTTTCGATCCCGGCACATCCTCAAACGTGCCGTCCGCTTTCAACCGCCGCGCATGTGTTTCGGAACGCGCCTTGCGCAGCGTCTCCGCCTGCGCCTTCCCACGCCCCTCGGCCATCGCTTCCGCAAAATTCGCAAAAAGCACCGTGAACCACAGCCACAACGTAATTTGCAGCGCGAATCCGAATTCGCTCGTGTGGTGCGTAATCTCGCGGAGCAAATCCACAGTCGTCACCACCGCGCCCACTTCCACCACGAACATCACCGGATTCTTCATCAGCGTGCGCGGATTAAGTTTCTTCACAGAATCCCACAGAGCGCCGCTGACAATCCCGCCAGTCCACAGCGATTTTTTCGGCCGCTTCGGGCTATCGCTTCCGCTGTTCGGTATCTTGATCGCTTCAGGAGTCATCGTCATTTCCGCGCTCATTTACCTATCCCCCGAATACCTTTCCCGCATGTAGCAGCAGGTGCTCCAGAATCGGCCCCAGGCTCAACGCCGGAAAGAAAGTCAACGCGCCCACAATCAAAATCACCGAAACAAGGAGCGTCGCGAAGAGCGGCGTAGTCACTGGAAAAGTGCCAGCAGTTTCTGGCGCGATTTTCTTCTTCGCCAGGTTTCCGGCAATCGCGAGCACCGGAAGCACCATGAAAAACCTTCCAAACAGCATGTCAAATGCGATCGTCACGTTGTACCAGAGCGTGTTCGCGCTCAAGCCCGCGAACGCTGAACCGTTGTTCGCTGCGCCTGATGTGTACGCGTACAAGATCTGCGACAGCCCGTGCGGCCCCGGATTTGTGATCCCGGCCTTCCCACTCGCCGTTACGGATCCCACCGCTGTAAAGCTCAAAATCAGCAGCGAAAAAATTAGAACCGCCAGCATCGCCATCTTCACGTCATACGCTTCGATTTTCTTCCCCAGATACTCAGGCGTCCTCCCCACCATTAGCCCTGCGATGAACACAGTCAGAATAATGAACACCACAACCCCGTAAAGACCCGCCCCGACGCCGCCAAAGACGATCTCGCCGAGCATCATGTTGATCATCGGAATCATTCCGCCGAGTGGAGTGAACGAATCATGCACGCCGTTCACCGCGCCGCAGCTCGCGTCCGTCGTAATCGTGGCAAAGAGCGCCGAATCAGCGATTCCGAAACGCACCTCCTTGCCCTCCATATTTCCGCCCGGCTGCGCGGCACTTAAATGCTGATCGAGGCCATGCAATTCGGGATTTCCTCGCGCTTCCGCCGAGTAAGTGAAAAACACTCCCGCGATGAAAAGGACCGCCATCGCACCCCACACCGCCCACCCGTGTTTCTGCGAACCGGTCATCCGCCCGAGGGTGTACGTCAGACCCGACCCAATTGCGAAAATCAGCAGCATCTGAGCAAAGTTAGTCAAAGGTGTGGGATTTTCGAAGGGATGCGCGCTATTGGCATTGAAGAAGCCGCCGCCGTTCGTTCCGTACATCTTGATTGCTTCCTGCGAAGCCACCGGCCCGAGCGTAATGGATTGCTCGGTCACATGCTGCGTAGTCGTTTTCCCATCGCTGCCGGTCACCTGCACGGTTTGCGGGTCGACGAGCTTCGCGGTCACATAGGGCTTCAGGCTCTGTACCGTCCCCTGCGACACGAGAAACAAGGCAACAACGATGCACGCCGGCAACAGCACCCACAGAATCGTCCGAGTCAGGTCCACCCAGAAGTTTCCGAGTGTTTGCATCTCCTTCCGCGCGATTCCGCGAATCACGGCGATCGCCAGCGCTATGCCGGTCGCTGCCGAGAGGAAATTGTGATACGCAAGCCCGGCCATCTGCGTGAAATAGCTCATCGCCGATTCGCCGGAATAGACTTGCCAGTTCGTATTAGTGGTGAACGAAGCCGCTGTATTGAAAGCCAGATCCGGCGCCACCGCTCCGAAGTGCTGCGGGTTCCAAGGCAGCCACTGCTGCACGCGCAAGATGATGTAAAGCAAAATCATCGAAACCACGCTCAAAAGCAGCACGGCCGTCGCGTACTCTGTCCAGCGCATCTCGTGCGTTTTGTCCACTCCTGTCACGCGATAGAGGAGGCGTTCGACGGGCCGCAACATCGGGTCCATAAACGTCTTCTCGCCGCTGAACACTCGCGCCATATACACGCCCAGCGGCTTCGTGATCGCCAGCAGCAAAAGTAAATACAAACCGATTTGAAACCATCCATTCGCCGTCATTTTAAAACCTCTCCGGCCACAAAAGCGCCGCCAACAGATACACCAGCAGCAAAGTAGAGATTCCCAGTAGCAAAATGTTGCCAAGCATCTCGAACGCTCCTTACTTCAACTGCTCACAAGCCCACACGTACACGATTGCCAGAACGAAGAACCCGGCCGTGAACGCCAAGAAAATGCTGTCTCTCATGCTTTTACCTCTCCACAATGAAACTCAAAACTTGTAAATCAAATCCATGCCGAAGAAGAACTGATTCCGCGCCTTACCGTTGTTGTACGCCGCAAGGTCCCACGAGTGATCGAATCGGATCTCGGGACGCAACATGATCGTGCTGCCGATGTACTTCGTGGCATAGAGCGTATTTTCCGTGTACTTCGTGGCGAATCCTGTGCGCTGGCCCTTCTTGTCATCGAGGAGGTCAGACCGGAACCCGATCATGAACTTGGAATTGATATCGCGATTTACGTAGTTGACCACCGCGTATTCCGGCGCCGTGCAGCGCAGCACTCCAGCGCGGCAAAATGCACCATTGGCGCCGAGTTCGGGCGCGATCGGGTTTTCCACATTGCCCGCGACGTTCGGCACATCGCGTTCGTACATGTACCAGGTCTCTGTCGCCATGTGCCATTTGCTGTTGAACTTGTGGTACCAGGTGAAGTCGTAGTCCTGCAGATTGTTGTACGCATATTTGCCGTCATTGATGCCGTTTGCGCAGCCGTAAAAATTGTCGTTGTTGCTGGCGGTCGAGTAGCTCAGGCAAAAAATCAGTGAGGCCTTGCGATCTTTGGTCCAGGGCGCCACATCGTGACCGGCTGACATGCCCAGCTGAACCATCCATTGCTTGTTCAACTTGAGGGTTCCGTAGATCCCGGTGTCGGTGAATGGATCGATGGTGTAGAGCAGCGAGTGCGTCATGTTGTAATTATTCGGCGCCAATTGCGCCTCGATCCCTGGAACTGAAAGAAAGCGGCCCACTCGGATGTTGAGACCGTCTTTGACCGGGAAGTAGAGGTCAACGTATTCAAGGACTGGATCAAAACCGTACTGCTTGTTAGCAGACAAAAGTTGCTCGCTGAAATAACCCTTCGCCGTCGTGAAGCGATAGTCGGTACCCCAGAACCCCGTGACATGAAACCCCCAGTCGAAGTGATCGTTTTGCACGGTATCGGGCAGGCGCTCGATGTAAACCACTGCTTGATTCACTTGGATCTTGTTCGGGAAAATGTCATATGAGACAGGGAAATTGTTCCTGCCCGACGTGCTGAAATCGAAGCTCGTCGCAACCCAGCCATAGACCTTCGTGCGGCTGTTTTCGAGATTGAGCGCCGCCATGAGCGGGTAGGTATTGCTATCGGGACCGCCGATATTGGGTGCGCCTCCGTAGATCCAGTCCGAAGATGGAAATGGTGGCGAATCGAGCGGTGCCGGAAGACCGCGCTTTGCTGGAGCAGGTGTGGACGGATTTGTGCCTGCCCAATCCTGGTGGTAGAACTGCATCAACCGCTGGAAGAAGTTGCCCTTCAAGACGTAGTTGCTGTTTACGCCGGAGGCTTGCCCGCTAGCAGTCTGCGTTGTGCTCTGGGGATCTGAACTCCCCACGCTTGGCGATGGCGATGTTGGCGTAGCTTGGTCAAGTGTGGACGTCGTCGAATCCATGGGCAATTGTGCTTGGTCTAGGAGGTTGATTGGCCCTGTCCAATCCGCCTCAGTCTCGGGCTCAGTCGTCCCGGTTGTGGCTTGCGCATAGCAGCAAAGCTGCGTGCATGCCAGCAAAAGCCCACACAGGGCGGCTCGCCACCCGTTTTGCATCAGGAAGTTCAGCATAAGTCGCTTTTCCCCTTCTCCTTTGAGTTACTTCGCTTCCATCTTCTTCAGTCGATGCCCGAATCGTTTCTTCCCAACCCATTTCCTTCTCGTCACTAGCAGACAGCCTGTCAGGTGCCTTTCCCGCCGCGCGCGATGTCGCGCCCGTCACGAAACGCATGCCATGCGCCCTTGCTTTCCCTTTTGGAGGAATTGCTCAGTACCAGTGAAGCCAGGTCACTAGCGAATTTAAGAATTCTATTCCGGCTAGGACAGCTGCCAATCCGCCTACCGTCAGTCCCACGCCCACCATCGTCTCTCGGCGCAATCTAGCTTCCGCTCCGCGCGAGTTATGCCGAATGCTTTTTCCTGTTCTTAAAAAATCGGGATCCTGGCGATTCTCGGCGTCGTCCTGGTGAAGGTCGGGCCCCATTTCGTAAAAATGTTCGGGCAGGCGCTTTTTGTGAGCATCCTCGCGCTTCTCTTCGCGTCTGAGGTGCACGAGCACGTACACATAGAAGCCGAATACCGAGAGGCAGCTAACAATGAATATTACCGCGAGCATCTCCACCTCCTTCGCCATCGCCGATTGCATCCCAATTCAAAAGGCTGGCTAAGAGAGAGACTAGGCGTTTGATCATCAGGAAGGCATAAAGGTCGCATAAGGATTTCGTAAGGATTGACTGCGCGAGAAACCTTAAGGATTTCAACGGGCAACCGGAGCCAAACACATTCGAATCAGCGCCTTTCGCCGACGTCGAACCGGACAAATTTTCTCTGGCGTGCTAGCCTGCTTTGAAGTCACCTTGGCTCAAGCGATAGCATCAAATAAGAGAGGAGTTGGGGCGAAGATTGGGCGAAATCAAGCCCTCCGCAGCGTGCCCTTTGGCGCTTCGTCCGGCGCACAGGGTTAATACACGGTGGCGCGATCAAATGTCAGAGTAAGTTGTTTAAAATTAGCATCTTACGAAATTCTAATCGGCGGTAAACGGGCCCTCGGAAGCAAATACAAGAGGCAAAATGGCGACGCGTCAGCGAGTGGTCATTCTGGGCGGTGGCTTTGGCGGCCTGAGCGCCGCGCAAAAGCTCAGGCGCGCCCCGGTCGACGTCACGTTGATCGACCGCTGCAACTACCACTTATTTCAGCCGCTGCTTTATCAGGTTGCCACGGGGTCGCTCTCGCCCGCGAATATCAGCGGGCCGTTGCGCCAAGTCCTTAAGCACAACAAGAACACCACGGTGCTTCTCGGCGAAGCTGTTGATATTGATCCCGCCAACCATAAGGTGATTTTGAGTGATGGCGCAATCGCCTACGACACGCTCATCGTCGCCACCGGTTCGAGCCATCAATATTTCGGTCATGACGATTGGGAGCAATTCGCGCCCGGCCTTAAAACAGTCGAAGACGCCACGGAGATGCGTTCGCGGATTCTTCTGGCTTTCGAAGCCGCTGAGCGCGAAACAAATCCCGAGAAGCTCAAAGAATGGATGACGTTTGTGATTGTCGGCGCTGGTCCGACGGGAGCTGAGTTGGCCGGTGCGCTCGGCGAAATCGCGAACGACACGCTGAAGCACGACTTTCGCCGCATCAATCCCAGCGAAGCTCAAATCATTCTCGTGGAAGGCACCGACCGTGTTCTCCCCACGTATCCTCCCAAACTTTCGGAAGCCGCGCGAAAAATGCTCGAGCGCCTCAAGGTCACAGTTCGCACAGGCGCGATGGTCACCGACGTCAAGGCGCACTCCGTGACGATTAAATGCGGGGACCACACCGAAATCATTCCCACGCGTACGATTCTTTGGGCCGCGGGCGTCCTTGCGTCTCCACTCGGGCTTGCGCTGTCAAAAAGACTAGGCGCAAAAACCGACAGAGCCGGGCGCGTGATTGTTGATCCCGATATGACGATTCCCGGCCATCCTGAAATTTTTGTGATTGGGGATCTTTCGAGTTTCACCCATCAAACAGGGAAGCCGCTACCCGGTGTTGCGCAACCGGCAATTCAGCAAGGCCGCTACGCTGCGAAAGTGATCGAGCGGAGATTGAGCGGCGAGAAAACTCCGCCGTTTCGTTATTTTGATAAAGGGAATCTTGCGACGATCGGACGCGGCGCCGCAGTGGCCGATTTGAACTTCATGACTCTCGCAGGCTGGCCGGCGTGGCTGATTTGGATCTTTCTCCACCTGTTGTACATCGTCGAATTTCAGAACCGGCTGCTCGTCTTCATGCAATGGATGTGGCTCTACGTCACGTTTGATCGCGCCGCCAGGCTGATTACCGGAAAGAATTTACTGCCGCTGGATCTGTGATGTCACATGGGGCTCGTCGGTACGAGCTGGAAGCCGGCCAGTGCGGATGGCCTTCTTCAACAGCCCGTAATCGTTCTCGGTCTGGTCCGCATACTCAACAGCGAATTTTTCAATTGCATCGTCGAATGAATCGCTCTTGCCCAGATAGCCGCCGATTTTAACGGGATCGCCCGTTCGGGCGTGCCCGCGGGCCAAAGCCCACCCGCAGAGCTCGATGTATTCTTTGAAGTCATCCTGCGACATTGCGGATATGTCGATTTTCATTTTCATATCGCGAAGCTGGCGAAAATAGTAGCAACGATTGTCATCATCATGTGTCCAGCCGAGAAAAACGTCGCTGGCCGACTGCAGCATGCGCTGTCCCGTGACCACACGTTCGCCATAATTGCTGTACTTGCTCTTGCTGGTATACGGTTCGAGCACGGAAGGGAACGCTTCCTTGAACTGCAGGAAAAGCGGATCGTTGTCACTCGCCAGCAGCAACATCACGGCGCAACGAGTGCCAACGCTGCCGACTCCCACCACCTTTCGAGCGATGTCCACGACCTGGTATCGCTGCAGCAAAACTTTGCGATCTTCGGGGAGCGTGTGGAGATAGCGGTGAAACATGTCGGCGACGAGCTTTCTCTTTTTTGCGTAGTCGCGCGGGTGATACACGAGTGGCGGCCGATCGATGATCCGTCGATTGCCGTTGTGGACGTAAGTAATCTGAGGGAGAAGTTGCGTGGCTGTCTGGCGCTTTGCCTTTTTCTCGATTTCTTGCCAGCGTGTTTTCTCGACCGCGGTTTTTGCCTCTCGAACCAGAATACTGGCTTCGAGATGCGAATACCAGGCGTCGATGGCGCGCATGCGAGCGTATTCTCGCATGTGCTCGCGATAGCTTTTCACTGCGTGCCGCGCCGCGTCCCGGCAGCGGCGTTCGCGAAACTTGTTTTGCCTCGCAGCGAGCACCACGCTTGTTGCAAGCCGCTTCACGTCCCATTCCCATGGAGCCGGAGACGTCTCGTCAAAGTCGTTGATGTCAAAGACGAGCCGGCGTTCGGGCGAGCCGAAGCCTCCGAAATTGCCGATGTGACAATCGCCGCAGGCCTGCACGCGAAGTCCTGTGGCCGGCGTGCTTGAGAGGTCGAAAGCCATCAGAGCCGCGGCGCCTCGAAAGAACGCGAAGGGCGATTGGCTCATCCGTCCGTAACGAATAGGAAGAAGCTCCGGCAGGCGTCCCTCGTCAGCGCTTTTTAGCAGCTCGATGGGATCAGGACGCTTGGCCGACGGTTTCCACTTTCCCTGTGATTTTCGCGAGACGCGATCGCGCAGCGCTTTGCCCGCAGCAGTACGTTCTTCGATGGAGGGATGAAGACTCGTGAGTTTGGTTGCCATTCAAACTTTCAGGCGCCATTACCGCTGGGGCTGCGCCGTCAACTTCTGCAGATTGTTTATCCGAAGGTATTGTCTGCTGCTGCTAACACTCACGTCAACCAACGCCTTTGTATCTGAAGTCCGTCACTCGTGACCGCACATACGCCCCGAAAACTTGAACACCCGGTTCGGCTGCGTAATACAATTTCGAGACCGGGTGGACCTCATGGGTAAAGCTCAAAAAACGATTTTGGCGGTCTTGGCGACGCTGACTTTGGCGGCGCTTGCTGCGGTGATCTTCACGTGGCAGTGGGCAGATTATCGCGCTCGGCTGCGCGCCATGCGATCCAACCTGAGGCAGCAAGAGAGCTTGGTTGATACGCGCGCTCTTGACACAGCCGAGCAGCTATCGCAGTTGGCCGAGTCTCGAAGGGAAAAAGCGTACGCGCAGGAGGCCTTACGGCTGGCGGATTACTCCGTTGACGCAGCATTCGCATCGGCGCTTCAAGACGCCGCGCAAAATCCGGCTCCGCCGACGCCTCAGACGAAGCAGATCACCGAGCGTCTGAAGGCGGCAGAGGCAACTGTTGCGGCCAGTCAGGCTCGGGTTGCGCAATTGACCCAACAGATCGCCAAGGCGACCGAGAAAACGAAGGAGAACCTTCAACAACAGCTCAGTCTGGCGCAAGCGCAGCTGGAATTGGATCAAGATGAATTGGACGACGCGCATCAGGACCTAATCCGCGCCGGAGGAGACAAACAAGCCACCATTCAGCATCTCCGGGATCAGCATGAAGCCTCACAGAAAGCTGCTGCGGCGCAAGCCAACGCCAGCAGTTCGGCTAGCACACCTCCCTCGATAGAGCTGACCACGTCGCGCAGCCTCGTTGCGCAGGTGGAAGCCTGGATGTCATTCAATTCAAAACAGAATCTGCTTCGCCAGGCAAAGCAAAACGCGTTCGATCGTCAATCAAAGCTTGCAGCAGAACACGACACACTCGAGAAAGAGTTAAGCGAAGAGAAGGTGCAGAAGAAAATCATCCCCAAGAAATCAAAGGCCGCACCGAAAGCGGCAGGAACGCAGAACGCAACTGCGTCGACGAATGAAACAGCGCCTTCGCATGATACATCGCAGGCGAACGGTGCCGTCGGGCAAGGCGTGACGAATGCGCAAGGTGGGGCGCCAACAGCTGGGACCGGAGCGGCGAGCGCAGGCAAAGCAGGCGGTCAGGACGCTACGCTGACGTTCCTGAAAGATCTTACGGTCGATCAGAAGAACCTAACGCACCTGGACAAACGGATTGAAACCGAGCAGGAGCTCGCGACGATTTACGGAAACTGGATCGACTATATAACGGTTCGTAAACGCGCATACGTGCACGGTATGTTTCTCGCCGCACTCTGGATTCTCGTGATCGGTCTCTTCGTGTTTGGCGCAAACGCGGGAGCACAGCGATTTTTTTCTGAGCTGTCACCCGAGCAGCGCCAACTTCAGACGATGCGGACGGTGGTCTTATTTGCGGTGCAGGCGCTCGGAATCGTCCTGATTCTCCTCGTTATTTTCGGGAAGCCCAGCAATTTCGCGACGGTGGTGGCTCTCGCAGGAGCCGGGCTTACGGTGGCTCTGAAAGATTTCATTGTGGGTTTCTTTGGGTGGTTTGTGTTGATGGGTAAGGATGGCATTCGCCCCGGAGACTGGGTGGAAATCAATGGAGTGGGAGGAGAAGTGCTTGAGGTGGGTTTGTTCCACACCGTGCTTTTGGAGACGGGGAACTGGACGGACGCAGCCCACCCTACCGGGCGGAAAATTACGTTCGTGAACAGTTTCGCAATCGAAGGGCATTACATCAACTTCTCGACGTCAGGCCAGTGGCTTTGGGACGAGGTGCAGGTGCAGGCTCCAAGTGGATCCGACCCATATCCGATAGCCGAAGAGATTCAGAAGATTGTGGCAGAGGTCACTGCAACGAAGGAAAGTGTTCCAAACTCCGGACTATCTGAGGTGGCATTCCCCAACGCGAAAGCCGGTGCGTCCACGGCACCGTCAGTCAGCGTTCGGCTCGAGGGCAGCGGGGTGACGATTTTGGTGCGCTATCTGACCCGCGCGAGCGAACGTCAAGAAGTTCGCGCGCGTTTGTACAGGGCCCTAATCGAATTATTGAGGCAGGAAGCTTCCAGCCGCGCCAGGGTCTGAGAGGCGAGGTGGGACAGTTTTCTGGCCTGATCCGACGCTCAGGGTCGCCAGGCTACGGCGGCAGTCGCTAGAACAGCATGAACGTGTGATAGCCGATTTCCCCGAGAATGGCGCCGATCGCCGCACCCACGAGGACGTCGCTCAAGAAATGCATGCCGAGAATGATCCTGGAAGCGGCAATCAACATTGCAACCGTGAGCAAGGTTCCCAGAAGCTCGGGATAGAAGAGCCCGATTGCAATGGCGACCGCGAAGGCTGTGATCGAGTGGCCTGACGGAAATGAGTATTTGTCCGGAGGCAGAATCGAAGCCCAGCAGTGCGGCTCGATTTCGCAGGGACGCTTGCGATGGCTGGCGTGTTTCAGGCTGCGAAAGATGAAAATGCCCGCTACGGCCGCCGAGGTAGCCGCGCCTATGGCTGCAAAACGATGCGGGCCACCGAAGCCAACCAAAATCAAGCCGAGGGCGTACCAGAGCCAGCCGTCGCCGCCCCGCGTGGCTACGATCATTAGAATTCGGAACCACCGCGGTGCGCGCCAGCGGTGGACGCGACGCATCAGCCTGTGGTCGTTGGATTGAATCTGGTTCCAGAAAGATTGTGCGACAGTCATACCCATTCCTCCAGCGCCGGTTGCGGCACAGAGATCCAGCGAGGGCGTGGGCGGGATTTAGGTTCGCCGAGGACTTCGGTGGCCCAGCGGCGGCTGAATTGCCGTTCCTCGATATAGTTGAACCAAGTGAACGCGGGGAGAAGCAGGCCGAGAGGAGCGAGCAGCGCGGTCCATGACTTCTCGCGCATCATTTCACCAGCAATCAGAAAGCAATCGCGCGTCAGCTTTGCGAAAGAGCCGGATTCACCGGCAACTTTGCCCATGCCGCTGCGCAGTCCGGCAAAGAATTCTTCTTTGTCTCGCGCGGCCGAAACTTCCGTGTAAGCCGTCCCCGCGGACGGCAATGCATGCGCGTCGCTTCCACCGATTGCAATTTTCTCCCACTGCCGTGCCAGGGTTTGTGCATTCGCGTTGGACCTTTCGAGCATGTGGCTATTGCGAGTCTCAATCGCCGGAAAGTATTCCCGGAACCAGGCAAAGTCTTCGCGTTCGCGCGCGCCTGTGAGGTTGGAGAAGACGTGATTGATGCTGAAGAGAAGGCGGCGCTCGGAAAGGTACATGAGTAGCGCGACAAGATCGTTGCGGCGCTGCTGAAGGTGAATGTGCTGGCGCTCCATGATGTCGTAGACGCCAACGTGAATTTCTGTGCCACTCGGCATCCGGCAGGTGAGCTCTTCGCTCAAGAAAAAATTCGGCAGGCTGCGCAGTTTTTCCGCGCCTTCAATCGAATCATGGTCGGTGAGCGTGAAAAGATTCATGCCGCGGCGCTGCAGCAGGTCATACACTTCGAGAGGATCGCTATAACTTTCGCGGCAAAATTTGGAAAGGAAAGGGGTGGTGCAAGCACCGGAGAAGTACGAGTGAACATGCATATCGCATCTCACGATAGAAAGTATGAATCGTGCCGGTTACGCGCATGTGACAGTGGCGCTAAACTTCTGAAAACACAGGGACTTAATCGTTTAGACACGCGAAACATTCTTTTAACCAAATTGTAGTACGGAACGGATGTTGGACTGCCAGACTCCGCGTCGCATGTTGAGAATCGAGTTTGTTTTTTTCGACGCCGGCGGCGGCCATCGTGCTGCTGCCACAGCACTTGACATCGCCATCCGCGGCCAGCAGCGTCCGTGGGAAGTACGCCTCACTAACCTGCAGGAACTCCTTGATAGGCTCGATATTCTGAAAAAATATGCGGGCATACGAATCGAAGATTTTTACAACTGGATGTTGCGGTCGGGTTACACGCTCGGCAGCATTCAATTGATGAAGGTGCTGCAGGCGGTGATTTGGGCGTATCACGGTCCGACGGTCCGAATGCTCGAGGCGAACTGGAAGGAAACACAGCCGGACATGGTGGTTTCCTTCGTTCCGCACTTTAATCGCGCGTTAGGCGAAAGCTTTCGCCGTGCGTATCCGACGAGGCCCTTTGTAACCGTGCTCACGGATGTCGCCGACTATCCGCCGCATTTCTGGATCGAGCGCCAGCCGCAATATTTCATTTGTGGTTCTGACCGGGCGGTGGCGCAGGCTCGCAGCATCGGCCATGCAGACGATCATCATATTTTTCAGACGTCGGGAATGATTTTGCATCCGCGTTTTTATGAGCCGCCGATCAAAGACAAAGTGGCTGAACGAGAAAAGCTGGGATTGCGGCCAGACTTGCCGACAGCACTCGTGCTCTTTGGAGGCTTTGGCTCGGGCGTGATGCTGGAGATCGCGGAACGCCTCGATCGATCTGACCTGGAATTGCAGCTGATCTTCATATGCGGAAAAAATGAGAAGCTCGCCAAGGCGTTGCGCGGACGGACCTCGCGCCTGCCGTGCTTCGTCGAGGGATTCACGACTCGAGTGAATCAATATATGCAGACGGCTGATTTCTTTATCGGCAAACCGGGACCGGGAAGCGTGAGCGAAGCGCTTGCGATGCATCTGCCGGTGATCGTCGAGCGCAATGCGTGGACGCTGCCGCAGGAACGGTACAACGCCGATTGGATACTGGAGAACGAAGTGGGCGAGGTGCTGAATAGTTTCAGGCAGATTGTGCCGGCGGTGGCACGGCTGATCGATCCCGCGACGTTGACTCGCTATCGCTCGAACGCGGTAGCGATGAAGAATCGAGCCGTCTTTGAGATTCCAGACATTCTTCAGAAGATACTCGAACATTCGCTCTCGAGCGTAAAAGCCGAAGCGCGCGATGATGCCGTGGTGGCCGACTGAGATTCTGTTTTCTCGAACGGTGCCACGGGCACAGATCAACTCGTAACGCAGTTCGGAACCGCTACGATCCAGGAAATCCGCCTGAACTCGACCGTTTAACGCTGTTGTGGCAACATAGAGAATTCAGAGCGCGGTAATGGAGATATTCAACTATGGCAAAAGCAACATTTGCTGCAGGCTGTTTCTGGGGCGTGGAAGATGCCTTCCGCCATCTCAAAGGGGTTAACTCGACGACTGTAGGGTATACGGGCGGCACGCTGAAAAATCCGAGCTATGAGGATGTCTGCACAGGCCGCACCGGGCACGCGGAGGCGGTGGAAATCGACTATGACCCGGCGCAAGTGACCTTCGAGCAACTGTTGGGAATCTTCTGGGAAAGCCACGATCCAACCACGCTCAACCGCCAAGGTCCGGACGTGGGCACTCAATACCGTTCCGAGATTTTCTTCCACGATGCGGCGCAGGAGCAGTCCGCGCGCGCCTCGAAGGCGCTATTGGAAAAGTCGGGCGTGTTCAAGCGGCCGATCGTGACAGGAATTGCGCCGGCTCCGGAGTTCTTTCGAGCAGAGGACTACCACCAGCAGTACTTTGAGAAACGCGGAATGAAATCCTGTCACCTGCCGTAGGGCGCGGCGACGTCAGTTGATGCAAGCCATCCGAGAAGGGCTTTCGCAGAATTCGGACCAGGCCAGCAAGGAGAGAAGCGCAGCGCCGCCAACGATTGCGATTACTTCACCCTTCGGCGACGACATGGCGCTCTTGGTACCGCTGCCCTGACTTGATTGAGATGAAGAACTGGGCTGCGCGGGCGGCTCCAGATCTGTGGTAATGCGATACGACTTTCCTTCGAGAATCGTGTGCACGTTACCATTTTCTTCCACGATGAGATCGCCGTGGTAGGCGGTAACGATCATTTCGATCCGGCTGTTGAGCGTCACTTGTCCGAAAGCTGCGTGGCCAGGTACGGGATGGACAAAGCCAAGAGGAGTGTCGAGCCCGACTGGGTCGTTGGCAGGAGAAGAGAAGCCTACTGTACCGTGAGAGACGACAACGTGAACCATGTCTTTGCCCTGCGACAATGACGCGCCGCTCTCAGAGAGCAGGTAGACTTGGCTGCCACCCACTCGAAGCCGCATGGTGCTGCCTGTTTCGGTGAAGACGCTGTCGCCGGGATAAACAGTGGAACCGATTGCCGCTTTTGTGGGGCCTAGATGGGCTAATCCCTCGGCTTGGATGATCATGCCTAGCGGGCTGTCGTTCGCTGCGTAGGCAGGCAGATTCAGCATTCCCGCCACTAAGATAGCTATGAGACAAGCACGGAAACAGACTCGCATAGCTTTTCGTCCTCCGAGGGCCAGTAGCCAATTTAGGCGGAGAATTGGGTTGTGTCAATAGGATACAGGATCACCCGGATGCTAGGTGGCAACGGATCTATCCCGCCGAATCAAGGGGCTTGCCCGGGCGTTGATTTGGCGCTATCTCCATGCCGCCGAGTCGCGGGCTTCTGCGCTAGAATGGCTTTGGCCTGCGGGAGGACCGCGTGATCCATCGTTACGTTTTCCACAATGAGCGCCTGGCGACTATCGAGGAAGTGAGGCTATCGCCAGGGCAAGCGGGTCTTATAAGCGGCTGGGGAATTTTTACGACGGTGCGAATATTCGAGGGAATACCCTTTGCATTTGAGCGACACTGGAAGCGTCTTGAGCGAGACGCTAATCGGACGCACATCCCATTCCCATTTAGCGCAGAAAGAGTGCAGGAGCAGCTAGGCGAGGTATTGCGGGCGAATCACGTGAAGGAGGGCTGCGCGCGAATCTATGCAATTTATAACCAAGTGGGGTTTTGGCGGAGCGGTGAGGAGCTTCCGCCCACGGATTTGATTATCTATTCGGCGGATTTGCCGTCGTATAGCCAGCAAGCGCGGCTTGGGTTGCGCGAGCAGGGGCGCCATGCCGCTTCGCCGTTGGCGGGAGTGAAGGTGACGTCGTGGTTGGTGAATGTCTGGAGCCTGCAAGAGGCGCAGCGTGAGGGGTTCGACGAAGTTGCGATGTTGAATGAGCGCGGAGAAGTGGCTGAATGCACTGCCGCGAATATTTTTTGCGTTAAGGGCGGACGAGTTGCGACGCCCCCTCTGAATTCGGGATGCCTTGAAGGGATCACACGCGGAGTGCTGCTGGAGATTGGAGCGGCGGCGGGTGTTCCGGTGGAAGAAAAAACACTCTTGCCGCAGGATCTGTATGCGGCGGATGAGGTTTTTATTTCGTCCACGAACCGGAATCTTCTGCCTGTGAGCGAGATTGCGGGGCGAAAAATTGGCGACGGGAATACGCCCGTCGTGGAGCGGCTGGAAAAGGTGTTCGAAGATTACGTTCGGAAATATCTCAATTCGCACGCGGCTTCAGCCAGCAAGCGCTGACTCTGGCGGGCGAGCGCGGTGGATATTCTCAGCGGCAGATATCGGGGAAGGTAAGCGATGAGTGATCTAGCCAGCAAGACATGTGTTCCATGCAGAGGTGGCGTGCCGCCTCTGGCAGGCAAGGAACTTGAGGCGCTTGCGAAGCAGGTGCCGGAATGGAAGGTGGTGAACGGTCACCACATCGCGCGGAAATTTGCGTTTCCGGATTTTCGTCAGGCGCTGGCGTTCGTCAATAAGGTAGGGGAGATTGCCGAACAGCAGGGGCACCATCCGGATATTCTACTGTCGTGGGGAAAGGCTGAAATCACTACCTGGACGCATAAAATCGACGGGCTCACCGAAAGCGACTTCATTCTTGCAGCGAAAATCGACAAGGTAAAGTAGCTATATTGAATGTCCTTCAATTTGCGACAAGCGTTCAGAAACAGCTCGCTCTTTCATTGGTACAAGGGGCTCTCCGCTCCAGGTGAGTATGCCTGGTGGAAGATGCGTGGTTCGCCTGGAGTGAAGGCGCCTCATTTGACGAAGCAGCGAACCATCGAAAGATATGCGCGTGAGCACGATTTGCATGTGCTTGTGGAGACGGGCACCAATTACGGTCATATGATCTATGTAAACAAAGACCGGTTTCGAGAAATCTATTCGATCGAGCTCGATCCGTGGCGGGCCGAAAGCGCGCGGCGTAAGTTCGCTGGCCGCCCGAATATCCACGTGCTTGAAGGTGACAGCGGAGCTGTACTACCAAAGGTGATTCCGGCGCTCAAGGAGCCGTGCCTTTTCTGGTTGGATGGCCATGACTTCGACATTTCGTCGCCGATCAAACAGGAACTCGACGCGATCTACCACCAATCTCCCTACGACCACGTACTACTGATTGACGACGCGCGTTGGTTCGATGGACGCACAGACTATCCGACGATGGAGGAGCTGCGCGAAAAAGTGTCGCGCGAGTATCCGGGCCGGATGGTGGAAGTCATGGACGACATCATCCGGATCTACAAGCCCAGAAAATCGCCGGCTAGCTGATCCATTCGGCGAGCTTTCCTCGGTTATCAAATGGCAGTTTGAATTGACTTTGTGTGCTCACTTTTGCGAAGCGGGTTCGTCGAACCGGTTTGTTGACTCTATATCGCAATACGCTATAGTCTCAAGTCGCTCGTTATAGAGACGAATGCTGGTCGGGAGGAAATGTATGAGCCGTTCGCGCGATGCTGCCGAAATTCCGATGCAGGAACCTTTGACGCCGGCGATGTTTCACGTCCTGCTGGCTTTGGCGGATGGAGAAAAACACGGTTATGCCATCCTGAAGGAAGTTGCGCGCCGTACGGAAGGTAAAGTCCGGCTGAGCGCTGGAACGCTCTATGGAATCATCAAGCGCCTGAATGCCGAAGACTGGATTGTGGAATCAACGAAGCGCCCCGTCGCGGGGTTGGACGATGAGAGAAGGCGCTACTACCGGCTGACGGAGCGAGGCCGGCGGGTGGCGATGAATGAGGCGCGACGTTTGGAAGAACTCGTAGCAATGGCGCGCAACAAGAAACTGTTTAGCAAGCCCGAGCTGGCGTAGACACAAGCAGCAGACGACTTTCGTGGAAGGAGGAGTGCTTCGATGAACGCGACCCAGCTTCCGTTTTCGAAACGAATGTTTCGGGCCTTATTGCGCGTCTTGCCAGCGGACTTCCGTTCGGACTACGGGCGCGAGATGGAGCACGCCTTCGACGATCAGGAGCGTGAGGCGCGGGACCGGTCCGGAGCGGTGGGAGTGGTTCGCGTGTGGTGGGAAACGCTGGCGGGGATTTTCACGACGGCACCGCGTGAGCACTGGGAAATGCTTCAACAGGATGTCGGATATGCCTTGCGCACGATGCGCAAGAACCTGGGATTCACGTGTCTTGCCGTACTTACGCTCGCGCTGGGGATCGGAGCGAACACGGCAATATTCAGCGTGGTGCACGGAGTGCTGCTCAGGCCGCTTCCGTATCCGCAGGGACAACAGCTTGTGTTCATTCGGCAGCAGGCACAAAAGGAAGGCATCGACGATACGGGATTTTCGGTGCACGAAATCGAAGATTATCGCCAGCAGAACCAGTCGCTGGCAGGGTTGGTGGAATACCATGCGATGTCGTTCATTCTTTACGGGCACGGGGATCCGGATCGTGTGCGAACAGCGGTTGTGTCGGCGAATTACTTCGACCTTTTTGGAGTGAATCCTTTGATGGGGCGGACTTTTTTGCCGGATGACGACAAGCTCGGCTCGCCGCCGGTTCTGGTTTTGAGCTACGAATATTGGAAAAACAAGTTCGGTGCCGACCCGGACATTGTGGGCAAGACGTTCGAGATGAACGACAAAGTTCATACGGTGGTGGGCGTGTTGCCTCCGGTTCCGCAATACCCGGTGGAGAGCGACGTGTACATGCCCACATCGGCTTGTCCATTTCGCTCTTCGAAATCGATGATCGACAACCGCGATATGCGAATGGTGGAAGCATTTGGACGGCTGAAGCCAGGTGTTTCTCTTTCGCAGGCCGGTGCCGATCTTGCCACGGTCGCCGGGCGATTGAAGGCCGAGTATCCCAAGTCGTACCCCGACAGCATGGGCTACTCTGCGATAACCACGGCGTTGCGGGACGAATTAACGCATGAAGCGCGCCCCACACTTCTGGTGTTGTTGGCTGCAGCCGCTTTCGTTCTGCTGATTGCATGTGCCAACGTAGCGAATCTGACGCTCGCTCGGATGGGTCAACGCGAACGCGAATTGGCGGTTCGCAGCGCGTTGGGAGCGGGGCGAAGCCGGCTTCTGCGGCAGCTTCTGACCGAAAGCTTTCTGCTCGCGCTCTTCGGAGGCGTGCTGGGGCTGGTGGCGGCCTATAGCAGCTTGAGCTTGCTCACTGAATTTGCTTTACGGTTGACACCTCGGGCTCATGAAATTCGAATTGACTTCGGAGTGCTGGCGTTCACGCTGATAGCCGCGCTTGGCACCAGCATCGTGTTCGGGACGATCTCGGCGCTTTTTTCGCGAATCAATCTGTCGTCGGGTTTGAAGGAGGGAAGCAGTGGCGCGGGCGCCGGACAACATAGAAATCGTGTGCGCAGCGTCCTGATCGTTTCGCAAATTGCGTTTTCGTTCATGCTTCTCACTGGCGCAGGGCTCATGCTGCGCAGCCTGTATAAGCTGCGGCAGGTGAACCC
>Ga0209525_1000049_pt1 | contig 43975 bp, 54 predicted proteins | sample JacPin_JW_Ref_O1_FD_187958 | JGI IMG/M metagenome (GOLD analysis project Ga0209525, IMG submission 187958) | Forest soil microbial communities from Algoma, Ontario, Canada - Jack Pine, Ontario site 1_JW_Ref_O1 (SPAdes) (version 2) | ecosystem: Environmental > Terrestrial > Soil > Boreal... | reverse complement strand
TGGAGGCGGCTACTAGCCCCCGGATAGAAGGTGGTACGGCAGACCATGTGAATGTACCAGTTGCTACTGACCTGGGAGTTATTGGCCCTGAACGTCCCTCGATCGATGAGGGAACTCCAGAGACTATATCATCCAGTATCGTACCACCCAGTGAACATCCCTCAGGAGAAGGCCGAACCTCAGGGCGTGAGGGATTACCTGCCGGGGGTGTGCCAGACCCTGATGGTTGGTGGGCCAGGTTCGACTCCTTCGTTGAGAGATTAAGAACTTCGAATGATGTGCGGAATCTCCTGCGTGAGGCAGCTCGAACTAATGATGCATTCCCGGCGGCTCGGCAGGGTGACATTCCTCTGTCTCAAGTCGAGGCGGTAGCCGAGGCTGCCGGAGTCCCCTCAGCGTCTGTTAATCCGCGCGGTCTGGGGCGCCTTCTGCGGAACGATGATGAGGTGCGAGTCGCTCTTCGTCTTATGCTTGAGACGACCGACAGCGTTCACGATCTCGCTGTCGAGCTTGCAACGGCCGATACTCCCGAGAACCTGATCAAATTTCAGGCGGCTGTCATGCGCCGAGACCTGGCCGTGGAGCAGGTCGTTGGTCTGAGAGCAGAGTGGGGTCGCACCGGCAACACAATCCAAGAGTTCATGAATGATGTAAAGGACGCTGAGGGGCTCACCACCTTTCTTAGTGAGTATGGGCGCTCGCCAGAGGACCTCCGGACTATCGCGCGTACTATTCGCAGCATGCCGAGGAGTACAGTTGCCTCGCTGCTTCATGCCAGTCGCACTAAAGGTTTCTTTGACAACCTGTTCTGGTATTGGCAGCAAGTATTGATCTCAGGGTGGATTACACACGGGAAGTACGCCATAGCCAATGGATTGTATAGCCTTTATGAGAACACCGTAATACCTCCCATCGCGGCGACTCTCGGTAAGGTGAAGCAATTGGCTGGACGTGATGTAGACAGAGTTTATGCCAGTGAGGTAGCAGCACGCACATATGGGATAGTAGCCGGCTTCCCGCAGGCCATTGCTGGAGCCGCACGTGCTATTGTATCAGGTCAGAGAGTTCCCTTACCCGGAGAGGCAATAGTTACAGCAACTAATCCGTTTGGTGGTGGGCGAATAGCACCCAGGACAGTGCCAGGGCGTATCCTTGGAGCACCAGGAGATATGGCCAATGCGATCCATACCACCTTTCGCTTCTTAGGTTACCGCGCCAACTTAGAGGCTAGGGCGTGGCGTTCGACGCTCGACGAGGGTATTGGTTTGGCCGATGCAGCTTTCTGGCCTCGACGGGAATGGCACGCCTCCAACCCAACACCGGAAGTGCGTCAAGAGTCCTTTGACTTCGGGTCCGATATTACATTTATGAGTCGCCTCGGTCCTAAAGGCGCTCAGCTCTCAGCAGCTATTCAGAATACTCCGCTGAGATGGATACTGCCCTTCACTCATGTCTCGGCCAACCTACTCAAGCGAGGGATCGAGAATTCCCTGTTGGCTCCTCTGTCTAGTGAAGCGCGAGAAGCATTGTTGGGGAATGTCGAGAGGAATCCCGATGGAAGCATGTCTAAAATTGGCTCCATTGCTCAGGACACTGCTATTGCCCATGTAGTGGCCGGCAGTGCCCTAGCAGCTTGGGTAGTCAGCGAAACTCTGAATGGTAGAATGACTGGTCCAGGCCCCCATGATCCCAAGGATAAAGCTATATGGATTGAGCAAGGCAATCAGCCGTGGTCCATGAGGAGCGGGGACTGGTGGACGAGTTACCACCAGTTTGGCCCCGTTGGCGACATCATGGGGATAGGCGCCACCTTAGGAGAGATTGCGCCAGAAGTCAGAGATGAAGACTATACTAAGGCCGCCGAACACATGGTGAGGGCTGCCAGTCAACTCATGCTGAATGAACTGGGCTTCGAGAGCATCAGCAGGGTAGTGGAAGCTCTGAATGACTCCAACAGACGAGGGGCTGGTTATTTGTCAGGAACCGTCGGCAGTTTCAAGCCGTTCTCCTCAGCCGTAAGTCAAACGGCGGCTGCCATGGACCCTAACATGAGGATAGCAAAGACGTTTGTAGATGGGCTCAAGTATCAGTTGCCAGGGAAATTTTATGGCTTTGGGCGTGAAACTCTATTACCAGTCAGAGACTGGGCAGGTGAACCAATTGCCAATCCCGCTTACGGAACCATGCTACGAGAGCGCCAAGTCAACACTGATCCGGTGGTGCGTGAGTTCGCCACCTTAGGAATCCGGCCGGCTCCTCCAAGGGACGAGATATCGGTTCCGAACATAGGCACCGTCGTGAAACTTCCGCCAATGTTCTACGACAAGTATCAGGTTTTAGCTGGGTCATATCTGAAGACTATGCTTGAGGCTGCGGTGCAGCAACCAGGATGGACCGAGCTACCTGTATATACCAGGCAAATGGTGTTCCAACGCATTATGGAGACCACCCGCAAGACCGCGGCCGATACTCTGCTCCTGGCTTATCCTCAACTAGTACAGCAAGGAGTCGAAAATCGGTATAATCAGATTACTGGGAATAAACCCACAAAACTGCAAGGAGACTTACCCCGTGAATAAGATCATTCTCTTTCTCTTCTGGCTGGGACTCTGTGCTCCGGTCCTCGCCCAGACACCGCCTGTTTTCCCCCAGACTATGCCACCCAACACTATTATGGGACGCTTAGGAATTACTTCTGGGCCAGCAGAGGCCATTCCTCTTTCTAACCTTTATCAGAATCTCAACGTGCCAGGTACGACTCTAGACGTTACAACTTATGGTGTTGTGCCTAACACTTCAGCGGCATACAGTGCTACCCTTGCAGCAGAAAATTCGGCACCCCTGGTGAGTGCTATAGCCACGGGCCAGTGCGTTCGGTTCCCATACAATGTGAATGGATACAGCATTCCGTCCAATGTCCTGGTGATCAATACCACCCAATGTATCCTCAATCCCAACATGGTAACACTGTATGCTCAGCCCAGTAGCAACCAGTTCGTTTTCCGAATCATCGCCCAGGCCAGTACAGTAGGCCCAGCCATCATAGCTGGCGTGCATGTTGATACCACCGGAGCCTCGGCGGGGTCTACTGTGTTCAGATTCGGAACCACCAGCTTTAGTGTACAGGGCGTGCGCATGGAGCACGACATGTGCACCAATGCCTACACCTGCCTCGGCGACGAGGGATCGATGACTTATGGGGTGCTGGAGTTGACCGTCCAAGACCTCCAATGTATTCAGACTCTAGGAACCCAGATCAGCTTCACCAATAGCGAAGGGTTCATGTGGTTTGATAATGTGCTGATCGACGAGACCGGCAACGCCTCACCCCCTTCCTGGATAGACATTCTATTCAATGTATTTGCGGGTGTCGAACTGCACCGTGTCACTGTCCAAGGACCCACAGTAGGAGACCCCGTATGTGGCTCCGGAGGCGTCAACTGCCCCTACAACAGCAGCCACGTCTCCCTCTACATGGAGAATGGTCTGGCAGTGTGGCTGGACCGTGTCCTCATAGATAGCACTCAGGGAGATGGGGTAATCTTTCTCAACGTGAGTGATGTAGAGCTAAACTGGATAGAGGCCTCGGGTGCATTAGGAAACGAGTTGATCCTAGACAATGTGAGCCTCGGAAACATTTCCAATGTATTCGGCTTTGGCAACAAAGGTAACGCCAGGGCACCCTCCGGTGCCAACGGTATTTCATGCAATGGCTGTGCAGACCTTAACTTCTCCAACTTGTATCTGTCCAATATGACCGGAGACGGAATGCTAGTAGGCAGCAATACAGGATTCGGTGGAGACACCGTCCGCATTAACATTACGAACCTAGATGCAGTAGGGAACGGAGGAATTGCCCTTGCTTTCGTCACTCCCTCAGAGTCGATAGTAGGGGTCCAAGTCACGAACTTCATCGCCGATGGAAACACGTCATCGGCCCTGTTCGTGGACAGCAATGTCGCACAATTGACAGTCAAGAACGGCACCTGGGCTACGAACGGCGGCACTGTGACTTACCTCCCCGCGTCACCAGCAGGAAACGTGATTGAGGACATCGCGGGCTACAATCCGGTGGGCACTTCTGGGCCTACAACCGTAGGCACCTCGCCGGCTACGATCTGCGCCGGCTCCACTCACGAGACCCACTACTACAACCAGAGCGCGACCAACACCGCTGCCCTCAGCATAGGCGGCATAGAGGTTGGAGCCTTAGGTTATGCAAACATGTACCAAGCCGTGGAGCTGAGCGCGAACCAGTGCGTGGTGGTGACGTGGCTAACTACAGCGCCCACCTACACAAAGGTGATCCACTGACCTATATTAGGTCCTCACCCAGAAAGAGGAGGAGAAAATAGCGAACATCCCCCGATTGCTGCAATCTTACGGGGCTCGGTGGCTTGTAGCTCACATAGACCCCAAGCGGGAAGCCGAGGTTTCGGCGATAGCAGAAGGAATTTTGAAGAACAAGGCCGTGTACCAAGGAGTCGAGACCGACACCAAAGTTCCATGGTGGGTGGTGGGAGTTATCCACTACCGCGAGGCCTCCCTAGACTTGACTAAGAGCCTCGCCCAAGGTGATCCCTGGGACAAGGTGTCAACCCATGTGCCCCGCGGCCGAGGCCCCTTCACGTCCTTCCGTGCCTGTGCATTCGATGCCCTGGTTCGGTGCGCCCCCGGCGCAGGTAATTGGAAGGACTGGACGGCAGCCGGAACCTTGACAATCCTCGTGCTCTATAATGGTACAGGGTACGAAGACTACCACCATGAGGCTTCCCCCTACGTCTGGGGTGCTACGGACCAAGAAGAGTGGGGTAAATACGTCTCTGACGGGATTTACAACCCCAAGGTATGGGACACCCAGGTAGGATGCGCTGCCATCATCATGCGCCTCATGGCCCTAGATGATACTATCAAGTTCGAACTCAAACCAAGGAGTTAACATGGCAAATCTAAGCCTCTATAACTCGATTGGAGTGCTCCAGTCGAAGACTGTCTGGGGGGCCATTGTGGCCTTCGCGGGCACCGCCGTAGGTGCAATTTACCACGCCACGGTGACTCCAGCCGACATCTCTGCGATCACAGATGTCATCATGCAGATCGTCAGTGGGGCCGGCGCCCTGTTTGCGATCTATGGACGCATCACGGCCACTCAACAGGTCGTAGTGGGAGGCCCTCCCGGCCCCAAGGAGGTGGTGAAGTGACCGCCCTTCCTACCAGCTATATCGCCGTAGTCGAGGCCTCTATCAAGGCGGCCCTCGAAGGTATCAGCTCGTTCTACGCCGGAATGGTGCCGGAGGAGGACTACGCCGCAGTCGCCAGGCAGGTGATTATTGACCTCAACACACAACTCAAGAAGGATTCCAAATGAGCACCCTCAACAGCATCTTCTCAGCCCTCAAGGGCGCCGGCCTTACCGGCACCACCCTCACCAGTACTGTGCAGGCCCTGGCCGCCAATAGCCCCACCTCGGCGATCCACGCGGCTCTCACCGCCGTCCTGGCCAACTCGGGCAACCTGGCCGTGGTCAAGGACGAGGTTACCAAGCTAGCGGAGATTCCCAACCTCCCTCAGGCAGTAGCCAATCTCCTACCCAAGCTTCAGGCCGCCACCACCGCAGAAGAAGTGGTGACGCAAGTAGGCCTCATAGAAACTGCCATGGGGCCGTCTAACGGCCTCAGTCTCGGCTCCCTGAGCCTTTGATATCATGGCCGCCATCGAACTGGACGTAGACCTGATTGCAAGAGGCGTTACACTCCTCTCGACGTTCGGTGGCGGCCTGTACCTAATCTATAAAATGGGCCGCATGACTGAACGCTTCGAACTACTGATCACTCAGCACGGGAACGAGATCAGCGCCCTCCGCAGCAACATCCTATCTCTTGGCGAGGTAGTCATCAAACAGGCTGTGCAGAATACCAGGCTTGATGGCCAAGCAGAACGCATGGCCAGTATCGAAGCTCACCTCACGATCGTGGAGAAGCACATTGACGAGCTTCGGCACGGTGAGGGACTCATCAAAAATGGAAACGGACGATGACAGTAGGAGAAGTAGCGCAGATTGTAACGGCGATGGCAAGCTTAAGCGCCGTGATAGTTGCCGGCTTAAACAATCATAAAATCCAGGAGTTGCATCTCTCGGTCAACTCTCGCCTCGATCAGCTACTGCACCTAACACATTTGGAAGGGATAACCGAGGGGAAAATACAGGAGAAGCAGCGGGCAGGAAAGGAACTCACTCATGGTTAAATATTGGCTGACTGTACACCTCCTCTTGGTAGGAGGAGACCACACTAGACTCATGGACATTCCGGAGATATCAATGGCCGCGTGCCTGACAGATGTGGCTGAAGTCTCAGAGGCATTCCAGGCAAACCTCGCCAACGATCCCCAGTTGAAAGATGGTGGCGAGGTGATATTTGCGTGCTCGATCGAGTACCCAAAGACTCAGACTGACTAACGCTCGGCCTCGATCTCTAGTTGAAGAATGGCGAGGGCGCGCCAAGCCATCTGAGCACTGTGGCGCAGCCCATCGTTCCCGCGCGATCCCCGATCCAAGAAGTGGCGGATCAGGCAATCCGGGTGATCCGTACTTTTGTCTCGTGCCCAGTGCAGCGGTTCACCTGGATTGTGCTTATCGTTGCCAGCCTTAGAGATGACCGCCACTTCGGCCAGAGCGTCGGGGAAGTAATCGAGCACCCCAGTAGCTATGGGTATACCTTTCCGCTCTTGACTGTCGTCGGGTAGATGCTGTGATGTGTACTTCCAGGTGGTGACACCAGACATGTTGCACTCACTCATCGTCCTGCTCCTTTGGGGTAGTCACCGAGGATGCCCACTATCAGGTCTACGGCTTCATCCAGCGTCTCCAGAACCCACCCACTGCATGCCTGGATGCATGGGTGCTTCACCCACTCTGGCTCGTCACACACGAGGATGGTGGGCTTACGAAGAGCAAAGGCCCAGGCCAGCTCAACACACGTACCCTTCGAGAATGCCAGTTGCTTTGGCATATAACATAATGTCATATCCGTCATTGATATATCGAAGAAGTTCTTGTTGGCTATTGCCTTCGCCGACCCAAATTTCGGGTCAACAGAGTTCATTTGATAGGTAGTTCCTATCATCGGTTCGCAACGCAGGGGGCTGATTCCTCTTATATCACAGTCTGCTAACCTGCAAGCTACATCATTTCGCCAGTCATTAGCTTCCAAATATGAGCGGTCGGTGATTGGTCCTGCTAGGTATACGGTCTTCATTGGTCTATCCTCCATTGGTTATATACTGTCTTCATTTACCTGTCCTTATATATGTTATATAGGAGTGAAGTACGATTCCTGTGATCGTAAACAGCATAACTGCAAACGTACAGGTTAGGATAGCTACTGCCCACTCATTGGCACTACAACTTACCATCCAATCACTTCTCCCACCCATCATATCACTTCTCCCATGAGACCCAGTTCCGGTCTCTCTTTGTTGCTAAGGGTTCAAGGTACACGGGCCACGAGGCTGTGATCCCGTGCTCTGGGTGTGTGAACCAGAGCGCTTGAGTGGGGCGCTCATAGCGTGCTCTGAGGACTACCCGACCGTACTCCTGATAGCCACACAGGGCTCCGTTAACTATAATACCAGGAGGTGTCATGTACTGGTGCCAGTGGCCCATGACAAGTGTATCAAAGTCTCGTCCAATCTGAGCTTCAGATCGACCGATCTTGAGCGCTCCGCGCATAATAGGCCCAAGCGAACCGATAATTCCATCGCCTCCCTTGACGCCCAGGGAGTCTCCGTGGGTGAGGAGATATCGATGGCCAAAGACCCGGAAGTGCGCATCTGTCTCGCTGGGGATGTAGAATTGTACATGCTTACTCCTCCTGAAGTACCGCTCTAGGTTGCAGTAAAGAATCCATTCATGTGACGTAAAAACTCTTCCCTTACTTCTGGGTTTAAGCGTATCACGGCCGTGGTTACCAACAACGCATGGGACAAAAGCACGCCCAAATTTACCAGCCATGTGATCAATGGCTCCAGTGAGGGCATCGGTCAGTTCGTTAACTGACTGCTGGGGAGTTGACCAATTTGTCTCTCGAAGTTCGTCATGGATGGCTCCTGTCATCATGTCGCCCCCCAAACAGATCACCACGCCAGGGTACTTCACATTGGGCCGCCCCATGTGATTATGGGCGAGGTCTATAGTGGTGTCTACAAGACACTTCACACGCCTCTCAGCTACTTCCTTGTTGAACTTGTTAACACCCCCAACCTGGTCCTCTAACACGGTCTCACCCCAGTGCCAGTCTGACCAGAGGGTCATAGGTGCACCACGTGTGCCAGGCTTACCGACCTTATCAATCCACTCCGGTGGCTCTGGGCTGCGCTCAGACAACTCGAATATCTGGCGACGTATGGACTCGGCCGTGTCGTTGTCACGCTTGATGCGGGCCACCTCGGCGGTGAGGAGTGTTACCCTGGAGAGAAGCTTGTCCTCTTCCGAAGAGACCACAGAGGCGGGTGTGAGCCTACGGGCCTTTGCATCAGCGATGCTAGTGCGCAGGGCGCTAGGTTTGATACCCAGCTTAAAGGCAGCGTCTGTCATGTCCTCGGAGTCGGCTATGACCTTTAAGCGCTCCACCAACTCGGCGTCGGTCAACTTATCAGCCATTCCACCCTCCTGCTAACTCTATCAGCCGCTCCAGGGGCATTACTACCAGAGTGGGGTTGTTATTCGTGCGAATCAAGAGAGCGTATGGGCTGTCCTTTTCGAGCCACCCGTAGAGATCGGCCCAGGCTCGCTTTCTGATCTTGCACTCGATTTTGCGGGTTTCTCCCTTGACTTGAACCTGGAGGTCGCCACCAAACACGCCCCCAGCAGCTCCGGAGAGCGGTACTCGCGTGGCGGTAATTCCGGCACCTCTAAATTTTTCCACGCATTCTCGCTCAAATCGATCTCCCTTCTGTCGGCTGGCTTTTCCTCCAGACATCATTTCACTCCTCTGCTATTATTTCTGATATCGCTCTCCCACCCACGTCTCTGCCTTGATCGGTATCTGAAGTTCCGTCACCCACCTGGGCGTGTCGGCCATTATCTGTGCCAGTACCTTAGGGTCTGCCCTTACTATTGGGACCTCACATACGTCCTCATCGTGCACTGTGAGACAAACCGGAAATCCCATCCTCTCGCACTTGAACATGGATGCGACAAGGATATCACGCGCCATGGCCTGAATAATCCTGCCAGTCAGGAGCCCACCATGGGCGTTTACCACTACCCACTGGCCCATCTTGACAGTCTGAAACGTCCAGCCAAGCCGTATGTCTGTAGCGTCCCACGGCATAGCGCGCCGTACCGAGATCGGGTTGAAGAACCATATCCTCCTGCCGGAGGGCAAGCGCGCAGTTAACCATTGATCCTCCACCCTCCACTCGATACCGAATGAAACTCGCGGTCGTCCATCGTAGACCGTCCGCGCAGCAGCATCTTCCTGTCCGAACCAAAATTTCGGGACGCATGGTGCCCAGTCCTTCCTGTATGCCTTCACGACTGTGTCGCAGAATTCCGGAGTTTGCTCTGGTGCGTACTGATACCAAAACTTATCTTTACCCATACCATACCCTAGACCTAGAACAGCGTGCTTACCTATATCACGCTCAATCGGATCATCGTATTTGTTGATAGGCCGCTTGTAGATAGATGCGGCCATATCGCTGTACACATCAGCTCCCGATGCCATCAAGGCAGCCTTGTCGTGCTGTCCGGAGATGGCTAAGAGGATTCGGGCTTCGATGCCTGAGTAGTCCCCAGCCACGAACAGGCAGCCATCCGCGGCTCTCAGGGCGTGGCGTAGGGAGGCGATCACGGCCGTCACTGGCTCCCCAATTACAGCACGCACATACTCAGGGTCGCCAGTCATAATGGCCTGCACGAGGGTATCAACTGACACGGCCTTCTGCTTACCGTTTGCCCCCTCTACTGTGGCGTGGGTGGTAGGGAAGTTATGGGGCTGGAGGATGCGTCCTCCGAACCGGCCTGTCTGAGCCGCATGATACTGCACGAGACCCCTGGCTCTACCATCAGAGCACACACAATCTCGCATGCGAGTAAGCTTCTTAATCGACGCCGAACCCAGCAACCGTCGGATTGACAAAGCTGATCGCACACGCTCGGAGGGGGAGAAAGCATCCATAACTCCCGCTCCCTGATCTGCATCGTCGTCAGTATCGGTCCAACCTTGTTCATCGGACTCCTCCTCGTCGCCTAGGAGTTCGGCCAGGGTGTCTTTCCGTAAGTTCGACAAGGCGAACCCTTCAGCTACACACCAAGCTATCAGCTTATCCCGCTGAGTTGGTCTCAGTCCCCCAGTTAGGGCGGTGAACTCCGCAAGCAGCGGTTTGCTGGCACCGTCAATTATTGCCTGTGCCTGAGCAACAAACGGGATATCTAAACCTATACCACGCTCGTTAATTCTCTGATCCAGCAGCCATACTTGGAGTTCACCGGGCGTCAGTGGCCCCACGCGTCTGTGCAAGCTCTGCTCAGCAGCCACATCCCGTTCGCAGTATAGCCCAACCCTTAGAAAAATATCCTTTGATACCTCTGGCAGGAGATTTGTCTTTCGATTGACTCGAGATAAAGACAGGGTCAGCCGTGATCCATCCAAATCTTTCTGGATGGGCAATCTCAAGACTCTCAACACTGCGTCCAGTTTGTTCGGCAACGCACGCATCGCACAGGACGCCATAGTACATCGCCAACGACTGTTCGGCACCGCAGGCCATGCATGCCTGGAAACCATAATATTGCGCCATATTGCCTTCTCGAACCCCGCGTTGTGGGCCACCAGGATCACTTCGGGATCACAGATTTCCGGTGGAATTGGGTCTCCGGGATACCAAGTCCGCGGAGGATCGCCGTAGCTTAGACATAGGACTTCAGTACTCAAATCCTCTGCGTACCGCCAAGCCCCGGCGCGCTTGAGGTCGCAGCGACTCCGCGTCTCGAAGTCAACCACGAGTTCTGTCATTTCCTCTCCTAAGTTTGAGCGGCCGGCGCCAGGGGAGGAACGCCGGCCGCTCAGGTAGCGGCACTGCCTCAGTGGGACTCACATACTCTGCTACCTATCAGAAGGGAATGTCGTCGTCTGCAAACCCGGCGCCACCAGTCGGGTCCTCGTCCGTAATCGAGCCGGCGTATCCCTTGAACGCCTCGGCCGCAGACCGGGCGCTCCCAATACGCTCACCCTTGTTGCTGGTGAACACCATGTCAAGGTAGGCAGTTACGCCATCTGGATTAGCCCCTACTCCATCGTAGGCTACGAAGTTAAACGTAGCGAGTACCAGGACGCCTGAGTAGAATTTATTCTTAGCACGTTCCTTGGCGTCTCCTTCATAATCTGTAATTTTCCCATTCTCAATCCCAGAGAGCGCAGGCGGGAACTTAGAACGTGCTGAGAGTACCACCTTGCCAACTGTAGTACCATCGTCCTTCTTACCCTGAGCACACCGCTTCTCTGCAAGCTTGGTCCCGTCTGCGAACGCGAACTTAATAGGGTTGGCCTTCCAGTCACGCCCCGGCCACTTGGCCTTGGCTACCTTAGCAGCTAACTCCTTCAGCGGCTTCAGGTCTGGGTGCTTCGGGTCGAACAAGAAGTTCGCGCTATACTTCTCCTCTCCGGTTTCCTTTCCATTTGGCCCCTTAAACTTCCGTGGCTGGAAGAGGGCGGGAAACGTCATCTGAACTAGAGCAGTCAGGCTGTATCGGCTGTCAACTTCGGCCATTAGATTTCTCCATCACAAGATGCCCACACGGGGCGGGACGAGGGCTGGGGACTCGAACCCCATAAAGCGGCCGTCCCGCACCCAAGAAACACAATTTAATGATCTTTTCTTTGCTCTTCAAGAGTTTCCCGCATTAGATTCTCCTATGTTTGCAACAGCGACTCCGAAGGCCTCGGTAGCCGACTTCAGTTTGACACCTATTCTCTTGTCAGTTGTAAGAGCTGCCGTCAGTCCAGTATCGGGCTTGTAGGCCCATTCCTTTACCAGACCTTTCGCCCACACCCCCAGGGCCTCGACTTGAGCAGGGGATTTAAGGGTCGCCGGATCATAAAGCTCAGGAGCGGCAATACCCAATCTAAGTGCATCTTCAGCTCCCTCCTTCCATACCCTATCAGCCTTCTTCTGCACCAACTTAGCACCTGGCACGAGATGCCCACTGCTCAGGCGTCGGAATACATCTGCCTCCAAAGCCTTCAAGTACATCTTGACTACCGACACCAAAACATAGTTTCTGCCAACCTCAGTGTCACTCAAGTTTACCAAAACTTTGGGGTCTGCCACAACAGCGGCCCCAAACATACCAGTCATCAGTGGACACACTAGCTTGGCCGGGCAAAACCTGCACCACTCCCCGGCGTCAAGCTGATCCTCTGCGCCAGCACCGATCGCGCGCATGGTGGGCAACAATTGCGTCTCCACCCACTCCGTGATATGCTGGGCCGTGGTCTCCCACCGCTTTACTGGATCGGCATAGTCGATACGAGGCTGTACCACACGTAGCACAACACGGCGTACGTCAGGATGACGGCCAAGAACAAGATAGGCATAGTACATGAGCTGGGGATTCTCTTCAACATCTACGTTTACTCCTTGTCCATACTTGAAGTCCACGATATTAAGCAGACTATCCGCCACCGAAGCAAAGTCTACGGTTCCATACATCAGCGCATGGCTAGCCGATGTCAAGTGTTCCTCAATGTACACCCTAGCATGAGGAATCTGAGTAAACGGTCGGCATACATCAAGATAAACTTGAACCGCATCAGCCATCTCAGCATCGGCGCCAGACTCCCACGCATCCCAACTATTACGCAGACACTGGGCTGCCACCTCATGAGCTTGTGTGCCTTCCTTCTGGTAGTCCTCTTCATCAGTCTGCCCCAGGTTCAGGTGCTTAAGGAGACTGACTGAACCAGGGCAGTTGAGCCAACGCTCGGCTGCTGATGCCCCAAGGGGCGAGTGCAAGGGCTTCATATCATTTCCTCATGAGTGCGTCAGCCACCAGTGTCACCACTAGGAAAAGGAATATGGTGACCATGACTCCAACACCGTCTACAGTAGTGCACATCACAAGCTCCTGAGTTCGGCCACGAATGCGGCTCTCTTATCCTGGGCAATATCCACCGCACGAGCGGGTGACTTGCCAGGAGCATGCTTAGAAATCAGGTTGCGGATCAGGACTGGGTTCTGATCACTCTTCTTCTTTTTATTCATGCCAGCTAATGTATGAGTAATCTCGCTGAGCAATTGAGAATCATCAATTACCTCCACTTTGGTAGGCTCCTCTCCGAGAACATCCGAGAGGTCATCCACTGACGCTACAGACTTCTCCTCCTGAGCCATCTGCTCCAGGACCTCCAGAGCTGCATCCTTCTTCTCGGTGTTGGCCACATCAGCATCAACAGGCTTAGGCACAGTCGTCCGCTTCTGCCTTTTATCAGGTTCCCCTTTCTGGGTCAGGCCGAGGACCTGGCACACCTTCTTCAGGGCAACATCGGCTGCATCATCAAGCGCCGCCTGGTAGTCCCCATCATCTGCTACGAACGACAGTTCAACTTCAGCAACCTTACTTTCAAAGTCCGCAGGGCGCATTGTACGTGCTACCCGGACCTTACCACCTACAATTTGTCCCATATCAATCCTCCAACTTTGAGCCTGGCAACTCCAGCACAGGCCTATGAATAGCGTCTACCTTAACCCCAGCAGCCCTAAGAAGGGCCACACCTGCGTCACCTGCCGAACGTGGTGATAGGACAACCACGAGGTCATTGATTCGGAGGTGAACGTTCTTATTCAGGTCCGTCCCAATTTGCAACTGAGGAGGGGGCCTGAACTTGGTAGCACTTCTGAACTGCTTCAAGACTTCGTCAGTCATTTCTCGATGCCTCCCCTAACATGAATGCTAAACATATGAGTACCCCGCCGAAGATATACATTTCCCAGTCCTCCATCAAAACCTCCTATCAAGAGCTGCGTGTGTTACCTGGAGCTTGCGAAGAGCAGAAGCCAGCACCCGGTCAGCAATAGAACCGGGAGCCACAAACACGTCACCTTGCACCGCCCTTCGTTGGCCACCCCTATCAAGTCGATCGAAAGCTTGCACATTATCCCCAGGAGTCCAGCTAGGTTCAGCGATGAGAGCATGACAACTAACAGCCTGTAGTCCATCTGTACCAATTCCCATACTTTGCAGATTACCCAAGCACACGTTGATGGCTGGGTTCTCAACGAATTCCTGCACCCTCTGCTCCTTGCGGACTGTGCCCGTGGAGCCATCAATCCTAACTAGCCCATGCTTCTTAAGCCTAGCCTCCAAAATATCCATAACCTCATGATGCCAGGCGAATAGCACCAACTTCTCCTCACCACCACGGATTAACATCTCTACATAATCTGCTACTTGGGGAGCCATAGCCACACCCATTTGCCTCCTGACTACAGCAATGTGTCCAAGTACAGTAGCATCAGCACCCGCCAAACTATCAGGATTGATAGCAAGAAGACTCTCAGCCTGGAGAGCCTGGCGAACTATACTAGTATTAGAGACTTGGATAAGATCATACACTGGTAGTTGTAGTTGTGGTAATACAACTCGCTTAAGATGTCTAACCATGAAGTTTACACGCAATCGGGCTTGAAGCTCTGCATGACGCCCATTTCTCTCCTCAATGAAAACCTTCCCATCTACTTCGCCCTTAAAACTGGGATTAAACCGCTCTCGGAATCCCTCTTCAGAAGCCCAGTCAATGGAATCCCAGCACAGGTTTCGAGCAAGTACATAAGCTTCTCTTGGCCTGTTAGGTAACGGAGTTCCTGTGAGAGCTAATATACGCTGTGATCGACTAGCAAGGCTAGGCCATCCGTGATCCGTACCTCCACCAAATACAGCTCTTGTACGCTGGGCATCCCAACTCTTGAGGTAGTGAGCCTCATCAAGGATGAGAAGATCATAAGTACCCTTTGACAAGGCTGCGGCTATCTGAGGTACACGAATGAGGTCATAACTAACTACAGTCCAGTGAGCCGTAGGGTGGACTCCGTACTGGGACGTGAGAATTGGATAGATGATGTATGGATAGTCCATAGTTGTCCATTCTCGAATTCTACGCACCCACTGTAACCTGATACTCGCAGGGCAGATAACAAGAACTCTCTTAGCTCTAATCTCGTTAGCGACGCAAATTGCAACAGGAGTCTTGCCGAGTCCGGGCTCGTCGCCGACAAGCGCATGAGTTCGATTGACAACGTACTCAACATCCGCTCTCTGGAAAGGCCAGAGTTCTCTATCGGCAGGGCACCTAATATGGACATTGCTCTCACTCCTCCACGACTTCTCTATCTCTGTCTGGAGCCCTACCAATCTCTGTCGGGCTCTATCTGTAGCATACTCCCAGAAGGCAACGGCAGCATATGGCTCACGTGTGAAGAGGAGGGCATCAGAGGCAGTCGATGCAGACAGTGATAGGCTGAGGCCGTGTTCCTTAACCAACACCTGCACCAGACCCCCGTTACTGCGTGGTACTGACAAGGTAAAGGCACCCGTTGTGTCAACATAGTCCAACCTCATATCGGGAGAACTATGCTAAGAATGTGCTCAATAGAGCCACGCGCCGCCACCTTCTTGCTGAATGTCATGCTGATTTCCCCTTTCGTCGCATAAACCTAATGGAGTTCGGCGGTTTCCGCAAGAGGACACACAGAGATTTTTCTGGCGCCGATCCAACCATCCAATCCTCAAATTGATCAAACACTTGACTTCTCCCGATCCGGAGTCCTATATTTGTATGCTGAATATGGGGATCACATGACACGAAATCACGCGACTGCCCGCCGCTGGGCTCAAGATAATATTCCTATATTCCCCTGTATGCCAGGCAGTAAGAAGCCGGCATGCCCCAATGGATATCTAGACGCTACCACTAACCTAATTCAGATAGACAAGTGGTGGTCTGAAGCAGACTATAATCTTGCCTTTTGCCCTGAGACTGCCGGCCTATGTGTAATCGACCAAGATTTAGGGGGGAATCTCACCGATCTCCAATTACCTAAAACCTACACTGTGACTACACCGAGCGACGGCGCGCACTTGTACTTTTATGGCAGTCTGCCGTCTTCGGTCGGCAAGCTAGCACCAGGCGTAGACACACGTGGACGCGGAGGGTATGTCCTACTTCCTCCGTCACTCGTAGATGGTAGAGAATATAAACCAGCAAACACCGCCCCAATCGCCGAACTGCCGACCCGCATAGTGGCGCTGCTCACAAATCAGCAGCATGAGCAAGCAAAATCAGCCTACCATGTACTAGACCTTCCTACCAATGTGGAACGGGCACGTACACTCCTCAACCAACGTATTGTCCGCGGAGATGTTGCAATTGAAGGAAGAGGCGGGGATGACCACACTTACCGACTCGCCTGCGAAATACTTAACCTTGGCCTCTCTCCGGAGGGTGCTATTACGGTAATGGCAGAGTGGAACGAAGCTTGTATTCCACCATGGAGTCCCGACGAGCTAAGTCAGAAGGTAAACAATGCAGCCTCGTATATGCAAAATGAGGCTGGAGCATGGGCCACGCCGTCGGCCGCGGAGGCCTTCAAGGCAAGTGCAGCCATACTTATAGAAAAGCCTAAGAAGTCACGATTTTACCCTGAGGATGATGACGAGATGGATACTGAACCCGATCCTAGATGGCAGGTAGAAGGCGTAATCCAAGAACGCAGCACCATCATGCTATATGGCCCAAGTGGAGGTGGCAAATCCTTCATCGCCCTCGACTTAGGGTTAGCCATTGCTACAGGTAAACCAACATTTGGGACAACCCCCACAATCACAGGGCCGGTGTTCTACGCTGCTAACGAAGGTCGCTCGGCCACCAAAGGCAAGCGCCGCCGCGCCTGGCGTATAGCCCATGAGGTAGTAGGCAAGACTCCATTCTATGTCATGGCAGCGCCAATGCTGTGCTTCCCAGACGAAGTAACAGAATTCAAAGCAGAAATCATAAAACGACTTAGTCACGGCTCATGGCCAGCGTTAATCATAGTGGAAACTGTATCCAAGATGATGGTAGGGCTTGATCCCACACGTGATGCACCCCAGCTCGTCAAGTTCTGTGATCACTTGTGCGAGTATTTCCATTGCAGTGTCATGGCCGTCCACCACACAGGTCACGACGAGGCGCGTGGACCGCGAGACAGCAGCGCATACCACGCGGGGTTCGACACAGTGCTCCGCGTCAAGGGGAACCTGCGCGAATGCCCCGCAATCGAAGTACAGGTCATGAAGCACAAAGACCAGGAGGAGCGAGAAGAGCCATTCACTTTCGTCGCGAAGCCCATGGCTGGCTCTTTGGTCTTGCAGGGCACCACCAGCACAGAACACCGCACCTATACCTCCGATCCCAGCGAAATCGACGGACCAAAAGTCGGCGCTGTACTTGCCCGCCTCGGAGCCTACGGGCGCGACCAAGGATTGGCGACGCCGGTCCTCGAAGTCGAGCTGAAAGTAAGTGCTGCATTATTGCGGAAGCTTGCCAAGGGCAAGCTTGCTCCTTATTGTGAAGGGTCAGGGCGCGACTTGTTGTGGTACCTACCTACGATACATCCTACTCCGTAGATGATAAAGAACGGAGCCCATACCAAGGCCCCAACAATACCTCCGAATATCATCCATAGCCAACAGAATATCACTAAGGACAATAAGGTAGGATCAGTCGGAAACGCTTGATCTACTATCCACTGCATTGTCAACTCCTTTCTGTCTTGCTCCAAACAATGGAGAATTGAAACCATAGGTAAGATCGAACGCTTGCCACGCATCTCTTCTTTCCTGCGCAGTCAAACGCAAGAAATCTGGGATATCCAACTCTATGCTTACCTCCTCTTGCGCCATTGATAATTCCCTACCAGAGCGATTATGAACCCCATAAAGGCTATAAAACCCCACAGTATCCCGCCGAGCAAGCCCTCGACCGCGCCGTCATTCAGATATATGCTAAACCACAAATAGCTCAGTGTACTACCCCCTATAGCCAATATCAAAGAGCCAAACGTCATTCCACCAGCCATGGTATGCCTCCATTTATCCGATAATTCTACTATGCCCACAGGTAGGACATATCTCTCTATCACTCCTACACCTATACGAATGCCACCTCCATGGGCGCACCTCTCGCCCAAACCGGCTCTTACGTGGTTGCCCCCGTGTAGCGAAGCCCTGCAAATCATGTGCACCTAGCCACGCGAGACACATGAACAACCTCTTACGGGTGGCAATCCCAGCGTCACCACGCGCAAACTTGGGTGGATAGAGCTGATCTGCCAATTCGGTGGTAGAGCACTCCGTAAACTTGTACTGAGTAGCAATCAAGCCTCGCACTGCGCTAGCTACCGTCTGGTGCGCGTCTGGCCATGATACCTCCGGCGCTAATGCTATATTCCATTCCTGGGGTGTCATTTTTTGATACTCCCTCAAAACAGTGTTGGTTGCATGCGAGCGTCAGTCTTAATCCACTGGCGCACCGCGGTGAACAGGGCGACCCGTTCGTTATCACTAAGCTTTAAATAATCGGCGAGACCACGAAAGTTGTCAGTCATCTCCTCCACACTACCAACTAACGCACCGTAATGCATATTACCCTGCCTATCATAGAAGTCTGACATTATCATACCATCGCTAGTAATGTTAGCACCCCAACCTGGGGCACCACCACTCACAAAGCGGGGCGGATCGAACGCCTTCCGCGTGGCCGCAGGGCCATAGATCAGCCTCGCCACGTCCAACATACAGTGTTCAAGGATTGGATCATTCCCCAACACTGCTATCAGCACCGCACCTAACTGACTCTGATTGAGGCGCGTGGCGGACAGAGCCCGCCACTGCCAAGTATTGGATCGCCACTCGCGTTTCTGACTCTTCGTGCTGTCTGTCATAATCAAACCTCTTTTGTAAAGGTATTCCAAGCCTCAAGGATATCCTCTAACGCCGTCCTATAACCCTCCAGATGGGCACATAATCTTAGGTCTACATAATAAGAACCTGTTGCAACGTCGGTCTTTAAATTCTTCATGGCACTGTCCAGATAGGCTGTCATACGGCCTATGATAATCGACTGATCTTGCCTTGGCATTACAGTTCCTCCTATATCCGAAATCCGATCCTGGGGGTGTTCATTCTCTGAGAGCGGAAGCGTGGTTCTAAACAATGGCATTACTCCAACTCCTCGTCAGGGTCGAACAAGTGTTTGTCCCAGAAGTGATTCCTAAGTGACTCGCAAACTTTTTCTAAGTGCTTCTCATCCCGCAGCCCCGCGTAGTCTTCACGGAGATGACGAGAGGGCGGAAGCCGTTGATAGTAGGACGTTAAGGAAGATTTACTGTAGCGTCTCTTCATGATGAATACTTTCCCTTAGTAAAACTTGCCCTAGCCTAGCCGCGGCGTGCCACACACGGTAGGCCGCACTGTACTGGTGCGGTTGCTTACCAAACCGCGAGTAAGGGGACCGGCGCTGACGCCGATCCCTTCGCTTGGGAAGATATAGTCGCTTCATACCTAAGCCTCCAGTTTCTTGAGATACGACGAAGGTTCACCATAACGCCGAGTGAACACCATATGCAACATTTGGTCTCGCTTTGGTACACTACACTGTGCAAGATCGCCCATCAGTTCTAAGGCATCACTACCAAAGATGGCTTCCATGGTATGATAGTCGAAGATCATAGTGTCGGCGGAGGGTATCTCATTCTCTGTCTTAAGGTTCCCAGGCACTTCGAACGTAAGGTGATGACCTATCAGCACCTCAACACCAGGATAGGCAATCTTTATCATAGCCGTGTAGAGCACGGCATTATGCTTATTGCGTACGTTCTCTTGAGTGAGAAAATCTTCAATCTTTCGCTGCATGTCACTTTCTCCCTTTCTTGACAATAGTTGGAGTAAAGGCTATCCGTGGACAAGAGGCCCAACCACCAAACTTGTCGGCAGTAACCACTTTTACCTTATCCGCGATGTAGCCCGCCGCGGCTGGCATGGCCAAGAGTACCACACTCAAAACCATGCCTACATGCAACATAACCGATACCTTGCTCATATCCATTCTCCATATACAACCTTATGTACTAACCTTATCAAATCTAAGGGTTTTCCCGAAACTTTGGCTGCTACAGCTACTGATGATGCTGCCGCCCATCTTACTGACACTTTCTCTCGCCATTCCATTGACCGGGCTGCTATCGCTGCCCATTCCGCTGCTCGCGCGGCAGACAGCTCTATCGGTGACAGGGACACTGCCCTTACTTCTGCCCTTTCCGCTGCCTGTGCAGTGCGATCTACCCCCTTAAGCCAATTGTTAGCCCATTCTACAAACCTTGGTTCATAATAGACTTCAAGGGTACACATAATAGCAAATGCCACTTGTTGCTCAATACTTACTACTGGTATGTCTATAGTATGTAGTGTTGTTAGCGCTGTACATCCTACCTTCAGGCCGTTGTCACTTAATCCGACTTTTCCGTCACATTCCCAAAGGATAGAGTAACCTAAAGGAATATGTATCGGGGAAAGCATAACTGCTAGCAAAGGGTCTGTATATGCATGCAGCCATCCTGGACTACATAGTTCCCCTTCCCCTGATGCAGTATGTGTAACACTGAGCCCCCATTGCGTTTCATTGGTATATCCCACCCGTGTCTTACCATCTTGTGTAGTCCATTTATATAATTTCATATCAGGTTCTCCCATGTCAACACTCCATCACTAGCACCCATAGGTGCTAGGAATTGAGTGTTTAGGCATAACGTCGATTAACCACAGGCCGCGCTGCGACAATGGCCATGATTTCAGCCCCCAATATCCCATATAAAAGATAATGGCCGAGACCAAAGCATAGGCACATAAGGTGTACTATGTGCCCTAGAGATCGCGTGCGGCGCAGCCATCGAGGGGGTTGCCTGGCCCCATCGAGAGCTTCCATTGTATGGATTAGCAATCCTCTTGGTGTATGGGATATCTGCATAGGGCTTTCCCTTAGGGTAATTGTCTCTCTGAGGGAAGTATGGGAACACACAATTCCTGCGCGGCCTCGGCATCGAACAGGAACCCGAAACTATCAAAATCACAGATATAGATACTCTGTTGACGAGCCTGTTCCAATAATTGGCTTGCTATACTATACAAGCATTGATTATTGGCCTCGTTAGGTTCAGCGCCGATGATATAAACCATAACTGGCTCCCCCACTATAGGATCACCTCCGGCGCCGAAGCTATGGTAAACGGTAAAACCCCCAAACTCTTTGATCAATCGATCCGCTAACGCCCTATGCAAATCTTGCAGTGACCCTCCACTATTATCAAACAATGGAAGGATAATCTTTGCCTCATTCAGGTATTTGATAGCCATATGTTTATTCTCCCTTGTCGGACTTGATTGCCCGTTTGTTGGCCTAAACTGCATTTAGTTCAGGCCAACAGGCTGACAATCCAGTGCGTAGACTAGATCATTTGCGATAGCAGTCAGCCTACATTATCTGGGGCGACTATTACAGCCCGCACCGTCTCTATGTCGGCAAGCCGCCTCATGTCGGCGAGCGCTTCGGTGTCAGTATCATAAAATCTAGCAGGATGGATTTTGAATGTAGGGTCACTGATATCATAAATCATCATCGCTGCAAGCTCAGTGTTGTAAAAAGCCTCCAGCGCCCGTCCTTCAGGGCCTGCAAGCGTAACAACCCACCCCGCGCGGCAATGCTTCTGTCCGCACGTATGCCAATCGTCCATACTTAGACTGTTTGGGGTCGATGCAGCCTGATAAACTCGCAAGTGAATGGAAGGAATAATAGGAGCCTCGGGGCCTCTACTAGAGCGGCGGTATGAGCAGCGTGAACAGCGTGAACAGCGCCCGCAATCCGAGCAGTCTGAGCAGTCTGAGCAGGCCGAGCAGTGTGAACAGCGCTCGCAGCGTGAACAGTACGAGCAGGCCGAGCAGTCCGAGCAGCGTGAACAGCCCGAGCAGCGTGAACAGCCCGAGCAGTCCGAGCAGCGTGAACAGCCTGAGCAGTCCAGGCAGCGTGAACAGTACGAGCAGGCCGAGCAGTCCGAGCAGCGTGAACAGCCCGAGCAGTCCGGGCAGCGTGAACAGCCCAAGCAGCGTGAACAGTCCGAGCAGTCCGAGCAGTCTGAGCAGCTAGAACAGCGCTCGCAGCGTGAACAGCCCGAGCAGTCCGAGCAGTCCGAGCAGACTGAGCAGTCTGAGCAGTCTAAGCAGTCTGAGCAGTTTTGTAAGCTATCCAAAGCTACTTGTGCAGCCTCCCGCGTCCCCCAAAATTTAACGGAGCAACGGTTGCCGTTGGCGTCTTCTATAATGTCTAACATCGGTATTCCCTCCGCATATGATAGCAGTCCACCTAGCTAGTCTTTACAAGTAGTGTTAGCAGTGTACCCTGCGGGTAAATTATGCGGTAGGTCATTTATATGTTGGCCTACCAAAGCCATATGATAGCCTCGCTCCGATGTCCACCTACCCACATACTTGACACCACCTGCTAGGGAGATGCTTTGCACCTCTCTATTCGTCTCTTCCTTAGCAACTGTTGGCATGATTGTCTCCCACTGCTTAGGTTAAATTCTACTCGTTAGCGGTTTCGGTCGATCGGGGCGGCGAAACCCGCAAGCTCGCCCTGGAGGGGCTTTCGCGGTCGCCTTCGATCGAACCGAACGTCGTAACGAGTAGCATATTTTTGAAGATTTGTCAATTGACAAATTGTCGCACCTCCCCCACCGTGATGGGGCCATATGATCCCTATGGCAGAAGGTGAGTACCAAGGCTCATTCAGTAAGATTGGCCTGACTCTTTTAGGTGGCTAGCGTATCTTGAGAGTGCGCACCCAAACAAAATCAGAGCGGTGTCTGAAGCTTCAGCTACTATTCTTGCCTCATACTGGTCACGATCGATAGCCCCTAATGGTGAGGGCCTATATTTCCATTCATGTGGTATTGGCAAGCCTCGCTCATACATTTCCCCTGCGACCGCAAACCACCATTCCATAGTGGTGTCCCAGGCAGCACCACCATGTGTGAGGCGCATTTCCCATATTAAGTCACGGGCAGATAGCTCTGATATTCTAGCCATGTTTCGAATCCCTCTTTGTGCCACACTATCGCGCGTTCCATAGCTAACTTAAGATCGGTAATCTCAAGGTTTCGCCTTGCGCGGTTTTCGTCGTCGATAACCCACACGGTCCACATGGTAGGTTTCCTTCAGATTGAGTGGACGGCGCCGAGTGTAGGCAATACTCGGCGCCTAGTGTCAACTCACGATTTCGTGACATCCTTGCGGTTGAACTGAAGGGTCTCCACCAAGGTTAACAAAGCCGGAAAGGTCAGGCCATAGACAGCTAAGCCCCCTTTCTCCGTAACCTTAAGGGTAAGCGGTCCCCTGAAGGTATTCTCAGGTCGCGGGTTGAGAATTTCATCCATCGGTATTCCCCTTGTCGGTCTTGCTTCGCCCCGCCTTGGGGCTCCCTTTAGTTTGGTTGGACGGCGCCGAGTATCGCAGGCACTCGGCGCCGATGTCAAATCACGATTTCGTGATTTCCTTGCGACTGAGCTTGGAGCCCTGTGCGGCGATGAAAGCCTTGATAGCTCCAGTCTCCACAAAGGCTAACAACCGCTCCCATTGCCCCACGTAGAGCGTGACCGGGAAACGTCCAAGGCCATAGATAGCTAAGCCCCCTTTCTCCGTAACCTTGAGGGTTAAGCTTCCCCCTTTGCTTTGGATCAAGGCCGCATTCTCTGCCCGCAGTTTTGCAATTTCCACGGCCATAGCTTCGTGGCTCAAGTCTGGTAGGATTGCCATAGGTATTCCCCTTGTCGGTCTTGCTTCACCCCGCCTTGGGGTTCTCGGCGCCGACCACCGCACCATCGGCCCCAATTGTGGCTTTTTTGTGGCATTTCGATCACAAGAAAGTGATCAACTATCACGAAAACGTGATGCGGCCTGGCGCGCCGGTTGCACTTGCTTCGCTCCCTGAGATGAGGAGCACAGTCTCATGCTGTTGCTCTAGTCAACAGTATGTACTACGGGGCTTCGGCACGTAACACGTGTGTCTTAGCTACGAAACTTATGCCCCAAGACAATAGACCGGGGGTGGGTGCCGGGTAGGGCATGCCTAAGCTTAGGGTTGGGGGAAACCGGAGCCTTTCACTCGCACGCGGCGACCTTTAAAAACACTACACGTAAAAGTTGAAACAACCAAAATCAGGGTTGAAAAGTACCATCCATAATACTAGTATACTAGAATGACGAATGCAGTGATCCATGGGACCCTCCACCATACGATTGTAGACCTACCTCCGGTTGAGGAACTGGGGCCAGCAATGCGTGCCCTACCAACCGACAAAATGCGGCGATTTGTTGTCGCATGGTGCAATCGTGGTGATGACAATAAGACACAGGCCGTAGCCGAAGCTGGCTATATTGGCACCCCGAAGACATGGTGTATAAATGGAATTCACCTACTAAGGGACCAGCGCATCCTGGAGGCAATCCACGAGGAGTGTGTGAAGCGGCTGCATGCAGGGAAGGCCTTAGCAGTCAATGCACTCTTAGCTATGGTAAGTGATCCCCTACACAGGGATCATGCTAAGGCAACGTTCACACTCCTAAACCGCACCGGACTCAATGAGCAAACTACGCACAGTGTCACAGTGAAGCACGAGCAGATGAATGATCAGGAGATAAGGGCGAGAATTAGAGCGGTCTGCACTGATCTGGGAATCGATCCAAAGCAGGTTCTCGGAGCACAGGAGAAATCTCTACCGGCACTCCCTGCACCAGTGGATGCCGAATTCGAGGAAGTAGGATGTACAGAGGGTATTGAGGACTTGCTATGAGTAAGGTTGGTATGAGCACTCTTCGGGCGACACTCGCTGCTCTTGAGGCAGCGCGTGATCTCAAGCTGTACCGGCACATCGACTACTTTGAGCCATATGAGAAGCAGAGGAAATTCTTCGACTTGGGGGCCACAAAGCGCGAGCGACTCCTAACGGCAGGCAACCAGCAGGGTAAGACGGAAGCGGGAGCTTTCGAGACAGCCTGCCATCTCACAGGCCAGTATCCGGAGTGGTGGCGAGGACGCCGATTTGATGGCCCCGTGAAATGTTGGGCATGTGGAGAGACGGGAGCAATTGTCAGAGATGGGCCACAAACTAAGTTATATGGAACGGCTGGCATTGGAGACGCCTATGGCACTGGTCTCCTTCCACGAGACTGTATCCCTGATCGCCCCTCCTTGGCTCGGGGTGTCACCGATGCCTTTGACACTGGCCATGTAAAGCATGTATCTGGTGGAACCTCGACCGTGTCCTTCAAGTCATATGAGCAAGGTCGCACCAAGTTCCAATCCTCCACCCTGCACGTGATCTGGGCTGACGAGGAGGCACCTTCAGACGTATACTCAGAGATGCTTGCCCGTATAACGGCAACTCAGGGATTGATTTATACTACTTTTACACCTCTGAAGGGCATGTCTGACGTAGTAATCAGGTTTCTAAGAGAGTTAAGTCCTGATCGTGCTGTAGTCACTATGACGATTGAGGATGCACTCCACATTCCAGCCGAGCGTAGGCAACAGATTATCGACGGCTACAAGGAATTCGAGCGAGATGCGCGAGTGTATGGGGTCCCAATGCTGGGAGAAGGACGAATCTTCAAGACCCCAGAATCCCAACTCAGGCATACCTTATCCCTGGATGACGTGCCTCTGTACTGGGGGAAACTATGGGGTATTGACTTCGGTATTGCTCACCCGTTCGCTGCCGTCCTCGTAGCTTGGGATAAAGACAATGATATTATCTATGTGATGCACACTATTCGCCGATCTGGGGAGAAGGATGAGCGGAACCTACCTCTGCTTCATGCAGCTATGATGAAGCCTATTGGCGCTGCTGTACCGGTTGCTTGGCCACAGGATGGGACAGCCAGGGAAAGTGGTGGCGAAACCCTGGCCTCTCAGTATAAGAAGCATGGGCTGCTGATGTTGCCGACCCATGCCACATGGCCGGATGGGGGCATGTCCACTGAAGCTGGTCTCGCAGAGATGGATGAGCGAATGGTGACTGGGCGTCTGCGCGTAGCATCGCACCTGGCGGACTGGTTTGAGGAGTACAGGGAGTATCATCGGAAGGATGGCATGATCATAAAGGTCCGGGACGATATCCTATCGGCCACACGAGTAGCCGTGATGATGCGGCGCTATGCCCGGCCAGTGAACTTCGGGGGAAAGGTAGCGGGTCAACGCAGTTCGGGGATTGCGGACGGGGTTGACTTCCCACTTTTTTAGTCCTATATCTTGTAAACCGGTAAATACCGCCATGGCTACCGGAGAAGGTCAACGACCATGTGCGGGGAGAACGGAGAAGGCTGCAAAAAGCCTATTAACCGATCTCCCCGCTTTTCTTTTTGGAGATAATTCTATGTATCTCGTTCTAATAGTCATTCTTATCCTAATGTGCATCGGTGGCCTCCCTCATTGGGGGTACAGTGCTGGCTGGGGTTACGGCCCTAGTGGAGGTCTAGGTTTGATTATAGTGATCGTGATTATTGTAATGCTTGTGCGGTAAGCCATGCCTCAGGTTAGTCAGAAGAATTTCCCCCTCACTGGAGCCGCAACTGATCTTGGGTTAGGTGATATGGTGGGTGAACAACTCTCAGACGAGGAGAAAGATCGGCGCAAGAAATTGATGCAGTCCCAGGCTATGGGGATGAACCAGGCTATGGGAGCCGCCTCAATGTCACTCCTGGGAGGGTACAGATAAGGTAAATGGTCGATTACTCTACCACCAAGCCCTACTCTACTTCTGTCCCGCGCATGATCTCTGATCGGGAGATGGAACTCGTGATCGAGACCATCTCTATCTTCAATCAGATTCATACATGGCGTAATACTTTCGCAGGGCAATGGGAGGAGACCGCGGAGTTGATTGCTCCGAATCAGCGCAACACGTTCTATTTCGGAACGTTCAACTTTCCGGGCCAGAAGAAGACCGACCATCAAGTGGACGCCACCGGTATGATGGCCAATAGCCGCTTCGGGGCTATATGCGATTCCTTATTGACTCCACGTAACATGACATGGCATGGGTTATCAGCCAATGATGATTATGTTATGAAGGATAGGCAGACACGTTTATGGTTTGAGACTGCGACTCGTCAACTCTTCAAATATCGGTATGCTCCTGAGGCCAACTTTCCATCGCAGAACCAAATGGTCTATCAATCTCTCGGTGCCTTCGGCAACGGGTGTATATTTGTGGACCAGTTCGATGATATCCAGAAGATTCGCAAGGGTCTGCGCTATAAGGCTATTCCCTTAGGTCAGGCATTTGTACGTGAGAACCATCAGGGGGTCATCGACACGATGATCCGGTGGTGGAGAATGACTGCTCGCCAGGCCGAGCAGAAGTGGCCAGGAGCATTGCCAGCTCTATTGCAGACAGCCTTACAGCAGAATAGCGAGATGCTGTACAACTTCTTGCACTGTGTTAAGCCTAATGTGGACTATGACCCTGATCGACTTGACTACAAGGGAAAGGTTTATAGTTCCTACTATATCTCTTTCGAAGGCAAGTGTCTGATGTCGCCACCAGGTGGCTACCATACCTTCCCTTTCCCCTTCACTCGCTATGAGCAATTTCCTGACGAGGTCTACGGTCGAGGACCAGCTACTATGGTCTTGCCGGCTCTGAAGACGCTCAATGCTCAGAAGAGAGTATTCCTCAAGCAGGGACATAGAGCCTCCGATCCGGTGCTGCTCGTCGCAGACGATGGCATTGTGAACTTTAACATGCGCCCAGGGGCGCTCAACAAGGGTGGCGTCTCGGCCGAGGGCCGAGAACTAGTGAAAATTCTGCCGACTGGCAATATCCAGATAGCTAAGGAAATGCTCCAGGAGGAGCGAAGTCTTATCAATGATGCATTTCTGGTGTCATTATTCCAAATTCTCACTGAAACTCCGCAGATGACAGCAACAGAGGTTATAGAACGCACCAACGAAAAGGGCATCCTTATAGCACCTACTCTGGGGCGGCAGCAGAGTGAGTATCTAGGCCCAATGATCGACCGGGAACTGGACCTCTTGGGTCAACAAGGATTGCTTCCACCGATGCCTCCCCGCCTAAGAGAGGCAAAGGGAGAATATGAGGTTGTCTATACAACTCCCCTGGCTCGGGCTCAGCGAGCGGGGGAGGCATCGGGATTTATACGTACGGTTGAGACTGCCAAGGAAGTGGTCAACATCACTGGAGACCCCAGTTATTTGGACTCATTCAACTTCGACGCTGCTCTTCCAGAGATTGCTACTGACATTCAGAATGTGCCAGAACGATGGATGGCAACTCCAACGGAGGTCGCTAAGAAGCGCCAGATGCGGGCTCAGGCACAACAGCGCCAGGAGCAGATACAGGCTATGCCAGCTCAGGCTGCTATGATGAAGGCGCAAGCCGTAGTGCAGAAGAATCAACCAGGCGTAGGACCACAGCAAGGGATCGGGGGTCCTCAGGTTCAGCAACCAATACAGCAACCAGGAGGACCATAGTGAGTACAATTGACACCGTGGGTAGAATCCTCGACTTTGTGCGGGCGCGTAAGAAGAGTTATGCACTATGCTTTATGCAACCAGCCGGGAACCAGGTTCTCATCGACCTGGCAGACTTCTGCCGTGCCGCAGAGACGTGTGTGGTTACCAATGCCGATGGGAGTATCGATCGGAACCGTTCTCTGGTCCTTGAGGGGCGCCGAGAGGTGTGGCTTCGAATCCAGAATCACTTAAACTTATCATCCGAGGACCTGTACCGCTTAGCCACGGGCAGAGAACTCACCTATGCAGGAGTAACTGACAATGCCTGATCCGATTGTTAACACGACACCACCGCCTACCCCTCCACCATCTCCCCAACCCTGGCATGCCGGTAAGGTGGACGCGGAGTTGTTGGGACATATGCAGAATCATGGGTGGCATGATAAGTCACCTGAGGAAGTTGCTTTGGCTGCCGTGAAGTCGCACCGTGAGGCTCAGAAGGTCATCGGCGTACCACCTGACCGCGTGCTGAAGATTCCCGTGGATGCCGGGGACAAGGCTGGCTGGGACACAGTTCATCAGCGCCTGGGAGTCCCCAAGGAGGCAAAAGATTACGACTTCGCCACCATTAAGAAAACAGATGGAGGTGAGTTGGATTCCCAGTTCACAGAGGCTATGAGGGCGGTACTCCACGGTGCACATGTGACGAAGGACGCCGCTTCTGAAGTCGTGCGCGGGATTGTTAAGTTTCAGGAACAGTCTGACAAGACCAAAGCAGACGACAAATTGGCCACACTTACTCTCCAGAAACAGGAACTTCAGAAGAACTGGGGAGTGAACAAGGAAGCCAACATGGTAGTTGCCAAGGGAGCAGCTCGTGCCCTTGGTGTCGATCCAGCAACTGTGGATGCCCTTGAGGGTGTACTTGGTTATGACAAGGTCATGGAAATGTTCCGATCGATCGGAACAAAGATCGGTGAGGACAAGTTTGTTAGCTCAAGTGGACCCGTACCCGGCGTTATGACACGCGAACAGGCATATGCCACCAAGCGAGAACTCATGGCCGATGCTGCCTTTGGCAGGAAGGCTCTTGCCGGAGATACAGAGGCAATCAGGCGATTGGCCGCTCTCGACCAGATCATAGCAGGAGCATAACTGTGGCCATATGGGCTACAGGGCAGAGTAGTTTCGATGCAGTTGTATGTACTGCTGAGACTATACGGCAGGTGAGCAGTGCGGCTGCAATTGCCCTGTATGGGAGCAATCCTCTCAACTCACAGAATCTGGCCTCTACCTTGGCAGCGGCCGACAATGTGTACCTTTCCACGGTGGTGGCGGCCGGACTCACATATGGGGTCATGACCTATAATGAACTCTATGCTCTCACTGGTCAGGCACCTCCTACTTGACATGACCCCAATCGAGTGCCTATATTAGGCAAGCACGGGACACAACCGATAGGCGTCCCCTGGCCCCCGAGATGGACAAGGCCGCTCCGCAACAGTAGGCAGGAGATCGGCTGTGTCCGAGGACCTCTTCAAACTTTTCACCACTCAATTTTCGACCTATATGGAGCTGAAGCTCCAGCAGATGGGTTCGTTGCTTCGTGGCAAGACGCGAGAAGGCTTCCACGTCGGCAAGCAGGCATCGCCCATCAACCAGATTGCGGCAATCGCGCTTAAAGCACCCGCGGGACGCTTCTCTCCGAAGAATCGCACTGATGCGGACTTTACTCGGCGTTGGGTATTCCCACAGGACGGCGAAATTGACCAGCTCATCGATAGTTTCGATGAGTTGAAAACCATCGTTGATCCCAAGTCCCAGTATAGCACCAACGCGGCAATGGCCGTAGGACGCGCTTGGGACGACTGTCTTATCACGGCAGCTTTCGGTATTTCCTACACTGGACAGGATGCCGGAGGCCTGGTGCAGGAGACGTTTGCCACCTCTACGTTCCAAGTAGCAGATACCTTTGGTTCCAGCGCTGCCTCAGGTTTGACTGTAGCAAAACTGATCGAGGCCAAGCGCATTCTACGACACTACCACAATGACCTGGACAATGATCCCCTTACTCTAGTCATCGGGTCCCAGCAGGAATCAGACCTTCTTAACCAGGTGCAGGTGGTATCTACCGAATTTAATGATAGGCCGGTTCTTGTGGATGGGCGTGTGACTCGCTTCTTAGGTTTTAACATCGTGGTTACTGAGCGCCTCACGATTTCGGGCTCCGATCGCCAGTGTATCGCATTTGTGCAGTCAGGACTGTACCTTGGTATGTGGAAGGATACGATTAATCGCATTTCGATCCGTAATGACATCTCAGGCGAACCCTACGACTTGTACACTGCGGTATCCTATGGAGGTTCACGCACTCAGCCGGGAAAGGTTATCCAGGTTCTTGCGGCGGACTCGACCGGCTCTGATATTACCCCGTAACAGGAGATTCACGTGGCCGCTGACACTGTAAAATCTACTTCAATCACTAACCTTGATGCGACCCCTTATATCCAGAATACTACTGGTGAAGGAGCCCCAGGATATCAGCGTGTAGTTGATGACTATGTTGCCGTGACCTCTGCTGGTATTGCTACCATCGCGTCCTATTACAAGGTCGTGAGAGTGCCTGCCAGTGCCAAGGTCAAGTCGGTGGTAGTAGCCGAGAGTACGGAGTTGGACACACACAATGCCGACACTCTCGTATTCGACGTGAACTGGATTTGGAGTGATAGTACGATCGATGGCACGCCAGGTGGTGTGCAAGGGTTGATCCCGCAGCGTGCCAACACTGGTACCACGACTTCAATCGCAAGCTATACGACTCCCAATCTCATTTATGGTCAGATTACTCCAGTCTACAATGCAGTCTATGGGCCTACGGATGTAGTCTTCAATGGGTCGCGGACTTACTATCCATTCGTCAATACGGATGGTAGTGCTGATCCAGGCCTCACTACTTCGCCCCTTTGGGATTTGTTTGGTTTCTCATATGATCAGGGCTTCTTCGACCTCATGTTGTACGTCTCGACGGCGGCCTCTACTGGAGCGGCAGGCTATTTGTACGTGCGCGTCAGTTATGTGGATTGATCCATGGCAGCCCTCAACTACTACCTCGGACTGAAGCGTGGCGCGGACAATCACCTTGGAAATGTGGTAGCGGGAACTAGTTCGTCTGGAACGGCGGTCGATGTCGAGGTGAATATCCAGATCAATAATGGGTCGAACGCTACAGGTATTACGCGCCTTGATGTGAATCTCCTCCTTAGGCAGATTCTGGAGTATATTGATTCTGGCGCCCTCAACAACGGCACTCTTGGTGCCGATCTTCCAGGTCTATAAGGAGATCACCATGTCGGACAATTCTACTGTTGAAGTCAATGGTAATGTGCTCAACCCCTACACGATTCGCCAGGCCGACAACTCCCTGGCTGCGATCGGTTTAGCTCCTGATGAATCCACGCTCATCTCGTGGGCTCATGGTTCTGGCTTTCAGGCCGCTGCACGAGGTGCCTTGTTTACTTTTAATGTCACCGCTGTGACAGTCCCTGTCGTTGCCTCGGGCCTCGTGTCGGTGTTCTCCTTATACAATCCTGTCAATTCCAACCGATGGCTGGAGTTGGTTGACTTCGACGCTTCGATTGTCCTTGCAACTACAGTAGTTGACACCATTGGGCTTTACTTTTCGAATGGTGCTCTGACAGGCAAGGGCACGTTCACCACGGCGGGAACTCCACTCCCTGGTCAGGTAGGCGCGTCCATCGGTGGCCAGGGTGTACCCTACTCCGCGTTCACACACTCTGGCACGCCGGTTCGTCACCGCATTCTTGGTGGGTGGGGGGCCACTACCGATCCCACGTCTAGTATGATCCACTACGAGTTCCAGGGACGTACTATTGTGCCTCCAGGTGTGGCAGTCTCCGTAGCTATGACAACTGCGGCTTCTACGGCTTCTGGTGTCGATCTTGGGATGTCCTGGATTGAGTCTCCGATCTTCTAATCCTGGAGACATCGTATCCCCTTGGGGCGGGCCTGGTACGCCCGCCCTTTTCATAGGTGCTATATGCGATTTCTTCTAAGTATGCTGATCATTCTTAGTTTGGGTTCCTTGGCAGATGCCCAGGAGCGTGCTCAGACAGATTATGTTAGGCCTTTGGGTTATTGCCAACTCACAGCCTCGGGTACTGCTGCTCTGATTTCTACCTGCTCTGGAGGTATCCCTAACCTAACGATATGGGCTGTGATTTGTATTGAGATTGCTAACATCCGATGGCGTGATGATGGTACAAGCCCAACAGCAACCGTAGGTATGCCTCTGATCTCTGGGACATGTCTGGACTATTCTGGCACTATGGGAGCTTTCTCCGTGATTGCCCAATCAGGTAGTCCGGTCATTGATATCAGTTTCTATAGTGGGGCACCCCGATCATGAACAGAATTTCTCAGACTATCATTATTCTTGGATTATCAATCCTCTCCTCAATCTCTGCGTATGCACAGATTGTTAAACCTGGATCATCTCTACCTGTGACTGGGATTACGGGTCTTGGTACAGGGGTCGCAGCAGCGCTTGGAAAAAACCTCGGAACTAATGGTTCGATCACATACAATAGTGCAGCAGTAATAAATGTTCTTCAGTATGGTGCCAAGTGTGATGGTGTGACCGATGATACGACGACTATTCAGAATGCGATCAATTATCTTGCGAGCACGTTTAATAGCGGAGTTGTATATATTCCTCCGGATTCCCACTGCTATGTACCAGGAAATGGAACTACTCCAAATCTGGTCTTGACGCAGGGAGTTTCGCTTATCGGCGGAAGTCAGTTCACGAGTGAACTGTATGCTGCCCACACCGATGTCCCGGTTCTAACCACGGATACTACGTGGACGGGGGCAGAGGTAGCCAATCTTTCAATCTATGGGAAAGGGTCTAATAACGATACCACTACATACGGAGCGACCCAGAACGCCGTTACATTCAACAGTTGCTTAAACAGTAGCGTCCACGATCTCTTGCTTATCGGCGGATATTATACGCTCGTCGTGAATTGCACGGATGGTTCATTTTGGAATATAACATCCGAGGGTGGTTATGGTCCATCAAACGTGCTCGGGATTGGGGCTTCGTGGTTCAAGCGTAATAAGTTCGATGTCTCTCCGCCTACGAACGTTACCAACGCCACCAATCCCATGGCGTATCCAAACTGGGTAGCGAATACAGCTTATAGTGTTGGCAATGTTGTCAACAATAGTGGGCCACTTCTGATTGCAGTGGCGAATACTGGAGATGATAAGAGTGGTGGTAGTGCCCCCACCAATGCCAATTTTGGGGTAGCGATCACCGACAATCATGTGACCTGGCAACTGTTCGCACCATCGGCGAACTATGCCGGATTGTCATTCCAGTCAGGTGTCGCCGCGGCGACTGTGGCGACGGGAGGCGCGACTTGCACTAATGGGATCAAGACCTTCACGGTTGTTGGCGGAACTGGAACTTCTGCTACTGTCACCGGTACAGTCTCGGGTGGTGTTCTGTCAGGCAATTTAGCGGCGACTACACCTGGCAACTACACGGTATTACCTACTAATCCGGTGACTCTGACCATTTCGGGAGGCACTTGTGGTACGGCACCTACGGCTACTTTGACCGAAGGTATGGCGTTGGAGAATAATCTCTGGCAGACAGACTTATCAGGTGCGGGAATGTATAATCCTGGACTTGTAGTTAATTCATCCGGGGCCAATATTGAGATGCGGGGGGCAATTTCAAGTTATGGTATAACTCTTACACAGTTAACGTGGTTTTACCTTGGGGGGTCGCATCTCGGCGGCACAATCGCACTCAATGAGACGAGTGGCACGGTAACGATCGAGGGAAACTTTTTAAACAGTGGTAATCCATATGGGATCACTGTAGCCGCAAATGTGTCTAACTTCGCGCTGATTGGCAATGATCTCAATAATGGCCCGATCACGGTGGCGTCAGGAACAAGCACTAATTATTCGATCATTGGAAATCGTAATGACACACTAACAGACGGTGGTACTGGGGCTGTAAAGACTATTGTGGATCAGGGAATAGAAACGCTCACTGGGCAGATCACGACTGCCACGCACTACGGCGGAGCCGCGGCGGGGTCATCGCTGACTCTCGCGAGTACATCAAACGGATCGCCATCGGGCGACTACATCGCGCTGAATGCATCTAACGTGAGAATCGGCGGAGGAACGCTGAGTGGTGTCCTCACTACATTGCCTCTCAACGTGCATGTCGCGAGCGGCCAAAACTGGCTGCTCTACTCGTCGGGTTCTCGTGCCGTTTTGGAGGCTATCAATGACTCTGGGGCGGGTGACGTGGGCGCAACGATCAATGCGTCGAGTCTGATCATTAACCCAGCCACCACCTTCAGCGGGATTATTAACCCAGCTACATCATTCACACCTACTGCTGGAAGTGGCGCTACTTCGGTCGCTGGTAATGATCAACGTTTCGTTATTACATCAGGGACAGCGCAGACTTCGGTCACAGCGAACTTTGGCCACATGTGGACCGCAGCGCCAGTCTGCACGATCAGTTCCAATTCTACGGCATCTGTGGTAGATATAACGTCAACATCAACAACGGCGATTACGCTTGGTGCCTCTGTTGCACTTACAGGGGCAACAATTAACGTACTGTGCTTTGGAGGGTGAAAAAATGAAAGCGCTTTTTGTCTGCCTGGCCCTGCTGGTTTTAGTTGCGCCTACAACTGCACAGGTGTTCGCCCCAGTTACAATCGATCAATACGCCTATATGCATCTCTATGACATGATCTCAGGGTTGGAAGGTCCAAAATTCAAGAATGTTCTACCAATCATCCAATTCTTAGAGCAACTGGAGAATGAGGCGCAGCAAGCGCGAAGACGTGTTCCGGTCTCACCGTCTACTCAGTCACCTTCTACTCAGCCGCCCCAATGAGTGCATTTACATCATCTGTTGATATAGGGAATCGAGCTTGTCAGCACTGCGGTGTGCCCCTAATCAATGTCTCTCAGGGGTTCACAGAGAATAGTCAGAGAGCGGTCCAGATATCCTCCTGTTATGACAAGCTCCGGCAAGCCGAGTTGCGGCGCAATGTGTGGCGCTTTGCTACGCGTAAGGCAGTCCTTCGCCCGATGGACACTAACACCATGCTCCTGGCCCCTGCCTTATGGTCCAGTATGGTGACCTACTATGTAGGTTCAATAGTAGTGGATCAGTCGGGTACTCTCTGGGAAAGTCTTGTACCAAGTAACCTTGGTAATACACCTGGTGCTTACGGGCAGGCCGGACTATGGGGTCCCTACTTTGGTCCACTATCGGTAATGCTTTATGATGGAAGTCAGGCATATTATTCTGGAGAAGTGGTCTATACGGCAGCGGGGAATGGTACCTTCAATGTCTACCGATCAATGGTAAGTTCCAATTACTTGGACCCCGGACTTCCCAACCTCTGGGCTCCTAATACCACATATTTCCAGAATCAGGTGGTGATGGTGTATCCTGCTTGGGTTGGGGGCACAAGCTATGGGAAAGGTGCGACGGTTTCCTACACCGATGGCAATACCTACGCTTCACTCATCAGTGCGAATCTGGGCAACACACCAAATGTCAACTCGACTAAGTGGGCAAGAGTACCTACGGTAACTATTGCTACGCTACAAGTTCCCACGATGACTCCTCCTGCCCCAGTTACATCTTCTCCTATCATGGAGTGGGTGTACAGTACGAACTACTCTCTTGGGCAATTCATCCTGTGGAACGCGGTGCAGTATGTATCCCTAGCCAGTAATAATACTATGAACCTGCCCAGCAATACATCTTTCTGGGCACCACTGACAGGAGGCATAGCCTACCTCAGCCTCATAGACCTCAACATTAACCAACCGCCCGTGAGCACTCCTACAGCATGGACGACCTCGTTCGTTGGGGGAAGCGGCAACCAATACTGGCTCCAGATCGGCGGTGCAGCGTTTCCGATGGGTGTTGGCCTTAGTGAGGGTACTCTCATGTACCCAGTTGGCTCCGGGCCATCCAGCCAGGCCCAGACTCGTAATGTATACCGATTGCCTGCTGCCTTCCTAAGAGAGGCACCACAAGACCCTAAGGCAGGCTCTGTGTCGTTCCTCGGCGCCCCCACAGGACTCATGTACAACGACTGGGAATTCGAGGCCAATTACCTGGTAACTCGTGAGATAGACCCCATAACGTTCCGCTTTGTGGCTGACTTTACCTCTGTTCCCGACATGGACCCGATGTTTTGTGAGGGACTTGGTGCCCGCATCGCCTTCGAAGTGTGTGAGACGCTGACGCAGTCAACGGCCAAACTCATTAACATAGAGAAGGCATATGAGAAGTTCATGACTGAGGCGCGCCTGGTGAATGGGATTGAGACGGGGGCTGAGGAACCTCCCGAGGACGACTATATCACCTGTAGGATTTGATTATGGCCGATGCATCTTTTGTCCAGGCGTCCTTTCTTGGTGGGCAGTGGTCGAAGTTTGCTCAGGGTAACTTTGCGATCCCCGAGTATCGCACAGCCATGAATATTTGTTACAACAGCATTCCCATAGAGCCGGGACCAGTAGTTCGTCGCCCTGGGTGTGCCCGTGCCTCGACTACACGCAAGGGGCAAAAGGCAAGGATCATCAAGTTTGACTTCGAGGAATCAAACGCCTACACTATGGAGTTTACGCCAGGATACCTGCGCTTTTTCACAGGTACTCAAGTAGTAACCACGGATGATCCCCAGTACGTCTCTGGTGTCTCATCGGCCTCTCCTGCTGAGGTCACAACCTTGGCCGCCCATGGGTGGTCTACAGGTGACGAGGTATATTTTGAGCACCTCCACACCTCCGCATCGATCATCCAGAATAGGACGTTTGACATCACGGTAATCAACAGTACTAACTTCACTATAGTTGATGACGTTACAGGTGACCTTATCAATGGAACTTCAGTTGGGGGTTTGCCGAGTGGTGCTACTGTTAATAGAGTTCTCAACATTCCGACCCCCTACACGGGTACTCTATGGTCCCAGGTGCGGTCTATTCAATCCAATCTTCAGTCGGTCCTGGTGTGCCCAACAGTACCACCACAGATGCTCACAGTCACCAATCCCCCTACGAATAGTCAGTTTGCGGAGTTCAGTTTCGACCCTGTGGTGTTCCTAGACGGCCCCTATTTAGACCCACCCACGACTGGTATTGTCATGACCCCTACTCTCTTGGGGGGTAATACGACTGTATCCCTGGTGGCACAACTGTGGTCGAGCACAGTCAGTTATACTCTCGGGGACTTGGTTATTTACAACGGTAATACATACCAGTCGATTATTGATGCCAACTATGCTTTTGAGCCAGACATCAACCCATCGGAGTGGGAGTATGCATCGCCTGGATCAACCATAAACGCTGGCCAGGGGTTTGTACAGTCTGACGTGGGTCGCCTTATTCGCCTATTGTCAGAACCCCAAGACTGGGCAAGTGGGGCTACATATAGCGCCGGGGCAGTTGTTGCCTATAATCCTAGTGGCATACCGGGAAATACAACGTACTGGCAGTGTCTGTCAAATGGCAATAATAATATCATACCTGGTACCGCTCCCAACTGGTGGTCACTAGCTCCAGTAGGTTCGTTCACTTGGACGTGGGGGCGAATTACTTCACTTAACAACCTGCTCAACGGAAATGTGGCTGGAAGCACGCTATTGGGTAACATGTCTTCCAACGGGGGTTTGGCGGCTGGGTTCGGTGGACCACTCTACAAGCAAGCTTATGCCTGTGCCGCGTACTCAGCAAGTGCCTCTTCATTGGATGGTTACATTGGCTACGCTCTGTCAGTACCTAGTGTGATCACAGCCGGAGTCTACTGGCCCTCACAGGATGACGGATATGGCGTTGCCTCTGTAACCTCCGTCACAGTGAATCTGAGGGCCAGCAACTCACTGCCCTCTAGCCCTACAGACGGTACGGTTATAGGAACTCAGACCTTTGCTAACACTAACTCATTTGTGGAGGTATCCTCCACCAGTGCAACCGCCTGGTCCTATGTGTGGATGGAAGTGGATGTTAGTTTCAGTGCTAATACTTCCCATACAATATTCTGTGGACAGGTGCAGTTTTTTGGCAGCAATGGACAGGCTCTAGTCAATAGTATTAATGTTTCAATCCTCGGACCAAATCTCCTATACCAGGCAGGTATCAACACATGGCAACTGGGTGTCTATAGCAATACGACTGGATGGCCCACCTGTGGTACATATTCAGATGGGCGCGTATGGCTATCAGGAGCAGTACCCAACCGAGTTGACTCCAGTGTGTCGAACGGCATTGTAGGTAACACCATAGACTTCGCGCCAACCGATCCTACTGGCGCGGTTGGGGATGCCAGTGGCATCTCTTACACCTTCAACGCACCGGATGTAAACTCCATATTCTGGATGACTCCGGACCTCCAGGGTATAGTGGCGGGCACTCAGGCTGGAGAGTGGGTCATCCAGGCACCCACGAGTGGAGGTATCACACCTACGAACATCTCGGCTAGACAGGTAACAAAGATCGGGTGCGCCAATATAGAACCTCGCAGAGCTGAGCATACTCTTGTATTCGTGCAGCGCTTTACACGTAAACTCATGGAATACTTCGCCGACGTGTTCTCCGGTAAGTTCACCGCCCCCAATTTATCTCTCCGAGCCAAGGATATCACCAAACCCGGCATCCACGACATAGCCTACCAACAGGAACTTGCTCCAATCATCTGGGCTCTTATGGCCGATGGGTCCTTGGCCGGTTGCACTTACAAACGTGATACACTTATGACCTCTCAGGGACCGACGTTCTATGGGTGGCATCAGCATGCGCTTGGTGGTCCTCAACGATCGGTGGTTAGTATAGCAGTCGGGCCATCCGTAGGGGGAACTACTGATAGTCTTAGTCTGGTAGTCCTTGATGGCACTACTGGGCACTACCATGTAGAGGTACTCCAGGCAATCGTCGATGAGGGGGAGACTCTCCAGGGGGCTAGCTATCTGGATGATGTCCTAGCGCCCAGCGGTTACATTATTTCAACTACGCCTACCAGTGGAGCGCCATATGGGGGTGTAACCCTCACTGGTCTCTGGCCTCAGCAGGGAAACACGGTTACAGCATGGCTCAATGGGTTGGACTGTGGCGATTATCTCGTGTCAGGTACTGGCACCATATTCGTGCCATTCGGTGATGGTTACGGTGCAGGCACAGGTGGAGGTGCAGGGTTGTTCACCCTCCAGACGGCTCAAGTAGGCAATTTTCCCATGCAAGTGGGTTACAATTATATCTCCAAGGGACAGATTGTGAGAGCGGCCACGCCGCAGGAGAGTGGTGCCCGCAGTGGTCCAGCTCTGGGAAAGAAGCGGCGCACCATGCAATTTGCGGCTCTCTTGGAGGGCACCGGGCAAGGCCTCTGGTTCGGAACTGACTTTGCTGCAACCCTCAAGCCGGCTAACTTCACAATCAGTAGCGGGAGTCAATATCTGAGTCCTGCACAGCTCTTCTCTGGGGTGTGGTGGGACACTATATCTTCTGAGAGTGACTTTGACAGTATGCTATGCTGGGAAGTGAACCGACCCTACCCTGCCAACATAGTAGCTCTCTCTGTGTTCCTCAGTACCCAGGATAAGTGACATGGCCCTGAGCAACACCACATTCTCCGACTTCGGGAACGCTTCCAGCGATCTCTTCCAAGGTATTGGAGACCTAAGCAAGGCGGCTGGAGATCAGGCCGAGGCTCAGAACTATGGCCTAGCAGCAGCCTTAGCCGGAGAAAATGAGTCCTATACAGTTGAGGCAACAGCTATCAAGGAGGCGCAAGCGAATCGTGCCATATTTCAGACCTTATCTAGCCAGCAGTCCGAAGTGGCATCAGCGGGGTTTGCGGACTCTGGCTCTGCAATCTACCTGGCCCGCGATAGCGCTGAGCAGGGTGCCCTTGAAAAGGCAACTCTCCAGCAACAAGGGTTGGTTCAGGAGGACGCCTACAAGGAACAGCAGCAGTCATACCTCAATATGGAGAATGCTGCTGACAAGGCCGCTTCGACCGAGAAATTGCTGGCCGTAGGGTCTTTTATAGGAGCTGGAATTCAGGCGGTGGCTGGTATGGCTACCCTGACATGAGGACCTAGATGCCTAATATCAGAGAATACACTGAGACCGCCGGCATTCAACCTAGCGAGACTGGGATTGAGGCTACGGCGCAGGCCGCGCGCCGCATTGGGATGTTCTACAATCAAGTGGGAGAGTCCGAGGCACGCCTAGGTCAGCAGTTAGGTAGTGCGGTTAAGAGTGCGGGTGATGCCTATGTACAATATCAGACTGATAGTTGGGAGGCTAAAGCAGGACCTACTAAAGCAAGCATTCTCTACAATAAGACAGTTGAGTATGAGAATCTCATCAAGAACTCGGACCCCAATAACGACTCTATAGGTAAGAAGTTTATTGGTGAAAACCTAGAGCCGACCCTCAACCAGTTCATAGATACCGCACCCACGGAGCAGGCTCGAAACAAGGCACAGGCATTTGCAGATGAAACTCGGCTACACTTTAGCCGAACTATTGCCGCAGATCAAGTACGACGAACTGGGGAAGCCCAGATGATCAATACTGCTACAACCGTGAACCACCTCAGCAACATGGCAATGGCCAATCCAACACCAGAGGCCATGGACCTGGCAATGGAGACTGCCAAGAGTTCAATCAAGGATGACAAACTTCTCTTCAAAGGGCAGGAGGCCATAGCAAAGGCTGGAGTATTCGGTTATCTCCAGCGTTCGGGCGGGGAAATGCCCCCTTGGATTAGTAAGTATGACAAGTATATAGATACACAGGAGTTGCTCCAGTTTCAGAGAGCAGCTAAGGCATTCAAGGCCCAGGGTCTTGCAGATGCCAGGGCTGCCAAAGTTCAACAGCAGAATGACTTAGCCGATGCCGCCGCTAAGAAAGCAGATGAGATCAGAAAGGAGTATGTGGACCCTGAAACTGGCGAGTGGCACGTACCTCCTGGCTTTGGTAATAAACTTATGAGTGATGACACCTTCCATGCTAACAAGCGTACCATGGAGGAGAGAAAGGAGCTTCTTGCAGAGTACAACTATTCCACTAAGGGCAAAGGTGAGGCAAAGGTCTCAGACTCCGAAACGGTGCAGCGTTTTATGAATCAATTATTTAATGATGATCCATCTCAGTTCCCTAAGCGATCAGACTTCTATAAAGCAGAGATAGAAAACAAATTGTCGCCACGCGATAAGTCAGCGTTTCTCGGTCTCTATGATGAGTTGGAGAAGAAACCCATCCAAGACCCAGTGTTCAAACAGGCTATGGATGCGGTGAGTTCCAAGTTGGGGGCAAACCTGGATACTGAGGGCAAGGAGCGCAAGGCTAACTTCTCCCAGAGCTTCATTCAGCAGTACCTTGATACTAGACGACAGGGCAAGTTACAACCCAACGCGCTCGACCTCAAGGACCCAGAGTCCCTCATTTCGAAAGCCCTTGAGCCCTTTCAGCGGACACCCGAAGAGATGCTCAATGCCCACATATTGCGGGGGTTAGAATTGGGTGGAGGACTTCCCCTGACCCCTACACCGCAACCTTTGGCCACAACTTCGCCAAGCACCCCTAAAGTTCCTACTGTGGGAGAGGTACGTGGTGGTTTTCGGTTCAAGGGCGGTAATCCGGCTCTTGAACAAAACTGGATAAAGGTGCAGTAATGGCGAACCCATGGGAAGAGTTTCAGCCTTCTGTGCCAACGCCACAACCCATCGAGCCATGGAAGGCCTTCTCTACACCTGAACCTTCTAAATCAGCCTCACCTCCCACTAATACGGAGGCTGAGGAAGCCAGGCAGGCAGCAGCCACTCGCCTGTCTGAGGGTATGCGCCCAACTACATCTGATCGGCGCACACGTAGTCCCACGACCGTAATCCCTGAGATGATGGCCACACAACTCCTGTTTTCTCCCTTCCTGGCGGTTGCGGACGGTGCCAAGTTGATGGAGGAGTTTGCCAAAGGGGAGACGACTGCCACTGATCCCCAGACCATAGGTCGCTCTTTTAATGCAGCCATGTTGAGTATGGGAAATACCTCAGTACGTCCTATGCCACCCAACTGGTTGGGAGGGGTAACGGGCATCTGGGGACATCCTGAAAGTTCGAACGTGGTGCAGGCGTTCAATAAAGTGGAAGAAGTTGGCGGCGAGGCATTCCTTAACCGAAGCGGCATCCCTACCGCCGTGCCGGCAGAAACAGTAGTTCCCCATACTATTCGCCCTATAGAGTTCACTGGTCCAAATCCCATCTCTATGGAGCAAGTTCCCTTCCGAGACAATGGAAGCATCCAGCCTATGGAAGCATCCAGACCCCGCGAAGGTACGTCCCCTAGAGGTGTGGCTGTTGAGCGCCAGGTCCTGCCCCCAGAGGTGGCCGCAGAGTTGGCCGAAAACGCGGATTCTATATTTAACTACAGGATATTCAACAATGGAGAATATGTGGCTGATGCCGAGTTCTCTACTATGTTTCAACGTCCTGGGGTAGTAACCCTTCACTTCCTGGGGAAGACAGAAGAAGGACAGCATATCTTTGAGGGGCCTAATACTGTAGGTCCTAGGGTTATGAGGCAGGCCCTTCGCCTGTTCCAACAACTGCATCCTGATATCTGGCGCTTTGAGGCGCAAAGAGTAACTGGGGCGAGACATGGTCCTGCTTCAGCCAATGTTTGGCAGGGAGATTTTAGAAGAAGTAATATGTCCCTGGACCTGCGTAATCCTACCAGGTCTGAGTCTGCATTCACAGGGAATTCCCTAGTTGATAGGGTTATTGCTAGTGCTGAGGTGCGTCGCAACATTGACTTCCCTATTATCGACCGCACCAGGGATGTACCTTACATGGCGGGAGCATCGGTTGCCCTTGATGATCCAACCATATACATAGACAGACACGTGCCTACCGAGATGACCGTAGCCCGGCGCGTGGGTCGAGGGGGGACTGTGACGTTCGATCCGGCCGATCCCTGGGTAGTGCACGAGAATGTCGAGCAGCATGCCATGGACATCCTCATCAAAGGGGGCATGGAACCAGAGGCCGCATACAGGGTGGCCCACCATGAATACGCCGAACGCGCCGAGAAGGCGTGGTATGACACCCATGACATTGACCAAGTAGACGCCGAGGCGAAGCAGGCTGAGTGGCTCCCGGCCATACAGCACGAGAATCCTGAGAATCCACCACCTAACCTCTACACCAAACCCTATGCTCATGGACATGTCGAAGGTGCCAGTCACGAAGAGGTCGAAGTTACTGACCCTTCTT
>Ga0209525_1000048_pt1 | contig 44767 bp, 58 predicted proteins | sample JacPin_JW_Ref_O1_FD_187958 | JGI IMG/M metagenome (GOLD analysis project Ga0209525, IMG submission 187958) | Forest soil microbial communities from Algoma, Ontario, Canada - Jack Pine, Ontario site 1_JW_Ref_O1 (SPAdes) (version 2) | ecosystem: Environmental > Terrestrial > Soil > Boreal... | reverse complement strand
CGCCGTGGATTCCGCAGATGCCGGCGAATCTCCAAGCGCGCTATCTGCGCTTGCTGTTCACGCTGTCGGGCGGAACGAGCTTTACGGCGGGCACCATCGGTTCTGCACTCGTAACGATGGTTCGTGACGATCAGGCCAACCGCTTCGCCGCAAAGAATTTTACGGTCGCCTAGTCGGAGCACGACATTGGGACCGGGACGCAAACCACGACCCAGAGAGGATATGTTCATGGCGGATGAGAACAAGAAGCCGGACGTGTCTGCCATGATGGCGACGCCGGAATTCCAGGAGGCGGTGCAGAAAGCCGCGAGTAGGGCGGCGGCGGAAGCTGTTGCGTCTCTTGCTAAGGCCAGTAACGGAATGAACGTCGATGACGCCACGAAGGCGTTCTTCTCGACCATGGCCTTGCAGATCGCGGAGATTTCCGATCAGGGAACGAGCCGGAAGCGCGTGGCTCCGGAAGTTCTTGCCCGGCGCGCGGCGGCGGCGGAAAAGTGTGCGAAGCTGGTTACTGATACCCGCCTGAAAGGCTTGAAGCCGGAATATCAGGTGGTGTCGAAAATCTATTTCGGTGAACGCATCATCGATCCGTGGCGCCGCCAGCCCGACAAAACCGTCGTCCCCCAGGAAATCATCTGGACTGGTATTCCGTGCGAGGGATTGAAGCCGCTCAACGATATCGCGCATGATATCTACGCGCTCTACAAGGAGTCGATTGGTTCGACCGAGAAGCTGAAATCCATCAAGGGGTCCCATGGTGGAATCGTTGCTCCGGACAATCGTCCGCCGTGGATGACGCCGGGTGGTCTCGTGGTGAAGGGTGATGCCCCGCCGCGTCTGGCTGTGGGGCAGCCGCAGGATCATTCTCCGGAAGCTGCGGATAACAACGATCCGAACGCCCCCGAGGTTCGTATCCTCGGCACGGTGGCCCAACCCGCCCGCCGGAATTACCAGAATCCTGCCGAGGCGATGGCCGCGAGGGTTGCGCAGTAAGCCATGGGCATCCCGGCACCAAACGGCGTTTCTGCCTCTGGTCTCCCGAATCTCGGGGACCAGGCGAACGCCGTTGTGTCCGGGGTATTCTCAGGGATAGGTCCTGGAAAGCCGTTTGCGTTTCGCGGGCCGATGAATCTCGCGATTTGGGCCTCGATTGCTACGGCGCTCACCACTACCGCGGCGTCGCTTTCTGCGACGGTGGGAAGTGCTACGGGTCTGATTGCTGGCAATGCCATCAACAGCGTGAACGTTCCGCGCGGTTCGACTATTGCAGTCCTTGGCGGAACAACTGTCACGCTGGGGTTGCCGACTCTCACCTATTGGTGTCGCGTCAATACCTCTACAGGACGCTGCACGCTGCCGCCTGGATCGAATGTTGCTGCGTTGCTCGGGGCTACGGTTACTGTTCCGTCCAACAACGAAAATATCACGCTCCCGGCCGGGACGACGGTAGCCTCGATCTTTCAGACCGACATTGCGCCGCAAGGCGCTGCTCCGAATGGCGGCGCGGGTGCTCCTGGGCGGGAAGGAATCATCTTTCTGTCGAACGTTCCAACACTGGCTCCGGTGCTAGACTTTCGGATGCCGCTGCAATTTGCGCTGACCTTGAATGCGATCACGGTCTCGGGCGCGGACGCAAATGCGACGTTCACTGGCGCGGCGATTGTTTATTCGGCGACTGTGCAGCTTGAGCGGTCCTTTGATGGTGGGGCAACGTGGATCGTTTGCAACGTCGGAGGCTCGGGTCAGCTTGCGCAGTGGACCGCGGGAACACCAGTGAATATCACGTTCGGCGAACCTGAAAAGAACGTGCTCTATCGTTTGAACTGCATCGCGTTCACGTCGGGGACGATCAATTACAGAATCAGCGAGACCGGCGGCGCGGCGGAATCGCTCGCGGTTGGGCCTCTGAGTCAGGGATGAGAAGGAACGGGACCATGAAGAAGATTTTGGCAATCGCCCTTAGCGCGGTTGCGTTCGTCGCAATCTCGGCTGTGGTTCTGGCTCAGGTTCCAGGATTGTTCATTGCGTCGCCGACCGGCCTTGAGCAGATCAATGTTTTGGTTCCTTCGACTGGAACGGTAGTCACCAATCCGCAAATCCAGACGGTGACGATCAATCAGATTCGCAATTCCGAGGGCTATATCCTCGTGGCGGCGGGAACGACGGTCAACACGACGATTCCGAATACAGCTTCGCTTGCTATTGCCACGGGCGCCATCACGACCTGGAACATCACACTCCCGCTCGCGCCGGCTGATGGGCAGATCGTCAAGGTGACCTGTCCGGGCGGCAGCACCACAACCGTGGCAGTGTCGGCCACTTCTCCACAAACCATCGTTGGCGCGGGCTACACGAGTTGTTCGTCCACTTCGCCGACTGACGCCGCGTGGCACTACAGTGCAGGCGGGAATGTCTACTATCGCACCGAATAATCGGGCATCAAGGAGACCACAATGAGAAAGACTCTGATCTACGCTGCCCTGGGCCTCCTGGCGCTCGGTGGTGTCGCTTACTCGCAGTCGCCCAGCGTCCCGCAGGTGACGGCTATTGGTTCGAGCGATCTGTTTCAAGATGTTGTCGGCGGTCAGCCGGTTGTCGGGAATGTCTATGCCCCCGCTTCTTTGCTGGGCAATTACTCCGCGACTCTCGCCGGCAACGGCGCCGAGAATGCGCTGATCGGCGGCGATGCAACGACCAATCTCTTTGCCAACGGCACGACGGGTTCGAGCGTCACCACGTCCGTCACTTATGGTGGTCCGAATCGTTGGGCTTATTGGTCAGGCGCTTCCACGGCGATGACGGTCAGCCAAGATTCGGCAACGACCGACGTTGGCCCTCCGTACAAATATGCGTTCAAGATGGCGCGCACGTCCGGTCAGACCGGCGTGGTTCCTGTCTGCATGATGCAGGAAATCGAAAGCGTCAATTCATATGCTTTCGATGGTGCCACTGCGGAATTGGATTTCTTTGCGGTTGCTGGCTCGAATTTCAGCGCCGCGAACTCGCAGATGACGGCCTACATCGTCTCCGGAACGGGCACGGATGAAGGCACCAACAAACTTGCCTTTGGCATCAACGGCGGTGGTCAGGGCACGGTCGGCTGGACCGGCGAGACCAACTTTGCCATTCCGGTTACCATCACTACCGGCTTTCTCCGCTACACTGTTGCGGCAAATATCCCTTCGACCGCGACCGAACTTGGTGTTGCTCTTTGCTTTACCCCTGTGGGTACAGCGAGCACCAACGATTACGTTGCGTTCAGCGGCATCCAGTTGACCCGCAATGGCGCGTTGTCGTCTGCGGCTGGTGCGGCTGGCGTGTCGCTCGGGGCTGGCGATACTCGTGCAAAGTCGTTCATGCGCCGCTCGCAGCAGATCGAAACTGCGTTGCAGCAGCGTTATTTCTGGGTGGGTTCGGAATCCGGCACTACCGACTTTGGCTTGGGTGTGGCCGTCTCTACCACGTCCTCGCGCTACTTCATCCCGAATCCGACAACGATGCGCGTTGCGCCGACTCCGACTGCTGTGTTTGGTTCTATGACCACGACCGGATCGACGGGCACGCAGGTCAACCTTACGGCGCTCGCGGCGACCTCTGGCGCGACGACTCAGTATGGCATCGGTCTTTCGGGAACGGTTGTGCTCGGCCTGACCATCGGCAATGCAACGATGCTGCAAAGCAACAGCGGCACCGGCTCCATCGGCGGCAACTCGGAACTGTAAGGGTGTCGGGGTGGAAATCGTCTGCACAATCACGGCGCGGCTGCTAGGTTTCGGCCTGGCAGTCGCGTTCGTTCCAAACGCCTACGCCGATGTGAATGTCGGACGCTGGGCGGTAGCGTGGCTGTGCATTGCGTTGCTGATCTGGATCGTTCCGTCCATTCGTTGGACTCTCTGCGGTGGTGTCCTACTTATTCTGGCGCTCGTGTCGTTTGCATGGGCGCCAGAACCTTTAAACGCCATCAACGGGTTTCTTCAACTCGGGCTGCTTGCGGGTGCTTTCGTTGTGGGGCGCGCGGGCGGTGCTGAAAATATCTTTGAAGGCGCGGCGTGGGGAATGATCGTCAATTCCGCGCTCGCGGTTTGTCAGGTTCTCGGATGGCATCCGGTTATGGAGGTTTTGACGGCTTCGCCCGCGGGACTATTCGGCAATCGGGATTTCATGGCGGAAGCGGCGTCGCTCGTTATCGTCCCGATAGTCTGGCAACGACGTTGGCTCATGGCCGCAGCGATCCTGCCGGCGCTAATGCTTCCGATGGACCGTACCGTGATTCTCGCAGGCGGCATGGTGACCGCACTGATGGTCTGGAAACTCAGCCGAACCGTGACCATCATAACCATCATCGCCACTTGCATCGGTGCCGCAGTCCTCACTCTGACCCCCGGAAAACTCCACTCCGCAAAAGACCGCACGGACCTGTGGAAAGACACGCTTGCCGGAACAACTTTCTTAGGCCGGGGGATAGGACAGTTCTACAATACGTTTCCAGAAGCCGCGACCAGACAACCTATCGAAAGAATCCGTAGCGATCACGCGCACAACGACTGGCTGGAATTGACCTATGAGCTTGGCATTATGGGAATCGTTCTGGCAGGGCTTTTGTCCGCAGGAGTTCTCAGCGGCCCGACATGCTGGGAAAAGTACGCGTTCCTCGCGCTCTGTGTCATGTCCTGCTTTGCCTTTCCGCTGCACAATCCGACCACGGGAATTCTTGGGCTTGTTGCTGCGGGCGGCGCTTACCGTCGTCGCGATATGGAGTGCGGTGGCCTCGCTGATGGCACAGCATACCGTCTATTTGGCGCGCTCGTCGTCGCTGCCTATGCTCGGAATCGCAAACGCTATCAAACTGTACCCGATCAATCCGTTTTTCAGAGCAGCGCTGGTCGAATGGCCGATGCTCAATCCGACTCATCCAGCAGTCGCTATCGAGGGAATCAGTTTCTTTCTGCGGCACGATCCTTATTCGCCCGATGCTATCCGGCTGCGCATGAATTACGAATCGCAGTTAGGCTTGAGCGACGCAGCGCGATCCGATGCTCAGACGTTGCAGAAAATGATGCTTGCTGCGCACACTGCCAATGCGTTTGAGGAACCGTGATGCCCTCGGTCAGTCAGAAACAACACAACTTCATGGAAATGGTCGCCCATGACCCGAAAGCCGCAAAGCGAGTCGGGGTCCCGCAATCCGTAGGAAAGGATTTTGCCGTTGCCGATAAGGCGCAAGGCAAGAAGAAAAAGCCGCTCTATAGTCACGCTTCAAGTGCGAAAATGTAATGGCCTCGCCGACAATCGTTGATATGCTCTCAAGGACAACCTCGATGGCCGAAGGCAAGAAAAATTGGATCAAGAAAGCCATCCCGAAAGGGAATCGGGGCAAGTTCAAAGCCAAGGCAGAAGCCGCGGGCGAGACGACGCGAGAGTATGCGGCCGAGAAGAAAGACGCGCCCGGCGCTTTGGGTAAAGAGGCGCGGCTGGCTCAGAACTTGATGGGCATGAAGCGTAAGTCCAAAATGTATTCGCATCCATCCAGTGCAAAGGGAATGTGATCATGGCCGAAAAAGAAAAAGACGAAAAGCCGAAGTCGAAGATGTACGGCCACGAGTCCTCGAAGAAGATGGGCGGCGAGTCGGGAAAGTCCGAGGCGAAAAAAGACAAGGAGCCGCCTAAAGGCGAGGCCAAAAAGCCCGAAGGTGAGGACAAGGAAAAAGAGCCACAAGCTGGCCCGTCGATGCACGAAAAGCATTCCGCCGAACGCGAGGAAATGCACAAGCGCCATCGTACCGAACGACGCGACATGCACGGCAACCATCGTTCCGAGTACGATCAGATGCATTCGCGGCATTCCAAGGAACACGACGATATGGCCGCGCGGCAGATGGAGGAAATGCAGGCCGGTGGTGGGCCTGGGGCGCCCGCCGCGGGGACGCCAGCTCCCGAGGCTGCTGCGGCCCCCGCGCCAGGCGCGGCGCCCGGTGGGCCTCCTGCCGCTGCTGCTGCGTGAGGGTGTCATGATCGTCATGAGAAACATGGAATTGGATGATGAAGATAAGATGGATGCGATCCTTCCGATGCCCATGCCGATGCCGGACTATCCCTGCGGGCTACGAATCTGCCTGACTGAAAAGGAAATGGCCAAGCTCGATCTTGATCCATCCGTCGCAGTTACAGACGGTATGGTTCATGGGCATTTCATGGCGCGCATTCTGCCAGGATCGAACATTGGCGTGGATGGAACATGCCGCATCGAATTACAGATCGAGGACTTGGCTATCGAGTCCGAGGACGCTGAAAACAATTGAGAGTGGGAACCAAAGGGAGACTACAATGCCGCGACATATCAATGACCACGAGCCTGTCGATGTGAACAATGCCGTGGTGATCACGGACGCTCACTTGCAGGAACTCAAGGCCTTTCTGACCGACCTGCACGATTCCGACAAGGCAGCGCCGCAAGCGGTGCTTTCGGATAATCAGTTTACGGAATTGAAAGCCTTGCTACAGCCGGGCTTCGAGCTTTCGACGTTGATGCTTGAGGACTACAAGCGGCAGCGACTCGCTCCTGTACGGCAGGTTCAGCCGGGCTATCAGGTCATGAGCGACGCGGACTTGCAGGAATTCAATCGGGAGCATGGGCGTCCTCTTAATGATCAGACCGAGCGCAATCGGCGCGCGGCGGCGCTTCCTGCGGTTGACTATGTGCCCGAGCCTCGGTTGCCGTTGACGGCCGCGCCTCCCGAGCTGGCCGTGGAGAATCCCCCGTCGCCTCCCGCTGACTATTACCCGCCGCCGGCCGACTCCACTCCCGTCGAGCGATCGCGGCCCGAACCGGATATGGTCTGAGCGGGGATATGCGGTTTCACCTTCGCCGAATTGCAACACTGACGCTCGCTGGCCTTGTGCTGGCGAGCGTCAGTTATTTGTCGGCAGACGCGCAGATTCCCGGCGGTGGAGGCGGGACGCCGAGCAACCCCACTTCTGTTAGGTCGGGTCAATATGGTGTGCCACCCGCAGTTCCGCCGCAGTATTGCCAAATCACGTCCCTCTCTGCGGCAACTAAATTGCTGACGGCTAATTGCGCCACGGGGACGATTCTCTCTAACGCCACCATCGCTCAAATCTGCGTTGAAACGCAAGCTGTGCGCTATACCTCGTCGGGTGTAGTGACGCCTACGGCGAGCATTGGAATGCCGGCGGCAGCGGGTTCTTGTTTTCAATACGCCGGGCCACTTTCAACAGTTCAATTCATCCAGCAATCATCGGGCGCAATTCTCGATGTTGAGACGTTTCCATGAGGATATTCTTCGCTCTCCTTATTGCGTTATGGACTCACGCCGCCATAGCGCAGACGGGGCCTAACGGCGGCGGAACCTCTGCGCCCGCAGGCTCGGCTAGCGGCGATCTTTCGGGAACATATCCATCTCCGACCGTTGCGAAGATAAATGGTTCGTCTCCTGCGGCCATTGCGACCTCTGGCAGCGCATCCGACTTAGGAACCGGAACGGTAGCCGCAGGGCGTATGCCAGCACTCACGGGTGACTGTACGACTTCTGCCGGTGCGGTTGCGACCGTTTGCACAAAAACGAATGGATCAGCATTTGCCGCTTCGGCGACGACCGACACTACTCAGGCCGGCAATATCGCTGGAGGCACATTAAATCAAGCACGCTTACCAACTGGATTGAGCGGCGTTCTTGGTTCGCTCCGCAGTGCGAATTTCAACATCACGACGGACCAAGCTATTCCGATCAATTCGCGGATCACTGCGTTTCAGATAACAAAAATTACGGTAACCAATTGTTCGGGAACTCTCACACTTGCCGTAGGTGGTTTTTATCCAACAACCTCTAAAGGTGGGACGCCTATTGTAGCGGCGTCGCAGGCTTATTCGTCATTGAGCGCGCTGACAATTGTTTTAAACCCAACGATAGCTTCTAATCCGAGAATGACCCTAGCGAACGTCTATCTGGCTTTGAGCACAGGAGCGGGATCGGCAGCAACCTGTGACGTTTATGTTGTTGGCGACGATTTGACATGATTCGATACATAGCAACGTTATTTGTTGTTTTATTTTTTAGTGCTACTGCGTTAGCACAATGGATTTATCCGCCGATCGGTCCAGGTTCCCTGGTGCCGCTTGGTCCTAGCTTGCCGTTGGGGAGTGGATTACCGTCGCCTGATTTTGATATTAATTTTCTAACCAGCGCCTATACCGGATGTAGTTCTCTAACAAATTGCGTATCGGAAACTAGAGCGGGTGCGGGAGCAACCGATCTTCTCCCTGCATCTGCATCTGGCGCGGCCTTCACCACGTACTCGGCGAATCAGGTTCGTTATACGGTAAATAATTGTGTTCTGATTGAAGAAGCGCGCACGAACTCGCTGTTGAACAGCACCGCGCCCGCGACGCAAACAACAGCGTCGCTCGGCACGGGCACTTATACGCTATGGGTCAATGGTGCTGGTTCGGCAACATCGTCCGCAGGAACGGCGACTGGCACCGGGTTCGGTGCGGCTGTTCAAGGGCAGCCTAATACTTTTGTGCTGACCATCGCGGGCACCGTCGTCGTCACGGTGTCAGGTTCCTTGAACGCCTTTCAACTAGAAAACGGCGCATTCGGGACATCGTTGATAATCACGACGGTGGCCGCGGTTACCCGCGCAATAGACAATGTTCCGCTTGCGGCCGGACCTGCCGCACCGTTTGCGACGATCACTGCGGGCACTGTGATTGTGCAGACAAATGCGGCCGAGTCGCCTAGCGGAGCGCAAACAAATATTGTGCTAGGCAATTCTGGTAACCGCGCAGTCTTAGAAAGACAACCAAATATTGCCGATACGTTGGCGTCTTTTTGGAATGCCGCGTCCAGCACACTCACCAATGCAATTCTTTCGTGGACCTCACGCAATCGGACTGCATTTGCATGGGACTCCACTGGCAGGTCATTGAATGCGAATGGCGGCATTGTTACTTCGGACGGCGTTGCGCCGAATGCTGTCGTAACGACCTACTTAGGAACGCGCCTCGGGACCAGCTTGCCTGCAAATATGTGCATCGAGCGCATCACGATTTGGAAGGTGCGTCTAACCTCAGCGCAGTTGCAAAGCCAGACGCTGGCATCAAACACGGTTCCGTCCAGTTATTTTGGTTTGCATTTCTCAGCGCCGATTACGCAGCCAACATTAACCACATCGCTCGCGGTTCCGGCCGCTGTAGCGCGCCGCGTCGGGCGAACAACGTGGCGATATATTGAAACGGCCAATGGCACTTTTGCCTATACGACAGCCAATGGTTCGGCACCGACCGCATCCTTGGATGCCTATCTGAGCGGCACGCAGGCGCTCGGCCTGCCAACGGATTACGACTTTCGGGAAACCCCCACTTGGGCAGGCGGCGTTTCCGGTCAAACATGGGTGCCATCGAGTTCGACCAGTGGCGATCAGGGCAACACCAACACGCTCGGCTCGATCACTGCGGGATCGGGCGGCGTAGACGCAACCTATCAGAACGTCGCAATGACCGGCGGCACTGGCTCGGGTGCGATAGCGAACGTCACTGTCTCGGGCGGCGCGGTCACTGCCGTCACGCTTCAAAATGGCGGCACGAATCTCTACAAGGTCGGTGATACGCTGTCGGCAAGCTCGGGCAACATCGGCGGCGTCACTGGCTTTTCCGTTCCGGTCGCATCCGTGACTCGGTTCGATTTCCTGACGGCGTTCATTAACAGCATTGTCACCAGATACGGAACGGGCGCGAACCCAGAGGTTACGGCCTGGGAGGCGATGAACGAGTTCAGCTTCTTCAACAACAATAGCTCAGCGGTGTTGCCGGCGTTGTCGATGTCTCAGATCGTTCTTTGGGTAAAGGCGCTCTATCCAGCCGTCAAGGCGATTGCTCCTTCCTCTACGGTAGCATCGCCGTCGTCCGTCAATGCCAGCTTCGGTTACGGCCCGACCATCATGGCGCAGTATCTTGCCGCTGGCGGGAACGCCGCTAACATGCAAGACGTGATGGCGGTTCATCTTTATCCGACATCGGGCAGCGTCAACGTTGGCAATATCATCCAGGCGATCAAGGATTACAAAACGCAATTCTCGATTTACGGTGTTTCCAACCTGCCGTTTTGGGACACAGAAAGCAGTTGGGGCATCAATTCGGCATTCTCTGATGCGACGCAGCAGGCGATATTTGCTGCCAAGACGTTGCTCGTCAAATACGGAATGGGAATTTCACGGGTCTATTGGTACGCCTACGACGACAACGTGACCAACGATCCGGCGCCTCCGTCGTCATCCGGCTTTGGTACTTTGTGGACGTGTGGATCGGGGACCATCCCGCCTTGCGTTAGCACGCTGACCCAAGCCGGGACTGCCTATGTCCAGATGACCAAATGGATGCAAGGCGCCTTCGTCGGTCAGTACACGTTGACCGGAACGATCTACACCGTGCCGATCTCGCGGCCAGGCTATGCGGCGCTCGCAGTCTGGGATGAAGGCGGCGGCCCGACAGCTTACACGCTCAATGCCATCTACACGCAATGCCGCGATATCACTGGCGCCATTACGCCGATCAGCGGCAGCGCCACCTTAACCGCGTCGCCGCAGCTTTGCGAGACCGGATCGGTATTCAATTATCTTCTTGCCCGCGATCTCGCTCCATCATCCAACGACAACGCCCCGATGTATCTCGCTGCGGTGGGGTGAGGGTAGGAAGGAAAAGTGCCGATGAATTGGTGGTGGGCGCTCTTGCTTCTGCCCTCGGTGGCCTTTCCGATATGGGGTTATTTCTATAAGATATCCGGCAAGAATCGCTAGAAAGGTCTAAGGATTGGTCTCATGAGAGGGCAAACTGCACTGCGGCTCATCACGGTCATTCTTGCGCTGAGTCTTTCGATCCCGGCATTCGGGCAATCGTCCTTGCTTCAAGGCGGACCATGGACGCCGGGACATGTGCCGGCCTATGTCCCTAGCGGCAGTTCCCAAGCCGTCGTTACCGACAGCGGCCCGGCGCGCGGCGGGGCGACGGGAACGGGATTGAGCGAACTTCTACTCCAAGCGACCGGCACGGGGTTGCCTCCTTACGTCGGACAAGGCACAGGCCCATTCGGCTCAATCGCCTGCATGAACGACGGTCCCACAAACGCCGCCGCCGGCTATCACTTCCTGTGCTTCTCGCCGAACGCAAGCGGTGGGGGATTGATCGCATACGGTGCTGGTGGAATCGCTTCAAGTCTGCCATTGAATTTCAATGTCAATGGACAGGCTATCAATCCGGTGTCGTGCTCGGGCACTCCGAGTTCGAGTTTTGCGGTCATCAACGGCATCGTCACGCACTGCTAAGGCAAGAAAAGATTCTGGGTCATGAGGGCTGATCGCATGATGCGACTCATCACGGTCACTCTGGCGCGGGTGACCGAACCGTTATCGCTCCGCTCTCGTGACGCAATCCTGATCCTCTGTTCTTTCCTGTTCTCCGCAACAGCGGTGTTCGCGCAAGGTACGATTCTGCAAGGCGGACCTTGGGCGCCAGGCCACGCGCCGATGTATACGGGCCAAGGCTCGGGGCAGGCCGTGGTGCAGGATTCCGGGCCTGCCGGTGGCGGCGCGACGGGTTATGGTTTGTCGGAGCAGCTTCTTGTTGCTCGCGGAACCGGCACGCCTCCGTATGCCGGACAAGGGACCGGACCATTCGGTACGAATTGGTGCGATTACGATGCGCCGATTACGAATCCGACTGGGTATCATTTTCTTTGCTTTTCGCCGAACACGACCGCGGGAGGAATCCAAGGCGGTCAACTGATTTATGGGTCTGGTGGTACGGCGATTCCGCTGCCTTTTGACGTTTGTGTGAATGGGAGTTGTGCGCCGATCAATGGCGGACTCGGTTCACTCATTATCGGAACGACACCCATTGCGAGCGGCACGAGTGGATTTGAGCTTTATAACAATGCGGGCGTGCTCGGTAACCGCACGCAGAGTGCGGCGCTTGATGGAGCGTGCGCGACCAACAATTACGACCTTCTGAGAATTTCCGGGACGTGGCAGTGCGGGGTGCTTAATGCCCCGGTCGGTGGGCTACCTCTCTTTGCTGCGCCCACGGCGACCGGCACCGGCACCTGTCTCAGTTCGGGGAATGCCTGCACGCTGGCGACGGCGTGTCAGTTTGTTTCTCAGGTTGCGACGTTCCTTGGAACGGTCGGACCAATCAATCTTGCTCACGGCACCTATTCGGCGCCAGACGGAAACGGCAATCTTTGCACGATTCAAGGAAATTCAGGCGGAAGTTCTTCGCAGCTCGTCTCTATCAACGGCGATATTGGGTCGCCGACAAGCGTCATTCTTTCCATTGCTGCTGCGGACAGCAGTCATAGCGGCAATGGTATTGTCATCCAAGATGGAGGGGAGGCCGGGGTCAATAATTTAGAAATAACTGCGGCAAGCGGCGGCACGGGCATTTTTTGCAGACAGCTAGCGATCTGCGACTACAGTAATATCTATTGGGGCTCTTGGGGAGGCAGTGGTTCGCACGTAAGCGTGAACGGCGGAGCCTCGTCAAACATGACGAGCGGCGGCGAGACAATCCTCGCTAATTTTAATTACCATTGGAACATTTCTGCGGGCGGGTATTTTGTCGCCGCGGGTACGACACACATTCCATCTGCTGTTACTTGGACGCAGTTTGCCCAAAGCATCAGTTCAAATATTGACCTTAGCGCATGGGCACATTCTGGTAGTGGCGATGCCGGATCATCTGGGCCTACTTTTTTTGGCGTAGGCCCAGGCCGGCTACTTCTCGCAAGCAATGCAAGTTGCAGTAGTCAAATGCCGGGAAGCACCGGCAACTGCCAATTTCAGCAAGGCTATCAGGATAGCTTTGGCGATGGAATGACCGGAATCGGCATTCTCGTTGGGCAGCAAGCGCCGACGATCGCCGACCCCACTTTGGCGGCACACACCTATGCCGGCCTCCCTGCCTCCCCGACCGCCGGCCAAATCTCCCACATCGTTGATGGCCTCGCGGCGAATTGCGGCGACGGCACCTGCACCACGCCGGGAACGACAGTTACGGGCGGTAGCGGCGCGCTCGATCTTCTCGTCGGCTACGATGGTGCAGCATGGAGAATTTTCCGCGCCGCTGGCCCATCTTCCATTGTCGTTGCTAAAACCGGAATTGTCAGCCCTGGCTCGGCCGGTTGTATCCTTTACAATAATGCGGCCAGCAGCGGTACGGTAAGCTGCGAGTCTACTGCCATCTTGGATAATGCAGGCAATTTAGCAGTAGCCGCCTTAACGGTGTCGTCTCCGGTGACTGTTCCTAATGGAGGAACAGGTCACGCCACAGCCGCCGCACATTCCATCCCAATCAGCGAAGGCGCGTCGGCGCAGAACGCTGTGGGACCATGTGCAACCAATCAGGTCATCGTCGGCGGTGGTGCGAGTGCAGACCCGACCTGCGGCACCAACGTTGCCGGCGCGATGGTGAATCTCGCAACGCTGACTGCGAGCAATTCAGCGTCGTTGAGCGACACCACGCATATCACCAACACCTACACGTCGTACTTGCTGGTGTTTCAGAACATCGTGCCGGCAACAAACGAAAAAATACTGCAACTACAAATCCATTCTGGTGGTGCATTCAAAGCCACTGGATATCTGTCAAATAATACCGTCCTGATCTCAAATACCAGCAGCGGCGGTACTTCCACCACTTATATTCCAATCAGTTTACCTGCCGATGCAAACGCCGCCTCTCTAGCCAATGCTGCTCCTGGTTTTTCTGGGAATGCTATCATAACGACTCCATCGGCAAACGCACTTTGCATGATATATGTCAATGGTGGCTATCTCAATGGAAATGGCAGTCTGACAAATAGCGCATCGTCCGGTTATTGGAACACCGCAGGCGTCGTTGACGGCTTCCAAGTCTTGATGGATTCGGGCAATATAACGTCAGGCTCAATCATCATCTATGGGATTCAGTAGATGGCCGCGACGAGCAATGACGTTGCGAATGAAGCCCTACAACTGACAGGGGATAACGCGCCGACCGTGGGCGGCCAGAATCCAACGTGGGACGGATCGACCGCAGGCATAGCCCTCTCCAAACTCTACAGCGCTGTGGTGGCGACAGTCGCGCGGCAATGGGGCTGGGACCTCGCGCGTAATACCGTCGCACTGGCCAGCACAGGAAACACGCCTACAAATCCCGCCTACACCCAAGAGTATTCTTATCCGTCGAATGGAATCGAAGTCTGGCAGCTTATGCCGCCAGCACTCTCCGATCCAAACAATCCGCTCCCGGTGAATTGGAACGTGGCCAATACGCTCGTAAGCGGTACGCAGACGAAAGTGATTCAGTGCAATCTCGCAGGCGCGCTCGCGGTCTATAACAACAACCCGAACGAATCGACGTGGGATGCGCTTTTCCGGGAAGCTGTGGTGCGCCTGCTTTCGAGTGAACTTTCGATGGCGCTGTATGGGCGGCCGGATAGTGCGGAGGCATACCTGCAGAGCGGCGCTGCGTTTGAATCCATCGGTGAAACGAGGCCGGATTAATGCCTGCATCAGTGACCAATCCAGCCGACGTGCTAAATCTCTGCTTGCGCCGCATCGGCTATAAACTCAGGGTCGGATCATTGTTTGACGGTTCTACCGCGGCCAAGGCCGCGCTGGATGTTTACGCCCAGACTCGCGATGAAGTGTTAGTCGAGAACGATTGGGATTTTGCCGAACGCAATCTGACGATGACACTTTTGAAGTCGGCGCCAGTCAACGGATATGTGCCGCCGGTTGTTTGGAATCCCGCGACAAATCCGCCGCCAGGGTGGCTCTTTAGCTACCAGTATCCGCCAGATTGCCTCAAGGTCCGCGCCGTCAAGCCCGTGCCGCTGTTCGTACTCAATTTCGATCCGCAGCCGAATCGCTTCTTTCTCGCGAACGACAACAACTATACGCCCGCGCAAAAGGTAATTCTCTGTGATGTGCCAAACGCAAATCTTGTGTACACGGGACAAATCACGGACCCTGCCACATGGAATACGGGCTATACGGATTCGCTCGCGGCGGCGCTCGGGCGGCGGCTCGTTCCTCAACTAATCGGATTGAATGCAATTCAGCCTGCCGCCGCCGACGAAGCACAAACTGTCGCGATGGCAGAAACCGAGCAAGGCTAGGCGATGGCTCAGACGCCGACAGACGTTGCGCAGCAAAGTTTGGACGCCATCGGGTCTCCGGTGACTATCGGAGACATCGAAGAAGGTACGCGCGCCGCGCAAGTCTTGCTCCGCGCATATTGGCAATGCCTCAGACAATTGCTCCGCGCTTGTCACTGGAACTTCGCGCGTGCTCAGGCTCCATTATTGTTGCTGGCTGATGCCTCGGGAAATACGCCCAATGTCGGCACACAGGTTATTGCTCCTTTTCAGTATGAATACGCATGGCCCATTGACGGAATGAAGGGAAGATTTTTACCTTACAACCTTCCAACAAATCCGGGAGCGCCACAGGGCAACATCGTGCCGCCGAATTCCGGTGCGCCGCTCATGACGAATTTTGGCCAGCAACCCATCGTCGGCGCGCGATTGCGTCCGGCGCCGTGGCTTGAGGCGACGGATACCAATTATCCCGTACCCGCAGGGCAAGTCACGTGGGAAACGCAAGGTGTTTCTCCGCAAGGGCGAACCGTGATTCTGACAAATGTGCAGAACGCAATTTTTGTCTACACGCGCCTGATGCTCTATCCGAGCAATTGGGATGTACAGTTTCGCGCCGCGCTCGTTGCTTATCTCGCGAGCGAAGTGGCGCTGCCGCTTTGGATCGAGAAAGATCGCAAGTTCGGCCTTGAATTAAGGGGCCAGCAAATAGCGATTGCGAAAGAAAAAGTAATGAACGCTCGTATGACGGATGGGAACGAGGGAACACCAAAGAACGATATTCCGGTCGATTGGTTGGCGGCTCGGGATGCTGGTGCTGGTCGCGGCTGGTGGGGTGGTTCGGGCGGATATGGCGGTCCTGGGAATCTGTTTTGCGGCTACGACAGCCTGTCGTTTTCGGATGGATCGGTGTATTGATAGGACCAAACAATGTCGGTGCCTGTCAGTTTACCGGCCTTCACTATCGGAGAAGTCGCACCCGCTTTATTTGGTAGGTTTGATCTTGCGCGCCTTCACATCGCGTGCGCGACGCTCCGCAATCTCTATGTCGGTTTTCAAGGAGGCGCATACTCACGCGCCGGCACAGCCTTTGTAGGTTTCTCCAAACAAACCGGACGCTCGTTCCCGCCGCGCCTGATTCCATTTCAATTCTCAATCAATCAAGGGCTGGCGCTGGAATTCGGTAATTTCTACATGCGCGTCGTTTCCAACGGTGCATTTGTTTCCGATCTTCAAGCGACGATCACGGCGGCGACGAACGCGAACCCGTTGGTGATCACGGTCAACGGAACGGGTGCGGAAGCGGCTTCTGCGGTGCCGGTCAATTCAGGGATATCTCAGTCCTATGCGCCTGCGGATTTGGTGACACTCGCGGGCGGTATCTTCTCGGTGCCGACGAGACTTTCTGTTACAAATACGCTCCTTCTGAATCTCGCACTGAATTTCTCCGGGGTTGGAATCTACGCGCCCGTCGATACGATTCATCTGACGGGCGGAACACAGAGTACGCCTGCGGTCCTGACTGTGGCTACTACGCAGGTTTCCGGGGCCACTATCGCGGCGGCTGGCATTGTTGTTCCAGGAACATGGTCAGGTGCGACGACTGCAATTGTTCAAGGCACCACGGGCACGGGAATAAAATTCCAGGCGTCTTGTCAGATGGACGTGACCGGATTGCTGAGCGTCAATTCGATTTCGCTGGCGGGCAACTATACGGTCAATCCCACGACTCCTGCGAACGAGCCGGTGACGCTTGTTTCTTACTCGGGCGGGGGCGCTCCTGTGGGCGTTACGCTGACCGGCGCGCAACTCGATATCACGCTCGGGGTGCTTGGCTTCACCATCACCAATCCCGGCGTGTTCACGGCGAATCCTGCGGGCGGTACTTTTACACAAGCCTCTACGTCAGGGTCGGGAACGGGAGCAACTTTCCTTGGTGCGTTGATGGCGCCGCACGCGGTCGCTGTTTCTGTGGCAGGTTCTTACTCGACCTATCCATCAAATCCGGTGTCTCAAGCCTCCACAACCGGAAGCGGCATCGGAGCACAATTCACGGTCACCACGACGCCTATTTCTCTCGTGCCATTCTTCAACGCAGGCGATTGGATAGAGATTTCCGGTGTTGGCGGAATGACGCAACTAAACGGCCTGACTGCGGTCATCGCGCTCGTTGCCGGGAGTTCTCTGACTTTACATGACGTGTACGGTAATCCGATCAATTCCACGGCGTTCGGGGTTTATACATCGGGCGGGTTGGCGTCGCGAATCTTCACGCTCACGACGATCTATGCCGAGGCGGATTTGGACTATCTGAAATTCACGCAATCGGCGGACGTGATGTCAATTTGCTGTGTGAATCAGATAACGCAAACGGAATACCCAGCGCAGGATTTGAATCGCGTTTCGGATACGAGTTGGAATTTTACTGCTGTTGTTCCGGAACCATCAGTGCTGCCGCCGACCAATGCTGCAGGGAGTGCGACTTCGGCGGGGAGCACAGACTACGGCTATGTGGTGACGGCGGTAAGCCCGACAGACGGAAGCGAAAGCATCGCATCTAATATCGCTCTTGTGAGCAACGCAGTAGATGTTGCGAGCACGGCCGGGACTATTCTCATAACATGGACGCCGCCCGCGACTCTCGGTGTTCAAGAGTACAACGTCTACAAAGCTCAACCGCTTCCGGGTCCTGTGCCGATTCCGGGGGGCGCTTTGTACGGGTTTGCGGGGCAAGCCTATGGAGCATCTTTCGCCGACAACAATATCGTCGCGGATTATGCGCAGGTTCCTCCGACACATCAGGACCCATTTGCGCGCGGGCAGATTCAATCCGTCCAAGTGCTGACAAGCTCTGGCACGGTCACATCGGTTACGTTCACGTTTGGAACCGCGGGCGGGACGGATGCGGTCCTTGTGCCTATCATCGTCAATAGCGTGTTGGTGCAAATCAACGTGGCTGATGGAGGCAAGGGATTTGAGCCGGGCGATACCGTTGCGGTTGTCGTTGTAGGTGGGGGATCGGCGACGGCGCAACTGACTATTGGTCCGGAGAGTGGAACTTATCCTTCCACGGTTTCCTATTTTCAGGAACGACGTGCCTACGCGAACACCCTCAATAATCCCGACACCTATTATATGTCTCAACCGGGAGCGTTCACCAATTTTGATACCAGAATTCCGACGATTGATTCCGACGCTATCACAGGATCGCCGTGGTCGTTCGAGGTCAATGGCATTCAGTGGATGGTGCCGACTTCGGGTGGTTTGTTGGTGATGACGGGGCTTTCGGCTTGGCTTCTCGTTGGTACAGGTTCTTTTGCGACGAACGTGCAAGAGATTTCGCCATCGAGTCAGAACGTCACCACGCAAGCGTTTTCTGGTTGTTCTCCCACTGTGCCGCCGATCAAGATCAATTACGACGTGATCTATGTGGAGGCGCAAGGATCATACTATCGCGATCTTCCCTATCAGCTTTATGCGCTGTCTGAGCCAATCGATATCACGGAGAATTCTTCGCATCTGTTCAAGAACTACACCATCTTGCAACATGCGTGGTGCGAGCAGCCTTACAAATTGTTATGGGCGGTGCGCAGTGACGGCGTAATGCTGAGTCTGACCTATTATAAATCGCAGCAGATTGCAGGTTGGGGGCGGCACGATACGAACGGAATATTCGTGAGTGTTTGCTCTGTGGTAGAGCCTCCGAACAATGCTCTCTATCTGGCGACGCAGAGATTTCCCGGAACGAATACCGCGTACATGATCGAGCGGATGGACAACCGACAGTGGCTCGCGTCAGAGGACGTGTGGGCCGTTGATGCCGGGTTGTCTCTTTCGCAGCCGACTCCTGCTGCGTCTCTGACGGCAAGCTCGGCGACGGGGCTTGGGGCTTGCACAGGCGTTACGTCGATTGCAACGAACTCGGGATGGTCGGCGGGGACGACGGCAACTGTCATTGACGCTCCCTTGATTCCTAATGGACCGCCGGGGCCTGGCACGGGTGCCGTTCCTGTTCTGACGATTGCTGGCGGCGTGATTACCGGGATCACGTTTAGCTCTCAGGGAACCGGCTATCTCAATCCGCAACTGGTATTCAACGACCCGGCCGGCTCTCAGGGCGGTTCGTTCGCGAGCGCGCCGAATGCGGTTGTGACCTTGAGCAATACCGCGACGTTCACGGCTTCGGCTGCGGTCTTTTCGGCTCCGAACGTGGGGTCCGTTATCCGGATGGGCGGCGGGATTGCTTCGATTACGGCGTTTACCGATTCCGAGCATGTCACGGCGAATATCCTCTCTCCGATTATCGATGTGGTGCCGAACTCGGGTGGGATCGTGGAATCGCAGCCGGCAGGGTCTTGGACGATGACGGCTCCTGTCACGGTCATTGGCGGCTTGCAGCATTTGGCGGGGGCTACGGTCACGGGACTGGCGGACGGCAATGTGATTTCCCCGACTGTGGTTTCGGCGACGGGGACGATCACGTTGGGCACTGCCGCTTCGCAAGTCGTGGTAGGATTGGCGTTCCTGCCGCAGTTTCAAACGGTTTATCTTGATGCTGGGGAGCCTACATTGCAGGCCCAGAGGAAGAAGATTCCTGCGGTGACCGTGCGGCTTGAGGCTTCTGGCGGGACTGGAATCAGAATGGGGACGAATCAGCCTGACGCTTCGACGCAGTCGCCTATGCCAGTCTCGGTGCCTTGGAACGAGGGTGCTGGGGGATTAACCAGAGTGATCTACGCTGGGGCTCCGAATCGGCCGCGGCCTCCTTACAACTCATTGACCACGCCACTGTTTACGGGGGATATCCGCATTCCTACAGGGGGAGGCATTGCGACCACTGGACAAGTCGCGTTGCAGCAGGATTCACCACTACCCATGAACATTCTTTCGCTCTATCCTGAGATTCTTCCGGGTGATACCGCGCAGACGCAGTGGCCGAAAAAGCAGCAGGAAAAATAGGGTTTGCATCATGAGCGGGGAGCGAAACGGGAAAGCATCATCGGTCACAGCGGCGTTGTTGCCTCCGTTGTCGCCAGCGGGGATACTCAGCGAATATCAGCGGCTTTCGCCTCCCGACATGAAAGAACAGGCCGAGCAATCCGCAGGATGCCGAATTCGCAGCAGCGCGAGCTTTTGTTCTACATGATCGCGCACGCGACCAAGGGCGTCATGCTGTTGCAACAGGCGCTTGATCCTGAGAACAAGAGCGGCATGAACTACCATGATATGAACCCGACCAAACAATGACCGCGTTCCAGATCATCGATGCAAAGCCTTGGCACTGTGGCCGGATGGCGCGGTTGCTGCGTTCGGAACACGCGCAGGCTATTGCGATGATCGGTATCGATTCGCACAGGGAGTTGCGGGATAAGTTTGACCAATCGTCGTTTCGCCGCGCGTGGTTGATCGAAGGTGACCTTGCCGGGCTTGGTGGCGTTACGGGCGACACTCTCTCAGCAGTCGGGTTTGTCTGGCTGGCGCTATCAAATAAGGCCATGAGATATCCAGTTGCTATCGTCAAGGAAGCCCGTCGCCAATTGGACGAAATCATGGAGGTCAAGCGCGAGCTTGTGACCACGATTCTTGATGGGGATGAGTCCTCAAAGAGATTTGCAGCGTTTCTTGGGTTGTTTCCGGCGGATGCTTTTGCCTATTCGCCGTCGTCATCCTCGCGGTATGGCAGACGAAGAATCCTTGAGGCGTTCAAACAGACTGAATCCCGCATCGCATTTGGCCGTGGCGTTAGTACCGTTGTCTCTTACCGCCTTGAGGCCGCCTGATGGCTTTTGCCGCGCCGCTTGCTTTGATTGCCGGAATTGCCGGTGCTGGAATCTCGGCTTACGGGACTGCGGAGGCTGGGCAGGCGCAAGCGAACGCCGCCAACTATAATGCGGCTGTGGCGGCGAACAACGCGACTATCGCGAACAATAACGCTGCCTATTCCGTGGCAGCGGGGCAGGAGGCGACGTCTACGCAGAGCCGGAAGAACGCGGCGGTAAGCGGCAAGATTAAAGCTACGCAGGCGGCGAGCGGCGTGGATGTGAATACGGGCTCCGCAGTGGATGTGCAGAAATCCCAGCGCGAAACCGGAGAACTTGATTCGGAAACCGTGCTCAATAATTCCGAGTTGCAGGCTTACGGCTATCGTTCTCAAGCGACGGGATTCCAGGCGACATCGCAGCTTGAAACCGAAGAAGCCGAACAAGCGCCCATCGGCGCGGACCTGAGCGCGGCCGGAGGATTGCTCGGAAGTGCATCTTCGCTCGGTCTGAAATGGTCGCAACTCGGTAATACCGGCACCACGGCAACGACGTAGTCCATGGCAAACGTTCCTTACGGCGAAGGAGTGCCGACCGTCACACCCGAGGTAAGGGCGCCGGACGATTATCAGCACGAGCAAGCAAATCCCGAAGAAAAAGGCGGCCTGGTCGCAAAGGGATTGGAAAATCTCGGTCAGGGCACGGAACGCGCCGCCGCCAACATCTTCGATATTTCTCAGTTCGTCGGCAAGATCAACGTTGATGATCAGGTCAATCATTGGGTTACAGATCATAATAAAATCCTCTATGGCGATCCCGCTAAAACGACGATTGGTCCGGACGGAAAACCTGTTCCGGATACCGGCTATTACGGATTACAAGGCCGTGCCGCTTCCGATCAGCGCGACGCAACTCTGAAACAATTGGAGGACTTGCGGCAGGAAGGAGCAAAGAACCTCAAATCGCCACAGGAAAAACTCGAATACGATACGCAGACCCGGCGGATGTATGCGGATTCCGAGCAACGAACCGGAGTACATGCCGATCAGCAATGGAAGTCATGGGCGGGAAACGTCAACGCGACGGGTTCGGATTTGGCACTCGCGAGTATCGCGCGCAATCCCGACGACTTGGAACAGTTCAAGCACAACACCACGGACCTGATAAACTTCCGGGTGAAGGAAGCTCAACTAAAATACGGCGACGATCCGACTATCACCAAACAAACAATAGATGAGGCCAAGGCAGAAGCGACGGCGGCGCGGTTGCAGGCTATCGCGGTAAAAGACCCATCAAAGGCACTGAGCCTTGCGGACAACTACAAGAACACGCTGAGCATTGTCGATAAGAAAACCGGGCAGTCGTTTTACGATACGCTGTCCGGACAGTTTCGCGCTCGCGCCGATCAGCAACAGGGATTGCAAGCTGGTAGCGTGGCGGTTGCTTCCGCAACGCTCAAGCATCCGTATGCGGCGCCAGGATTGCCGATCTACCGGCAGGCTGCGGATACATTGCCCAACGGCTACACGGCAGGCGGTCTCGCGCGCACAATTCAGATTGAAAGCGGCGGCGATCCAAATGCGACGAATGGAACGCATGTCGGGCTTGGGCAATTCTCTCCCGCGACCTGGAAAGAGGTAGGGAAGGGCGATCCGACCAATCCCGAAGATGCCATTGCCGCAACGCAGCGATATGCGGCGGCTAATAAACCTATCTTGTCGCTTGCGTTGCGGCGCGATCCGACCGATGCGGAACTGTATCTTGCTCACCAGCAAGGGCCGTTCGGCGCGGCGAAACTCTTGCAGAATCCAACCATGCGCGCCGGTTCTTTGGTTGGTGACGACCAGATAAGACAGAACGGCGGCGACCCGAACGCTCCCGCTTCCGTCTTTACGGCGATGTGGACGCAGCGATTCAACAATCCAACAGGCGAGCCGGCTTCGCTAGCTGTTGGTCCAGGAGCTTCCGCGCGTTCGGTCAAGGGCGACGCTTATGCCGCGATCTTGAATGATCCGAATCTCTCGGCCGGCGCTCGCGATCATGCATTGCACTATGTTTCCACGACGCTCGCGGCGCAACAGATTGCATCCGACAATGACGAAAAGGCCAACAAGCAATTGGTTGAGTCCACGGCGGATGAATACAGCAAAGCCATCCATACCGGCCAAGGCTCCCCGGAATTGGTTGGGCGCATAGCGACCGATCCGCGGCTGAATTCCGATTGGAAAACGCGCGATGCTTTGATCAATCTCGCGCGTGCGCAGTCTGGAAACGATATTGCCGGCGCCTCGATGCAATATGGTCCCGGCTTTTGGAAACTCTATCAGGCCGCGACCGCGCCGCCGGGCGATCCGAATCGATTAGCAGATCAAACGATGCTCTATCAGCACGCCGGCCCCAACGGTGATTTGACGCTTGCGGGCGTCGAGAAGCTGAAAGGCATCATGGCGCAGAATCAGAAAAGCGTCAGCGATGCCTCGGTGAACCAAGCCAAGGTTGGCTTGTTGAATTACGCCAAACAGAAACTCTCGTTCGAGGAAGATACCGGGCCGATCAAGATTCGCGATCCAAAGGGAGAGGCGCTGTTCAATGGAACATTCCTTCCCAAGTTCGAGGCGGCTTATGACCAGTGGGTGAAGGATGGCAAGGACCCGTGGGCGTTTCTGGCGCGTGAGAACGTCGATAAGATGCTCACGGGAATGCGCCCGAAATCTCAGATGGATGCGGACAGGATGATCGCGACCGGACAGGCACAAGCCGATGTGCCGGGTCAAGGTCCGCAGGAATTGCCGCAGACACCGGAGAAGGTCGATCCTGCGGCGTGGGCGAAGGTGATATCCAATCCGCCTGTGTCCGCGTCAGGTCATGCGTGGCCCTATGCGAATTGGGCAGCGGTCGTTAATAAGCTGCGGGAGAATCCGACGCCGGAATTGGTGAAGGCATTTGATGATCGGTTCGGGCCTGCGGGGATTACGGCGCAACAGGTTTTGGGTGTGCTTGCGGGTAAAACGGAAGCATCGGTGGCGCCGCCAGAAGAAGAAACGCTTGGTCGTATGCAGCCGGAAGCGCAGCCACCATCGGCGCCTACACTTGCAACGCCTCTCAGTTCCAGGGAAGGCGCGGGGCCTGCGGGGTATCTTGGGAATCTGATAAGGTCGGTTACGCCGCAGAAAGTTCAAGATTATGTTGGGTCACGATAGGTTGGTGATTACGGTTCGGTCACCAAATCACGGAGGATGAAATGGACGTTTGTACTCTCGCTCTTGTGACGACGCTCGTTTGTATGCCGCCGCCGCCCGCGCATTGCGAAGTAAGCAACGGCAAACAATATTGCGACATGCAGGCAACGTGCGGTCCCGGACCCGATCCGTACTACAATTGCACGCGACCGGATGGATCGACGTACACGGAGCCGATGATTGCGCATCCAGCGTTTCTCTATAACGCAAACTAAATGACCGACCGCGCCTACGATCCCGCCGACGCCAATCCGTTCGATCAATTCGATCCGGATAAGGTCGGAGCTTTGCCGGCGAACCAGAACAAAAAGCCCGACGATCCATTCGAGGAATTCAACCCGTTCCCCGGTCAGGGCATCAAGGCTCAGCCCGATCAATCTTCGACCACAGGGGCGTTCGCCCGCGGCGCCGAGCGCAGCATCGTTCCGGCGCTCGGCAGCATCCCCGCTATCGGCGCGGGGGCGGAGGTCGGCGCCGCCGTTGGTGCGGCGGGCGGTCCTCTTGCTCCCATCACGGTCCCGGTTGGCGCCCTCATCGGCGGCGTTGTCGGAGGATTCGGCGGAAGCTACCTGCTTTCGCAGGCACAGAATTACGTCCTCTCCAAAGCCCCGGACTCGTGGAAAGAGAAAATCGGTCTTGATGACCGTCAGGAAAAGCTAGACGAACAAGAACACCCTTATGCCTCGTTCCTCGGGGGATTAACGCCATACGCGCTCACCATGCGGCCAGGGCTGGCGACCACCACCAAACTGCCCGAAAACGCCACGGCCCTGCAGCGCATCCTTGCGCACCCCGCCACAGCCCGCGTGTTCGGCGGCGCGGCCATGGGCGGCATGGAGTTGGGGCAGGAGGCGGCAAGCGGTCAAACCCCGGATTGGACGAAGGTTGCCGTCTCGACCGGATTCGGACTCGTGTTCAATACCCCAACCCGAATCGGCGAAAGCCTGACCGAAATCGGCGCTCGACCAACCCGCACCCTCCTTGGCCGTCCGCAGCCCGTACCAGCAGCCACAGCGCCGCCCACAGTCCAGCAACCGACCGAGGCGCCACAGGAAGCCCAACCCGCTACGGAACTGCGCCCAGCCCCACCGCAAGGCGTCGCAGCCACCCTTTTCCACGCCCCGACCGTCGCCCAGGCCAGCGATCTCAACGTCATGGGGCCAGGCGTCACCAAGGAGGTATTCGAGGGCGCTCACGAGCGGAATCCCGGCGCCGCGATGACCGCACAGGACGCGGCACGTACTGAGACTCTCGTGACCCAAACTACCCCATCATTGCCCGATATTCACCAAGTCGCCCGCAGGATGGACCCCGACCTTTTCGACCAATACCAGGAAATCAACCAGCGCCGCAACACCTTACAGGAATGGGTCACGTCGGAAGGTACCGAGAATGCACCCGTAGCAGCGGGGCATCTGGCAACCCTCAACGGAGAGCTTGCCGAACTGGAACCAAAGATCGCCGCCGCCTACCGCAGGGCCGCAGAAGCATCCGGCCATCCCACAGTGGAACCGCAGCCGGTATCGGAATCGTGGGGATTGTTTCCACCGCCAGAGGTCCGCCCTTCCGCACCAATCGACGCCGAAACCGGCATTATCGGAACTGCCCCAAGGTCAATCGAGGCCCAAAAGCAATTCATCGCCGCAGACGTAGCCAAGCAACTAACCGCCGCCGGCAGACCGTCAGAGGAAGCCGAGGCCGCAGGCAAACTTGTCGCCGCACGATACGAGGCTAGAGCCGCGCGCATGGGTGGTCGCCTTGGGACGGCGCAGGAGCTTTACGAGCGTGAGGGGGCGCTGATTCGGGGGCCGAAAGGACCAGCAGCGCCGCCCCCTGCCGCACCACCAACCGTGGCACCGACGCCAGCGGCCGAAGTGCCCCCGCTTGCCGAGCGTGCGCCGGCCGAACAGTGGGATGCCTTTGTCGCCGCACGGCAGGAGCGCGAGCAGACGGCGAATATCGCGACCGGCTACAACGACCAGCGGACCAAAACCGGAGCGCCCATCCGCCGCCGTGCAACGCAAGTGTGGACTCCCGGCAATGTCGTGGACGTGGGTTTTGTCAAAGACCTGCTTATCACGAAGAAAAATTCTGACGGTACTTACACTCTAATCGCCAAGCCCGACGCCAACGGCATCAGCAAGAGCTACAACGCCGAGCCACAAAAAGGCTTAGTCGGTGACAAACCTGTAAGTTTCAAGGAAGCAACCACACCACTATACGAGCCGGAACCCGAAATCGCAGTCGGTCCCAAAGCCGCACGCGGCCCACGCGCCGTCCCGCAAGAACGCTGGTCGCTCCTTCAATTCCTCACAGATCGTGGCGGAATCCGACCGGACGACAAGAACATCGGCGACGTAAAACAGAGTTTCGGCGGCAAAAACCATTTCGAGCCCGGATTCGGCCAACTGATTCGCCCCGGTGGCATGACGCTTGACCGCGCCAGGGAGGCCGCAGTCGAAGCCGGCTATCTGCAAGACCTCGGACAAACCGGAGTCAAGGCAGGCGAAGCCACATCGAATCTCGACACACTCCTGCAAGCCATCGACAAGGAAGCCCGCGGCACAAAGGTTTACCGCCAAGGCATCGAACCTGCCGACGCGAAGGTTCGAGATATCGACGAAGCGGAAGCCGAACGTCATCGCGCAGAACAAGCCGAGGTCGATACAATCGTCAATGATTATCTAAAAGACATTGGCCAAACCACAAGAGACATCGAACCTCACATCATGGCGCGAACGCGCGAACTTATCGCGCGCCAGAGGTTAGAGCCGAGCAAAGCTCACGAACAAGCAATCATGGAGACCGACGAACATGCCGTCGAAACCAAAGGTTATCCGGAACGCGCCGAGCATATCCCCGGATGGGACGTACCCCTACCTGATGACGCCGCAGGAGCACAGGAAGCGAGCGAAGCAACTGCGGAAGGTGGACCCGAAGTTGGCGCTAGCACACGAGCAAATCGCGAAAATTATCGAGAAAAAACTTGGACGGAATTCTACCAGCGGAAACGGGAACGCGACTTGATCGCTGAGCGCGAGGCCGAAGGCCAGCAACAGATTCCCGGAGCCGAGAGAATCAGCGATGCCGAACGAGCGCAGCGCACCGCCAATCAACCGCTGCGTCCGACTGCCGAACAGAAGCCGATGGATGAAGGGTTGTTTGGCGATGAAAAAAATCAAGGAGAATTGTTTCAACTTGCCAAAGTCATGCACGATACCGAAGTAGACGAGCGCGACAATGGCAATGTATTTATCAGATCGAAAGATGATCCCGATGATTCTCTGAGTTTGTGGGTGGGGCGCCACGCGGTATATAGTCGCTTAGCGTCGGTTCTAAAATCGAATCGCGGTCAAGGTATCGGGACTGCACTTTATGAGCGTGCGATAAAATATGCCGACGAAAAAGGTTTGCCGTTGCGTTCCGATATCAACGTTACCAGTGACGGGATGCGTGTTTACGACGCTTTGAAGCGCCGCGGTTATGAGGTTATAGAAGCACCAGATTCGCGCAAAAGCGCATTAGGAATAACAAATGGTATGGCGGGTTATGTCTATGAAGTGAGATTGCCCACCGAGAAAAGAGAATTATTCCAACAAGCACGCGGCGGCATCGTCCTAAATCCCAACGCCGTTCCCGGCCACGATTACATCGGCATGGAGAACGTCAAACCTCTCCTACGCATCACCAGCGAAGGTAATGCCTCGACCTTCATCCACGAAAGCGGCCACCAATATCTTGCCGAGCTTGTCAGAGACGCAAGCCACGAAGCCGCGCCGCAGGACCTCAAAGACGATCTGAAAACCGTCACGGATTGGCTTGGCCTCAAAGGCCCGGAGGATTTGAAACTCTACCCCGAATCGAATCGCGTATCGAAAATCTCCGCAACAAAGGCCCACGAGAAATTCGCCCGCGGCTTTGAACAATATTTAAGGGAAGGCGTCGCACCCTCACAGGAACTCGCGGGCGTATTCGCAAAGTTCAAGAACTGGCTCCTTGGCATCTACCGGACCATAAAGGGCCTAGGCAGTCCCATAAACGACGACGTGAAGCGGGTATTCGACCGGCTGTTAACCACGGAGCCTCAAAAAACCGTGATCGCGCCGGAACGAACCGTCCGCCCGACACTTGCCGATATCCATGTTGTTGATGCGCGTGAAACACCACCGAACGAGGCCGAACCTCGCGGCGATATGGTCAACAACGAAGCCGACCGCTACATTGCGGAACCCCACGCAGAGATAGCCCATGAAATCCAAGCCCGGACAGCCGAAGTCCAAGCCGAGCAAGCAGCAACCGCAGGAACAGCCGCCGAGCCTCCAGGAGAAGCTAGACCAGACCAGGATGGATCAGCAGTATTGGGCACAGGTGGCGGCGGGACCGAACCTGTCGCCCCAGGCGGCGGCGTGGGCGAGGGACGCGGCACAGTCGAAGAAGGCGGCGGCGGACCTGTACGAGAAGGCAATGAACATCCAAGCGGCGAGCGAGGACCCCAACCTGCAAACGCTACTCGGGACCAACCCCTCGCTCCAAACCCCGCAGCCTCCCTCGGGGCAAGAGAGTCCCCCTTCCTAGACAAGGCCGGCAATATCCGGCTGGAAAACCTCACCAACGACCAGGACGTGCGCGAGGCGATTCGCGACGCGGCCTCCGAGAACGACGATTTTATCGGCGACCGCCGCGGCGTGGTCACTGACGGTCAGGTGCAGGACTTGGCCAACGACCTTGGCATGGAAGGCGCCGAGGCGTTGGTTAAAAAGCATGTCGTGGGGCAGGCGTACAACGCCGAACAAGTTTGGGCCGTCCGCAAGCTCTTGATCCAGTCGGCTACCGAAGTCTCGGCCGCGATGAAGAAAGCGGCCATCGGGACCGACGAAGATTTAATGGCCTACGCCATCGCAAAAGACCGGCATCAACTTATTCAGGCGACTGTCGCGGGAATCACGGCAGAAGCCGGCCGCGCGCTCCGTGCGTTCCGAACCATGGCGGGGGAGGAAGGTGCACAAGCGACGAACGAATTCATAAAGCAGGCCACCGGCAAAACCCTGTTCCAGTTGAAAATGGAGGCCAAGCTGGGTGCCCAACTCGATAGCCCGGCCAAGATATCGAAATTCCTCAATGACGCACGGGATCGTTCGTTCGGCGGGATGGTATTGGAATACTGGATTAACGGGCTGATTTCGGGCATTGCGACCCATGTGACCTACGTCCAGGGTAATATTATTCTGGCACTCGAAAAGGCCGGTCCCGAGACTGCTATTGCCGCCGCTTTAGGTGCCGCAAGGCGTGCCGGCGGCCGGCCGGGCGAGGTCGTTCATATCGGTGAAGTCGGGGCGCAGCTTAAAGGCGCGATCCGCGGGCTACCCGGCGCTGCGGAGGCGTTCCTTGAGGCGATGCGGTCAGGACAGACCACGCTCCTGCCAGGCGAACAGGCGCGGCCCCTGATGCCTTTCTCGGGGGATACCAGTTTGGCGGTGGCCAAGAGCATGACCGATAATCCCGTGGCGTGGCGGGAAGTTGGGGCACAGGCATTCTCGATGATCCGGGGAATCCGGGATGGGTTCGTGGCCGGCGCGGCGTTGCTCAAGGCCGGGGGAATCGAGGGGGCGCCGCTGATCGGGGCCAACTATTCGACGCTAGGGCAGATACCGGATTTGGCCGTCCGGGGCGTCACGGTCCTTCCCGTTGGCTCCACGATCCGCGTTCCAGGACGATCCGTGGCGGCTATCCACAGCTTTTTCCGGTCGCTCATTTACTCGATGAACAAGAGCGCGGAAGCCTTCCGGACGGCATCGGAGGAAGGTCTTACGGGGAATGCGTTCGATTCGCGCGTGGGCGATATCTGGCAGAATCCGACCCCGGAAATCATGGAGCGGTCGCGCGAGACTGCCACGCAATTGACGTTGATGGGACAAGGCGGCGAGTTCGTCAAAGCTCTAAGCAAACTCACTAATGCCACGCTCGATCTTCCCGTGATTGGAAAGATTGCTCCATTAAAATTCATCGATCCGTTCGTTCACATCGGAGCGAACATCATCAAACAGGCGATTGTCGAGAGGACCCCCGTTGGAATTCTCTCGCCCGAAATCCGCGCCGATCTTATGGGGAAGAACGGCAACATTGCTCAAGACATGGCGAGCGCGCGGATGATCGCCGGAACGTCGATGGCGTTGTTGTTTGGTGGGCTAGCGATGGAAGGATACGCCTCGGGCTCCGGGCCTTCCGATCCAAGGCAATCGGCCATGTGGAGATTGGCAGGCAACCAAGCGCATAGCGTTCGTATCGGCGATATCTGGTATCAGGTCAATCGGTTAGGGCCGATGGGTATGCTGATGAGTACGGCTGCGGATTTCTACGACGTGGCGCACGAGGCGGCACAGGGCGATGTGCTTATGGCAGCGTCGCATATTCAGCACGCGATCACGCAGAACATCTTGGATGAATCTTTTATGAGAGGTCCGGCGGATTTGATCAAGGCGGTTGAGGACCCCGGCCGCTACGGCGAAGGCTATATCAAGAATTTCCTTTCCTCGTTCGTGCCGTTTTCTGTCGGTATGGCGCAGATGGCGCGGGCGTCCGATCCCTACTCGCGTCAAGCCCGAACCGTGATGGATTCGATCAAGGCCAAGGTGCCGGGATTGTCTGAAACTCTGTTGCCTCGCAGGGATATTTGGGGCGAAGAAATGCCGAGCTACGAAGCCTTGGGACATGCGGGCGTGACGGCGATCTATGAGACCCGCGTGAACCGCGATCCGGTGAATCAGGCGATGCTACAGCTTGGGATTTATCCGGCACAGCCTATCCGCAAGATCAGGAATGTGGACCTGACCGACCAGCAATATGACGATTATTCCCGCATTTCTGGACGGATGACGAAGATGAGGCTTGATGCTATAGTGAAATCTCCGGACTGGCAGACTTGGCCGAATCATATCAAGCATGATGTGATTTCGGAGGTTATCAGGCAGTCCAGGGAAGCGGCGTCGGGCGTGATGATGGCGAAGTTTCCGCAGATTCCGGCTGATGCTACGGCGTTCAAGATGAAGAAGTTGCAGGATTAGGGTTTGGGTCATGATGGCGGAACGTGAGCCGACAGGATCATCGGTCACCAAACGGAAGGTGTATCGAGAAGAAGATTGTCGCGGCGTTTTGTTTGATTGTTATTTGATCGACGGGGAGTATCACGACAAAGACATTTATGATCTTTCCCGTCGCAGGCGGAAAGTTGACCGAACCGTAACCCCGGCCTCTCGTGACCCAAATGCCTGACCAACTCCCACACCCTCCCCGCATCGCCATAAAACCCAAGCGCGTCATCCGCAAGCCACGCCACGGCAAAGTCAAAAACCACAAACGCTCACCAACAATAAAGAAGGGATTGCACGGGATAACGTGATTGGACGTTGACCTATGAACGAAGCGGAGTCAGGGTCACTCACCCTCAAAGAATCAGGACCGCGCCATGATCCTTACCGTCGAAGAAATCTGGGTTGGCTTCATGGATGGTGTCGAAGGTGTTTGCGTGGTCGTGAACAGGGGGAGAAAGACGGAAACCATCCTGTCTCTTGGCATGTGGACAGCCCTCAACGCAGGGTTGGAAATATCGAAACGGGGGAGTAGTCTGTTGCTTGAGAGTATGATGCCGCCGCAGAAGGCTAGTCCGAAGGAAATCAAGAGGATGAATTCGTGAGGCATTTTGGTCACGCGAGTCCTGTGCGAACTGAGAGACCGGACTCGGTCACCGATCCGTCCGTGGAAAAGTTGACGCCGTTTCAGAGGTTCGTTCTTGGTCTCGGTATCGTAGGATTTGGCGTTCTCGGGGTGACGGTAGGACACGGCTATTACGTGTGGTTTCTGAAACCATAGGGTGATGTGATGACGGACGCAGCAACGGCTCTCGCGGACCCGCGCTTTACGGCGTGCTGGCCCTTCACTTTGATTCAGGAGTGTCCGCTCCCCAACGATTGGAGCAATCGGCGCAACTTCTCGAACGATGCTCACGATCCGGGCGGCGAGACGATGTGCGGCGTCATTCAACGGGAATACGATCACTACCGCAGGAGCAAAGGTCTGCCGCTGCAAGACGTGAGCAAGATCAGTCGCACTGAGGGCGCCGACATCTACTACAATTCGTATTGGTTGCCGGAATGCCCCAAGCTGCCAGCCGGGCTCGACTTACAGTTCTTCGATGAGGCCGTGAACGCCGGTCCCGGCGCGGCGACGCTGATCCTGCAACGCTCGCTGCAAATTACTGCCGACCGCGCGTGGGGACCGCAGACGGATGCAGCGGTCAAGGCGATCACAAATCCGGTTGGCATCATCAAGGCGTTCACGATAGAGCGGCAGGCTTATTACCGCGCGCTGTCGGGCTTCAAATATTTTGGCACCGATTGGATTCGGCGTTCGATGGAAATTGGTGCGGACGCTCTTAAGATGGCAACGGCGCCCGCGGCAACGTCATGACGGACTATCCCTACGCAGGCGACGGGCGCCCGTACACTGGCCCGAGCGTTGCTGGACAATTGGCGGCGGCTTTCACGTTGGCATTGCCCGTCGCTATCCTCATGTGCATTTTTGCTTACCCATGGTGAAAAATTATGACTGATACGACAATCACGCCGCCCGCTCCGAAGGCCGACCCTACGGAATCGTGGGCTGACACGCAAAAGATTTTGGCGCTGCTCTATTCGGTGGCGTTCATCGCGGTCATCATCCTTCTGATCTTTACGTCGCCGAAGGCCGATCCTCAAATCTTCGCGGTACTCACGACGCTGGTCGGCGTGCTGGCGAATCAGGTGGGCAGCATCGTCTCCTACTATTTTGGTTCGACGAAAAATTCGCAGACCAAAGACCAGACAATCAGCGCACTTTCCAACAATGCTCCCGCCGCACCAAAGGTGACACCATGAACCCAGAACTGATCGCCGAACTCGCCTCGAAGAACGGTCCCGATCTGGAAGCCATCATCGCCAAGATCGGGATTGCAACGTTACTGGCGCTGGCGCCGAACTTTATGAACATCGTCAAGACGGTGCAGGCGCATCAGCCGGTGACGAAGTAAGGTTTGTTTGTTAGCTTGGCTACCTTGGCCCTCAAAAGTTCTGTGAGATTCTTACGGCCATAGAGGGTGGAGAAAATGAAAGTCAAGACCGCTGAATGCGGAAAATCATGACCGAGATTCTCGACATAGACGAATTGCTGACTGCCGAACTCGGCTTCCCGATGTTTCGGCGCGGCAACGTGCCGGTGAAATCCGGCCGCTCTGTCTCATTGGAGATCGTCAAGAAACTGCGTAGCCGGTTTGAAATGAAGACGAACCGTGCGCAAGCTGCGAAGCAGTGCGGAACGACGTGGCAGACGGTGGACCGCTATTATTGCTTTTGGGGCGATGGCATCGCCAAACGAAAAACTACGCCAGCAAAGCGAACTCCATGGCTGCGGTCTGAAAAGCAGACGCTTCGCCAACTCTATCCCTGCGCGTATGAGGAAGCAATTAAGCAGGCTTTGCCGCGCCACCCCTGGATGTCCATCATGAAGATGGCGAGCAGTATGGGGCTCAAACGACCGCGAGCCAAGGTTACGTCGGCCATTGAGGTCATCCGTGATTTGAGGGCCGCGCGCGAGCGCCGTGGTCTTACGCGAAAAGAAGTCGCGCATAAGCTCGGCATCCATCCACAATTTCTCACGGGCTGGGAACGCGGTTCTAACGTCCCACGCTTTTCCAATCTGATCAAATGGTGCGGCGCGCTCGGCGTCGTGTTGCGCATTTACGACCGTGCCTCACTGAATATTGAGCCTGTTATGGGCCGGTTCGAACCAAAAAAATCCGCACTCTAAGAGTGAGAATTAACAAACCTCTATGGCCGTAAAATCCTAACGGTGACGTGAGGGCCAAGGTAGCCAGTCTAACCAAACAAACCGTCGTTTAAATCTGTGATGTGCTAAAATTGTCACGCCTTTATCTGTTAAGCAGTCTGCGTAAAGTCAATCTCAAACGGAGAAGATCATGCGCAAATTGCTTGGAATTCTCGGGGGCCTTGCGCTCCTGACTTCGACCGCGGCAATGGCGGCGGATATGCCGGTTAAAGCACAGCCCAGCCCGTTCCTCACTTACAGCGGTTCCGGCTTCTATTGGGGAATCGGCACCACGGCCGGCGTCGATCAGGCCAACGTGTCGGGCAACAACGTCTTTGCCACGTCGCTCGTCACCAGCAACCTCACCGCCGCTGGGCAGTCCGTGGATGCGGAAATTGGCTACATCTGGGGCAATGCCTCGATTGCCGGCGTGGCCCAATGGGCGCGCGTCTATCTGTCGGGCTCCTACCAGAACATCAGCGGCGGCGTGAGCGTGGGCGCTACCGCAACGACCGGCGCCGCGAGCGCCTCGGTCGCAAGCCGCTGGTCAGCGATGCAGGGCGTCGATGTGGGAGCCGATCTGGTGCAGATGCTCTTGACCCGCACTGGTCTCTCGAACCCGTTCCCGTCGTTCACCCCGCAACTTCCATCCAACGTGGCGGTCGCCGTGACGCCTCGGGAATATTTCGGGGCGTTCGTGACGGAGTTTGGCATCAGCGGCAATTTCGGCGCCGCTTCCGGACAGACGGTGGGCATCGCGCCTGGTCTCCGCACGGGCTACCTATGGCAGACGGTTGATGCGACCGGCAAACCCAACGGCGGCGCACTCGACATGGGCGTTGCGGTCGATTGGCCGACCCGCGGGATGACGTTCGATAACGTCTTTGCGGCCGGCGCTCCGATCACGATTGATTCGAGCGTGAAGATCGGAACGCAGTATAAGGCGTACATCCGCTACGACTTCTAAGAGCCAGAAAAACCGATGCCAATCGTCATTCGTTTCGTTCGCAGCATCGGCCTAGCCTCAGATGGCATCGTTGCCCTTGAAAAGACAGCGATGCCGTTTACACCTTCACACGTCGAAGCCGTCACCCCTGACGGCTTTTATTTAGGCGCACATTTGAGTGGCGGCGTCCAGAAACGACCGAAAAACTACGACGCAGGTAAATTCTCCCACGAACTATTCTTGACGCTCGAAGGTACAACCGATTCGCGATCGGCCCAATTCTATAATTTTCTCCAAGTTCATATAGGCGAACCCTACGACTGGAAAGCAATTCTTGGGTTCCTAATTCCCGAGCACGAACACACGCTCGATCACGCGATCTGCTCGGCCCTCATCACGCTCGCGCTGCGTGCCTGTGAATGGTTTCCATTTCCGCTTGCGGCTCCCGCACACTTGGTCGATCCGCGCGATTTGTTGTTGATGATCAGCAGCCGACAACACGTGCCGATGTAGAACTGGCGTATAGAAACTCTCAACCGATACAGGATCGCCATGAATGACTTAATAGCCGCATTATGGGGAACGAGTCTCCGCAAAAGCATTACCTCGATACTCGCACTGATCACGGCGACCGCAACAGCAATCGTCGCGGTGCCCCCGGCGTGGGAGGCGATGGGATTGCCGGAAGCCGCAAGCAAAACTTTTGTTCATGAACAGGTCGATCCGGTCAAGCTGATCCAGGTCGATACCGCGAGGGCAATCAATACTCTCGCACTCAATCAACTGCAAAGCTCGCTCTATGCGGCGCAACAGGACATGGCGAAGGCGCCGAGTGCTACAGTGCAGCAGCGCATAAACGATTTGCAGCGGCAGATTTCCGATATACAGGCGAAGATTAACGCGGGGCATTGATGCAAAATGGCCGACGACAAGTCCTGGCTGAATATCGGTGTGACTGTCGTTGCGCTAGGAATAGGCGCGCTTTGGGCAGTCACTCAAAACCAATTCTCAAATACTGATAAAACGATTTCCGATCTGGGGCGACGGCTTGCTATCGTTGAGGCAGCACAATCCACTATCATTTCCAAACAAGCTCATGAGCCTGTCGAGGATCGTACATTTCAGGCGGTGTCCAAAGCCACCGACGACCGGGTGACGTTGCTGCAAAATCAGATCACGGACATTAACCGCCAGATTGCAGCGGCGCTTATCATCATTGATAATAATGCGGGTATCTCGCGCAAAACGCCGCCAACCTTGCCGCCATGACCGATGCCGTCCATCGAGCTCCCCGCCAACGGCAAGTGCCCCAAGTGCGGCGCGCATATCAAGATGACTCGGTATGAACCTCATCCGGTGAAGGACTTGGCCTACGCTTATTACGATTGCGAGAAATGCGGGAAGGTCATGGCCAAGGTGATAGACATCGGTGTTCCAAACAAAAAGTAAGAGCGTCGTTCCATTTTCAGAAACGACGCCCCTACGAAAGTCTCACAAAGGTTTGGGTTGTGCTTGGTTGCGTGGTGATCCTCTACATGCAGATACTCCGCGAATGGTGAGTGACACCTTGACGGGTAAGTGTCTCGCGGTGTGCACAGGTTGTCAACAGTTTGTATCACGAAAGGGCCTTCGTGGGATCGGCGCCGGAATCGGTCACCGTCTCGCTGCGGAGAAAAGCAAGTGCGCGTTTTTCGCCTTCTGGCGTGTAGGGAAATGCGCGACCGACCCAGAAGATCGAGCCTGTTCTTTCACATTTTGGACAGTAGAATTCGCTACGTGCGCCGTCGCACGCAAAGCATTTCAGCACCGGCAGATCGTTGACCGAGTCCGGTCTTTCAGTTCGCGTTGTCCTCTCGTGACCCATAGTCAATTCCTGGTAGAAATTAAAGCCGCGGTAGGATTGTTGTTTCCGCCATATTTTGCGCCAAGCCTTTTCAATTCGCGCTCAGCGTCATCCGTTACAATCGAAGCCTTTTGCTCCGCGACAGTTCGGCAAATTCGGCCGCTTAATACCTCATTCTTGGTTTCCTCGGCAATGGCTATAACTCCCAACCATTGCTGCAACATGTATTCACGTTCCGTGCGTGCCCTGTCACGTTCACGTTCGCGGGTCTCGGCCCGCTCCCGCCAATAGTTGCGATCTTGCGTCATCAAATCCAACGAGACATTCAGCGACTCGTTCTCGGCCGTCAGTCGAGTATTGTCCGAGGACATTTCCGTCCATTTGGTTTCCAGGATGCCGGCGATCTTTCCGGTTTCCTCCGCGGTCACGTCATCGAGGCTCATTGGTATCTCCTTTGGTTATAGGTTCTGCCGACAGTTCTCTTGTTAGTGCCTAGCTGTATGGCTTCGTGCCTTGGTGGATGGCCCACGCCGGAAAACCAAAAGCCAAAATTAAAAAAATGTATGGGCCAGCCGTATCGCCGAATGCCTCCGCAATCGCGGCGAAAGGCACAAGCACCAGCAGAGACAAAGAGACAATCAGGAACCATCCAAAAGCGTCCCCTTTGAGCGGATAGTTCGGCTCCTGCTTGGGCGAAGGATAATAGCGCCGTTGCACACAGTCAGGAGCGCCAGTACATTTTCCAAAACCGCAGCATTGGCTCATGTCATTCCCCTGCTTGTTGGCCATTACTCTTTTGTGGCCGCGCGACGCACGCGCCTATTGTTCACATGAAGATAGCCAAGTTCAATTGATAGATCGGAACTCCGCCATCCTTCATCCCATGACGGCCCAGGTGTGGATGCCTTTTTCATCGGATAGGGATTGGGGGTGCGCTTGAGCCCTGCGACTCTAGCATCGTAGCCTTCCTGCCAATAGTTTGTCGAATGTTTTTGATGCTTGCTCATATCTGTTCCAGAATAATCGCTTAACACTCTGGCTTTTTAGGCCGGTTCGATAAGGCTCGCCACCATTCTTGCAGATTCTTGGCGGTACGCTCTGGCGTGGTAGTGGTGATCAGGCAGATGAACATCGCAAGACAAAACCCGAGTAGAAAATTGTTCATTTGCTTTCCCCGGCTGTCTGCTCATCAACTGCCGCTTGCAGTTCCATAAGGCATCCGCATTTCTTCGCATCGCACGGCACGCCATTTTGAAAACAGTAGCATTCATTCTCGCGCATTAGGTGAGCTAAGAACGCACCCTTCAACGCCGCGATCACCTTCGCGTCGGATTCGCGCTCAGTCCGGTTGGCCTTGAGCCATTGGCTGCAACCATAGTTGTGGCCAGCACCCGGCGAGCCACATTCCGGGCATTCCGTGTTCACAGGTGGGTTGCGCGCAATCATGATTCTTCCTGCTGTTCAGGGACCAGTCGCTAGAAAAGTCCGCAGTCGCGACCGGCTATGTTACCGAGCTTCTTAAGCGCTCTGTCTACTTCTTCGGGCTTGTAGCCTTTTTGATCCATTGAAGCCATCGTGCGCTCATGCCGAGTGGCCTCTTCCATGCTCTCGATGTAGTCGATAATGCAATCGGCATCTTCTCTGTTCATTTGGCTTCTCCTGCTATCTCGGCGTCAGCACCTATCGGTACGATCTTAAAGCCACGTTCCCAAAGTTCTTTGAGAAATACATCGGTTGCGGCCTCATAGTTTTTGACCGACACAACATTAAACTCTGCGATCAGGCTACGCAGTGCTTCACGCGCTCCGTTTCCCGGCTGTGTCATCGCTACTGCCTATTCTCCGGTTGGGCCATACCATTGCGGCGGGTCACAGCCGTCCCGGTCAAAGTGAGATCGCGGTAAGGAAACGTCATTTTTCTTCTTGCGGCGCTGTCGTGCGACTTTGCTACGGCAACCGGAATCGCCCCAATTTTTAGGATGATTTCGACGGCGGGTTGCTTTCGGTTTCGGGCGCATATGGGGGTTTAACCGACTTCCTATTTCTCTATCGCCTGCTTGATCTGAGCGTTCGTCGAAGTCCACGCATAACCATTCCACGCCACACCCTCCAATTCATCCTCGTGATGGCCGTCCGCGAGAAGGGATTGTTTGACGATGGCGGTGGCAAAATCCATTGCTTGTCGGACAGTAACCGGGGACGAAACTCGCTGTCCTTTGCTTTTTGAATAGATGTGCGCCATCAAGAATTGCTCGGCCTCGTTCTCGACATTCTGGCACCGCTCAATGCCCATGTAACCGTTCACAAAATCAAGGACCGCGCCTGCCATTCGAATCTCCCGGTTGATGTGATGTTATCGCCTCATTGCCCGGCGTTTCTTTGCCGTTTCGCCAATGAGTCGGCGCACCTTGAAGTGGATCACGCCATGATTGTTGACGTGAAAACGAAACTCATGCACGAGGCCGCAATCGCAGCAACTAATTTTGTGCCGCCGCGCGGCTGGAATCCAGCGCGTCCAACCCGCGCCGTTGACCTCGTGCTTGCGATAGTAGCGTCTCGGCATCTGGCGGTTCTCTACTGATTGGCCGCCCGGACCATCGACACGAACACATCATTTGCCACGATGGCGGCAAACCCGTCGTCCGTTTCCTCAGTCCATAGCGTGGGGTTGTTTTCGCAGCCGACAATAATCATCTTTTCGGTCGGCACTTTTGGCACGATAACAAAACCGTCAGCTTCAAGCTGATTGAGGATTTCGCTCGCGGTCCCGAAGGGGAGGCGGCTGAGAGATTCGACTATCTTCATCATGAAGGTTCCTCCTGCATTGGACGGGTATGTCGGCTCATGCCGCTCCGTGAAAAATGGCGTTGAGCAACGGTTGCGTACCTTCGGGAGCCTTGGCGGTCAGTGTGTCACTCTCGGATTCTTCGCCGTCTACTACGGTAAGCAAGTCCTCCTCGTCGAGAGCGCCAAGCCATTTGTCGATTGCTCCAAGATCGAGTTTGAACCCTTCAATGATGGCCAGCGTCACGTTGAGATCGCTAAGCACGTCCGCCTCGGAACGATCGCGGTTTATGCCGCCGTTGGCGTATGACATTTCGAGCGCGGCCCGCGCGATGCCTGGATGCCGATGTTCGGTCAGTTCGCTGGATATCAAGGCCATTGAATTGCTCCATGCTTGTCGGCGGTTAGTGTCCAACTGGGAAGATCGGGCACCAATGCGTCGGAGGCCGACAGATTATAAGGGTGCCGTCGATATACCAGTTCGGTTTGTCTTGGTGTGGCAGATGATCCTTACCGCGCCAGTACATCACAAAATAATTTTTGCCGTCTGAACCCATAATGCGGGTTTCATCTTTTGGCGCCGTATCTATCGGCTCCCAATCCCACCACTGTTGAGCCATCGGATGTGTGCTTTTGGTCATGGGCGCTAACGTCCTGTTATCGGCTATCCGTACAAACACCGGCCTTGATAGCACACTGTTTGGCGCGATCCGCAGTCTCGGCAATGAATTGTTCGATGGCAGGGCCATTTGTGAAGGGCACTGTTTGCCACAAAAGCCATTGAGCCGTCTTTCGCGCATATTCCTGATCGACAAGGCCGATCATCGCAAGCTGGCGCCAAGCCATCGCCTGTAGTCGGAGGGCTGTCACGCGTTCCGCTGCGTCGCGCTTTTCCGCTTGGATATTTCTGCCCAGCGCTTTCGTCAGCGTTCGGTTGCTCATAGCCGTTAACCCCGTGTTAGCCGCCATCTGCGCGGCGAAATCTGTCAGTGCCATCGTCTGTGGCAGGGTCCGCGCCGCCAGGTGCGCGGCGGTCGGTAAGCGTAAAGCAACTCTCGATGTCGGCGCGCACGGTCGCAATCATCTTGTCGGCGAGAGCGCCGTAATCCGCTTCTAAACTGTCAGGGCGGATCAAATGAAACTTGCCCTGCCAGGGCGAGCCTTCAAATTGCTTCTCCCACAGAAGCTGTATGACCTTCTCGCGTATTCCGGATTCGCGTTGAAGCGGTTGGCCGGTGTCTCTCGCGTTCAAAAAACCATGTGCCGCGCCAACATAGCCCGCGTCATCCGCTAGCGCCGTTAATTCCAACATCCGCCGCGCTACAAGCAATTCATGGAACGTGGCGGGACTTCCATCGCCGTTGTGCAGATTGTTGGTCTTGGCGTAGTCCACGTACCAATCATGTAGGCCCTTGAGCGCGTCGCGGAGGCGTCCGTTTTCTTCGTAAAGCCGAAAAGCCTCGATCCGCATTTCATGGTCGGTTGCCATGGCTCAATCTCCGCAGGTTGGATCAAGCGGGCAATAGCCTTTGCCAGCGCAGGCAGCGGGATTGCGGCACCATTCGCCATAAGCCGGCTCATGTTTGCCGTAGGCATATTTACCGCTTTCGCCCATGTCGAAGCCGTTGCGGTAGTTTCTGACAAACTCCCCTTTGAGCCGTTCGGCTGTGAGAAAGCGCCAGAACGGCCCGGCTTCATGGCGCACGACGCCATCGGGATAGCGGCTGGCCACAAACCATCGGAATATGCGGCCAGCCGTGAAGTGTGTAACGGGGTAGCTATCGCGCATGGCTCATTCTTCCTCGACGTAATCGTAAGCGCCGGGTTTGCATGTTTCCCAACCGCCGTCATGGTGGTCAGCGTGGCAGTTGTCACACCACGCCCGGTTGCCGCAGCACTTCGGGCATTGGTGAAGGTTCTGCCGGTTGCCTATGCCGAGTGCCGCAATGTCGGCGTCGCCGCGCAAGAATTTACGGCAGGGCTGTTCCCCGACCGTAAAGCGCTCACGCGGCTTTTGCGGGACCACTCGCGTCTTGCCGAACATCACAAATTCAAAAATATCTCGGCTATGCTCTGGCATGTTTCTCTCCGGGACTTAGCGGTGAGCGGGGAGGGCGGCACCTCCATCGGCCTGGGCGCGAAGCCATGTGCAGACCGCCGCTTGGGACACCGCCAACTCTCCTAGGATTGTCCGGCATCGCCGCTCACCGCTAAGTAGCCTCCATGACCTACCTACTCGCGTGATACTTTTTATCTGATCGAACCAAATCGTCATGTTCTATGCCAGATTGGATATAGTGCATGATCTGGCCGTTGACGCTCCGATGATTCAGCTTGGCAAAATGTTCAAGCCGCTTCTTGATTTCGGGCGTCATGTAGACGTGAGTTTCGACGGTCTTTTTGGGCATGACATCCTCAAATTCAGTGGAACACAGGGTGGACTTGGCCAGTGAGTTCGTTTGCTGCTCGTGTGACTTTTGGTCCGATACAATTCCCGATCCCATCTTCCCGTTCGCTATCCCATTGAAGGGGACCGGATCGCTCGGGTGAGCTACGGCACTGTTCGCTACTTGGTATTGACCGCCGGGCTTCGCGTCAGCTTTCCCCTCGTTTCGCCGCTACCGTTTCTCCCTGTGTTCCACATCCTAATATAGGATTATACACTCCTATGTCAAGAACAATTTTTCCCGACTAACGACGCATCAATCTTTCAAAAAGCGAAATGCGAATGACATCGGTAAGCCGACTCCAATCGCCACCAGCGTTACAAACCCCATGGCCCACAGCGGCATCCCTCCCCACCATTCACCCCGATGCTCAAAAGCAAAGTCAAGCACAGTCCTCCCGGCAAACGTCAACAAGAATGCCCAAAATGGCAGCGCGATCAATGCAAGATACTTTTTCATCACGCCACCTTCCCATTGCTCTTTTCCATCCGCATCCGCTACCAAATGCGCTTGATCTTGCCGTATGGTGTTCCATCAGATTGACAGTAGCCTATCCATTGCAGTACTCGAATGATCTCAGCACCTTCAATGCCGAGCATCCGACAGGCTTTCACAGATCGTCTTGCGGCCGTATCGGAACACTTATTGCGCTGGCTTTCGCGCATAAGCTCGATCATCGCATCGGCCTTGTTTGCTATCGTCATCACGCCACCTTCTCGCTGCTCTTTTCCATCCGCATTAATCGTACCAGCGTGCGACGGCCGCTATTGGCCCGGCAAGCGTCTCAGCCAAAGCTGAACACACCTTGACCGGATCAAGTGTTTTGTCCGTCATAAATGAGTGAGCATTGCGCGCCGCCGCGAGTAAAACTCCAACATCGTTATTGAAGCCTTCCAAAGCCGCTATCGCTTTACGAGGCCGCACGATCTCGATTTCCTGTTTTCGGCTCATGCTGCACTCCCACTTTTCTCCATCCGCATCCGCTGCACGGTATGGGTGTTCTCCCGGCTGGCGCGGCTGTAGTCCGTCATAGTTCAATCTCTCAGTGCTGGCGGTTTGGCAACCGGATCGCCCCAAATGAAGTTTTCAACGGACTGCCATTTCCCAACGCCGGGCACCATGACCATCAGATATTCGTCGTCGGTCTCGTCGATACAGTTTTCGACAACGTGCATCACTTCCCATTCCTTGCCCGGCGGGTCATTCTCGTCGGCGGTGCCTTCGTCTTTGATACGCCATTGGCCCCAATAGAAACCTTCCCTGAAAGGGATTAGGGCCGCAGGACAGCCGACTGAATGTTTGTCAACCCATTTGCCTTCTGTTGGTGCGCCGCAGACGCAGTTGTTGTTCATTTTAGAAACTCCTTGAGGATGCTATCCAGCGTAGCTCGGGCTGCGGCGATGATGTTGTCGTGCGCCATTTCGACGACGTCGCTGGCGCCTAGGCCAAATTCTTCCTCGGTCGCATCCTCGTCGCCTTCGTCCGTGGTCGCATAGTTGGCGATGGCTACTAGTCGCGCACAGGCGCGCTCAGCGATGACCAGCAATTCCTCCCGGCTACGGCCTGTCACGTCGATCGACCGGCTCATGATGCCTCTCCTGTGAATTTCTTATACCCCGTCATAAACGCCTCATGGTCCGCAGCCGACCGAAACGACATGCCTTCCAGCCATTGCCAAGCGCGATAGGCGAGAACTTGCAGTTCTCCGGGCCATTGCGGGCAGGCAGCATCGGCCCATTTGCGAAATGATGGGGCGTCGGTTGGGATTTTGTCGGGGGTGACGTTCATGGCCTAATCTCGCGTGCAATATTCGAGCTTATAGAAACCCGATATTGGGTCGCTGCGGTAGGTGGACATGAGGTCACTTAAACGCATGGTCGATATCTTCTTTCGTGATGCTGCCGTTGTGCAGCTTGACTAAGTTCTCGGCTACGTCTTGCCGAACCTTCAAGTCACCGCTTGCCCAGCGGCGCGATGTGCGCTCATTGACCCGGAACAACCGCGCCGCTGCTCGCTGCGACATATCGAGCTTGGCTAGCAGGGCGCGGAATTGCTTGGCGGTCATAGCGCCGGACCCTGATTGTGCCCGATCATCTGGCTTTCATGCCCAGCCCCATTGCAACAATTGGCCAGTCGATCAAAACGGTCGCCTTCGCACCGAAATGCAAGCTCGGCCTCGAACATGCTGCCCCCAAAGTTTCGATCAAGTTTATGGGCTTCGAGCAGATGCCCAATTGGGCAAAGTACGGAAATGTAACCGTATTTCTTATTGTGTCGGATTATTGCGCGGGCCATCTGTCTCTCCATCCGGGGGTCTAACTACCCTTGACTTAACCCTAAAATACGCCCTAGGGCGGCAATGTCAAGCGCCCTAGGGCGCCCTATTATCACGAATTGTTACAGCCGAAAGTGCCTGTTAAACCTCAGTATGTCGCCAACTGCTCGGCAGGTTCGCTAAAATCCAGTTTCAGCGCCACCTTCCGACCAACGGTCACGATGGTGTCGTTCTGGTCGCCGTGGTTGACCATCAAAACCTCTTCAAGCTCCATGCCATTGCAGGCGCCCAGGCCAAGGCTGTTCCAGCCGCATACGATGGCCGTAGCGCCGAGCTTTAGCACCCTAGCGGCCTCCCGCTTTCGCGAGCTGTAGAAGCGCCTGGTAGTGTCGAGCGGGCCAAATCCTTGATAGGCTTCCTTGACCTGGCGGGGCGAAAATGGCGGATCGAATAGGACGCCATCGACGCTCG